>Ga0207643_10000978_pt1 | contig 17143 bp, 14 predicted proteins | sample KBSMisM62_FD_184313 | JGI IMG/M metagenome (GOLD analysis project Ga0207643, IMG submission 184313) | Miscanthus rhizosphere microbial communities from Kellogg Biological Station, Michigan, USA - KBS Miscanthus M6-2 (SPAdes) (version 2) | ecosystem: Host-associated > Plants > Roots >...
GATCGCGCCGTGGAGGCGGAGAAGGCGAGAGCCCGGGCACGCGAGCGGTTTGCGCCGGCGTCGTAGCTCCGCTGCGATCGCTGTTCAGGGTTCTCCGCTTACCCGCAGGATCTCGATCAGCTTGCGGTCGCGCCAGCGCCGCAGGTCGTCCATGCTGCGGCCGGCCGCTTCGTCGGTCACGCCGTCGATGATTGCCTTCTGCGTCTTTGCGTCGAGCCTCGGAGCGCCGAGATCGTCCATCCAGCTTTGGTTCGCCGGGCCGAGGTGATCCATGAAATGCTTCATGCCGCCGTCGCCGCCGGCCATGTGGAACGTCAAATGCGGCCCCATCAGCGCCCAGCGCAAGCCTGGTCCGTAGGCGATCGCGGCATCCGCGTCGGCGACCGAGACGACGCCCTCGACGACGAGATGGATCGCTTCGCGCCACAACGCCACCTGCAGCCGGTTAGCGGCGTGGCCGCGCACTTCCTTCCTGACGTGGATCGGATGCTTGCCGATCTCACGATAGAAATTCATCGCTTGCGCCACGGCGTCAGGCGATGTCTTCGCACCGCCGACCACCTCGACCAGCGGAATAAGGTGCGGCGGGTTAAACGGATGGCCGATCACGCAGCGTTCGGGATGTTTGCACTTGGCGGTGAGGCGGCTGATGAGCAGACCCGACGAGCTCGAAGCGATCACCGAGTCCGGCGGCGCGGCACCGTCAATCGCGGCGAAAAGCTCGATCTTGACGTCCTCGCGTTCGGGGCCGCTCTCCTGCACGAAGGCCGCACCTTTGGCGGCGGCCGCCGGGTCCCTGAAGTACGAAAAGCGCCTGCGGTCGGCGCCGGGCTGCACCGCCTTAAGCTTCTCCAAAGTCGGCCAGGCATTGTCGATGAAGCGGCGCGCGAAATCTTCGCCGTTTGGAGCCGGATCATAGGCGGCAACCTCGAACCCGCGTGCCAGAAAATAGGCGGCCCAGCTTGCACCAATGGTGCCGGCGCCGATGACGCTGATACGTTTTGTCATTATGAACCCGTTGCTTGAATGCCGGCGTGCAGCTTACCGCCGTGTGAAGACAAAACCACCTCACCATCCAGGATGGTGAGGTGGGGTCATGCTCAGGCGTCTTGATGACGGCTCAGAGTATGCACTTGGCCTTCGCGCCGACGTCGGCCCGTGCCTTCATTGCGTCGGCGAAGGACGGCAGCGATTTTTTCGTCAGCACCGTGTATTTCGACGAAATTGGCTTGAAGGGCCCGGCCATATCGACGACCTGGCAGATTTTGGTGTCGTTGTACTGAACCACGCGGTAGTCGGCAGCTTGTGCGGGAGTGAGAACAAAGAACGCTCCCACGGCACCCAGCAACGCAAGACTGAAACGCTTCATCGTAGTCTCCTTGAAATTTTGTTATGCCGCGTTACGGCACAAAATCGTATGCCGCGCGGCGAGCGACTTGCAAGACCGATCGCCGCCGCGCTTGTGAATTTATCCGAATTGTTTATTCCGGCTTGCCGGTCCGTGAGCCGCCGAGCGTCAATTCCAGCGCGGTTGCGCGATCACGATCGGCAGCACAAACAGGGCATAAATGACGCCCGGCACGGCCAGAATCGACAGAAGGGTAATGGCAAGCCCACGACGGCCTTTCGCGTTCGGCATCCAGCCCTGCGGACAAGCATTCAATTCACCCCGGCGTCATGCCTTGAGCGATCGCCACCCCCGCGCCACCTGTTCCAGGACTGCACGCCCGGCCATCTCGATCGCGCCGGTAACTGTCTGCACGCTCCGTGTGACCGTGTCGGCGGTTTCGTTTGCCATCAGTAACGCCTCGTTGGCGACAATGCTGACATTGTCGGTGACGAGGCGCCCCGCACCGGTCACCGCACCGCGCAGGGCGGACTTCGCCGTATCGATCCGCTCGAGCCGGGCCTGCGCGGCGAGGGCGCGCTGGTGCGCGGCTTCCGCCTTGCGCAGGAGGCGCTGGTGTTCTGCGCGCTTGAGCTTCACATGCTGGACAACATAGGTCACGGCCGCGAAGCCTGCGAGCAGCGCGGCAAAGCTTGCCGACACATAGAACTGCATGTCGATCAGGAGCGCCGCGCCGAAGCACAAAGCGAGCACGCCAATCAGCGCGAAAAGTTTCTTGCCGCGGCGCGTGATGGCATAGGCGGCGAATTGCCGGACAAAAGCAGCCCACATAGTCGTTTCTCCGTGATGGTCCCCACGCCGCCCAAGCCGTGTGGCGGCATTATGGCCGGGCGGATCGCCGCGCCGGCACAACCGCCTTGCTAGATAGGAACGGTATGAGCGGATCGCAATCCGGCATTCGGTTCACCCCGGCGTCACGCCCTTGGCCTTGAACACGGCTGTCGCCTCCGGCGTTTTGAGATAATCGAGGAAGGCCTTCGCCGCCGCCGCGTCCTTGCAGTCGGTTGCGGCTCCGCCGACGAAGACCAGCTCGTTCTGGAGGTCGCCGGGGAAGGGACCGGCTAACTCGACGCCGGGCGCGAGCAGGACATTGGTGAGAAACACGCCGAGCTCGGCCTCGCCTTTGGCAACCGCTTGCGGGATTGCGCCGGGCGCGGCCTGCACCTTGCTCTTGTCCTTGACCTGGTCTGCGATGCCGAGCCGCTCAAACGTCTTTTGCACGTAAGCGCCGGCCGCGCTCGACGGGAAGACTGCAATCGATTGCGCCCTGAGCAGCGTCGCCTTCAGCGCCTCCGGCGTGCTCACGTCCGGCTTGGATGCGCCCGCCTTCACCGCGACTCCGTAGCCGACACGCGCGATGTTCTCCGGCACGCCTGCGAACTTCGCCCGTGCGCCATCGTTCTTCACCACGTCCACCGGCACGACGCCAAGATCAAAGGGACCCGACGTCACCATCTTGATCAACTCGGGCGTCGCCGCGAAGGTGATGTCGAGCTTGTGGCCTGTCGCCTTCTCGAAGCGCGGCCCAAGCTCCTTCAGGCTCGCGGTCATGGAGCCGCCAGCGAGGACTTTCAGTTCGGAGGCGCGTACGGCAGCGATCGGTGCCATGGTAGCTATCGCCAGGCCCAGTAGTGTTGCGGCAATTGAAGGCTTGTCCATCGTTACTTCCCATTCTTGCAAAGGTATCAGGCAAGCGTCATTATTGCGCGGTGGCGTGCTCGAAGAAACCCGAAGCACGCCGCAATGACCAGATCGGTTCGCGAAAGGGTGGCTCCCATGCGCGCGATGACGATCGCTATCCCAGCTTCAATTTTGCTCAACATTGCCGCGGCGGCACAGGACCAGGGCCGGCAGTCTCCGAGCCGAACGCTGCCGCCACCAGGATCGGCAGGCACGGCGTCCCCGCAGGCGCCGGTTGGCCACCGTCAACCGACGGAGCGTTCGTTGCCGCCCTCTGTGCGCAAGGAAGAGGACGCCAGACGGCAGCCAGATCCGCTGGGGCCGATTCCGAAAATCTGCACCAATTGTTGAGTCGGTACGGACGGCACGCTGCGAAGGAACTACAACACCTTATTGCTCTCCTTCACCGCCGTCTGATCGACATAGACCTCGCCGCCCATCTGGCGGAATTTCTCCGACATCTGCGCCATTCCCTGTTCCTTGTCGTTCAAGGTGGCGGCGTAATCCCGCACGTCCTGCGTGATCTTCATCGAGCAGAACTTCGGGCCGCACATCGAGCAGAAATGCGCTACTTTGTGCGCCTCCTTCGGCAGCGTTTCGTCGTGATATTCGCGCGCGGTGTCAGGATCGAGCCCGAGGTTGAACTGATCCTGCCAGCGGAAGTCGAAGCGCGCGCGTGACAGCGCGTCGTCGCGCAGTTGCGCGGCCGGGTGGCCCTTGGCGAGGTCGGCCGCGTGCGCCGCGATCTTGTAGGTGATGACGCCTTCCTTGACGTCGTCGCGATCTGGCAAGCCGAGATGCTCCTTCGGCGTCACGTAGCAGAGCATGGCGCAGCCGAACCAGCCGATCATGGCGGCGCCGATGCCGGACGTGATGTGGTCGTAGCCCGGCGCGATGTCGGTGGTGAGTGGGCCGAGGGTGTAGAACGGCGCCTCGCCGCATTCTTTTAGCTGCTTGTCCATGTTGATCTTGATCTTGTGCATCGGCACATGGCCGGGGCCTTCGATCATCACCTGGCAGCCCTTCTTCCAGGCGATTTGCGTCAGCTCACCCAGCGTTTCGAGCTCGGCAAATTGCGCACGGTCGTTAGCGTCGGCGATCGAACCGGGACGCAGGCCGTCGCCGAGCGAGAACGAGACGTCATATTTGCGCATGATGTCGCAGATCTCGTCGAATCTGTCGTAGAGGAAGCTCTCTTTGTGCCGCGACAGGCACCACTTGGCCATGATCGAGCCGCCGCGCGAGACGATGCCGGTGACGCGATCGGCGGTTAGTGGCACGTATGCAAGGCGCACGCCGGCGTGGATGGTGAAATAGTCGACACCTTGTTCGCATTGCTCGATCAACGTGTCCTTGTAGACCTCCCAGTCGAGCTTGACGGGGTCGCCGTTCACCTTCTCCAGCGCCTGGTAGATCGGCACGGTGCCGATTGGCACCGGCGAATTGCGCAGGATCCACTCGCGCGTGTTGTGGATGTTGCGCCCGGTGGAGAGGTCCATCACCGTGTCGGCGCCCCAGCGGATCGCCCACACCATCTTCTCGACTTCTTCCTCGACCGACGACGTCACGGCGCTGTTGCCAATATTGGCGTTGATCTTCACCAGGAAGTTGCGGCCGATGATCATCGGCTCGAGCTCGGCGTGGTTGATATTGGACGGGATAATGGCGCGCCCGCGAGCGATCTCGCTGCGCACGAATTCCGGCGTGATGAAAGCGGGTACTGCGCCGCCGAATTGCTCGCCGTCGGCGAGCGCGGCTTCGGCGCGCTCGAGCTGTTTCTTGCGGCCGAGATTTTCACGCTCGGCGACGTAGACCATTTCCTTGGTGATCATGCCGGCCTTGGCGAACTCGTATTGCGTGACCGGCTTGCCGTCCAAGGCGCGCCAAGGCTTCGGCGTATTGGGGAAATTGCGCGCCAGGTGCTTGCCGGTGACATTGCCGTTGTCGACCGGCTGGATCGGCCGGCCTTGATATTCCTCGACCCCGCCGCGCTCCTTCACCCAGGCGATGCGGTTGCGCGTTAGTCCCTTCTCCACGTCGATCGTCACGTTCGGGTCGGTGTAGGGGCCCGTGGTGTCATAGACGGGCAGTGGCGGCTCACCCGACGACGCGTCGAGTGAAATCTCGCGGATCGGCACGCGCAGCTCGGGCGCGGCTTCGGGACGCGAATAGACCTTGCGCGAGGCGGGAAGCGAACCCGTCGTGACTTTCGGGATGACGAGATCGGCGCCGGTGACGGGCTTGTTCATGACATTACACTCCTGGACGGAATCCGAAGTAACAGAGCACGGCGCCGATCACGAGCCAGAACGCCGCCGCGGCGGTGGTGTATTCCTTGCGCATGATCGCCTTCTTGCCGATCTTGATGGCGCGGTCCGGCGCGAACACGCGCAGGGCACCACTGATCACAGCAATCCAGCCGAGCAGCGTGATGATCAGCGGCCAGTTCAGCACCCAGACGTTGTGACTGAGCACGACCGCGAGCCCGGCCGGCATCAGGATCATGCCGGAGAAGAAGATGAGTGCCGGGCTGCGCAGGAATTCCTGTGCCATCTTGCGGAAGGCAAGCTCGTTGACGAGCAGGCTGACGCCTACCAGCGCCATCACCGGCCCGATCAGTCTCGCGAGAAAAATGGATGTCTGCATGGTTGCCCCTTATGCCATGTAGCCTTTGAACGTAATGAAGCCCCCAAGCCCGAGCAGAACGATGCCCGCGCCGACGAAAAATCCACTGTTGGCGACGATTGCGCCGGCGACAAAGCTGGAAAACTGCGGTGCAATGATCCGGAACGTGCCGACGCAGGTGAGGAACCACCCAACGGCCGTTACCGCGCTGCGCCAGTCGGGTGTCCACGCATTGTGGACATTGAGGATGTAGAGCCCGGCGACCAGCGCCAGAATTCCGGAAAAATAGATGAAGGGAAGGCCGCCGACGAAACTGCACCGCCATCTCGCGGTAGCTTGGCTGATTGACCAGCATGCCGATGCCGATCGCAGAAAGCACCGGGCCGACCAGCCTCGCGATGATCAGCGATTTCTGCATCGAATGTCCTGTCCCTTCGCCGGCATGACCCGGATCAGGTTCAAAGGGTTTTTCTCAGCCCCCAAACGGGGACACCCCTAGGAACGGTGTTTAATGTATGCGCGAGGGCAGGGCTGTCAATGCGGGGGTGATCATCTATCCACCCGGTCACTTGCGGGATCAAACTTCGCAATGATGCATTGAAAGGCCATTGTGACGCTACGTCTTGGGCAACTGCGTCACCGCAACCTTCACAGTGCCGATCGCTTCCGCGGTCACGCGCAACGTCTTGGTGTCGAACTCGATGCCGGTGAGACGCAGGCCGTTTACTGCGGCATCGACGCGTACGCCGTTGCCGACGTGCTGAAATTCGGTCAGCGCCGCGGCGATCTTTGTCCGCGCGTCATTGGCGAAAGGCTTCAGATCGATCACGGCCTTGTCGGCGAGCGCTTTCTGTACATAAGGCATCGCCGCGCGCGCAGCGGTGCCGAGCAGGCCGAATGCCGCCTCCGACTCGACTGCGAGCGAAATATCGGTGAGCCGCAGAATCTGGTTTTCCTGATCGAGCGCGGGCTTGCCCCAGACATGCACCGTCGCTTCCGTCCCGAAACCGAACCAGCTCTTCTTCTCGCGCGCTTTCACGCGCAGTGAGATCAGCAGGCGTTCGCCGGACGCGGACAGGTTGGCGCGCAGCACCTCGATGTCGACGGGCCCGCTCCCGTCATCGGGGAAGTGCCGGCCCTTGAGCTGTGGCTCCAGCAGCTTGTTGAGCTCGGTGAAAGGCATATCGATCGGCACGCCAATCGCGAGGACGCCGTCCTGCATCGGCGGCACCAGCTCAAGCTGCGCCGGGAATGGGCAGGTGGGCTTGGTCTCGTTCGGCAGAATGCGGGTTTCTGCTTGCACGCCGACCGTGATCGTGACGTTGCGTGCGTCGACCTGCGGCTGCGCCGCCGCGGCACGCACCGGGCGCATCTCCAGCCAGAGCGGCGGCAAGCCGGTCTTGCCGCCCCCGAGTGGAATCGACCGGCACATCTTGACCCATTGCTCGCGGGCGGCGCGTTCGATCGCCGGATCGTTACGCAAGCGCAACTGCAGCGCGGCAATCTGGTTGCTGACAACCGGATCAAGCACCGATTTGATCTCGTTGCCGAGATTGACCTTGATACCCGCCACGTTCGTGCCGGCGTCGCCGAAATCGAGCCGGCCCGCGAGGTTCGGCTCGATGCGCCAGGCGGACGTCAGCTGCGGCCGCGACGTCACGATCACATTGCCGCGAAAATCGGTGCGCTGGTCGAGCGTCTTCTGAGCGAGGTTGTCGATCTGCTTGCCGACATTACCGCCGCCGATCAGGCCGCCGATAGCGCCGCCGATGCCGCCCACGACCTTGCCGGCGGCGTTGCCGATCTGGCCAGTGATGCGGATGCTGCCATTGAGCGGCGTTGTGATCGTCAGTGTGTTCGACTGGCCGGTGGCGTACACCGTGCCGCGCGAGACCGTCAGCCCGATCTCGGCCTGATCCAGCAGCTGCGTCACCGGATTGTCGCTCTTGCCGGTGAACTCACGCGGCGTCGCCGTATCGAGCGTGTGGCCGATCGCGGCGAGCGAGACGGCAACCGGCGCAATGACGTGGGACGCTCGCGTGACCGGCTGCAGTGGCGGCGGAGGCTTCATGATGGCGAGCGCGTCCGGCAAGCCGCTGTCGGATGGCGGCAGGAGACGGTTGATCGCCCACAAAGTTGCTACGAAAAGAAGTCCTGCGACGCAGGCCGAAGCAAGAGCCCACCGAAAATAGCGCGAGCGCCCGAACAGCCGGATCGGCGCGGTCGCGTAATAGATAAATGTGTCGAGCCCTGGGCTCATGCACACGTCCCGCCCGATTCGCCGCCGCGCGAATCCTAGGCCGCCAGTCGGCGCTTCGCCAGCGCCGGAAATGTCGCGGATAGTCTACTTGATCGACAAGTCCAGAGCCTTGACCATATCGCCCCACTTGCCGACTTCGGCCTTGAAAAGGGCTTCCGCCTGCGCGGGCGAACCTTCGATTGCATCGAACCCGATATCGGACAGCTTCTTGCGCACGTCCGGATTCTTGACGGTCTCGTTGATCGCGGCATTGAGCGTCGCAATGATCTGCGGGTCGGTCTTGGCCGGCACGAAGAAGCCGACCCAGGAAGCGGCGGTGAAGCCGGGGAAACCGGATTCCGCAAATGTCGGCACGTCCGGTGTGGCCGCCACGCGCTTGTCGGCTGCGATGCCGAGACCCTTTATCTTACCGCCGGTGACCTGCGCCGCCGCGCCGCCACCAAGCGTGGTGGCCAGCAGGTCGATCTGGTTGCCGAGCGTGGCATTCATCGCCGGGGCGCCACCCTGGAACGGCACATGCGTCGCTTCGATCTTGGCGATCTTCTTGAAGAAATATTCCGCGGCAATATGGGAGCCGCTGCCGACGCCGGCCGATCCGAAAGTGATGGCCTTGCCCTTCGCCGCCTTGAGGAAATCGGCGAGTGTGTTGGCGGGATTGCCCGGACCAGTCAGGAGGGATTCCGGGCTTGATGCGACGATCGCAACGGTTTTGAAATCCGCCGCCGAGAATGGCTTGGTCTCCCGCAAGCTCTCGTTGATGGCAAGCGCGGTCGTCGTCACAAGCAGCGTGTATCCGTCGGCGGGTGCATGGGCCACGGCTCCCGCGGCGATATTGCCGCCGGCGCCGCCACGGTTCTCGACCACGACGTTCTGATGCAGACGCTCGCTGAGGCCCTGTCCGACCATGCGCGCCAGCGTGTCGGCGACCCCGCCCGCCGCAAAGGCAACGATCAGCGTGATTTTGCCGGATGGATAAGTCTGCGCCTGGGTCTGTGCCGTGCTGAGTATGGCCGATGAGAGCGTGAGCGCAGCCAGCGCAAAACCAAGCCGGTACCGTCGTGCCATGAGTATGTCCCCACCAGAAGAATCGAAGCGCCTATGCCGGCGCCAGTACTCTGTTCTTGGGCTGATAGTGCGCGAGCATCTTCAAGACGTCCAGATCTGGCAGTCCTTGCTGCGACAAAGCGTCGTCAGTGTGATCCCATTCGATGCAGCTTGAGCGCAGTGTAGACCGTGTCACTGGCCGGCGTCGGAATACGGAGTTCCTTGCCGAGCGTGCGCACTTTGCCTGCGAGCCAGTCGAGCTCGAGGCGATTGCCGCGCTCGAGGTCGTGCGCCATCGATGCCTTCATGCCGGGCTCGCACTTGTTGACGACAAAATCCATGCGATCGTCGAGGTACGCGGGATCGAGCGCGATACCCTTGGCCTTGCCGACCGCAAAGGCCTCTTCCATCAGTGCACGGAAGAATCCCCGCAGATCGGTGTCCGCGACGATCGGTCCTATCGATGACCGCAAGGTCGCCGTTGAGCCGGCCATCGCAGTCAAAAAAATGAACTTCTGCCACAGCTCGCGCTGAATGTCGGCCGCGAGCGCGATGTCGAGCTTTGCCGCCTTGCCGGCGTCGACAAATGCATTGAGCGTGCTGTCGGGTTTTTTGTCGGCGCGCCCAAAGCGCATCATGGCGAAGGCGCTGGTGTGCTTGATCACGCCCGGTGACGCGATTACGGTCGCAATGTAGGCAGCGCCGCCGACGACTCGATCGGCGCCGAGTACGGCGGACAGGCGCTCGACGCTATCGACACCGTTTTGAAACGTAATCAGGCGGCTGTCTGGCCCCAGCAGCGGACGTGCGGCGGTTGCCGCCGTTTCGGTGTCCCACAGCTTCACGGCAAACAAGACAATGTCGACCGGGCCGACCTTGGCCGGATCGTCGGTGACGTTCGGCTTCGGCAGGTGAAGGTTGCCGTGTGTACTCTCAACCTTAAGGCCGTTCTTGGCGATCGCGTCGCGGTGCGCGCCACGCGCGATGAAGAAGACGTCGTGTCCCGCCGCGGCAAGCCGGGCGCCGAAATAACCGCCGACCGCGCCGGCGGCCATCGCTGCAATACGCATGTGTTCGTCCCTGTTTTGAGCCGGAAGGTTTACCCGGCTCTGCCGAGATTGCACAAGCACGCAAAAAATTTGGCCCGGCGTAAAACCGGGCCAGTGCGGGAAAACTAGAGAAATTGCTCAGTAAACGCCGGAACGGCGGATCCGGCCCCATGTCGCCTGCGCAGGGCTGGCTGGCTGCGACGCATAGGATTGCATCGCGACCTGATGCGCACGGGCTGCGACCGAGTTCTGCGGCAGCACGATGACTTTCGCGCCAACCTGCACGCGGTTGTAGAGGTCGATCACGTCTTCATTGGTGAGACGGATGCAGCCGCTCGAGACCTGCCTTCCGATGGTGCTCGGCGCATTGGTGCCGTGAATGCGATATTGTGTTCCGGCGATGTACATCGCACGCGCGCCGAGCGGATTGCCTGGGCCGCCGGCGGTCATGCGCGGCAGATAAGGCTGGCGCGCAAGCATCTCAGCCGGCGGATGCCAATCCGGCCATTCGGCCTTGCGCTCGACCGACCTCACGCCGGACCAGGTGAAGCCTTCGCGGCCGACGCCGATGCCGTAGCGGATCGCCTTGCCGCCGCCGAGCACGTAGTAGAGGTATGTGTGCGGCGTATCGATGATGACGGTGCCGGGCGCTTCGCGGCCGCTGTAGCTGACGACCTGGCGCTGCAGCCGCGGATCAAGCTGCGCGTCGTCAACCTCGTCAGCCGGAGCGGGCTGTGTGACTTGCGGCGCGACTTGAGCTGGAGCGGTCAGGAAAGCGAAGAGCGGTTCGGCGTTAGCAACGTTGCACGTGAACGCGGCAGCGGCTGCCATCGCGGCAAACGTAACTGACTTGGACATGACACCCTCGTCGGTACACCCTCCCGTCTTCAATCAAGAAAATGACCGAACAGGTTGAAAGGTTCCCTGAAGGCGAAGCGGTAAAAACGCTTAAGGCTTGGGAACGTTTTGCCGAAAATTGGATTCGGGAATTCTTAGTCTTTGTGTTTGTGCCAGCCGACCACCGCATCCGGGACGCTATCTGTTGATGCAAAATACGGCTTGATGTCGAGCAGAGGTGTGCCGTCCAGGCAGTCGAGGCCGACCACGGACAACCGGTTACCATCCACGCGGATGAGCTTGACGACGCTCATGGCGACTGGATTCGGCCGCGCCGGCGAGCGCAAGGCGAAGGTGCCATGCTGGATGCCATAGTGACCGGGCACCTGCAGGACCAGGTCGCGCGGCGACCTGTCCATCCAGTAGAGGAGCACGAGATGGGTGCAGGTCTCGACGTCCTTGAGGCCCTCATGCCATCGCGGATCGAGCTCGACCACGCAGACGGCTTCGGATTCCCGGGCGTTCTTCGGGCAGTCCTTGCGCTCCTTCCACGGAGTATGGATACGGCCGATGAAATAGAGGCCAGCATCCGGCTTGGATGGCAGGTCGACCGCCTTTTCGCCGTCACGGATCCCGAAGTCCTTGCTGGCCATCGCACTTCTCCGGTTGGGGCATCCGCCATTTATAAACCACGCTACCGAGGCCCACTTCGCCGCTCTTGCTAAGGTCTCTTTAAAGGCATAAAGATATCCTTATATAGTGGGAACAGGCCCATAAACAGGCGATCCATGGGTGACGGCAAGCTCGGTTTCGAGGCTCTCAATACGGCGCTCAAGGCGGCCGGTGAGGAAACCCGGCTACGGGTACTGGCCCTGCTTTCCGAGGCCGAACTGACGGTCTCCGATCTCACGGACATTTTGCGCCAGTCGCAACCGCGCATTTCGCGCCACCTCAAGCTCCTGGTCGAGGCGGGGCTGGTCGAGCGCTTCCGGGAAGGCACATGGGCCTTCTTCCGGCTCGCCGAGCATGGCGCAGGCGCGGATGTCGCCCGCGCACTCATCGAACATCTCGAACCAGGCGACCAGACCATCAGGCGCGATCATGAACGGCTCGCGTCGGTGCGGCAGGCGCGTGCCACAGCGGCGCAGGCTTATTTCCGTGCCCACGCCGCCGAGTGGGATCGCATCCGAAAGCTCCACGTCGCCGACGAGGCGGTGGAAGACGCGATCCGTGCAGCGCTGTCCGACAAGCCGTTTCGCTCGCTGCTCGATCTCGGCACCGGCACCGGCCGCATGCTCGAAATGTTCGGCCCGGACATTGAGCGCGGGCTCGGCCTCGATCTCTCTCTCGACATGTTGCTGCTTGCGCGCGACCGCCTCGAGCGGGCGGGGCTAAGAAATTGCAGCGTCCGGCAGGGCGACATCTACGACCTGCCGCTCGCCAACGATTCCTTCGATGTCGTCATCCTGCATCAGGTGCTGCACTTCCTCGACGACGGCGCGCGCGCGATCCGTGAGGCGGCGCGCGTGCTACGTCCGGGCGGACGCCTGCTGGTCGTCGACTTTGCGCCGCACGAGCAGGAATTCCTGCGCGAGCAATTCGCGCACAGGCGCCTCGGCTTCGCACCCGACACGGTAACGCAGTGGATCACGGCATCCGGCCTCGATCCTGTGATGCACAAGTCGCTTGCGCCCGAGCCCGGTTCCGAAGGCAAGATTGCCGTTTCGCTCTGGCTCGCGCGCGACACTCGCGCATTGATGGCGACGCCGCTGCGGCGCGAGGTGGCGTGATGAACAGCCCGGTGCGTTTAAGTCGGTTCACGCGCGGCGACAAACGCCGCATCGGCGTGTCGTTTGAATTCTTTCCGCCGAACACCGAAGAGATGGACAAGATCCTATGGGAGTCGATCGAGCGCCTCGCGCCGCTCGCCCCCGATTTCGTGTCGGTGACCTACGGCGCCGGTGGCACAACGCGCGAGCGCACGCATGCGACCGTCAAGCGCATTCTGGCAGAGACGTCGCTGACGCCCGCCGCGCACCTCACTTGTGTTGCCGCGACTTGCGACGACATCAACGCAATCGTGCGAAACTATCACGCTGCCGGCGTGCGCCATCTCGTCGCCTTGCGCGGCGACCCAGTCGGCGGCGCGGGCGAGCGGTATGCCCCGCATCCAGGCGGCTACCGGAATGCCGCCGATCTCGTGGGTGGCATCAAGCGCATCGCGTCCGATTTCGAGATTTCGGTCTCGGCCTATCCGGAAAAGCATCCGGACAGCCCGACGGTCGAGGCCGATATCGACATGCTCAAGGCCAAGGTCGATGCCGGCGCGACGCGCGCCATTACGCAGTTCTTCTTCGAGAACGATCTTTATTTCCGCTATCTCGACCGCGTTCGGGCGCGCGGCATCGATATCCCGATCGTGCCGGGCATCCTGCCGGTGCAGAACTTCAAGGCGACGACCGGCTTTGCCAAGCGCTGCGGCGCTTCGGTTCCAGCGTGGATCGCCGAACGGTTCCAGAGTCTCGACAACGATGCCGCAACGCGCAAGCTAATCGCCGCGGCGGTTGCGGCCGAGCAGGTTTTTGACCTCGTCGACCGCGGCGTCACCACATTCCATTTCTACACGATGAATCGCGCCGATCTCGTGTTCGCGATCTGCCACCTGCTGGGCCTGCGGCCTGCGGTGCAACCCGTCAGTTGATCCGGAGTCATTATTGTGAGCGCGCCCTACACCGGCACCCGAGCTGCATTTCTGGATCTGCTGCGCCAGCGCATCCTCGTGCTCGACGGTGCCATGGGCACGATGATTCAGGACCTCAAGCTCAACGAGGAAGGCTATCGCGGCGCGCGCTTCGACGCCTGGAACCGCGAGGTGCGCGGCAACAACGATCTGCTCAATCTCAGCCGGCCGGATGCGGTGCGCGACATTCATCTCGCGTACTTCCGGGCTGGCGCAGACATCGTGTCGACCAACACTTTCTCCTCGACCACGATCGCGCAGGCGGATTACGGCATGGAGGGTATCGCCTACGAGCTCAATCAGGCCGGCGCAACGCTCGCGCGCGAGGCTGCCGTGCGCGCGGAGAAGGAAGACGGCCGCCGCCGCTTCGTGGCCGGTGCGCTGGGGCCGACCAACCGCACGGCATCAATCTCGCCGGACGTGGCCAATCCCGGTTTCCGCGCCATCACCTTCGATCTACTGCGCGCCGCTTACGGCGAGCAGGCAAAGGGCTTGATCGACGGCGGCGCCGACCTGCTGCTGATCGAGACAATCTTCGACACGCTCAATGCCAAGGCCGCCATCTACGCGATCTCGGAGCTCTGCGAGGAGCGCGGCCTTGATGTCCCGGTGATGATTTCGGGCACTATCACTGATCGTTCGGGACGCCTGCTGTCGGGCCAGACGCCGGGCGCGTTCTGGAATTCGGTCAAGCACGCACACCCTGTGACCGTCGGTCTCAACTGCGCGCTGGGCGCACGCGAGATGCGCGCACATATCGAGGAGCTCGGCCGGCTCGCCGACACCTTCGTCTGCGCTTATCCGAATGCGGGCCTGCCCAACGAATTCGGTTATTATGACGAAAGCCCGGAATATATGGCCGAGCTACTCGACGAATTCGCAGCGGCCAGCCTGGTGAATATCGTCGGCGGCTGCTGCGGCACCACGCCCGAGCACATTGCGGCCATAGCCAAGGCCGTTGCAGGCAAAAAGCCACGCGCCATTCCCGAGGTGCCGCACCAATTGCGGCTATCCGGACTGGAGTCGTTCACGCTCACTCCGGAAATTCCCTTCGTCAATGTCGGCGAGCGCACCAACGTCACCGGCTCGGCCAAGTTCCGCAAGTTGGTCAGCGCGGGCGATTATTCGACCGCGCTGTCCATTGCGCGCGAGCAGGTGGAGAACGGCGCGCAGGTGGTCGATGTCAACATGGACGAGGGCCTGCTCGATTCCGAGCAGGCGATGACCACGTTCCTCAATCTAATCGCCGCCGAGCCCGATATCGCGCGCGTGCCGGTGATGGTCGACTCATCGAAGTTCTCCGTGATCGAGGCCGGCCTGAAATGCCTGCAGGGCAAGTCGGTGGTGAACTCGATATCGCTGAAGGAAGGCGAGAAGGCGTTCATCGATCACGCCCGCATCGTGCGCCGCTATGGCGCCGCGGTGGTGGTGATGGCCTTTGACGAGAAGGGGCAGGCCGACACGATCGAGCGCAAGGTCGCGATCTGCAAGCGCGCCTACGACATCCTCGTCAACAAAGTGGGCTTCCCGCCCGAGGACATCATCTTCGACCCGAATATCTTCGCCGTTGCCACCGGCATGGAGGAGCACAACAGCTACGGCCTCGCCTTCATCGAAGCCGCGCGCCAGATACGTGCCGGCCTGCCGCATGCCCACATTTCAGGCGGCGTGTCGAACCTGTCATTCTCGTTCCGCGGCAACGAGCAAATGCGCCAGGCAATGCACTCGGTGTTTCTGTTCCATGCCATCAAGGCCGGCATGGATATGGGAATCGTCAATGCCGGCCAGATCGCCGTCTACGACGATCTCGATCCCGAGCTGCGCGAAGCGTGCGAGGACGTGGTGCTCGATCGCCGTCCCGACGCCGCCGAGCGGCTGCTGGAGCTGGCGAAGAAATTTCAGGGCGCCGGGCAGGGTGGCAAAGAAGCCGATCTCGCCTGGCGCGAGCAGCCGGTCGGAAAGCGGCTGGCCCACGCACTGGTGCATGGCATCACGGATTTCATCGATGCCGACGTTGAGGAGGCACGGCTGGCCACGAAGCGTCCGCTCGAGGTGATCGAAGGTCCGCTGATGGAGGGCATGAACATCGTCGGCGATCTGTTCGGTTCGGGAAAAATGTTTTTGCCGCAGGTGGTGAAGTCCGCGCGCGTGATGAAGCAGGCGGTCGCCTATCTGATGCCCTTCATGGAACAGGATAAGGACGGACGGCAGCACGGTGGCTCGAACGGCAAGATCGTAATGGCGACCGTGAAGGGCGATGTACACGACATCGGCAAGAACATCGTCGGCGTCGTGCTCCAGTGCAACAATTACGAGATTGTCGATCTGGGCGTGATGGTGCCGGCGGCCAAGATCCTTGAGACGGCGCGCGCCGAAAAGGCCGACATTATCGGTCTGTCCGGGCTGATCACGCCCTCGCTCGACGAGATGTGCCACGTGGCAGCGGAGATGGAGCGGCAGGGCTTCGAATTGCCGCTGATGATCGGAGGTGCCACCACCAGCCGCGTGCACACGGCGGTGAAAATCCACCCCAACTACAAGCGCGGGCAGACGGTCTATGTGAACGATGCGAGCCGGGCGGTCGGCGTGGCGCAGACGCTGATGTCGGTCGATGCCCGTGCCGGCTATGTGGCCGAGCTGCGCGGCGAATATGCCCGCATCGCGGCGGCGCATGCGCGTGCGCAGGAGGACAAGGCGCGGCTGCCGCTTGCAACGGCGCGTGCCAACGCGCTGAAGCTCGACTGGTCGGGCGCCTATCAACCGCCGGAGCCGAAATTTATCGGAACGGAAGTGCTCAACGACTATCCGGTCAAGGAACTGATCGACTATATCGACTGGACGCCGTTCTTCTCGACCTGGGAGCTGTCGGGGAAATTCCCGGCCATCCTTGACGATGCCAAGTTCGGCCAAGCCGCGCGTTCCTTGTACGAAGATGCGCGCGCCATGCTCGACAAGATCGTGGACGAGCACTGGTTCAGGGCAAACGCAGTGGTCGGTTTCTGGCCGGCGAACGCAAAAGGCGACGACATTCTTATTTATGGCGACGAGGTGCGCGATGAGCCGATCGCCGTGCTGCATTCGCTGCGCCAGCAACTTTCGAAACGCGAAGGCCGCGCCAATGGGGCGCTGAGCGATTTCATCGCCCCGCGCGAGAGCGGGCTTGCCGACTATATCGGTGGCTTCACCGTCACCGCCGGTATCGGCGAGGATGAAGTCGCCGAGCGGTTCAAGCGCGCCAATGACGACTATTCCGCGATCATGGTGAAGGCGCTCGCTGACCGGTTGGCAGAGGCATTCGCCGAGCGGCTGCACCAGCGTGTGCGCAAGGAATTCTGGGGCTATGCGGCTGATGAAACGGCCAGCAATGAGCAGTTGATCGCCGAGAAATATCGCGGCATCCGCCCTGCACCCGGCTATCCGGCGCAGCCCGATCACACAGAGAAAGGCACGCTGTTCAATCTGCTCAAGAGCGAGCGCATCGGCGTCAAGCTGACCGAAAG
>Ga0207643_10000982_pt1 | contig 17097 bp, 12 predicted proteins | sample KBSMisM62_FD_184313 | JGI IMG/M metagenome (GOLD analysis project Ga0207643, IMG submission 184313) | Miscanthus rhizosphere microbial communities from Kellogg Biological Station, Michigan, USA - KBS Miscanthus M6-2 (SPAdes) (version 2) | ecosystem: Host-associated > Plants > Roots >...
AGGGAAGGGCAGGGGACGTCATCGTCAGCCCGGGCCGCCCGCGAACACGGGGTCCGCGAGCCCGCGAACGTCGAGGTCGATGGCGAAGAGGCCACCCGCCTCGGGATCGTCGGCATCCGCGGCATGTGAGCCGCCCCCACCGATGCTCGTCACGAAGAGGGTCGACAACGTCGGGCCGCCGAACGCGGGCATCGTCGGCTTCAGGGTGGGCACGGCGATCTGCCGGTCGACGACGCCATCCGGCGTGACCCGCAGCACGGCCGAACCGTAGACGCAGGCGATCCAGTACCCGCCCTCAGCGTCGACGCACGCCCCATCCGGACGACCCGGGAGCGTCTCGAAGTCGAGGAAGACCCGCTCGTTCGTCGCCTCGCCGGTCGCGGCGTCGTAGTCGTACGCCCACACGGTGTCGCGGTGCGTGTCGGCCCAGTACATCGTCCGGCCGTTGGGCGAGAACGCGAGACCGTTCGGGACGCCGATGCCGGTGCGCATCACGCTTGTCGTGCCATCGGGCTGGACCCGGTAGAGCGAGCCGGTCGCCTGGTTGTCGGCAGCCGGGTCGAACATCGTGCCGACCCAGAAGCGTCCCGCCGGGTCCGTCCGACCGTCGTTGAGGCGGTTGCCACGACCCTCCGCCTCCAGCCGGACCCAATCGGTCCACGTCCCGTCGTCCCAATCGAGGAACCCGAGGCCACCCTCCATCGCGACGAGTAGCCGTCCCGGGGTGGGCGTCAGCGCCATGGAACCCGGCCGCCCGGGGAGCGCGCGGCTCTCATCGACCCCGGTCATCGGGTCGAAACGATGGACGGCGCGGCCGTCGATGTCCTCCCAGTACAGCCGCTGCTCGGGGACGCTCCACAGCGGGCACTCGCCGAGGCGGGCACGGGCGGGCAGGATCAATGTCGCGGTCGCGTCGGACGGCGACGAGAGCGTCACCCCCCGGTGGCCACGAGGTCGGCGAGGAAGGCGACGCTGTCGACGGCGTCGGCTTTCGGGCCCTCGCCCTCGGGTGGATCCGACTTGAGCGATACGTCCTGCTCCAGCACGTACCAGCCGCGATAGCCCTGCTCCTCGAGCGTCTGGATGACGCCGGCGATATCGACGCCGCCCTCACCGAGCGGGACGAACAGGCCGTCGAGGACGGCTTCGCGGAACGCGACCTCGCCGCTCCGAACGCGCTCCGCCTTGGCTTCGTCGACGTCCTTGAGGTGCACGTGGAGGACGCGGCCGCCGGCGACCTTGGCGACCTCGACCGGATCCGCTCCACCGAGGTAGGCGTGCCCGGTATCGAGGCAGATCCCGACGTCGGAAGCGTCGAGCAGCCGATCGATGTCGGGACCGGTGGCGATCGCCAGACCCCAGTGCGGATGCAGGGCTGTCTCCAGACCGGCATCGCCGACGATCGTTTCGAGCCGGCGGAGGTTGGCGAGGAACGTCGTCCACTCGTCGTCGGACATATCGACCGGGGTGTCGTAGCCGGGGTTGGCCGACGACGGCCCGAGGACGAGCACCTTCGAGCCGGTCGAAGCCAGCTGTCGGGCGGCGCGGGTCACGTACGCCAGCTGATCGTCGACACGGTCTTCGCGATAGAGCAATGCCGGCACGAAGCCACCCACGATGCTCATGTCGAACCGGTCCAGGAACTCCTTGAGCTCCACGGGATCGGTCGGGAGATAGCCATCGGGCCCGAGCTCGGTCGCGCTCAACCCGCTCTCGACCATCTCGCGCAGGACACGCTCGCGGTCCATGAGGTAGCCCCACCCGGGCGACCCGTCGACGCCCCATGTGATCGGTGCGCCCGCCACCCGCTCCAGGAGATCACTCACGTGCTCACGACCCTCCTCCCATCCGCGCTCGACGTGTTGACGGTCAGATTATCGTCTTGGTACCGTGCCGTGCAATCGGTTGCACAACGGCACGCGGACGGAGGGAGGCCGGCATGCCCGGACCCGGCGTAGAGCTGATCGGCGAGGAAGAGATCGCCGAGGTCATGCAGGTCCTGAAGGCCCGGGCACTCAGTCGGTACGGGAGCGAAGACGACCCGAACTTCGGTGCCAAGGTCCGCAAGGTCGAACAGGAGATCGCGGCCCTGGCCGGGGTTCGCTACGGACTCGGTCTGCACGGCGGCGGCTCGAGTGGCCTGTTCGTGACACTGCTCGGTATCGGCGTCGGACCGGGCGACGAGGTGATCGTGCCCGGGTTCACGTTCGTCGCCTCGATCTCGGCCATCGTCTACGCTCGCGGCATCCCGGTCCTCGCGGAGGTCGACGACTCCTTCAACCTCGACCCGGCCGACGTCGAGGCGCGGATCACGCCGCGAACCAGGGCGATCCTCGTCGTCCACATGCTCGGCGCGCCCGCACGGCTCGATGAGCTCAAGGACATCGCCGACCGCCACGGCATCGCGCTCATCGAGGATTGCGCGCAGGCCTTCGGCGCGACCTACCAGGGCCAGGGCGTCGGCGGTATCGGTGCGGCCGGTATCTACAGCTTCAACGAGTACAAGACCATCACCTGCGGCGACGGCGGGATGATCGTCACCGACGACGAGGAGCTGTATAAGCGGTTCTTCGCGATCCACGATCAGGGCCATGCCCCGAACCGGCTTGGGTCGAAGTACGCCGAGCGACCCTTCCTCGGTCTCAACTTCCGGATGACCGAGCTGTCCGGCGCGGTGCTGCTCGCGCAGGTCCGCAAGCTCGACCTGATCCGTGACCACCTCCGGGAGAACAAGGCGATCGTGAAGTCGACGATCGCCGGCCTGCCCGGGCTCGGCTTCCGGACCATCGTCGATCCCGAGGGCGACCTGGCGACGCACCTCGTCGTGACGTTCCCGACCCCGGAGATCGCCAAGGCCGTCGCTGACGAGCTCGGGTCGATCACGCTCGCCGCCTCCGGGTGGCACGTCTACGCCAACATGGAGCACCTCATGGAGATGCGGACGGTCAGCGGCCGGGGCTGCCCGTTCGATTGCGCCTGCTACGGGAGCGAGGGCGTCCATTACGAGCCCGGGATGCTGCCGCAGACGGACGCGCTCCTGGCGCGATCGATGAGCATCGGGATCGGCATCTTCGACACGAATCTCGCGCCGTGGGGTCTGCGCATGCGCGACGACGCCGACGCTGCGCATCGGGTCGCCGAGCGCTTCTGCGAGGTGGCCGGGCGCTACCTCGGGAACTAGGTCGACCCGATGGCCTCGACCGGATCGCTCGGCGTCGGCATCGTCGGCTACGGGCTGGCTGGACGGTTCTTCCACGCCCCGTTCATCGCCGCCGTCGATGGCCTCCACGTCGCGGCCATCGCGACGTCGAGGGCGGACCGGCGGGCAGAGGTGAAGCGTGAGCATCCGGGTGCGACCGTCGTCGAGTCGTTCGACGATCTCCTCGAGCGATCGGACGTCGACATCGTCGTCGTCGCGTCGCCCAACCGGACACATGTTCCGCTTGGTGTCCATGCGCTGAAGTCGGGTCGCCACGTCGTCGTGGACAAGCCGATCGCGACGGACATCGCCGATGCCACCCGCCTCGTCGAGGTCGCCGCGCAGACCGGGAAGGTGCTGTCCGTCTACCACAATCGTCGCTTCGACGGCGATTTCCTGACCGTTCGTTCGCTCGTCGCGGAAGGCACGCTCGGCCCGATCGACAGCATGGAATCGCGGTTCGAGATCGGTGTCCCGCTGGCCGAGGCGTGGCGCGAGGACGCGGACGAGGCCGGTGGCCCCCATCGGGATCTCGGCGCGCATCTCGTCGATCAGGCCCTGCTCTTGTTCGGTGACCCGGTCCGCGTCTTCGCTCAACTCGATCGGCGACGGCCCGGGACCGAGGTCGATGATTCGGCGTTCGTCGCACTCGAGCATCGGGGCGGGGAGCGGTCACGGATCTGGACGTCGCTGATCTCCCCGTGGGGGCGGCCACGTTTCCGGCTCCGAGGATTGCTCGGCGAGTTCGTCAAGGAGGAGCGCGACCCGCAGGAGGCGCGCGCCATGGCCGGCGGCCTGCCGTCGGATCCGGGCTTCGGCGTCGACGAGCCGGAGCAGTGGGGCCGGCTGTATCTCATCGGCGAGGAGCCTCGAACGGTCCCGACCGTCAACGGCGATTACCGACGCTTCTACGAACTGTTCCGCGACGCCGTCCGGACCAGCAGTCCGCCGCCGGTCGACCCTCGAGACGCGATCCGTGGGTTGCGCGTGCTGGAGGCGGCCGAGACGTCATCACGCACGGGCTCGGTCGTCAGCCCCGCGCCGGTCTGAGCGATGAGTGACGGTCGTCTCCGGATCGGTCTCCAGGTGTGGGGTCAGTACGTGACCTGGGACGACCTGATGTCGATCGGTTCCGACATCGACGCGCTCGGCTTCGATGAGCTCTGGAGCAACGATCACTTCCTGCCGCTCGCCGCGGGGACCGATGGCGCTGACGGCGGTCTCGTCGGGCCGGTATTCGAGGGGTGGTCGATCCTGTTCGGCTGGGCTGGTCGCACGCGCCAGGCTCGGATGGGTTGCCTGGTCTCGGGCGCGGGCTATCGGAACCCGGGCCTCCTCGTGAAGATGGCCACCGCCCTCGACCACGCGACGGGGGGCCGCGCCACGCTCGGACTGGGAGGCGGCTGGTTCGGGCCGGAGCACCGGGCGTTCGGTTGGGCGTTCCCGCCTCTCGGGCAACGGATCGACCGGTTCGCGGAGGCGGCGCACATCTGCCGCGGCTTGCTCGATGGCAAGGCCGTCACGTTCGACGGGACGTGGTTCACGACCGAGGGTGCACGGAACGATCCGCCGCCCCTCCAGGCGCGCCTGCCGCTCGTGATCGGTGGCAGCGGGGAGAAGCGGACACTCCGGATCGTGGCGGAGACGGCCGACATCTGGAATGCCGACGCCGATACACCGGAGTCGTTCGCACGCCGGAACGGGATCCTCGACGAGCATTGCCAGGCGGTCGGACGGGACCCCGCGACCATCGAGCGGACCGTCGGGCTGCCGCCGCCACTGATCCGCGGGAGCCGCGATGCGGCCGTGGAGGCGTTGACCGACGTCCTCGAGCGACATGCTGTCGACCGGGCAGCCGCACAGCGTGCTGCCCTTGCTTCACCATTCGCCGACACCGCCGAATCCGTCATCGCGAGGTTGTCCGCCTACCAAGACGCGGGCGCGAGCGCGGTGATGTTCGACTTCCCGCCACCGTACGACCGGCAGACCCTCGACTCGTTGGCGGGCCCGGTCCGGGCGGCCCTCGGGGCGCGCGCCTAGCTCACGTGGCTGCACGCCCGCGCTCGCGTCATGCGGCAGCGCGGGCCAGTCGATCCCGCAAGCGTCGCCAGCGATGGCGCAGATCGGCTTCGAGTGCCGGCTCCGGCATCCCGCGCGCCCGTCGACGGTCGGCGAGATGCAGGCCACGCTCGACGGCGGCCATCGCGCCGGCCGGGTCTCCCGACCGATGCTCGCGCAGCTTCGCGGCTTCGATGGCCGCGACGACCGCGGTCCGTCCTGGGCCACAAGCCAGTGCGTCCCAAGCGGCGATCGCCTCGTCGACGCGACCCAACCGCCGCAGCAGGTGGGCGCGATCCACGGCGATGCGTCCTTCGTCCCAAGGCCGGCTGAAGGCCTCGCGGCGATCCCAGCCGGTGGAGACGCGGCGCCGCTCCGGACGGCCACCGAAATCAACGCGGCCGCGCGGCGACCACCACGGCTCCTCGGGGATCGGCCCGGCGGACAGCGGCGGCACCCGTTCCGCTGCGGGGTCCGCGGCGAGCGCGGCGTCGAGACAGTCGATCGCCTCCTCCAGTCGGCGCTCCCGACGGAAGGCGCGGGCGAGACCGGCGAGGTCGCCCCGCGGCGCCGACGAGCGGACTTCTGGATCGCCGAGGTGTTGCTCGACGTGTGCGAGCAAGCGCGCAAGCGAGCGGACGTCCTCGTCGTTGTGGCGGACGACGGCGGCCAGCGGCTGTGCTGGACCACCTCGAAGGAAGCCGAGATAGCGCCCTGGGATCTCCCACCCGTCGACGTCGTCGACCCGCGACACGCCGAGCAGCATCCGCTCGACCGTTCCGAGCCGAGCATCGTCGAGCCGATGGCGGAACAGTCGCCGGACGTGCGGCAGCAGGTCCAGGTGACCGCCGATGGCCGGGGCAGCCCGCCGCATCATCCGGTAGCGGGTGACGAGGAGCGGCCAGTCGAAGCCGCGGCCGTTGTACGTCACGAGCCACGCGTCCGGTGGCAGGTGACGGCCGACCTCGTCAAGCAGGACGCCTTCCTCGCCCTGATCGGGAAGCAGCAACTGGACCTGCCGGTACGACGTGCCGGACCACCACCCGAGCCCGATCAGGAACGCCAGCGTGCCGGCTGCCGTCGCCAGCCCCGTCGTCTCCGTATCGAGGCAGACGAGCGACCGGTCGGGCGGTGGCTGCCCGGGCAACGTCGCGAGGCGCCCGCGGTCGACGGGCAGGTCGATGGCCGGTCGCTCGACCCGTACGTAGACGCCGTCCGCACCGTCGACCATCTCGCCGTCGACCGCGGCGGCCAGACGGCGAGCCAGGTCCCGGCTCGCGCTCGCGCGGTAGGGCAGGGGATCGCCGGCCGCCCCCGGCCCAGGAGTCGCGGCACGGTATCGGGCGAGCCGGCGCGCGAGCCGATCGGAGGACGGGGCGGCGTAGGGGGCGGTCATCCCGCCTTGGCGAGACGCGCGCCTGCGCCGAGCTCAGTGAGCAATCGAAGGGCGAGCCGCTTCGCATCGACGTTCGGCTCGAGTCTTGGACCCGTGCACGCGGGGCACCCGGCGTCGCATGAGCAGGCAGCGATCAGGTCGGCGGCCCCGGCGAGCAGCTCATCGTGGCGCTGCCAGAGCCGCTCCGAAAGTCCGATGCCGCCGGGCACGGATTCGTAGAGGTAGATCGTCGGCTCCTCGGCGTGCGGAGAGCGGACCTGGGTCACGAGGCCGAGGTCGCGTGGGTCGACCATCAGCAGGACCGAGGCGATCGTCTGGATCGCGCGCCCGGCGCCGAGCAGCGCGACATCGAGGTCGTCCCGTCGCCAGTGATCACGGGCGCGGTCGGCGGTGAGCCAGTACGCGGTCGTCTGGAGCTCGAGCTCGGGCAGGTCTATCGGCCCCCAGCCGACGTTCTCGTCCGTCATGAACTTGAGCTTCTTGAACAACGTCACGAGGCTCGCGACCATCACCTCGCCGTGCTTGCGCGTCCCACCCGTGGATGGCGCCTCGGCGAAGACCTCGAGCGGCTTGAGCGTCACCGCGCGGTTGGCGTACGTGTAATGGTCGACGTCGATCTTGTGGACGTAGGCCTTGCGCTCGTGCCACTCGAGACGGTCCACGTAGTACTGGACCGACTCGTGGATGTAGATCGCTCGCTCGTGGACGAGGACCTGCGCGCTGAACAGGTCGACCTCGCCGAGGACCCGCGGACGATTCGGTGTCGTGTCGATGATCACGACGTTCTCGGGAGCGGCCGTCCGTAGCGAGATCTCCGAGGCAGGGAAGTTCTCGCTCGACCAGTACCAGCGGCCGTCGGCCGCCTGCCGGACGTGGCCTTCCTCAGCGAGGAACGCCAGGAGGTCGTCAGCCGGTGCAGGGCCGAAGGCCTCGCCGGGTTCGAACGGCAGCTCGAAGGTCGCCGCGCGCAGATGGGCGAGGAGCACGTGGAGGTTGTCCGGATCGAGGCGCGCTTCCTCCGGCGCGTTGTCGAGCAGGAACTCGGGGTGGTGGATGACGTACTGGTCGACCGGGGCGCCCGACGCGACGAGGACCGAGACGCTCGTGCCCTGGCGCCGTCCGGCGCGGCCGAACTGCTGCCACGTCGCGGCGACCGAACCCGGATAGCCCGCGAGGATCGACACGTCGAGCCGGCCGATGTCGACTCCGAGCTCGAGTGCGTTCGTCGAGACGACGCCCAGGATCTCGCCATCGCGGAGACCGCGTTCGATCGATCGACGTTCCGTGGGCAGGTAGCCGCCGCGATATCCGCGCACCCGACTGCGTGGGCCGAAGCTCTCACGCAGCGACTCGCGCAGCCCGGTCAGCAGCAGTTCGACCGCGACCCGCGATCGGCCGAAGACGATCGTCTGCCGGCCCGCGCGCAGGAAGGGCATGGCCCACCGTTGCGCGAGCGTCACCGCCGAGCCGCGCGCGCCACTTGCGGGCTCCATCACGGGCGGATCGACGAGGAGGACGTGGCGTTCGCCCGACGGCGCGCCGTTGCGATCCACGAGTCGCGCCGGTCGTCCGGTCAGCATCGCTGCGAGCTCGGCCGGGTTCCCGATCGTCGCCGAGCAGCAGACGATGACGGGCTTGCTGCCGTAGTGCGCGCAGATGCGCATCAGCCGGCGAAGCACGTTGGCCACGTGGCTCCCGAAGACACCGCGATACGTGTGCAGCTCGTCGATGACGATCAGCTGGAGCTGCTCGAACAGCTGGAACCACTTGGTGTGGTGCGGCAGGATCGCCGAGTGCAGCATGTCCGGGTTCGTCACGACGACCTGCCCCGCGGCCCGGACGGTCGAGCGGATCGGCGCCGGCGTGTCGCCGTCGTATGTCGAGGTGATGATCGACAGGTCCGCTGACGCGGCGAGCTCCCCGAACTCGGTCACCTGATCCTGACCGAGCGCCTTGGTCGGGAACAGGAAGAGCGCGCGGGCCGCCGGGTCCTGGGCGATCGCCTGGAGCGTCGGCAAGGAGTAGCAGAGCGTCTTGCCGGACGCCGTCGGGGTGACGACGACCACGTCCTCACCGGCGTGGATCGATTCGATCGCCTCCGCCTGGTGGGTGTAGAGCCGCTCGATACCCCGTTTCGCGAGTCCCGTCACGATCCGCTGATCGAGCCAGGCAGGCATGTCGGCGAAGGACGCTTCGCGCGCGGCGATCACCTCGTGGTGGACGATCCCACGGGTCAGTGACGGCTCCTCCAGCACGCGACCGAGGACCGTCGCAGCGTCGGCGGGGGCGTAGGTTCGCATCGGCGAGCATCTCCGACTCTAGAACACCTGTTCGGAATGAAGGCAGTCTAAGTCGAAGCGTCAACCGCACGGATGACAGGTTGTCTGTCACGGGAGCGCGGTTGACACTGTAGCTACGCGTAGCTACGCTCCCGCAGATGTCGCGCTCGATCGACCCCGAGCCGCCTGCCCCCGGCCCCGACGAGATCGATCCGGCGGCGGCCGTCTCGAACCGTCCGACCGTCGATCTCGCGACCCTCCCGATCGTCGGTCTCACCAGGCGCCGGATGGCGATGATCGCTGCAGCGATGCTCGCGGCATGGATCGTCATCGCCTTCGCGCGACAGGTCGCCGAGGCATCGGATGCCGCGTCTCGTTCCCAGGACATCGCAAGCGGCAATGCCATGCTCAGCCTCGAGGTCGCCGCGATGGAGCGCGAGCTCGAGTCCATCGGCCGCCAGCGGTTCGTCGAGCAGGAGGCGCGGGCACATGGTGTCGGCGGGGTCGACGAGATCGCGTTCACGCTCGCGCCCGATTCACCGCCACTCGCCGCGGACGCACCCGGGTCGGCCTCGGTGCGACTGGGGGCGGAGGTCGAGGATGTCAGTCCGCTGGAGCGCTGGCTGACCGTGCTGTTCGGACCGTCGGGGTAGGGCGGGGAGTCTCAGCGCGGTCGGTCTTTCGGGCGGCCCGATCTCCGTCATCTGCTCGTGTGGCGAGCCGACGACAAGGATCGAAGAGCTTTCGGCACCGGAACGTGCATTTCGATGCACGGTCGGCGAAGTCGTCTGCACTGGTCGAATGACCCGGTGCATATCGATACGCGAACGGACCCGTCCTCGCGCGAGATCTCTGCAGATGGCTCGTGTGGCCAGCATTTGACAGAAACCGCAGTCGGCGCCCGCGAGGGTGCCGCCAGACCCTCCCGCGACGATGGGCGCGCTCGCTATCCTGCGCCAGATGACGGCTGCGGACCGGACCGGCGAATACGCACGGATCCTCGCCGAGAACCGGCGCTACACCGACGCCTTCGATCGATCGGCGCTGACGGCGATGCCCCTGTCGCATCTCGCGGTCGTGGCGTGCATGGATTCGCGGCTGGACGTCGAGGAGACCCTCGGCTTGCGCACTGGCGACGCCCACATCATCCGGAACGCCGGCGGACTCGTGACCGACGACGTCATCCGCTCGCTCATCGTCAGCGTCGAGCTGCTCGGGACGCAGGAGATCGTGCTGATCGAACACACGCGCTGCGGCCTCCAGGACCTCGACGAGGACGCCTTCCGCGCGCGGGTCGCCGCGGACAGCGGCACTGACGTCGAGGGACCTGTCGTCACATACGGTGGGTTCACCGATCTCGAGGAGAACCTGCGGCGCCAGGTCGCGATCCTGCGCGACCACCCGCTCCTCGGCCGGTTCGCGATCCACGGCCTCGTGTTCGACGTCTCGAATGGCAGGCTGAGCGAACTCGCCTGATCCACCGCGGGCGACGCCACGAACGCCCGCGCCCATGACGATGCGGCTGCAAGGTCGATGTGGGCATCCGCGAGGCCGCGAGTGAGCCAGCCCTCGTATCCTGCTGGCGGCGCGGAGGAGGCGTCTCCGACATGAAGTGGAAGCGGAACACGGGATTCGATCAGATCGAGGACCGCCGCGGGCAAGGCGGTGGTGCCTCGTTCGGATTCCCCACGGGCGGCGGCGGTGGATCCGCCATCCCGATCCCGCTCCCCGGCAAGGCCGGTGGCGGACTCGGCGGGATCATCATCGTCGTCGTCCTGTTCCTGTTGTTCAGCGGCGTGCTCGGTGGCAATGGCTCGATCCCGGGGATGGGCGGCCTCTCCGGTGGCGGCGCCGTCGAACCCGGCGGCACGCTCGATCCCCAGAGCGACACCGATCAGCAGCTCGCCTACATCGTCGACAACATCCAGACCTTCTGGGCGACGACCTTCAGCCAGTCCAACCGCGACTACACGAAGACGAAACTCGTCCTGTTCGACGGCTCGACGCAGTCCGATTGCGGACCGGCGACTGCCGCGACCGGGCCCTTCTATTGCCCGGCGGATCAGAAGGTCTACCTCGATCTCGGTTTCATGGACGAGCTCAAGTCGCGCTTCGGCGCGAAGGGCGGCGATTTCGCGATGGCCTACGTCGTCGCGCATGAGTTCGGTCATCACGTCCAGACCGAGCTCGGCATCTCCGATCAGGTCCAGCAGATGGCCCAGCAGGACCCGAGCCGACGGGGCGACCTGTCCGTTCGCCAGGAGCTCCAGGCCGATTGTCTCGCCGGCGTGTGGGCGCATTCGGACCAGGCCGACCTCGAACCGGGCGATATCGACGAGGCGCTCAGTGCTGCCGCCGCGGTCGGCGATGACCGGATCCAGCAGTCGACGACCGGCCAGGTGAACCCCGAGACGTGGACGCATGGCTCTTCCGAGCAACGCACGGCCTGGTTCACACGCGGGTTCAAGAGCGGCAGCCCCGACGACTGCGATACGTTCGCCCAGTAGCCCGTACGACCCCCTTCCCACGCTGACACACGTGACGTAGAGTCCCAGCCTCGACGCCGGGGCCGCCCCGACGTCCGCTCGGGGTGATCACGGATGGCCACCACACAACCTGTCGCCACGGCACCGCGCGCCCTCGGGCGGACGGTCGGTCGTGTCGTTCGCTGGTCCGTGATCCTTCTGCTGCTCGCGGCGCTTGCCGGCGTCGTCGCCCTCGTCGCGTTCGGCCGGTCGTATGACGGGCGCGTCCTCCCGGGCGTGGTCGTCGGTGGTGTGGCCGTCGGCGGGATGACCGAGGCGCAGGCGCGGACGGCCATCGACGACGCGCTGGGTGCGCTCGACGACGGCCAGATCCAGCTCGTCTCGAGCCGGACCACGGGTGTCATCTCGTATGCCGAGGTCGGGCGAGCCATCGACGGCCAGGGCATGCTCGACGAGGCGCTCGCACAGGGGCGGACCGGGACACGGTTCGAGGAGGCGCTCGCCGGTCTGCAGGGTCTCCTCCGCCCGACGACGGTGCCGATCCGGATCGGCTATGACCGACCGACACTCGCGGCCAAGCTCGCCGCGTTCCGGCTCGCCGGGGAGCGGAAGCCGATCGACGCACAGGCGGGCATCGTCCATGGATCGTTCACGACGACGCCGGCGCAGGACGGCGTTGCCGTCGACACGAGTGGTGTCGAGCCGCAGATCGACGCGGCGCTGCTCGACCCGGCGACGCCCCCCGTCATCCGGTACGAGACCGAGTCGACGGTGCTGCCGCCCGCGACCTCGGACGATGATGTCGCCCGCGCCGTCGGCCAGGCACGACGGATCGCGGCGCCGATCAAGCTCGCGACGGCGAACCGCTCCTGGTCGATCACCGCGAAGGTCCTCACGGGCTGGATGACATTCGAGGGCACCGGCGCCAGCTACGGACCCGCGATCGATACGGGTCGCGCGACGGCGATCCTCAAGAGCATCAAGAAACACGTCGCCATCAGGCCGACGAACGCGACGTTCGTCCGCGATCGTGGGGGCCGGGTCTTCGGTGTCAGCGCCTCAGCGGCGGGCCGCGAGCTCGATGTCGAGGCGACGGTCGATTCGATCGTGAACATCCTCGATGGCCGTGCGGTCGGCGCGAAGACGCCATCGAAGGTCGCGATCGCGACGCGGGCCGTCGGTCCGGACGTCACCACGAGCGAGGCGACCAAGAAGGCGCCGCTTGTCGAGCGGATCGGGTCATGGACGACCTACTACCAGGTCAGTGCTCACAACGGCTTCTCGGCGAATATCACGGTCCCGGCCCGCAGGCTCGACGGGTTGGTGGTCCGGCCTGGTGAGACATTCGACTTCTGGCGGGCGCTCGGCGAGGTCAGCTTCCGGACGGGCTACCGCCTCGGCGGCGCGATCGTCGGTGGCCACAGCGTCGAGGGCAAGGCCCTGGCCGGCGGGATCTGCGCGGCCTCGACGACGCTGTTCAACGCTGCGGCCCGTGGCGGGCTGCAGATCGTGACGCGCCAGCCGCACTGGTACTACATCACCCGCTATCCGCTGGGTCTGGACGCGACGGTCTCGGACTCGCAGACGATGCGCTTCCGGAACGACACGACGCACCCGGTGATGATCCGGTCGCAGGCGTCGCCGGGCATCGTCCACTTCGAGATCTGGAGCGTGCCGAACGGCCGCACGACCACGTGGTCCAACCCCATCGTCACGAACGTCGTCGCGGGGTACGACACGACGCAGTACACCTCGTCGCTCCGACCAGGCGAGCAGCAGCGGACCGAGTACCCGGTCGACGGCAAGGACGTCTCGGTGACGCGCACGGTGCGCGACGGCAATGGCCGGGTGGTCCACCGCGACACGTTCATCTCGCACTACCACCGGATGGTCGGCATCCTGCTGATCGGTCGCTGAAGCGTCAGTGGCGCCATCGCCGCGCTCGGCGCTAGAATCGGCGGCCGCGGCGGAGTAGCTCAGTGGTAGAGCAGGGGACTCATAAGCCCTTGGTCGGTGGTTCGAATCCGCCCTCCGCTACCAATCCTCGATACCGACGACGTGTCGTCACGCACGTCGTATCGATTTCTTCACACGACCTCCCGTCCCCATCCACCTTTCGCGATCGTCCGTAGGGATGATCAAGGACATGACATCGGTCAGGGGGTCCCGTCAGACCCCGACGGTATACTCGCGACACGTGGCGGCGCTCGGTCGTCGTCCACTTCACCCCGGAGGCTCCTAGTTGAACCCCAAGTTCTTCCGAAACGGCATCGTGATGCTGGTGCTCGTGGTGGGCACTGCGGCGCTGCTGTTCACGTGGATCACGACCACGTCGCAACCCCAGACGACCGGCTATTCCGATTTCCTGGCGCAGGTCCAGGCGGGCAAGGTCCAGAAGGTCACGCAGCAGGGCACGACCCTGACCGTCGAGACCACATCGACCCCGAAAGAGACCTACACGGTCATCGTCCCGACCGTCCTGACCCCGGTCTTCACCGACATGCAGGCAGCGGCGGCGAAGGGCACGCCTCCGGTCGAGCTTCCGGCCGACGTCTTCACGGCGAACCAGGCACCGGACACGTCATGGCTCGGGCTGCTGCTGACCGCGGTGTTGCCGCTGCTGATCATCGGCGGCTTCATCTTCTTCATGATGCGTCAGGCACAGGGCACCAATAACCAGGCCCTGTCATTCGGCAAGAGCCGTGCACGGATGTTCCTCGGCAACAAGACCGTGGTGACATTCGCGGACGTCGCCGGTGTCGACGAAGCCAAGACGGAGCTCCAGGAAGTCGTCGAATTCCTCAAGTTCCCTGAGAAGTTCAACTCGCTCGGCGCGCGCATCCCGCGCGGCGTGCTGCTCGTCGGGCCTCCGGGCACCGGCAAGACGCTCATGGCGCGCGCGGTCGCCGGTGAGGCGGGCGTCCCGTTCTTCTCGATCTCCGGCTCGGAGTTCGTCGAGATGTTCGTCGGCGTCGGCGCGAGCCGCGTCCGCGACCTGTTCGACCAGGCGAAGCGCAATTCACCGTGCATCGTCTTCGTCGACGAGATCGACGCGGTCGGTCGTCAGCGTGGCGCGGGCCTCGGTGGCAGCCATGACGAGCGCGAGCAGACCCTGAACCAGATCCTGGTCGAGATGGACGGCTTCGACACGAACACGAACGTGATCGTCGTCGCCGCCACGAACCGACCCGACGTCCTCGACCCGGCCCTCCTGCGGCCCGGCCGCTTCGACCGCCAGGTCATCCTCGACCGGCCTGACATGAAGGGTCGCGTCGAGATCCTCAAGGTCCACACCAAGGGCAAGCCGCTCGACAAGGCCGTCGACGTCGAAGGCGTCGCGCGCCAGTCGCCGGGCTTCTCCGGTGCCGACCTCGCCAACCTCGTCAACGAGGCCGCGATCCTGTCGGCACGCCGGAACAAGAAGGTCATCGGCATGTCCGAGTTCCAGGAAGCGCTGGAACGGATCGTGGCCGGTCCGGAGCGCAAGTCACGGATCATCTCGGACGCCGAGAAGGCGATCATCGCCTACCACGAGGGCGGTCACGCGGTCGTCCAGCGGATCCTCCCGAAGTGCGACCCTGTCGCAAAGGTCACGATCATCAGCCGCGGCATGGCCCTCGGCTACACCATGGCCCTGCCGACGGAGGATCGCTATCTCCAGTCCAAGACGGAGTTCGAGGACAAGATCGCGGGCCTGCTCGGCGGCAACGTCGCGGAGCGACTGATCTTCGGGGATACGACGACCGGTGCCAGCAACGACATCGAGAAGGCGACCGACCTTGCGCGGCGCATGGTCACCGAGTTCGGCATGAGCGACAAGCTCGGTCCGCTGTCCTTCGGGAAGCGCGACGAGCTGGTCTTCCTCGGCCGGGAGATCGGCGAGCAGCGGAACTATTCCGACGAGGTTGCCAAGACCATCGACGAGGAGGTCCGCGCGATCATCGACAAGGCCTACGACCGGGCGACGGAGGTCCTGACGACCCACCGCGACCGCCTCGTTGCCCTGGCCGAGAAGCTCGTCGCCGAGGAGACGGTCGACGCGGAAGGCTTCGAGTCGCTTTTCCAGGACCTTCCGCCGAAGGCCCCCGAGAGCGGTGTGCCCTCCATCGTCGGGCCCGGCCAGCCGATCCCGGAACCGCAGCCGCAGCCGGCCTGACCGTCCGGCCCATCCAGTACCCCGTCGCGAGCGGGCCGGTTCCCGGCCCGCTCGTTCGTTCCAGCTCGGTCAAACGGGGCGCCAGCCTGCCGCGCCGCCCCACGGATCCCGTCGTCCTCCTGACCAAGGTCGGCTCGATCATGCAGGCTCGCAAGGGCGGCTAGACTTCCGGGCCATGCCCGACACGACCGCCACCGACCACGTCCTCGACGCGTACCTCGAGCCGCGTCGCGAGGAGCGCCTCGAACGCCTCAAGGCGTTCCTCCGGATCCCCAGCATCTCGGCATTGCCGCAGCACGCCCCGGACGTGCGCCGAGCGGCCGAATGGCTCGCCGACGAGATGCGTGCCGCGGGGATCCAGAACGTCGAGGTCAGCGAGACCAGCGGCCACCCGATGGTCTACGGCGACTGGTTGCATGCCGCGGGAGCGCCGACCGTCGTCGTCTACGGTCACTACGACGTCCAGCCGGTCGACCCGCTCGACGAGTGGCACACCGAACCGTTCGAGCCGGTCGTGGACGGCCATCGGCTGATCGGCCGCGGCGCGGCCGACGACAAGGGCCAGATCCACGCGCATGTCAGCGCCGCGGCAGCCTTGCTTGCGACGCGCGACAGCCTGCCGGTCAACGTCAAGTACGTCTTCGAGGGCGAGGAGGAAAGCGGCAGCGCTCACCTCGACGCGTGGCTGACCGAGCATCGCGATCGCCTCGACGCGGATGCCGCGATCATCAGCGACACGGGCTTCTTCGAGGGGAACGTCCCCGCGATCACGCTGTCGCTCCGTGGCATGACCTACGCCCAGATCGATGTCCGGCTCGCCGGCGGCGATCTCCACTCGGGCAGCTACGGCGGTGCCATCGGCAATCCGGCCTTCGCGATCGCCCAGATCATCGCGGCCCTGAAGGGCCCCGACGGACGCATCCGGATCCCCGGCTTCTACGACGATGTCCGCGAGCCGACCCAGGCCGAGCGCGAGGCGATCGCCGCGCTCCCGTTCGACGAGGAGTCCTTCCGGGCGGACACGGGTGTGCCCGGGCTCGTCGGCGAATCCGGCTACACGACGCTCGAGCGCAAGTCGATCCGTCCGACACTCGACGTCAACGGCATCTGGGGCGGGTTCCAGGGCCACGGCCAGAAGACGATCATCCCGGCCGAGGCGCACGCCAAGATCAGCATGCGCCTCGTCGCCGACCAGGAGCCGGAGGACGTCTTCACGAAGCTGAAGGCGTTCGTCGATGAGATCGCGCCGCCGGGCGTGGAGGTGACCGTCAGGCTGCTCGGCACCGGACGACCGAGCCAGACGCCGCTCGATCACCCGCACGTCGGCGCCGCGTCGAGGGCGCTCGAGCGCGTGTTCGGGCAGTCACCGCTGTACATCAACTCGGGCGGGTCCATCCCGGTCGCCGCCAGCTTCCAGCGCATCCTCGGGCTGCCGGTCGTCCTCCTCGGCTTCACCCAGCCCAACGACCTGGCGCACGCGCCGAACGAGTGGTTCGACCTCCACAACTACGAGGCCGCGATCC
>Ga0207643_10000985_pt1 | contig 17067 bp, 16 predicted proteins | sample KBSMisM62_FD_184313 | JGI IMG/M metagenome (GOLD analysis project Ga0207643, IMG submission 184313) | Miscanthus rhizosphere microbial communities from Kellogg Biological Station, Michigan, USA - KBS Miscanthus M6-2 (SPAdes) (version 2) | ecosystem: Host-associated > Plants > Roots >...
CATCGAATCTCCTCCTGGGCAATTGGCGCTTGGGGCAAGTGGGGCTCTCAACCTCCCCAGAGCTGTACCATGCCTCACGCAATTTCAAGCGTTGCAGTGACGATATTCCCTGCACATCCGCCGCCAGGGCGTGGGCGGGCGTCACATGCCGTCCCTTAGGCCGTCGCGGCTATTTGTGCAATTGGACAACAATTCCCGCAAAAACCGGCAAGCCGCGCTTGTGCACAACATTTAACAAAGAAGGTGCAGGGGTCGCATGGCAAACTGAATCGAGCCGGTCGATGCAAACAATTTCAGTCCTTTCTGATCGCGAGTCGAGCGCTGTTTCGACTTCTCCTCACCTTCCAGGCGGCAAACAAGTCAGAACGTTGGAGCCGACCGTCGGAAAAGCCATGCTGGCTGCAATGCCCCGTCTTCGCGCTTTCGCCATTTCGCTTTGCCGGAACGGCGACCACGCCGACGATCTCGTTCAGGACACGCTCGTTCGCGCATGCGCAAACATAATGTCGTTCACGCCCGGCACGAACATGCTGGCATGGCTGTGCACGATCATGAAGAACCACTTCTTCTCCGAATGCCGCCGGCGGCGCCGGCCATTCGAAGACATCGAAGATCATGCCGACAGCGTTGCTTCCAAGCCGGACCAAGTCGCCCACGCGGAATACCATGAACTCTGGGAGGCCCTCGACAAACTCGAGCCCAAGCAGCGCGAAGTACTCATCATGATCGGCGCCTCCGGGCTTTCGTATGACGAGGCGGCGAAGATCTGCGGATGTCCGACGGGCACGATCAAGAGCCGGGTCAATCGGGCGCGAACGGAGCTCGCACATCTGCTGTCGATCGAGGGTCCGGAAGATTTCGAGGAAGATCGCGTCATCGCCGCAGTCATTGCCAGCGGAGACCGCGCGGCCATGAGAGCGTCATGAGAGCGTAACGGGACCTGGCATCGCAACCCAATGGTGGTAGGCGGCATGCTCCGCATCGTCATCCTCTTCATGCTGGTATCGCTGCCGGCGCTGGCACGCGACAACGGACAGTGGGGCAATCAGCCCGCCTACCTGCGTGAATGGTTTCAAAAGCTGATGCAGCCGGACAACCCGCACATGTCGTGTTGCGGCGAAGCCGATGCCTTTGAAGCCGACAGCTTCGAGGTTAGCGGTGACGAATACGTGGCCATCAGCACCAACGGCAAGGGTGTCATCCCGGAAGGGACGCGAATTCCCGTCCCCAACCAGAAACTGAAATGGGACGAAGGCAACCCCACCGGGCACGGTATCATCTTCATCGGCAGTAATGGCCAGGTCTTCTGCTACGTGACGCCGGGCGGCGTCTGACACGGAGTTCGTTTTCCGCGTTGCGTCTGCGATCGCCCCACCTGGCCAGGCCTCTGTCCACTTGAGATTGGCGCAAGCCGCCGGAAGTGGTCGCAATTCCGCGCAAGCCGCTGCGGTGCGTCCGTCATAGCTTGCCTGGGTGTGACTTGGTGATACGCATGTCCAGCCAGTTCCACTACCTGCCGCTCGCCCCGGCGTTCTTTTCGCTTCTCGTCGGTGTGCTCGTGGTCGTGGTCGTCCTGATCCAACTCGGGATCCTGCGCTACGCCTACATACGCCTCGGTGTCAGTGCGCGCTCTGCCCTGGTGCTGCTGTTTGGCTCCCTGATCGGAAGCTACATCAATATTCCCATCGCCGCGTTGCCCGCGGAGCAGTTGATGTCGGGTCGCGATGTCATCTATTTCGGAATGCACTACGTGGTACCTGTCGTCGTCGATTGGCCGGGGACGGTGATCGCGATCAATGTCGGCGGGGCGTTGATCCCTGGCTTGATGTCCATCTATCTGCTTGCCAAGAACCGATTGTGGGGCGTGGGCCTCGTTGCCGTCGCCTGCGTCACCGCGGTGTGCCACCAGTTGGCCGATCCGGTGCCGGGCATCGGCATCGCGCTGCCGGTGCTCGTTCCCGCCCTGAGCGCCGCTTTCGTGGCGCTGCTGCTGTCGCGCGCGTATGCGGCGCCGCTGGCCTACATCGGCGGAAGCCTCGGCACGCTCATCGGCGCTGATCTCCTCAATCTCGATAAGTTGCAAGGACTGGGTGCGCCGATCGCCTCCATCGGAGGCGCCGGCACTTTCGACGGAGTCTTTCTGACCGGCGTTGTGGCCGTACTCATTGCAAGCCTCTCCCGGCAACGCCGGGATGCCGACGCTCTTCCGGAGCCGCACGCGACCAAGCTGCAATGAAAGAGCAGCGGTTGCAGCGCGCCGGGGAAAGCCGGATTGTCGGGCAACGGGTGCGGCTGCTATGGAATGCCGGCCTTGGGCCGGGTTCTACATTCACTGCCACAAAACAGCCCACCTATTCCTGGCGATACGACGCCGTCGGTTCCAGGCTACGTTCTACCACCGGCCTTGTCGGCTGCCGCTCGCGAGGGCGACAACTTCTCCACCCATGCACAGGATCTCGGATCGCACCATGTCGCACTCCCCCGAAGCGATTGTCGAAGGCAAGAAACGCCCGTTCACCGGGGCTGAGTTCGTCGAGTCCCTGCGCGACGGGCGCGAAGTCTACATCTACGGCGAGCGCGTCGCCGATGTGACGAAGCACCCGGCGTTCCGCAATTCGGTTGCCTCGGTCGCCCTGCTCTATGACGCGTTGCACGATCCAAAGACCAAGGACGTGCTCACCGCGCCGACCGATACCGGCTCCGGCGGCTACACGCACAAATTTTTCAAGGTTGCCCGCTCCGCCCAAGATGTCATCGCGCAACGCGATGCGATCGCGGCCTGGGCCCGCATCACCTACGGCTGGATGGGCCGCAGCCCCGACTACAAGGCCGCATTCCTCAATACGCTCGGCGCCAATGCCGAGTTCTACGGAAAGTTCGCCGACAACGCCCGCGCCTGGCACATGCGAGCGCAGGAGTCGGTGCTCTATCTCAACCACGCGCTGGTGAATCCGCCGATCGACCGCAACAAGCCGGTCGAGCAGGTCAAGGACGTCTACATCACCATCCAGAAAGAGACCGACGCCGGCATCTACGTCTCGGGCGCCAAGGTGGTGGCCACCAACTCGGCCCTCACCCACTACAACTTCCTGGGCCAGAACATGGGCCAGGAGATCACCGATCCGAGCATGGTGGTGATGTTCATCGCGCCGATGGACACGCCCGGCATCAAGCTCATCTGCCGGCCGTCCTACGAGTTCGCAGCCGCCGCCACCGGCTCGCCTTGGGATTATCCGCTCACGTCGCGTTTCGACGAGAACGACGCCATCTTCGTGTTCGATAACGCGTTCATTCCGTGGGAGAACGTGATCATTCATCGTGACGTCGAGCGCCTCAAGAGCTTCTACCCGCGCTCGGGCTTCTTCAATGGTTTCACCCTGCAGGGGTGCACCCGGCTCGCGGTCAAGCTCGATTTCATCATCGGCCTGCTCTACAAGGCCGCGCGCGCCACCGGCGTGGAAGCGTTCCGTGGCGTCCAGGCCCAGATCGGCGAGGTGATCGGCTGGAGAAACTTGTTCTGGTCGCTCTCCGACGCGATGGCGTTCAATCCCGAACCGTGGGTCAACGGGGCCGTGCTGCCCAATGTCAGGGCGTCGAGCACGTATCGCCTGTTCATGACCGAGGCCTATCCGGCGGTGCGCGCCATTGTCGAAAAGGTGATTGCCTCGGGTCTGATCTACCTCCCCTCGCATGCCCGCGACTTCAAGAACCCCGACGTCGACAAGTACCTTGCGCGCTACGTCCGCGGCTCCAACGGCATCGACTACAAGGAGCGCATCAAGATCATGAAGATGCTGTGGGATGCGGTCGGCACCGAATTCGGCGCGCGCCACGAGCTCTACGAGATGAACTATTCCGGCAGCCACGACCTGGTGCGCATATTCCCGCTGCAGCACGCGCAGGCCTCCGGCGCCCTCAAGGAGATGGAGGCGCTCGCGGAGCGGTGCATGGCCGATTACGACGAGGACGGCTGGATTCATCCCGCCTACCGCGACGGCTCGGACATTTCCGTGCTGGGCAAGGGCTAGCGCAGGTCGCGCCGTCTCTGGAAAACGAAGCCGCCCGGTCTGTGGCCGTGCCGTAAAGCATGGATGTCCAAGTGTTGCATTCCAGCAACGTGGGTTCGTTCTCCCAAAATGGACCGCCGGCACCACCCGCGTGTTCAAGCACTCCCCACTCAAACAGCCGCTCTCGCCCCGGCGAGACACATCCGCATCCCCGAGCTGTTACCTTGGTGTATCATAACTTCGTTACGTAGTCAATAGCAAATACCTCCTGTGACCGGAGGCAGTCGCGCCTGGGCGGACAACCCAGGACGGTTTGAAACCGGTTCAAAAATCCTCCAGCAACCGCCCCAGGCCCGGGATCTTGTCCGGGATTCCGTTCTGGCGCAGCGCATGCCAGTACGTCGCCGTGTTGATGGCGATGACCGGCTTGCCAAGCCACATCTCGGCTGCCGCCGCCAGGCGGACCATGCTGAGGTTGGTGCCGACCTGGATGATCGCGTCCACATCGCCGGCGTCGCCGTTGAGCGCGATGAGCTTGTCGCGAAGGACGTCGGTGGTGACCTCCGCGATCGCCGTCCAGCTCTTGCATTCGAGATAGATGTCGCGGACCACCTCGAAGCCCGACTCGGTGAAGTAGCGGGCGACCTCCCGGTTGGCGACCGGATAGTAAGGGGAGAGAAACGCAATGCGTTTGACCCCGCCATAGGCTTTCATCGCCGCGGTGCACGAGTGCGATCCGATGCTCACGCCGACCCCGGACTCCCGCTCGACCTTGGCCTGGAAGGCGTCGGCCCCGGCGGCTCCGCCGTAGAACGTGACGGCGGACATGCCCATGACCAGATAGTCCGGCGAGGAGGTCATCACGCTACGGACCGCCTCCAGCACGTTTCGCCCAATGAGCTCGGTGCCGGCGGTGAAGGTCTCGTTGCTGACCGCTTGCGCGTTGGGCGTGAAGATGCGGCTGTAATGGTTGGTGACGCCGGCCGGCCGCATCATTTCGAAATCTGGCTGCACGATGGTATTGGTCGAGGGACCCAGCACGCCAAACTTGCGTCGCCAGCCGAGCACATCTCTCATCTTCGGACCGCTCCTGTAGGCATCACGGGCTGTTCTTTTACTGAAGGTCCACCGAGTGTGCGTAGCATTGACGTGAGGCGTCAAGTTTCGGCATCGGTCTTGCCTTGCGTCGTTGTCGGGCGCTCCGCGTGCAAGCGCCGGCCGATCATCAAGGCGGAGAGCCCGCTGATTTTTGCGCCTGACACCGGGCGGTTATGTTGAGCCTTCGGGCGGGCGGCGTTTCCCCCTGAATGCTGAAGGCGCGTGAGGAGACCGTTTTTTCGCATGTCGAACGATCGCGTGATTGTCGTCGGTGCCGGCCCGGTGGGGCTGACAGCCGCCTTGGCCTTGGGACGCCGCGGCATTCCCACCGTGCTGCTTGCAGCCGAACCCGGGCTGGTGATGGAGCTGCGCGGGTCGACCTTCCATCCCCCGACCCTGGACCTGCTGGACGAGTTCGGCGTCGTGCCCCGCATGATCGACGTGGGACTGAAGGCGCCGACCTGGCAGTTTCGCGACCGGGAGACCGGGCCGGTGGCGACGTTCGATCTGTCCATGCTGGCGGGCGACACCAACCATCCCTACCGCGTGCAATGCGAGCAATGGAAGCTGATGCGGTTTCTCGAGGAGGAATTGCGCAAGCTGCCGGGAAGCGACATCCGATTCGGCCATGAGGTGACGTCGGTGCGGCCGGACGACGACGCCGTGACCGTGGCCGCAGAGACCGCGTCCGGTCCGGTTTCACTGACGGGCCGGTATGTCGTTGCGGCGGATGGCGCGCGCAGCGCTGTGCGCCGTTCGCTCGCGGTCGACTTCGAAGGCTTTACCTACCCGGAGCTGTTTCTGATCGCGTCGACCGACTTCCGCTTTGAAGACAAGCTCACCGACATCGCTTACGTCAATTACATTGCCGATCCGCTCGAATGGCTGGTGCTGCTCCGGGTCCCCGACCTCTGGCGCGTTCTGGTGCCGGCACCGGAAAATTCGGACCGGGAGAAGCTGCTGTCGGATGACTCCTTGCAGCAGGTGCTGCAGCGCGTGGTCGCACGGCCCGAGCCGTACCGGATTGCGCATCGCTCCATCTATCATGTGCATCAGCGGGTGGCGAATTGCTTTCGTCACGGCCGCGTCCTGCTCGCCGGCGACGCCGCTCACATCAACAATCCACTCGGCGGGATGGGCATGAACGGCGGCATCCAGGACGCCTTCAACCTGTCCGACAAGCTCGCACAGATATGGGCGGGCGCCGATGACCGGCTGTTGGATCGCTACGACCGGCAGCGGCGGACGGTCGCGATCGAGGCGGTACAGCAGCAGACCAACCGAAATCACCAGATCATCAGCGAGCGCGATCCCGAAACGCGCAAGCAGTCGCTCGATGCGATGCGGCGGACCGCGGCCGACAAGCGCTCCGCGCGCGAATACATGCTGAAATCCTCGATGATCAGCAGCCTGCGCCGTGCCGCGGAGATCGAGTGACCTCCGCGTTGGACCCTTCAGTCCTTGGCCTGGTAGCGCGTCTCCTGATCCCAATAGGCGGGAAAACCGACGATGCCCTGCAGATCGACGAAGGACACGCTTGGAGGAGCGGGTGCCTTGGAGCCCGGCTGCAGCGCCGTGAGCGTTGCCTGCATCGCGGCGATCGCCGACGAAAGCAGCATCACGGGATAGAGCGCGAGCTTGTAGCCGATCTCCTGCAATTGCGCCGCCGGCAGCACCGGAGTCTTGCCGCCGGGCACCAGGTTTGCCATGCACGGCTTGTGCATGGCGGCGCAAAATCGTCGCATCTCGTCCTCGGTCTCAGGGGCTTCGAGGAAGATGATGTCGGCGCCCTCGGCCTCGAAATCGCGGCAGCGCGCCAACGCCTCGTCGAAACCGTGCACGGCGCGCGCGTCGGTTCGCGCCATGATCAGGATATCCACGCCGGAGCGTGCTTCCACGGCGGCGCGGATCTTCATGCGCGCCTCGTCGCGCGTGATCACCTGCTTGCCGCGGGTATGCCCGCACTTCTTGGGGCTGACCTGGTCTTCGATCATGACCGCGGCGGCGCCCGCGCGCGCATATTCGACCACCGTGCGCTGCACATTGAGCGCATTGCCATAACCGGTGTCGCCGTCGCCGATCAGCGGAATTTTCGCGGCGGCGCTGCAACAGTTGCGCAGGCTGTCCAGCATCTCGCTGAATGAGATGAGTCCGGTGTCGGGCAGCCCGAGGCGGGCGGCCGAGACCGCGAAGCCGCTCATGAACGTGACCTTGTAGCCGGCGTCGGCCACCAGCTTCGCCGACAGAGCGTCGTAGCACCCCGGCATGATCTCCAGGTCCGGCGGAGCCAGAAGGTCGCGCAACTGCTGTGCTGGTGTCACGGCTGTCTCGTTCGTTCGACTGCGGGTACGGTTGGGCAGCACCACGCGATCGCGCGGCCGGCTATTGTGGTCCAGGAATCCCCGCCGCTTTGATGGCGGCGGCGAAGGAATCACGATCTTTTCGGAACACGGCCTCGCTCTGTTCGCCGGTGAGTCCGCCCGGGATGATACCAAGCTTGGTCAGCCGTTCCGTCACTTCGGGCGACTTTGCCAGTGCGGTGATCTCGCCCCGGATCGCAGCGATGATCGGCTCCGGCGTCCCGGTGGGTGCGAGAAAGCCGTTCCACGAGGAGAATTCAAAGCCGGGCAGCGTCTCGGACACCGACGGGATGTCGGGCGCGACCGGCAGCCGCTGGGCGGTGCCGACGGCGATCAACCGGATGCGGTCGCTGTCGATATGCGGCAGCAACTCGGATGAGTTGCCGAAATAGAGATCAACTTGGCCGGACATGAGATCGGAAACCGCCTGCGGTCCGCCCTTGGAAGGGACCATGACCAAATTCACGCCCGCGCGCGCGAACAACAACGCGGGGGCGAGATGGCTGATGTTCTGCGTGCCCGCGACCGTGAAGTTCAGCTTGCCCGGATTGGCCTTCGCGTAAGCGAGGAACTCCGGCAGTGTCTTGACGGGCAGATCCCGCTTGATGGCGAGCATCTGCGTGCCGGTGCCGACATTGGTGATCGGCACCAGTTGCTGCTCCGGATTGAAGCTGAGCTTCTGCAATTGCGGCGTCAGGACGATCATTGAGGAGGCCGCGAACAGGAGGGTGTAACCATCGGGCGCCGCGGCCGCCACAACCCCGGTGCCGAGCGCGCCGCCGGCGCTGGGGCGGTTCTCCACGACGAAGGTCTGGCCGAATTTCGCCGACAGATGTTGCGCACCCAGACGCGCCATCATGTCGGTGTTGCCACCGGCCGCGAACGGCACGACCACCGTCACCGGTCTGTTCGGCCAGTCCGCCGCCTGCAGAGGGGCGGCAATTGCGACGAATGCCGCAACGGCGGGCAGGATCAGGAGCGTTCGACGATGCATGTCATTCCTCAATTCATGTTGCTGGCGCCCGTTTCGAAAGCGTCAGTCACAAAAAGCAGGTTTCATGCCGGATCCGTTGCCGCCGGAAAAAACTTACGTGAGGATAGTGAAGGGCACAAGGTTTCAGCCGGAGGGCGATCCGCGGTCGATGCACGCAGCGACCGCGGACGCTGCCAACAGCTACTTGCCCAGGATCGCCGACACCATCGCGCGCGGGTCGCGGCTCGGCCAGCGGCCGGCTTCCACGGCGTGCAGAAAATCGGCGACATGCTGATTGAACGCGCCGGGCTCCTCCAGGTTGATGGTGTGACCGGTATTCGGCATCACCACCAGACCGGCAGTCGAAATCGTGCGCTTCATCAGCAGCGCGGGCTCCAGGCACGGCCAATCCTCGTCGCCCGTCATGATGAGCGTCGGCGCGGTGATGGTCTTCATGCGATCGACCAGGTCGAACAGCGATGGCCGTCGCTTCTGCACCCCACGCATGGTCAGCGCCGCGCCGCGGGTCGAATTTCCCGCAAGCTGATCGGCGAACTCCTGCCAGCCGCGCGGGTCCTTGTTCTGGAACTGCACCCGCGACGGCGCGAGCGCGTAGCCCATGGCCGCCTTGCTCATGCCGACCTCCTCGAAGCGCCGGGCGGCGGCTTCGGTTTCCTCGGCGAACTGCGCACGCTTGTCGGCGGATGCGCCGTAGCCGCAGCCGCCGATGACCAGCGACTCCACGCGCTCGGGATAGGTGAATCCGAAATGCAGCGTCGCAAATCCGCCCATCGACAGACCGACGATGTGCGCCTTGTCGATCTTCAAGGCGTCCATCACGGCTTTGATGTCGTCGCGCGCACGGTCCTGCGAGTATTTCTCCACATCGTCGGGCACATCGGACGGCGTGAACCCGCGCGCGTTGTAGGCGATGCAGCGGTAGCGCCGGCCGAAATGACGCAGCTGCGGCTCCCACGAGCGCCAATCGCCCGCGAACTCGTGGACGAAGATGAGCGGCGCGCCGCTCCCGACCTCTTCGTAATGGAGCTTCACGCCGTCGTCGGTGGTCAGAAGAGGCATCGCATGTCTCCGTCCCGATAAATGAAATTTCAGATCGATCCCGCCCGCGACGAGGCGCCGGCATCGAGCGTGATCACCACGCCGCTGGTATTGGCGGACTGCGGCGACGCCAGGAAGGCGACCATGGCGGCGATCTCGGCCGGCGCTCCGACACCGCCGCGCGGCAGGGATTGGAACAGCTCGGGCCAGCGCGACGGATCGCCGAACCGCTCCTGCGCCCGCTTGCCCGCAAGACCGACCACCCGATCGGTCGCCGTTGGCCCGGGACTGACCCCGATCACGCGGATGCCATCGCGTACGCTGCCGCTTCCGAGCGATTCCGTGAACGCCGCAAGCCCGGCATTGCCGGTCACGCCGCAAATGTACTCGGGGTCATGGGAGCGCGCCGCGTTGCCGATGACGTTGATGATGACGCCGCCGCCGCGCGCTTTCATGAGCGGATAGAAGGCGCGGGTCATGTTGATGGTGCCGAGCACTTTCAAATCCCAGGCCGTGCGCCACCGCGCCTCGTCGACGTCAAACAAGGTCCCGCCGGGGATCGCGCCGGCGTTGTTGACAAGTATGTCCACATGCGGGAACTGCGCGGCCAGCCGCGTCACGTTGGCGCCGTCCGCCAGATCGGCGGCGTCGGTGCGGACGGAGACCTGGTATTTCCCTTCAAGCTGCTTGCGGGCGGTGTCGAGATCGGTGGCGCTGCGCGAGACCAGCACAAGACTGCAACCCTCCGCGGCCAGAGCCTCGCCGACGGCACGTCCGATGCCGCGGGAACCGCCGGTGATGAGCGCGAGCTTGCCGCCCAGATTCAGGTCCATCGGGATCTCATACGATTTTGCCCACTTGCAATTGCGCGATCTCGTCATCCGAATAGCCGATCTCGCGAAGAATCTCCTGCGTGTGCTCGCCCTGTTCCGGTACGCCGGAGACGACACTCGCCGGCGTGCGGGACAGGCCGATGGCCTGTCCCACCACGCGAATGTCGCCGCGCTCGGGATCTTTCAAGGGCGCCGCAATGCCGAGATGGCGGACCTGGGGATCGGCGAACACTTCGTCGACCTTGTAGATCGGCCCCGCCGGCACGCCCTTGGCCTCGAGCGCGCTCAGCCAGTCGGCGGACGTGCGCTTGGCGAAGATCGGCTCCAGCAGCGCCTTGATCTGCGGTCGGTGACGGGTACGGCTCGCACCCTTGGCGTAATCGGGATGGTTGCCAAGCTCCGGGCGGCCGATCACCTCGCAGAAGGCGCGCCACTGGCCATCCCCGCCAACACCGATATTGATGAATCCGTCGGCGGTCGCGACCACACCCATTGGCGTGCTGGTGGGATGATCGTTGCCGGCCTGCGGCGGCACCACGCCCTCGACCAGGTAGCGGGCGGCCTGAAAATCCATCATCGCGATCTGAGCCTGCAGCAACGAGGTCTCGACCCACTGTCCCAGACCCGAGCGCTCGCGCTCGGCCAGCGCGATCAGAATGCCCGTCGCGGCAAACACTCCGGCGGAGGAATCGGCGACGGCGATGCCCGCGCGCATTGGCGGGGTGCCGGGCTCGCCGGTGACGCCCATGAGCCCGCCCATGCCCTGCGCGATCTGGTCGAATCCGGCGCGCGTCTTGTAGGGACCGCTCTGCCCGAAGCCCGAGATCGACGCGAGGATGATGCGCGGGTTGACTGCCTTCAGAGCCTCGTAGCCGAGTCCCAGACGATCCTTGACGTCGGGCCGAAAATTCTCGACCACGATATCAGCCGTCTTCGCCAGGCGCATGAACGCGGCGCGCCCCTCGCTCTCTTTCAGGTTGAGCGTCATCGACCGCTTATTGCGGTGCAGGTTGATCATGTCGTAGCCGTGCCGCGCCCCGCTGATGCCTTCGTTCGGATCGACGCCGGGCGGCGCCTCGATCTTGATCACGTCGGCGCCAAAATCGGCCAGGATGCGGCAGCAGGTCGGCCCGGCGCGGACGCGCGTCAAATCAAGCACGCGCAGGTGGGAGAGCGCCGGGGACGCGGTGGGCCGGGTCATGACGGAAGCTCCGGTTCGGGCACGAGATGGGCGATGGCGGTCGGGATACGGCCGTGCCAGTCGGTCTTCAACTGCACATGCCGGACAAGTTCGAGCAGGGCAAGATCGGATCCGCTGCGTCCCACGATCTGCACGCCAATGGGCAGACCGCGATCGTCGAAGCCGGCGGGCAAGGCGACGGCGGGAAGGCCGAGCATGTTGACGAAGCGGGTGAAGCGGCTCAGCGCGTAGAGCGTCCGGGGCGAGAAGCGCTCCGATGCCGGATCGCACTCGGCGGCGCTCGGGGTCAGGATCGCCATGACCGGCAACACCGCCACGTCATTTCCGGCGAGCACCTGCTCCTCGAAGTCGTGCACCAGGCGCTGCCGGGCGCCGACGCTTTCGGCCAGCACGGCATCCGCGATCTCCAGCCCCTTGGCCAGCCGCCGCCGCAATACCGGCGCCACGGCAGCATCGTCGATGCGCGCGCGATGCTCTCGCGCGCTCTCTGCTTGCATCACGATCATCGCATGGCGATCGATCGCCTCGACTGCGGCCCGTGCCGAGCGATTCTCGATCGCGACGCCGGTCCCGGCGAGCGATGCCACCGCGTCCGCGAGCGCGCGTCGGATGGCGGGATCAGATTCCGCCGCAACGTCCTCAAGCACCACGGCGCGGAGCATGGGCCGCGACGACGAAAGCTCGGCCATGACCCCTGCCAGCGGCATCATATCCGACGCGCTGCGGGCCAGGAGGCCGATGGTGTCGAGCGTGGGAGCAAGCGGCATCGTGCCCCGCGCCGACACTGCACCATGGGTCGGCTTCCAGGCCGTGATGCCGCAGGCATGGGCGGGAATGCGCACCGAGCCGCCGGTGTCGGAACCCAGCGCAGCGACAACGGCGCCGCTCGCGACCGCGGCCGCCGAGCCCGACGACGAGCCGCCGGAGATGTAATCCAGGCTCCACGGATTTTTGACGCGCCCGCGCGTCGCGTTGAAGCCGGACGGCTCGTAGGCCAGTTCGGTCATGTTGGTGAACCCGATCAGATCGGCGCCGGCTGCATCGAGGCGTTCGAGGAGATCGCTGGTTCCGACAATGCCGAGATCGATCGCTTCGGGGAACCCGCCACCCGGCCGGCGGGAGGAGGTCTGGAACAAGTCCTTGGCGGCATAGGGCACACCGCCCAGCCGACCGGCAGGAGTCGGCGGACGAGACGATGTGTCGATCTGCGCGAATGCATTGAGGACGCGATCGAGCGCCGTCGCCAGCGCACGAGCGGCCTCCCGCCGGCGTCGCCGCGCCGTTGCGTCCAGCACGCTCCAATCCGCAATTCGACGCATGGGCGCGAACTATCCCCTACCGAACGAGCAAAAGCGCAGCAGCACACGCCAATCGCCCCGCGCCAAGCGGCGCGCTTGTGACCCCATCGGTGTGCATGTAGTTTTCCGGCGCCATTGATTGGGAGTTCACATCTTGCCTGACACTCTTGGATATCGGAAGCGCATCGGCCTCGTCGTGCCGTCGACCAATACGACCGTCCAACCCGAAACCGATGCGTTGCGGGTTCCGGGCGTGACCTGCCACACCGGCCGCGTCACGATCAAGGAGCGTCCCCTCAATACCGAGGAGGCATTCTACGAGCACATGCAGATGATGCGCGACGGGATGGGTACGGCCATCGACCAGATCATGACCGCCGGTCTCGACCATCTGATCATGGGGATTGCGCTCGAGTCGTTCTGGGGCGGCGTCGCAGCCGCCGACAAGCTGCAGGCCGATCTGGCGCAGCGCGCCGGCATTGGCATTTCGATGGGATCGACCGCGTCGGTCGCCGCGCTGAACAGGTTCGGCAGTAAGAAGATCGCGATTCTCACGCCGCATCAGCCGCGGGGCGATGAGATGGTCCGCGCTTATTTCGTGGAATCCGGCTTCGACGTGGTGCGTCTCAAGGGCCTGAAATGCGCGACGCCGCGCCTGATCGCGCAGGTGCCGTCGCAGGACATCCGCAACGCGCTGCTCGAACTGGACGGCGACGATATCGATGCATTGCTGACGCTCGGAACCGCGCTGCCCGCGGCGAGAGTCTCCGCCGAGGCCGAGCGCTGGCTGGGCAAGCCGGTGCTCGCGGTCAACGTGGTGTCCTATTGGCATGCGATCCGCGAATGCGGCATCGAGGACCGCGTCCTCGGCCACGGGCGGATCCTGGAGGAGTTCTAGCACGCGCCCCGTTGGGCTCGACACGGAGCAGTTGCCACGGGTTACCGCGACGTCGCTGCTGTCAATTCGGCACGAACGATTCGTTGATCGGCGCCACGACCGGCGTCCGGGCGACAGGCATCAACGCCAATGTCCGGATCAACCCCGCTTCCTCCCCTTGCTCAGGCTCGGCCGCTTTTGCTGCTTGGCTCGTTGCGCGGGCCGGACCTTGCGCTTCGACCTTAGCCGGTCTCGCAGCCGCTGGGTTGCGCTTTCGTCGAGCGACATGCTGGCTCTGAGCACCACGCCGTAGAGTTCATGGGCGGCCCGTCGGGAAATCAGCCCCTCCGCGGCATCCGCGGCGACGAGCGCGGCGTCGCGTTCGAGCGGATCGCCCCATCCGCCTCCGCCACCGGTGCGCACGATCGCCAGGGAGTTGAGCGGGACCGGGATATTGGCGCCCGTAATCCACTTGAACGCCTTTTCGCCCGGCAGCTTGAGCAAATTGCCGCCCGGCTCGCCGGCCGTGCCTCCCGCGATCCCCCAAGGCGGGCACTTGCTGCGCCTCGTTCGCTCGAAATTCCACTTACCCTCGACCAGGTTGCGCACTTTCATGTCGAGCCCGAGCCCGCCGCGGTACCTCCCGGCGCCACAGGAATCCTGCCGCAATGCCCGGCTTTCGACCAGCACCGGGCACTTGAGCTCGATACCCTCTATCGAGCCGTTGCGCACGTCGCCCTGGCATACCGAGACGGTCGCGGACTCGCCGTCCTCGAACGGCCGGCCGCCCCACCCGCCGCCTTCGATACTCTGCACGATAAAGCGGCGCTTGGTCTTGGGGTGCAGCCCGAAGAACACGACAGATCCGCCGAGCAGGCCATGATGGCCAGCCGGAACACGGTCCGGCATCGCCTTGGCGAGCGCCACCACGATCGTGTCCACGACGGTCGGCACGATGGCGCTCCAGCCCGACATGGGTGCCGGAAATTTGGCCATCATGATGTTGCCTTCCGGAATGACGACCTTGAGCGCGCGGAACGAACCCTCGTTGACCGGATCGAGCGGACCCGTGAGCGCCTTGTAGGCGACACGCGCGCCGGCATAGGTGCGCGAATTGATAGCGGCCTTGCGCTCGGCCGAGCAGCCGGACAGGTCGATGATCATGTCGCTGCCCTTGATCGTGATCTTGACGCGGATCGGGACTTCCTCGTCGCGGATCAGGCCGTCGTCATCGATCGAAGCCTCGGCCTCGTAGATGCCATCGGGAAGTTGCGCCACCACATTCCGGCACTTCTGCTCGGTCTCGTCGAAGATTTGCGAAATGGCGGCGAGGATCGTCTCCTTGCCGTACTTGTCGAACAGCTCGTCCATGCGGCGCGCGGCAAGGCGACAGGCGGCCATTTGCGATTTCATATCGCCGAGCGACGACTCCGGAAACCGAATGTTGTCCTTGATCACGCGGTAGAGCGTCTCGTTGAGCCTGCCTTCCTCGTAGATCTTGAGCTGGTCGAGCTGGAGCCCTTCGAGCCAGGGATCCGCTACCGTCGCGCCGGCCCCAAATCCGGTGCTCTGTCCGCCGACGTCGATCCAGTGCGCCCGCACCATGCAGAACATCAGGAGCTCGCCCTTGTAGAAATAGGGCATGTAGATGACAACGTTGTTGAGATGCTGTCCGGCCACCGCCTGATGATTGGTGATGACGACATCGCCCGGCCTGAATCCGTCGCTGCCGTAGCGCTTCATGCCGTCAACGACGAGGACGCCGAGATCGGCCACGAAGTGGGAGACGCCGCCGACATTCTGCGAAATCAGCTCGCCGTTCGTGTCGAGCAGCGCGGTGCAATAGTCGCGGACCTCGTAGATCATCATGTTGTAAGAGGTCCGCTGCAGATCGGCAGCCATCTCGTTGGCGACGGCCGGCAACGCGTTGCGGAGCACCTCGAGCGTGACGGCATCGAGCTTCATCGTCTGTCTCCGATCTCGATGATCAGCTCGCCGGACGCTGGTGTCCCGTTTCCGACGTTCGTATCATCTCGCAGCATGCACTTTGACGAACGTCGGAAACGAAGGGACACCAGCAAGCCTATGATTCTAGTGTGGCTTTGCATTTGACGTTCCTATGAGGACTCGCGGCTGGCTCTGATAGGAACGTCAAATGCGCCACACTGGTTTTGACGGACGAACTGCGCTTGAATTCAGTAAGGGTGGGATTTGCCCCGCCGAACATACCGATAATTCCGGAGCCGCTCAATGCAGTCCAGCTTTCGGCAGATCATCAACAAGGCCGTGAAAGACAGGCGGCTTTTGGTTGTCCCGGGCGCCCACGATGCGCTGAGCGCGCGACTGATCCAGAAGATCGGATTCGAGACCTATTTCATCGGCGGCTTCCCGGCGGTCGGCTCGCGATACGGACTGCCGGACATTGGCTTGAAGGGCTTTGGCGAGATCTCCGCCGCCGTGCGCGACATCATGGCGGCTTGCGACCTGCCGGTGTTCGTCGACGGCGACGACGGATATGGCGATGTCAAGAACGTGGTGCACACAGTGCAAAGCTACGAGCGCATGGGCGTGAGCGCGATCCTGATCGAGGATCAGCAATGGCCAAAGCGCTGCGGCCACATGGACGGTAAGAAGGTGGTGCCGGTGGAACTGGCGGAGGCAAAACTCCGTGCAGCTTGCTCCGAGCGGCTTAACGCAGAAACATGGATCCTGGCGCGCACCGACGCGCGCCAGGTCTACGATCTCGATGAGGCCATGCGCCGCAGCGAGCGCTACATCCGTGCCGGGGCCGACGGGATCTTCATCGAGGCACCGCGCAGCGTACAAGAGCTGGAGCGGATCGGCCGCGCCTTCGACGTGCCGCAGGTTTGCAACCCGCTGATGGGTGGCCACACGCCAATTCTGACGATGCGCGAGCTCGGCGACCTCGGTTTCAACTGCGCCGTGCTCGGCCTTGACACGCTGATGCACGCTGCGAAGGCGATCGAGGCCGTGCTGCTTGACATGAAATCGGGACAATTCGCGCGTCGCAACGACGGCATGGACTTCGAAGAATACAAGAAGGTCGTCGGATACGACCGGTGGGAGAGATTGGACGATCAGTTTACGCCGCCGCGGTAACGGCACGCTCTTTGTCGTGCCTGCGCTGGTCGCGCGTACCCATTTTTGGGGAGTTCCTCTTTACCCGGAAACACGATGAACAAGCGCCGCCGTGACGAACATCGCTTCGGACGTTCGGTAGGTCACACCAACGCTGGCTCGCGCGTTCTTGTCGTCGGCAGGTCCTTGAGGCCGAAGATGCGGCGGGCGTTGTCGTAGAACAGCTTCTGCTTTTCGGCAGCCGTCAGAGTGACGTCTTCGA
>Ga0207643_10000986_pt1 | contig 17038 bp, 8 predicted proteins | sample KBSMisM62_FD_184313 | JGI IMG/M metagenome (GOLD analysis project Ga0207643, IMG submission 184313) | Miscanthus rhizosphere microbial communities from Kellogg Biological Station, Michigan, USA - KBS Miscanthus M6-2 (SPAdes) (version 2) | ecosystem: Host-associated > Plants > Roots > Rhizosphere...
GCAGGCGCGCCTGGTACAGGGCATTTACGACCGCGAATATGAAAGCCCCGGACAATCCGCATAACAGTACTCCCGAGATCCCCTCGATCCCGCCCAGCAGGCGCCAACGTTGCGGCAGAACCACATCGCCGTAGCCGATAGTCGAATAGGTCCCCAAAGAAAAGTAGAGCGCGGTTTCATAGTCCTGAAAATGACCGTTCCAGAAGTAAAACGTGGCCCAGATGCTGGTCTCGATCAGATGAAGGGTTAGTACCATTGCGAAAACAAGGATCAGCACGAGGACCTGGCGATTCAACGCGACGAGATTTTCAGGCGGAAATCGTGCACTCAAAAACTGCGCGAAGGTGGCAATGCCTCCGACATGAATGACCACGCAAATCGCAACGATCACGAAGGCTATCAGAAGCTCTCTCAACATAAACTCTTCCATTAGAGAGCTTTCCTTAATTCACAGTACTGTCAATTTTGCCAGTGTTGAGTGCTTCCTTCGCGAACCTACAATGCCGCTCAACACCGAGAATGCGGTAGGAGTTGCCTATGAACATTCAGCACTCAAGCAATTTTTCCTTTGCAGTTCGTCTTTCTGTCGTCGTCATGCTGGCTATCAATGCTGCATGTGCCAGTAAGAGCGGAGCGGAGCATGAAGCCGCGCCTCCGCCGACTACAGTGGTCGTGGCTGAAGTGAGTCAAAGGACAGTGCCCATCTACAGCGAGTTTGTCGGCCAAACAAGGGCTGAGGAAACCGTTGAGCTGCGTGCTCGCGTTGAAGGGGTTTTACAAAAGGTCTACTTCAAGGAAGGCTCGGCAGTTAAGAAAGGACAACTGCTGTTCACGATCGACAAGCGTCCCTTCCAGGCGGCGGTGCAGTCGGCTAAAGCGTTCGTTGCCAAAGCCGTTTCCGATCTGGCCCAGGCACAACAACGAACAGACGTGCTCGAGGCACAAGCGCAATTGGCAAATGCCCAGGCAACATTGACCAGGGCGGATCAAGACGTTGCGCGACTTGCTCCCCTCGCAAAAGAAAAGGCCGTCACCGAACAAGATCTCGACGCCGCCATAGCCACTCAAAAATCAGCACGAGCGACGGTTGAGGCGCGCCAGGCCAACGTGACCAATCTTGAATCAACGGTGAAGTACACGATAGAACGCGCAAAAGCGGAAGTATCCGCCAGCAATGCGCGAGTGATTCAAACCGAACTGGAACTGAGCTACTGCGACATCTACTCCCCCCTCTCCGGCATCATCGGTTTTCTTCAAGTCGATGAGGGAAACCTTGTGGGCCGTGGTGACGCTACACTGCTTGCGACAGTCTCAGCATCCGATCCACTACTGGTGGATTTCAGTGTCAGTGAAATCGAATATCTCAAGCTCACCGACCCCGAAACAGCCGGAAAAAAAGCCGGCGCTTTGAGCTTCGATCTACTCCTTTCAGACGAAAGCGTACATCCGTATCACGGGGCTTTCCGCGTGTTGGATCGCAGCGTCGATCCGCAAACCGGGACGATGAAGGCCCAGGCCGCGTTTCCCAATCCCGGCAGCTACCTGCGGCCAGGCCAGTTTGCACGTCTCCGCGTTGCCGTCGCTCAACGAGAGAACGCGATCCTGATTCCACTGCGGGCAGTCCAGGAACTCCAGGGCGCCAAGACAGTCATGGTAGTTGACGCCGAAAACAAAGTGTCACTGCGCACGATCAAGGTCGGAGACAAGGCTGACAAGGAAGTGGTGGTGCTCGACGGCCTCAGCGGTGGCGAGCGCGTGATCGTCGAAGGCATGCAAAAAGTAAGACCCGGAGGCCAGGTCAACCCCACCACCGGCAAAGAACAAACGAGCGCGAACATACAACAATAGGGAGGCTGATGGTTCATGTCTAACTTTTTCATCCGGCGGCCCATTGTTGCAATCGTTATCTCGATCCTGACGCTCATGATCGGGTTCATCGTGATCCGTGGGTTGTCGATCGAGCAATATCCCTTTCTGGCTCCTCCTAATATCCGTGCGACTGCAACTTATCCAGGCGCCTCCGCCGAAGCAGTCGAACAATCCGTAGCGACTCCGATCGAGCAGGAAGTCAACGGTGTCGACCGCATGATTTACATGAAGTCGTCAAACACCAGTGACGGTCGCATGCTGCTCGACGTCAATTTCGAAGTGGGCACAGATCAGGATACCGCGAATGTCCTCACCCAAAACCGCGTCTCAACCGCCGCCGCTCGACTTCCGGCTGAAGTCAATCAACAGGGTGTGACAGTCAAGAAACAAAGTCCAAGCATTCTGATGGTGATCTCCCTCTACTCGCCCAAGGATGCTTACGACGCGAATTTTCTGATCAACTACGCCGGCATAAACCTGCGCGATCAGATCCTGCGAATTCCGGGTATTGCGCAGGTGGATCTGTTTGGCGGCACCGACTACGGAATGCGTGTCTGGATCAAACCCGATCGGCTCGCAAAGTTGGGGCTGACTCCGTCCGACGTCATATCAGCAATCAAAGAACAAAATCTCCAGGCGCCGGCCGGCAAGGTCGGTGGCGCGCCAACACCAGTGGATCAGGAGTTCACTGAGACTCTCAGCGCTCCGGGCCGGCTCATTACGCCGGAAGAATTTGAAAATATTATCGTTCGTCAAACCAACACCGGTGCAGTAGTCCGGGTCAAAGATATCGGTCGAGCTGAGCTCGGTTCCCAGGATTACAACTCATTCGGGCGGCTCAACGGCAAACCGGGTGGCGCCATGGCTGTCTACCTTTTGCCGGGCGCGAATCAACTCAAGGCCGCGGAAACGATCTACGAGACCATGGAGCATGCCAAGTCGCTCTTTCCTCCCGACATGGATTACAAGATCGTCTACGACACGACTCCAGCAGTTGAAGCTTCGATCCACGAGATAATGAAAACATTCGTCGAGGCGCTGATACTCGTCACCATCGTGGTCTTCGTCTTTTTGCAGAACATCAGGGCCACGATCATTCCCCTGATCACGATTCCGATCTCTCTGGTCGGTACCTTCATCTTTTTCCCGTTGCTCGGTTTCTCGATAAATACGCTTTCAATGTTTGGCCTGGTACTCGCGATTGGCATCGTGGTTGACGACGCGATTGTGGTGGTCGAGGCAGTGATCCATCACCTCGAGCATGGTCTGCCTCCGAAGGAGGCGACTATCAAGGCCATGAGCGAGGTGTCGGCGCCAGTGATTGGAATTGCGCTGATTCTGTCGGCGGTGTTTATTCCTGTCGCGCTCCTCGGCGGTCTTGTCGGCAGCATGTACAAGCAGTTTGCTTTGACGATCGCGATCTCAGTGTTGCTGTCAGCCTTCAACGCTCTATCACTAACTCCGGCGCTGTGCGCGCTGTTGTTGAAAGAGCCGAAGCCGATGCGCGGACCACTGGGCGCCTTTTTCCGCGGCTTCAATAAGGTGTTCGACGTAACAACGAGAGGTTACGTCAACGTGTCGCGGATGTTGATTCGGCGCGGGATCATAACGATCGGTATTGTGGGCGTGGTCGTGGTTGGCGCAATTGTATTTGCGAGAGCGATCCCATCCGGTTTTATTCCCGACGAAGACCAGGGCATCTTAGGTGTCAACGTACAACTACCGCCGGGCGCTTCGCTGGCGCGTACGAGTGAGGTGCTGAAAAAGGTCGAGGCAATCCTGGCCAAGACAGAAGGAATTGAATCCTATCAAACGATTGGCGGCTACGGCGTTGTTACCAACACTTACCAACCTAACTACGGTTCGCTCTTTGCCCGCTTGAAACCATGGGAAGAGCGCCACGGTGAAGCACTGCACGTTAAAGGAATCATGGCGAAGCTCCAGAGAGAGTTTGCGGCTATTCCGGAAGGCGTGATCTTTCCGTTCAATATCCCGACGCTCAGCGGATTCGGCGCCGCATCAGGTTTCAATTTTCTGGTCCAGGATCGCACCGGCACAATGACTGTGGAGCAACTGGGCGACCAGGTCCGGTCGTTTCTTGCCGCAGCCCGCCGGCGGCCCGAGCTCGGAAATGTCTTCACTTCATTTGATCCAAACTATCCACAAGTCAAAGTAGATCTCGATCGCGAAAAAGCACGCACGCTCGGCGTTCCGGTCAACGATGTGTTTCAGACGATGTCTACCGCGATGGGCGGCGCGTTTGTAAACGATTTCAATCGTTTCGGCCGTTTATACCGCGTGTATGTCCAGGCCGAGTCGACCGATAGATTGAAATCGAGCGACATCGGGAGAATCTATGCCCGCTCGCAGACCACAAATGCGATGGTGCCGCTTTCGACGTTGGTGAACATCAACGATAGCGCCGGTACCGAGCTGACGACGCGTTTCAACCTGTTGCGATCGGTGGAGATGCAAGGCTCTCCCGCGCGCGGTTATACCTCCGGCCAGGCACTCGCGGCACTTGAGGAAGTCTTTGCTCAGACGATGCCGAAGGAGATGAGTTTCGCCTACTCATCACTCTCGTACCAGGAAAAGATCGCGCCACCTCCCGCGCCGACATTCATCATGGCAATCGTCTGCGTGTTCCTGCTGCTCGCCGCGATGTATGAGAGCTGGCGCCTGCCATGGGCCGTGCTCCTCGGATCGCCACTCGTCGCATTGGGCGCTCTATTCGGAGTTTGGTTGTTTGGTTACGACAACAACGTCTACGTGCAGATCGGACTGGTAATGCTGATCGGCCTCGCGGCTAAGAACGCGATCCTGATCGTCGAGTTTGCCAAGGCCAAACACGAAGAGGGCTCGTCACTGGAAGACGCAGCGCTCACCTCGGCACGCTTGCGCTTCCGTCCGATTCTGATGACCGCGTTTGCTTTTATTCTCGGTGTCGTTCCCCTCATGAAAGCCAGTGGCGCGGGTGCTGGGGCGCAGAACGTCATGGGCGTTGGTGTGTTTTTCGGGATGCTCATCGCCACTGCTTTGGGCGTGTTTATCATTCCGGGGAATTTCACTTTCGTCGAAGGACTGGGCCGCCGCCGCAAAGAAAAGGTGGTGCCTCCTGCCGCGCCAGTGCCGGCAACGGCCGAAGCCGGAGGTGAACACTGATGAAACGATTACTCGTAGCAGTTCTTGTTGCGTGCATGGTCCAGCTCAACGTGGCCGCACAAAGTCAGCGGAAACCACCGGTGCAGACTCCCACCACTTTTCGCGGAGACCCTGCCACTCAACCGGATCCGCAAACAATCGCCAATCTGAAATGGTTTGAGCTCTTCAAAGATGAAAAACTGCAACAGTTAATTAACGACGCCCTCACAAATAATTACGACTTGCGCCAGGCGGTCGCCAACATCGATGCAGCACGCGCGAGTCTTGGCATCACGCGCTCGGAACAGTTTCCCCAGATCATTGCCAGCGCTGACGTCGTCACTCAGAGACAATCGCGCAGTAGTTCTGTTGAGCTGCCTGAACCGATCAAACGCGATCGCTCGTTTGGCAGTGTCTTACTAAACCTGCTCAGTTTCGAGCTCGACATTTGGGGTCGATTGCGCAAACAAACCGCTGCCGCGCGCGCCGACCTGTTAGCCACTGAAGAAGCACGCCGGTTCGTTATAACTACGCTCGTCAGCGACGTAGCGACGGCGTATTTCAGTTTGCGTGAATTTGATTTCGAGCTCGAAATCTCGCAACGCACACTCGCCTCGCGCCGGGAGTCACTGCGTCTCATCCAGCTCCGGCAACAACGCGGCGTAGCCACGATGCTCGACGTTCGCCAGGCTGAAGAATTGGTTTACGACGCAACCGAAGTAATACCCGAGCTCGAGCGATCGATACAACAAACGGAAAACTTTCTCAGCTTTCTGACCGGCAAGAACCCGGGGACCATCGAACGAGGATTCAGTTTAACGGAGCATCAGATGCCGCCGAGCGTGCCGCCCGGATTACCTTCGGATCTGATCGAACGTCGTGCGGACATACGAGCAGCCGAGAACAGTTTGATAGCCGCCAATGCGCGCATTGAAGTGGCCAAGAAAGAATACTTCCCGCGTATCTCGCTAACCTCGTTTCTGGGTTACGAGAGTGGGCAGCTTACGAGTCTGTTTAGTGGCAGTAGAAACATTTGGAGTCTTGCGGGACAAGTCACACAACCGATCTTTACGGCCGGGCGCATAAAGTCGAACGTGCGCTTCACGCAAGCACAACGCGACTTTCTGCTCATCGATTATCAAAAGACAGTGCAAGCCGCATTTCGTGACGTATCCGATTCGTTGATTGCGTATCAAAAGCTGCAAGAGGTCCGCACGCAGCGCTCGTTGCTCGTAGATACCCTGCGCGATCGTTCCCGCCTCTCCTACTTACGTTACACCGGTGGGGTAGCGACACTGCTGGATGCGCTCGACGCCGACCGGCAATTATTTGAAGCTGAACGAAGCCTGGCCCTAGCGCGCCGCGATGAGCTGCTCTCGGTTGTGCAACTGTACAAGGCGCTCGGCGGCGGCTGGCAGTAATTCTTCTTACCTGCGCAGCAGGCGACACAAGGCTGCTTAGAGCCCGCGAAGCGGGCGAAGGCATAAAGCCTGGGGCGCAAGCCCCAGGTACTCTCAATAAAAAGGCGACCGAGCCCGCGAAGCGGGCGGCAGCGCTGTCGCCCGCTTCGCGGGCTCAATCGCTTCTAATTTTCGTTTTCCTGGGGCTTGCGCCCCAGGCTTTATGCTTACGCCTGCTTCGCAGGCTAAGAATTTTCGAACCTATGAGTCTGCAGTCGAGAGCGTTTGAGAGAGCTTCACTGAAGAGTGAGTCGTACCGCGTCATTGCACTGCTCTGCGTTTTGGGCGCCCTCGGTTTGTGGGTGGTGATTCGCGGAGTTGTAACGCAAAACTACTCACTCCTGATCGGTCAAATCATCATTCTTGCTTTCGTCATCTCGCACGAAAGCGTGATGCTGCACCACATCAAAACCGCGCTTCGCGACGACGAGCAAGTGGTGCCGGAGCTTTGGGTATTCAACGTCTTCATCGAGAGCCAACTACCCACAGTAGCGCTCTTCGTGCTGCTGCTGGCCCAGTGGATGACGCCTTATCAGGTTTTAGTCACGCCCGCGATCGCCATCTACTTTTTATTCATCACGCTTTCGACGCTGCGGTTGCGTCCGAGCCTTACGTTCATAACCGGGCTGCTCTCAGCGCTCGGTTATCTCCTGCTTACTTTTTTTGTAGAAGTTAGATTTGGTGACTCAGCAGCGCCGGCCGATCGGTTTCCCTTAATCGTCTACCTCGTCTACGCCGGATTGATTCTGGTTGCCGGCATCATCGCGGCCGTGGTCGCGCGCCAGATTCGCGGCTACGTCAGGGCCGCGTTACGCGAAGCGAAACTCGAAAGCGAGCTGCAACAGATCAATCACGACCTCGATATCGCGCGATCGATTCAGCAGGACCTTCTGCCCACTAGTCCACCTCAACTCGAGCACTTCGATATCGCCGGCTGGAACCAGCCGGCCAATCAAACCGGTGGCGACTACTTCGACTGGCAACTATTGCCCGACGGTCAACTCGCAATCAGCGTCGGAGACGCAACCGGTCACGGGATCGGTCCAGCACTGGTTAGCGCGCTGTGTCGCGCGTATGCGCGCGCGAGTTTTCTGGCAGACGGACACGATCACGTTCTCGAACGTCTCAACAGCCTGCTGGCGGACGATCTCGCCGACGATCGTTTTGTTACTTTTGCAGTCATCTTTCTCAACCCAACCAGCGGAGAAATCAAAGTGCTTTCCGCCGGTCATGGACCGATTCTCTGGTACCGCCGGGCGATGAATAAGTGGGAGAACTTCGAAGCCCAGGGGATTCCGCTCGGAATGATCGCCGGCATGCCCTACGAAGACTCGCGTCTGAAAAGTCTGAAAGCAGGCGACATGATCGTCCTCGTCACTGATGGTTTTTACGAGTGGCAGAACCCCGAGTCAGAAGAGTTTGGAGTTGAGAGACTAAAAGACACGATTCGCCAGGCGCGCGACAGTTCAGCCGAAGAAGTGATCACGCAACTTTATACGGCTGTTAAACAATTCTCGAAGGGCACCGAACAGAAAGACGATCTCACCGCCGTCGTGTTGAAGCGAAAAACTACGATCGCCGCCCTCAGAAAAGAAGCACAGAACGAACTAGTGGCAGTGACAAAATAGTCTGCTTCGTTCTGGCGGAGAAACTCAACCATTTCTGGTGCTGGTTCAGTTTGAAAATACGCCGAAGGCGTTGGCTAATTTCAGCCCAAGGTTCGAGCTTCGTGAGAACCCTGGGACCATCACATAACGACGTCTAACCCTGAAGGGGTTCGCCAACCCCCGAACCCTTTCAGGGTTTTGCGTGTTTTAGGAATTCATAACCCAGGGTTGTCGCTGCCGCTCCAACCGCTGGGCTGAAATTAGCCAACGCCTTCGGCGTATTCAAACTGAACCAGTACACCATTTCTGGTTAGACCAGTTTTGCCTCGTGAGCGTTCTCTTCTCTGTTGCACAAACGAAGAAATCCACTTTTGGGCCATACTGGCTAGACCACCTGTTGTTTTTGTTTGATCAGCCTACGTAATATTACGGATATAAGTGTTCAAACATTCTCTCTATAATGCGCGCGTTGTCATTGCTGCGTTCCTCGCACTCAATTGCCCGACGGTTTCCCCCGAACTGTTCGCGATCGCAGTCCTGGAACTACAAATAGAAAACAGTGGCAAGCGCAAACTGACCGTAGGTTTCTTTAAACGGACAAGTTGTTCTCCCCTATGCGCTGGATTTTGCCCCAAATCCCCGTCTTAGGAATTGCTCTACCTATCAGTCTGCTTATCGCACTCGCGCTTCCAACTCGCGCTCAATCAACAGCTTCAATCGACGGACAAGTGATCGATCAGCATGGCGCTGTTGTTCCGGGAGCGAGGATCACAGCCAGATGTCCGGCCATTGGCGTCGAGCGTGCGGCAACGTCCGATCACAGCGGTAGATATCAATTGGCGGCCTTGCCTGTAGGTGACTACTCCATCGGAGCAAGTGCACGCGGATTCAAGACACAGCTAATAGAAGACCTCCGGATCGAGGTGGGACGAAGGATAACGCAAAACCTAAAACTGGAGGTTGGAGATGTTTCCGAACAGGTAACAGTGTCGTCTACCAACGATGCGATCGAGCGTTCGACCACCTCTGTCGGCCACGTGATCGATCAACGCATGGTCAAGGACATTCCGCTTAACGGTCGATACTTCCTCGATCTTGGACTACTCGTCCCAGGTTCGGTGATACCACCCCAGGGTGCCTTCTCATCAGCGCCGATACGGGGGCTGGGATCATTCTCGATAACAACTGCAGGCAGTAGAGAGGAGACACTCAATTACATTATTAACGGGATCAGCCTTAACAATCTGACGAATAGTTCGATCACATTTCAGCCCTCGATTGGAGCGGTGCAGGAATTTAAAGTCGATAACTCCACCTTCAGTGCTGAAAATGGCCAAAGCTCAGGCGCGGTTGTCAACATCGCAACCAGATCCGGAGGCAATGAATTTCACGGTGAGATATTTGAGTTCTTCCGGAATGATGCACTCGACGCCCGCAACTTTTTTACTTTCACTGCCAACGAACCACCCCCATTCAAACGCAACCAGTTTGGAGGACAACTTGGTGGCCCAATCGTCAAAGAGAAGCTGTTCTTTTTCTTTTCGTATGAGGGTTTACGTCAACGACAAAAGGTAAATCTCAATAGCCTCGTGCTGAGTGACTCGCAACGTGCCGCGGCAATCGATCCCGCGGTCGTGAAACTTCTTCCCTTGATTCCGCGAGCGAATTTCGTTGATTCATCAGGTACCGCGCGCTTCGTGGGAGCGGCAAATGCCTCAGTCAACACTGACCAGTGGAGCATTGACCTCAGCTACAACCTCGCCAAAAACGATCGCTTGCACGGCTATTATTCGGCGTATCGCACTCAACTGACAGAGCCCAATCGCAACGGCAATACCATTCCGGGTTTTGGGAACACAACGTTCCAACTAAGACAGGTTTTCACGCTAAACGAGACACACATCTTTGCGTCAACGTTGGTTAATGAGCTGCGTTTCGGCTTCAATCGTTTCAGCTCGGCCACTACTCCAAACACACAACTGGATCCAACTGACTTTGGGATCAGTAACGGAATCACCGGACCGATCGGTTTGCCGCAGATTAGCGTCGCCGGAGGACTGAACTTTGGTGGACCGTCGATTAATCCGTCAGGGCGTGGCGATACTACCTTTCACGCCGGCGACTCTTTTACCTACCAGCGCGGGAAACACTCGTTGAAGGGCGGCGGCGAGTATCGTCAGTTTCTCAACAACAATTTCAGGCAGGGCACAGGCAGTTTTAACTTTCCTACCGTCGACGCTTTCCTCGCCGGCACGGCAAATTCGTTTAGCGTCACGCTTGGCAGCCAGTCGAGCAGTATTGCTGAAGGCGCGCTTGGTTTTTTCGTGCAGGACAACTATAAGGTGCGACCCAATCTCATGCTCGAGCTGGGCTTGCGTTACGAGTGGAACATGACACCCACCGAACGCTACGACCGCTTTATTGTTTTCGATCCAGTGACTGCTTCGCTGATTCGGGTTGGTACTCATATCGATGAGGTCTACCAACAAAACAATCAAAATGTGCAGCCCCGTGTTGGTTTTGCGTGGGACCCATTCGGCGACGGGAAGACCTCTGTGCGTGCAGCCTATGCGCTGCAAACCGATCAACCGATGACGAGCATTGTTATAGGAACGACAACGAATCCTCCGCTAGCCATTCCGTTGACCTTTAGTGGCACGATCAGACTCGGCAACGCGATCAACCTGGCCCGGCCTGCAGGGCTTGCGCCGCAGTCAATTGCACATGACTTTAATAACGCCTATCTCCAGTCGTGGAACTTCAATGTGCAACGCGAGTTGTTTCGGAATCTCGCTTTGTCGGTTGGTTACTTCGGTTCGAAGGGCACGCACTTGATTTCGCGGCGCAATCTCAACCAACCGATTAATGGCGTGCGTCCATTTCAGACGCTCTCGCAGTCGAGCCCCATACTTCCGGGTACGACTCTCGGCAACATCACACAGGTCGAGAGCGGAGGAAACTCCAGTTACAACGCTCTTTGGATTAAAGGCTCACAACGACTTGCGCGAGGCTTGCAATTCCAGGCGTCGTATACCTGGTCAAAATCCCTGGATTACAACTCTTTCAGCACCGGCGGGATCGTGGGACAGGACAGTTACAACCTGAAAGGCGATCGAGGGCTTTCAGATTTTGATGCGCGCCATCGATTCGTGTTTAGCGGGATCTATGATTTGCCGTTCCGCGGCAATCAACTGCTTGATGGTTGGCAGCTGGCTACGATCGTTCAATTTCAAAGCGGCAGTCCCGTCAACATCGTGACCAGTAACAGTACTGTGAATGGGATTGCCAACACGCTCCGGCCGGATGTGACTGGATCAATCGCGCAGATCGGCAACGTCGAAAAGTGGTTTGATACTTCTGTGTTTACGGCAGTGCCACGCTTCGGCAACCTGGGTCGCAACGTCGTTATCGGACCGGGTTTTAGTAACACCGATCTTGCGGTTATCAAAAATACCAAGGTGGGTGAAACACTTCGCGTGCAGTTTCGGGCTGAGTTTTTTGATCTTTTTAACCATGCAAACTTTGGCACGCCCGGCAATATCGTCGGGACTCCGGCCTTTGGGCAAATCACCAGCACGCGATTTCCGACTGGTGAATCCGGATCGTCACGGCAGATTCAGTTTGCTGTGAAGATCACTTTGTAGGCAATGAAACCGAACAAATCTTTCTCGCGCAAAGGCGCAAAGACGCAAAGGCAAGCCGTAGAGACGCGGCAGCGCTTTGCGTCTTTGCGCCTTTGCGCGAGAAAGATCTTTTTGCTCATGCTCGTCGTGTGCGCATTCGTGCTGCTGGTCCCGGTTGTTCGCGCGCAGGTTGCGCCGAAACGAGTGGTCGTACTCTATTGGGATAACAAAGAGTTTCCGGGCAATGCCAAATTTGAGGAGAGTTTCAAGTCACAATTGCAATTGGATCGCCGGCAAGACGTAGAGTACTTTCCGGAATACCTCGAGGCTAGCCGCTTTCCTGAAGAAAACACCGCGGTATCTTTTCGCAACTACTTACGGGCGAAGTACGCTAATCGCACTGTAGACGTCGTTGTTGCCTCGGCTGATGCCCCTTTGAGATTTCTGCTTGAGTATCGAAGCGAGCTTTTCTCAAAATCACCGATTGTCTTTGTTGCGAACGATCCGCCTAAGCCAGATGCACTTGCCGCTGCGGCCGGCGCGACCGGCATTCACTATAAGAATGCATACCGCGAAACAGTGGATTTGGCACTGCGGTTACATCCCGGGACAAAGCGCGTTTTCGTCGTAAGCGGCACGCCGCAGCAGGATCGTAGATTTGAGAAGATTACACAGCGAGAACTATCCGGCTTTGAAAAGGTCGAAATCGTATACCTGACGGATTTGCCTTTAAACGAACTGATCGCCAGAACCAGCAGCTTGCCCCCTCAATCTGTGATCCTCTACGTATGGCAGCAGTCGTTGAATGAGCAGGGGAAGCTTTTAGACAGCTATGAGGTGCTGAGTCGAATCGCGCCTGGATCTTCCGCTCCGATTTACGGATTTGGCACTGTGATTCTTGGTTCCGGAATTGTCGGAGGTTATCTCCAGGGTCCGGAGATGAACGGTGCAAAAATGGCGGACCTCGTTGAGCGGATACTGAGTGGTACTTCCGTTCGAGAAATGCCAGTTGAACAATCCCAGAAGGTACCGATGTTCGATTGGCGCGAGTTAAGACGATGGGGCGTACTTGAGAGCAGCCTGCCACCTGCCAGCGTTGTGCGCTACAGGGAGTTCACATTTTGGGAATTGTACAAGTGGCGAATAGTCGCCGTGATCGCGCTGGTAATCCTGCAAAGCGCCTTGATTGCCATACTGCTGGTGGAACGCCGAAGGCGTCAGCGCGCCAGGAGAGCGCTCGACCAGCTCAATGCTGAATTGGAATCTCGCATTGAGATACGAACTGCCGAATTGAATGCGAAGAGCCGAGAGCTGGAGACGTTTGCGTATTCCGTTGCTCATGATCTTAAGGCGCCGCTCCGTGGCATTGATGGTTATAGCCGGATTTTGTTGGAAGAATATACCGGGAGCCTGGACAGCGAAGGTCTTAGATTTCTAAAGACGATTCAAAATTCAACCGATGAAATGAACCAGTTGATTGACGATCTGCTGGCGTATTCGAGGCTTGAGCGGCGCGAGCTGACTACTGATCGAGTTGAGTTAGCACCCATTGTCAATTCGTTAGTGGAAGAAAAGAGACGTGAAACAACGGAGCGTTCGATTGATTTCGTGATCGACATTAATGGAGCCACTGCACTGGCCGATAGCAGTGGTCTTGCTCAGTCACTCCGAAATTATCTCGACAATGCGATCAAGTTCACCCGCAAGGTTGCCGAGCCGCGAATTGAGGTCGGCTCGAAGGAAAACGCTGAGAGCTGCGTGTTGTGGGTACGGGACAACGGCATCGGGTTTGACATGAAGCACCACGACCAGATCTTCAACATCTTCCAACGGCTCAACGTGACACATGATTATCCCGGCACTGGAATCGGATTGGCGATCGTGCGCAAAGCGATGGAACGCATGGGCGGCAGAGCCTGGGCGGAAAGCAAACCCGGCCACGGCGCAACTTTCTACCTGGAGATTCCAAAGTGAGACGCCATGCGCTTGTCCTGCGAAGATGCCACGGGCTTGTCCCGTGGAGTCTCACGCTTGTGGATAAGAGAAGCCAAAAAACCAGAATGCCAGATGCCACGGGCTTGCCCCGTGGAGTCTCACGGTCGCAGCTACATAGCAGCGAACGTGAACCCCCACGGGACAAGCCCGTGGCATCCAAGCGCGATTCTTTAGCTGGCGTGTAGCGAACAGCGTGAACCTCCACGGGACAAGCCCGTGGCATCTTCAAGATAACTTATGAAAGTTCTGTATGTAGAGGACGATCCGCGAGACGCTGACCTCACGTTGCGAGCGTTAGCCAAAACCGCCCCTCATATCGCGGTTGACACTGTCTCCAGCATTGCTGACGCGTATGAGCGCCTGGCACGCAGTGACGATGCGGAATCGATCGATCTCGTGCTCACCGACGTGAACTTACCCGACGGCAATGGCCTGGCGCTGCTCAATTACATACGACAAAGCTCTTTGCCGCTCGCGGTGGTGATCGTCACGGGCGTCGGCGACGAAGACACCGCTGTCGCCACACTGAAAGCTCGCGCCGATGATTATGTCGTCAAACGCGGGGGATATCTCGAGCGACTGCCGGTAGTACTCGAGAGTGCTTTTAATCATTACCGTGCCGACGCCGCTCGCCGTGCAAATCCACTGAACGTTCTTTACCTCGAACCCAATTGGGCGGACATCGAAAGCACTCGCCGGCATTTGGCCGTACATGCGGATCATATCCATCTCGAGGTCGTGAATACGCCACCAGAAGTATTTTCGTCCTTGCGAGAGAAAGCCACGACTTGCGACGTGGTTCTCATGGACTTTAAATTCCCCGAAGCAAATGCCCTGCACATCTTGAGACAGCTGAGTCTCAACTCAACTCAAGACACACCCATTGTTCTGGTTTGTAGTGAAAGCGATGAAGACCTGGCTCGACAAGGCCTCAAGCTTGGCGCCTCGAGTTGTCTCGTAAAGCGTCCGGGTTATCTTTACCAACTGCCATGGGAGTTGGAGCAGGCCCACGCTCGCGCAGATTTACAGCGCCGGGAAGCCGCACTGCATGCAAGCGAAGAACGCAACCGTGCCATCCTGAATGCCATACCCGACTTGATGTTCCTTCTCGATCGCGAGGGAACATATTTGGACTACCACGCAAGTAATGCGGCGGCCTTGTTGAAGCCGCCGAGTGAATTTATTGGAAAGAAGTATAAGGACGTATTACCGCCGGATTTAGCCGCCAGGATCTCCTGGAGTATCGTTGAGGCACTCCAATCGGAGCGGCCAGTGCATCTGGAATATGCCCTTCCTGTTCCGCAAGGTACGCGGGCTTATGAGGCATCGATCGTGAAATGCAACGGTGACAAGATCCTGACGATTGTGCGCGACATCACCGCGCGTAAAGAAGCTGAGCAGTCGTTAAAAAAGGCACTCGACGAGGTCAAGCGGCTCAAGGATCAACTGCACGAGGAAAATATCTATTTGCAGGAGGAGATTCGCGGCGCCAGCAACTTCGGCGAGATGATCGGACGTAGCGAAGCGTTGCGACGAGTCTTGCACCAGGCCGAACAAGTCGCTCCGCTCAACACTACTGTTTCCATTTTTGGAGAGACTGGTACTGGCAAAGAGCTCCTGGCCCATGCGATTCACAAGCTGAGCCCGCGCTGTAATCATGCATTAGTCAAACTGAATTGTGCCGCGCTACCGGGCACCCTCATCGAGAGCGAATTGTTCGGTCACGAGAAGGGCGCTTTCACGGGCGCCGATGCGCGACGCACCGGACGGTTTGAGATCGCGAATGGAGGAACGATCTTTCTTGATGAAATCGGTGAGCTCCCTCTGGATTTACAGGCCAAGCTATTGCGCGTGCTTGAAGAAGGTGAATTTGACCGAGTAGGGGGAAGTCGCACGATAAAGGTGGACGTGCGCGTAATTGCCGCCACTAATCGCAATCTTGAAGAAGCGGTGCGGAAAGGAATCTTTCGTTCGGATCTGTATTACCGGCTTAGCATCTTTCCGATTACCCTGCCGCCGCTGCGGGAGCGGAAAGAAGATATCCCGATCCTCGTGAATCATCTGGTGAAGCAATTGAGCCAGAAGCTCGGCAAGACAATCGATGCAATCCCGCAGGACACGATGGCGAAATTGCGAAACTATCCGTGGCCCGGCAACGTGCGCGAGCTGAGGAACGTGATCGAACGCGCCGTGATCATTACGCAGGGATCGAAACTTCGTCTGATCGACGATCTCGATTCGCAGGCTTTAGAGTTGGAGCTCCACAAACAGGTCGCAGCCCACAGTGCATTTGCGGACTCGATCCAAACCGCCGAAACACTCGAGCAAACCGAGTACAATACGATACTGCGTACGTTGAAGAACGTTCACTGGAAAGTGGAAGGTCCGGGTGGCGCCGCTGAATTACTGAACCTTCACCCCAGCACGCTCCGGTCCAAGATGCGCAAGCTCGGCATCGAGCGCCCGCGGTTTACCACTAACTGACTACCTGTGCTTCTTTGTGGCGTTTGATGAACGCGATTGCCTCATCCGCGTTTGCCACACAAACCGGAATATCAACATCCTCGGGACTGATGAGCGGCGTCTCAAAGGAAAGCATTGCCTCGCGCACCCAGTCGACAAGACCCGGCCACATCTTTCCTACGAGGAGCAATGGTGTGTATTCGAGGTGACGAACCTGGAGCAACTGCCAGATCAACATCGTCTCCAGCACAGTGCCGATACCACCTGGCGCGACAATGAATGCATCCGAAGCGAGCACGAAATGATGGAGGCGAGTAAAAAATGTGCGATGCTCGAACGCGAGCTCGACGAAGGGGTTTACCTCCTGCTCGAATGGAAGATCCACTCGTATACCCATCGATTTCGCTTCACCGGCGAGATCGACACCTGCGTTGGCAGCTTGCATCAACCCCGGACCGCCGCCGGTGATAATGTCGCAGCCCATTTCCGCGAGGGCATGCGCGGCTTTTTTGGTTTCCTCATAAGCAACGGTGCCGGGTTTTGCGCGGGCCGAACCGAAGATGGTGACGCGATACCGATCTTTGCGCGACGGTTTTAGTCGCGTCAGGTTGTTGACGACATCCCAAAGGCCCAGCACCGACTCGATCAACACCTCTTTAACCGCATCCTCATCAGCCAGGCTCACCGCGTTAGTTCTCGTTATCGTGTCAGTTGTTGTGTTCATAGTTGGTTCCAGTCCGAATTCGCATGTTGACTATTCCAGCCCAGCGATTAACGCCGAAGGCGTTCGCTAATTTGAGCCCAGGGTTGGAGCAAAGCGACAACCCTGGGGGCGCGTCAAAAAGAAAACCGGCAAACCCTGAAAGGGTTTTTCGCGTTC
>Ga0207643_10000988_pt1 | contig 16979 bp, 16 predicted proteins | sample KBSMisM62_FD_184313 | JGI IMG/M metagenome (GOLD analysis project Ga0207643, IMG submission 184313) | Miscanthus rhizosphere microbial communities from Kellogg Biological Station, Michigan, USA - KBS Miscanthus M6-2 (SPAdes) (version 2) | ecosystem: Host-associated > Plants > Roots >...
CCGATGCGCTACCGACGGACGATACTCGAGACACCGCTATTTTCCAGGTACCTTGGCACCGCCGGGCGAATGGTGCTGCGAAACATCGCCCGTCATCCGTTCCGTGCCGGCGCATCCGTCTTCGGTATCTCGTTCGCTGTGGCCATTCTGATGATCGGGTTCGTGTTCACCGATGCGACGGAACACCTCATTCAAACGCAGTTCTGGGAAGCCGAACGGCAGGACGTCACCGTGAACTTCGTCGAGCCCAGAGGAAGTGCGGCGCGCTATGCGCTCGCCCGCCTACCGGGAGTCATGGCCATCGAACCGCAGCGAACGGTCGCCGTGCGAGTGCGCGCGGCACACCGCGAGCGATACCTGGCCATCACCGGTGTGCCTCCATCGCCGCGCTTCAAGCGCATCGTCGACCGCAACGGCGAGCCGGTCCGACTCCCGCCGGGCGGCGTCGTCTTGTCGCAGATGCTGGCGAAAGCGCTCGAGATCTCTATCGGCGATGTCGTGACCATGGAAGTGCTCGAAGGTCACCGGCCGACGCGGCGAGTCGAGGTAACGGGACTCGTCGACGATCTGCTGGGACTCTCAGCCTACATGGACATGGAAGCTTTGCATCGATTGATGCAGGAAGGCGACGTGACGACCGGTGCCCTGATGCTCATCGACCAGGCGCACGAAGTCGAGCTGTCGACGACGCTCAAGGAAACCCCGACAGTCGCGGGAACCGGGTTCAAGCGTGCGGTACTGAAGCGCTTCAGAGAGGTCCTTGCAGCCAATCTGGGCCTCTCGATTTTCATCAACCTGTTGTTTGCCAGCGTGATCGCATTTGGCGTCGTTTACAATGCAGCCCGCATTTCACTGTCCGAGCGCAGCCGCGAGCTGGCCAGCCTTCGTGTCCTCGGCTTTACGCGTGCAGAAATCTCGCTCATCCTTATGGGAGAGCTGGCGCTGCTGACACTCGTCTCACTGCCGGTCGGGGGTGCATTCGGGTACAGTCTCTCTGCGGTCATCGTCGGCTCGATCGATAGTGAGGTCTACCGGTTTCCGCTTTATGTGTCCCGCCAGGCGGTCGCCTGGTCATTCCTCGGAATCATTGGAGCGGCGCTGGTGTCGGGGTTGATCGTGAGACGACAACTCGACGCGCTCGATCTAGTCGCTGTGCTGAAAATACGTGAGTGATCGTGCCGGCATGCGTCTGCTCAAGAACAAGAAACTCATAGCCTCCGTGCTCGTGGTCGCGGCCATCGTCGCGGTCGCGTTGTGGCCGAAGTCGATGGAGGTCAGCGTGACCCACTCAGAGAGGGGTCCGATGCAGGTCACCGTGGACGAAGACGGCGAGACTCGCGTGCGCGATCGTTTCCTCGTCACCGCACCGGTGGCCGGCCGCGTGCAACGTATCGAGATCGAGCCCGGCGATCTCGTGGTTCGCGGGAGGACCGTCCTGACGCGTATCACGCCTGCCGAGTCGCCACTCCTCGATCCGCGCACGCGAAGTGAGCTCCAGGCGGGGGTCGAGGCCGCCACGGCCGCCGTCGGCCAGGCCCGGGCCGAGCGGCAACGCGCGTCGACCGCCGTCGAACGCGCCCGCTCGACGTTGCGGCGACAACAGGAGTTGATGAAAGCAGGCGCGATCGCGGCCGATGCACTCGAGGCGGCTGAAACCGCGCTGGCCAGTGCCGAAGACGGCCTGCGGGCCGCCGAGTTCACCGAGCGGCGCACCGAGTACGAGCTGCAGGTGGCTCGCGCCCGTCTCTCGGCGCCGAACGCCGCTGGACGATCGGTCGAGGTCCTCGCCCCGATCGATGGCACGGTGCTCAAGCGCCTGCGCGAGAGCGAGGGGGTCGTACCCGTCGGCGAGCCGCTGGTGGAGATCGGCGAGCCGGAGCGCAAGGAAATCGTCGCTGACCTGCTTTCCACCGATGCTGTCCGCGTCTCGCCTGGCGCAGAGGTTCTCATCGAGCAATGGGGCGGCGGGCACCCGTTGCACGGACGGGTGCGGCGCGTCGAGCCATCAGGGTTCATGAAGGTATCTGCCCTTGGCGTCGAAGAGCAGCGCGTCAACGTCATCGTCAACTTCGCGGACTCTTCGGACGCCGTCAGATTGGGCGATGGCTACCGGGTCGAAGTACGAATCGTCCTGTGGAAGGACGACAACGTCATCAAGGTCCCCGTCGGGGCATTGTTCCGGCAGGGCGAGGGCTGGGCGGTGTTCGTCGTGGAAGAGGGACGCGTGCGGCGTCAGACAGTGCAGCTCGGTCAGCGCAACGAGAACGTGGGGCAGATCACCGGCGGCCTCGAAGCCGGAGCCACAATCGTGCTGCACCCGCCGGACACGCTGATGGACGGTGCACGTGTGACCGTGAAACAAGGTTGATGGTTTCAACTGCCAATCCCCAACTTCCAACTCCCAAATCTCTCGAATCGGCAACCAGGTTTTGGGAGTTGGGAGTTGGAAATTGGGAGTTATCGGGAATTCAGGAGGGCCAGATCCCCAACATCCGCCGCACGAGCACGATCTGGCCCAGATGATAGGCCGCGTGATCGGCAACGAACAGCACTCTTGCCGCTCGCAGGCGATGGCGCGCCGAAAAGCACTTCACGTCCTGGTTCACCCTCGCCTCGAAGAACAAGATCTCCGGCGGGCGGCTCCTCAGCTCCCGTACGCAACCGTCCGCCAATGGCGCGGCCGCCATGCTCCGCATAGCTGTCATGGGCCTGAGCCGCACCAGACCGCGCTCGGCGGTTCTACCGCCGCTTGGCGGCACGCATCGGCAAACCACAAGCGATCACCCGATTGCGCGCAAGCTCGCGATCCTCGCGTATCGCGCCTTCAAAGGTGAGCTCGTCTATCGCGATCTCGGGGCCGACGCATACGATTGCCTCCACCGGACGCGTACGCTCCGCCGATTGCGCCAACGGGCCGCCACCCTGGGTTTTTGAACTCTCAACCGCGAGACCGACGAGGTCCTTTCACCCGCCGCTTCTTAGTCGTGGCGCTGAGAAGTTTCTTGAGCGGCCGCGTGCTCGTGACATCCGAGGTGCCGAGCTCATTGAGTGTGTAGATTGATCGACAAGCAGGACCGCGCAAATCAAGGCACTGCTCGAATGCAGACGAACTGGCTCGTTCATTCCCAATCGCCTTAAGTGAGAGTGATGCTCGATAGTGGGAGTCGGAAATTAGTCCTCTGGCCCATGCTCTTCCTTCGCCGCATTCCCCGTTTGCGATGCGATCGACGCCGCGAGTAACGACACGCGCATAGAGGTCAAGTGCCTCGTTGTGGCGACCCAGCATCTGGAGAGCCCCTGCGTAATCCCAGAGCACAAGAGGGCAAGAGGGTACCTCCGCAAAGGCCTTCTCGGCGTACTTCAGCGCGAGGGCATAGCGTCTTTGTTCGTAGTACACCGATGACAGACGCGTCAGTATCCAATGATGATGCGGCTCCGCCTTGAGCCGCTGTCGCAGCCTGAACTGCTCATTGTCGTGATGCGCCTTCTCTGCAGTCTTCCGAGTTCCCATTGGAGGTTCAATCAGCGGTCTAACGAGCTGCGATTTGAGCCGCGGCGCGTCGTTGTGCGAATTCTGGCACACCTGCTCGATGCCGTCGGCTCCAATCGCTTGTTAGCCGGCGTACCCGGACGTAAGATCGAAGCTATGACCAAGGTCGCCGAAGCTCTCCTCGCTGACGCTCTTCGCCTGAGCCCAGAGGTCCGAGCTGAGTTGGCTGCCGAACTGCTGGCAAGCCTGGATGGCCCTACAGATCCCGACGCCGAAGCTGCATGGACCGCTGAGATCGAGCGGCGCGTCGATGCCATCGAGGCCGGCACCGCCGCGCTGGAACCGTGGGAGGACGCCAAGCGCCGCATCGAGAAAGACATTCTCGGGCGGTGAAGCCCCTTCGGATCAGCAGTCAGGCCTCGACCGAATTCGCCGAAGCCGTTCGCTGGTACGAACAGAAGCGCGTCGGCCTCGGCGGTGAGTTCTTCGACGCTGTAACCCACGCAATCGAATTGATCCGCACGCGCCCAGACATTGGAGCGGCTACTCGTCGAACTCGCTCGTGGCTGCTCACACTATTTCCATATCGATTGGTCTATCGTGTGCGGGACGAGGACATCTACATCGTCGCGATTGCGCACACGAGCCGAAGACCGGGCTATTGGCAAAACCGGTAGTGACGGCTCAGACCGGCTAACGCCCTGCTAGCCCGCAAACCCGCCGTTACGAGGGCCAGATCCCCAACATCCGCCGCACGAGCACGATCTGGCCCAGATGATAGGCCGCGTGATCGGCAACGAGCAGCACCGCGCGGATGTACGTCTGATGCGGACTGGTCCCGTGCGGGATTGGCGCGAACAGATCGGGCTGGTTGCGCACCAACTCTTTCATCTTGTCGTTGTCGCGCCGATACGCCGCGACGCTTTCATCCCACGCCGCCGGCGTCGGCGGTGCGCTCGCTGGCCAGTAGTCGTCCGGCCACTTCATCTGCTGATACTTCGGATTCACGCAGAAATCGTGAATGTCCTCCTGCGCGATGCGCAGGTGCTCCAGTAGCTGCCACGTCGAGTGAGGGAAGCCAGGAGGCGTGGCGCCTCGCTTGTCCGGCGGTATTCCTTTGATCGCCCCGTCGAAGCCGACGTGCGCTTCGTGCCAATCGAGGAAACGAACCAGTTGATCGCGAAGCGGATCCGATTTGGTCATGGCCGACACATTCTCACCGTGAGTGTTGAAAGTTCAGTCGACGTAACGACTCCGGGCGAACACGCTGCCATTCCGCGCCGCGAGCCGAACCTCGATGCGGTGCTCGCCCGGCTTCGCCTCCGCGCCCGCGCGCCTCGGCTTCTCGACGAACAGCACATAGTATCCCTGCAGGGCCTGAACTACCCGCTGCATCGCGAGCACCGGAAACTCGTACGTGCTGGCGTAGAAGCCACCGGTCGCAGCGGACACACTCTGGAGGCCGGCCTGGAGCGAGTTGAAATTCGCCTGGGTGATGTTCAACGAGAACACGGACGCGCGCGCCTGCTGAAGCGCCATGCGGGCATCATCGTACGCAGGCGTCATCGTCGCTCCCCACGTGCTTGGATCGAACCGACCGAAACCGTAGCCCAGCAGCACGACAGATTTCGCGCCAGGAAGCGGCTCGAGCGCTTCGCCGATCATCTGCAGGCTCTTTTCGAAATCGGCGGTCCGCGCACGAGCGTCGATATCGAGGCGCGCGAGGAGCGACGGACCTTCGGAAGCGATCACCGGCGGCGGAAAGCGCATCAGGAGATCTTTCTGCAGAAAGGATCGAACGTGCTCAACGTCATTGGTGAAATCCGTCCACACCCGTAGACGTGAATCGAAGGAAAGCAGTGCGACGCGGTCAGCAGGGCGAATCTGCTGCAGCAGCGGCTCGATGAGTTTGAGCATTACCATGAGCCCGGTGACCCGTTTCGGCTCGAGGTCTTTTTGGACGAGCACGACGATGAGGCGACCGTCCGACTGGCGAGTGGCGGCACGCGTCTGCGAGCCCTCGCTCGTCTGCGAGCCCTCGTCGTCCGGATCGGCGACGACATCTTCCGCATCTCGTTCGCCACCTTCAATCCACTCCACGGACTCGACACGCACACGCTTCCCATCGATGTTGACGATGAAGTCCTCGGGTCCGAGAGCAGGTACGGCCTTTCCGTGGTCATCGAGCACTCGTGCGTCGATCAGGACGCGCGACACATCGACGCGCTCGACGAAGGGAGCCTGCGCCGCGGCCACGGCCGGCGACCACGCCAGCAACGCCAAGGCGACGACCGGCCATACACCGATAGGGCTCATCTCACTTGAGCTGATCAGCCACCTTCGCGATCCCCGCCTTGGCGCAGGCATCGTCCTGCGTCTGACTGGATCCCGAGCTGCCCACGCCGCCAATCACTTCGTTGCCGGCGAGGATCGGCACTCCACCACCGAGCGCGAGAATCTCGCTCACGTCGCGTTGCGGCGTCAGTTCGGGATCGGTGGTTCGTTTCTGAAACTCGATCGTCGTCGTGCGGAACATGCGCGCCGTATAGGCCTTGCGGCGCGACATCTCGAGCGTCTGCACCGTCGCCTGCTCGTCGCGCAGCAGCACGAGCGGCTGACCCGCGCGATCGACGACGGCCGCCGCGGTGTGGAAGCCCTTCGCCTGGCACTCCGCGAAGGTCGCTTCGGCGATCGTCTTCGCCAGGGCCAGCGATAGATTGCGCTGCATGACGACGCCCTGTGCGTGTGCGGGCCCACCGAGAACGGCAACGAATCCAAGCGCAGTCCATGCCGCCATCCGTGTCATGTCCCACCTCCGTCGCAAGCCTATCGTTTCAGTGCCAACAAGACCACGCCCATTCCGACCAACGTGATGCCGAGCCAGTCGCGCGGCGCGGGCCGCTCGCCCAGAAACACGACCGCAAAAAGCGCTACCAGGACCACGCTGAGTTTATCGACCGGGGCGACCTTCACGGCCTCACCCACCTTGAGCGCGCGGTAATAACACACCCACGACGCACCGGTGGCCAAAGCCGAGAGCACGAGAAAGAGTCCCGACCGTCCGGCAATGACCGACACGCTTTGCCATTTGCCGGCGCCAAGGACGAACAGGCCAAGGACGAGGGCGATCACCACGGTGCGAATCAGCGTCGCGAAGTCCGAATCGACGCCTTCCAGTCCAACCTTGGCAAAGATCGCCGTCAGCGCGGCGAAGACCGCCGAAAGAACAGCCCATGGCAACCAGCTCGCCTGCATCGTGACCTCGTTCATCCCGTCCCGGCGCCGCGCTCTTCGCCCTCGGTCGTTGACGGAAGCGATCTCACCTCGACATCGCCGTCCCACAGCTGACCGATGACCCCGCGAACATGGTCGATCGATCCGGTTGTCCAGAAGCGTGTCGTTCCTCGACGATCGGCCACTGCAAGCAGGCCGCTCACCTGCAGACGGCGGCGCAGCTCGCGCGCGACAGGGATTGCCGAATCGATCACAGTGACGGAAGGCCCGGCTACGTCTCGAATGACATCATCGAGAAACGGATAATGCGTGCATCCCAACACGATCGTGTCGGCGCCTTTGTCGAGCAAGGGGCGCACATACTGTTCAACGAGCGCACGCGTTGACGCCGTCGCGAGCTGCCCGCCCTCCACCTGATCGACGAGTCCAGGCGCCGGCTGGGTAAGCACCTCGACGCGTCCGGCGTGCGTGCGCACGAGTTTCGCGAACTTCTGGCCGGCCAACGTTTGTGTCGTCGCGAGGACGCCCACCACGCCCGACCGCGTGTGCGCAGCGGCCGGTTTCACTGCCGGCTCGATCGCAACGATCGGCACATCGTAACGAGTGCGTAAGGCGTCGACGGCTATCCCCGTCGCTGTGTTGCACGCGACCACGACTGCCTTGGCGCCCTGGCCGCGCAGAAACTCCATGATCGCGACAGCCCGCCCGCGCACGTACTCCTCGGGGCGGTCGCCGTAAGGCGCGTAGCCAGAGTCGGCAACGTAGATCAGATCCTCGGCGGGAAGCTCGCGGCGAATCTCACGCAGCACTGACAGACCGCCGACGCCGGAGTCGAACACGCCGATGGGAGCATCCAGTCGGGACTCGGAATTCCGGACGCGGGACGCGGGACTCGGGGTTCGGGACTCGGGCTCGTCGTAACGCTCGACCATGAGTGGTTGCCTACGACGCGTTTTCCCTGGGTAGCCGGGTTATCCAGGTAGCTGGGTTATCTAGGTAGCTGGGTTATCTAAGTCGCTGGTGGCTCGGTGAAGTTTACCCAGCCACCCAGCCACCGAGCTACCTAGTACCGAGCTACCGAGCTACCGACACCGTCGACGCCACGCATGCGAAGTTCGCCGTATCGTCGGTGCTGCCAGTGCCGTTCCACTTCGCGACCTGGCCCCATGGACACAGTGGACGCGTGCGATCGATCGCGCCGTTCGTGAGGTGCGCTGCCTCGATGCGACTTGGCGCCGATCCTGCCTTGATCCAGTCTTCGATCGCCCGCACCTTGTCGAAGCTGTCAGTGCCCGGCCCGCCCTGGCAATGATTCATTCCAGGCACCATGTAGAGTTGCACAGACGTTCCGACGCCAGCGCCACCCTGCGTCGCCAGCACCTTGTGGAAGAAGTTGATCGTGTTGTACGGCGTCACCTGCGGATCGGACCAGCCGTGGTACATCAGCAGCTTGCCACCGCGCGCGAAGAACGGCCGCAGATCGGCGTTCGTCGATCCCAGCACATCGTCGGGATCGGCGCCCAGCGCCAGATCGAGGTCGGTGCCGGCGTTGAAGCGCGTCGCATCCCAGGCCTTGTCCTTCATGACGACATACTTGAACGCGTCGACGGCAAGCACCAGCGGCTGCGCGTTGCCGATCACGTTCCAACCGAGTTCCGCGCCGGGAGCCAGACCGGGTAACACCGACGCTTTCGTCGACGGATGTCTGGCGCCGGCGTACATCCGCGTTGCGGATTCAACCTGTGCGGGAGAAAGACACGCCGAGTCTTCCTGTCCCGTGCACTGCAGCACCTTCGGGTCGAATGAACACGCTCCCGGGTTTTCGAGCACGCCGTCCGTAACGCCGTCCTTGGCGTCGCATGCGGCGAGAACAGCTTGATGGATGAATGGATACTTCGATGCCGGGATCGCGCTGGCTGGTGTCGCGTTGACCGCGCGGTTGATGGCCACACGACCGGCGTGGAGATGGACGCCGTTCACGGCCGGTGCGCCGGCAATGATGCCGTCGAAGTCAGTCGGGAAGCGCACGGCTTCGGTGATCCCCTGACGACCGCCCTGCGAGCAACCGTTCCAAATCGAAAGTGTCGGCGCGCTGCCGTAAAAGGCGTCGACGATCGACTTGGCCTTGACCGTCATCTCGTGCACGGCGCGGTAACCGAAGTCGACCACCTTCTCTGGATGCCCAAGCGCGAATGCGGCGGTGCCACCGACGTGACCCGTGTCCGTGCCGGCGGTCGCGTAGCCAGCCAGGACGGCGTTCGCCATGGCGGGATATGGAATGTTGCCCGCCCAACCGCCATTGCCCACCGCTTGAAACTTCCCGTTCCACCCGGTTGCCGGAAGCCACACTTCGATCTTGATGTCGGAATCAGACGAAGGCGTGAGCGTCGCGGCGATGCGACAGAACTCGGGAAGCTTGGCGAAGACAGGTGCGGGGCCGGCCGACCCCGTCGCACCGGCGGGCGCGAACGTGCCCGGCGCGACGTTCTGAGCCGTCGTGACCTTCGCGTTCGGCAGGCTCAGGGCGGCCATCGATTCGCACGTGGCCGCCGACGCCAGAGTGCTTGTACACACGATACCTAATGCGACCAACGCCGTGGGGAGTGTGCGTCGTGTCATGGTTAATTCCCGCGGGGGCTTCCACCGTCGCCGAAGGCTACGGCGGACAGGAAAGCCCCTGCTCTACTGTTGTTCTTCGTGTCCTTCGAGGCCTTCGTGTTCGTGCTTACTTACAGACGAAATTAGCGGCCTCATCGATGCTGCCGCTGCCTTTGTAGCTCGCCACCTGCGGATAAGGACATAGCGGACGAGTGCGATCGACCTTCCCATCCTTCGCATGCGAAGCGGGGATCATGTCGGGTGCTTTCCCGTGCTCCACCCATTGCTCGAGTGCCGCCAACTCGTCGAAATCGTTCGGCCCTTCGCCGCCGCCGCAATGCGCCATGCCGGGAGCCATGAACAAGCGGTACGACGAGTGAACCTTCGACCTGCCGCCGCTCGCGTGGACAACGCGATCGTAGTACCCGGTGCTGGCCAGCGGCGTGATCTGCGGGTCGCTCCAGCCGTGGTACTGAATCAGCTTGCCGCCGCGATCGAAGAACGGCTTGAGGTTCGTCTCGCGCGCGTCGATCGTGCCGCTCACGCCTTCCGTGAGGCGGGCGACGTCGGTCGCGACGTTGAATTTCTGGATGTCCCACTGCGGGTCGGCAAAGACGAGATATCGGAAATGATCGAGGCCGGTTGCGCGTGCGGATTGCGACCAGCCCATGTCGGTCCAGCCCAGCTCGCTCCCTGGCGCCAGGCCGGGAATCTCCCGCTTCGACTTCGCATCGACGATGGGCGAGTAAATCAAGCGGGCGGTGTCGACCTGCGCCTGGGTCAGACAGGCCGGTTCTTCGCCACCCTTGCACACGAGCACGCCGGGATCGAACTTACACGCAACGGGGTTCTCGATGAGACCGTCCTTCACGCCATCGAGCCCGTCGCACGCCGCGACCACCGCAGAGTGGAGAACCTGCGCCTTCGCCGGCGTGAAGCGAGCTTCCTCTTTCTGCAGCGCCTGGGCAATGCGAACCGCTTGCGCCGTGCGCCCCGACCAGTCTAGACCCGGCGATCCGGCGATGATGCCATCGAAGTCGGCCGGGAACATCTGCGCCGCCTTCATCGCCTGGCGGCCTCCGGCGGAGCAACCGGTCCAGTACGAGAACTTCGGTGCGCTGCCGTAGTACGCATTGACGATTGCTTTCGCCGTGACCGTCATCTCGTGTTCGGACCGATACGCGAAATCAGTCACCTTCTCCGGGTGACCCATCCCGAAGCTGGCGCTGCCGCCGGCGTGCCCCGTATCCGTCGAGCTCGTGGCATAACCGCGGCGCAGCGCTTCCGCCATCGCAGCGTAGCCAATCGATCCCTGCCATGCACCGTTACCGACAGCCTGGAACTTTCCGTTCCATCCCGATGTGGGTAACCACACTTCGATCTTGATGTCCGAGTCGCTCGACGGCGTCAGCGTCGCGGCAACGCGACAGAACGTCGGCAGGCCCGAGAAGGCGGCGGCGGGACCACCCCCGCGCGCCTGCGCACCGGGCGGCGAGAACGCGCCAGGCGCAACCTCCGAAGCAGAAGTCACTTTCACGTTTGGCAGGTTCAGGGTGGTCACGCTTTCGCACGACGCAGCGTAAGCCTGGGGCGCGAGACCAAGACAAACGATGGCGAGTATTGACACGAAAAAAGTCGTTCGCTTCATACGCGTTATTACTCCATTGGGTGCGAAGTGTGGCACCGGGGGGCAAAACGGTCAACCCTGTGCCCGGTCGGCGGGTTTCCGGGCTTCGGGCGCTCGGGGTTCAGCGTTCCGGGGCGACGGCAATCCCGAGGACGCCGCTTCGTTCGACTGACGACTGCAGGAATCCCGATCGGCGCACTTCGTCGATGAACCGGTTGGCTGCGTCGAGGGCGTCGCGGCGTCCGCCGGCGACGATGATCGTCTGTTCCACGCCGTACAAATCGTCAGCAAGCAGCCGAAAACCGTTCGCGCCCTTGACCATCTCGGACAGTCGCTGGCGATTCGCTCCGAACGCGTCGACCGTCCCGGCTTGCAGCAGGCGGTGCACGGTGTCGCGGCTCGTGTCGTCGAGCTCAACGACCTCGCCCTGTTTCAACGTCCGCTTCAGATACAGGGCGATCGAGTCGGCCCGCGTGGCCCCGAGCTTCCGCCCCTGTCGATCGATATCGGCAATCGATCGAATCGGTGAATCGTCCTTGACGATGAACGTCTGGTTGACGAGGAGGTACGGTTTCGAGAACTCCACGGGGCCGGCACGCTCGGGGTTATAGGCCACGAACCCGATCTCGGCCTCCCCGTTTCGAACGGCTTCGATGACCCGCTGAGGATTCGGGAGCCCCACGAGAGTAACTTTCGTATTTCGCGTGCGCTCGAGCTCTCGAGCGAGATCGACAACCACCCCGCGTGCCTCACCGGTCGCCGGGTCCTTCACGGCCTGCGCAGGATTCGATGCGAGGTAGGCCGCACGCACGATTCCGTCTCTGGCGAGAGGTGTAGGCTGCGCGGTCAACGCCGTACTCGTCACGAGCGCCAGCAGCGTCGCGGCTGATAGCAAACGCATGGTGCCACTCCAGGCGAGTAAGTATGGCGAACCTCTACGTTTCGTTCCAGCTCGACCGCAGGATCGCGTTGACCTCTTCAACATCCACCTCTATGCTCGCGATCTGGAGCTCGTCCGCGCGACGCCTTGCCGTCCGCGTGTTCTATCGATTTACATCGCACCAGCGCCAATCGCACAACTGAAACAGATCGGGAGCTCGCGATGGCTTTGAAGAGTGTCAAGGCTGACTTCGGCATCAACGGCGTCAACGGCAAAGTCTTTCTTGGAGGAGCAACGGCACTCAATCTTCTGGGCGGCGTGAGCTCGAAAGTCTCCGTGCCGGAGAAGTGGGAGCAAAAGCTCACTCAGTTCATCAGCTGCGACGATGGCGGCGAGTTTTCCCTTGGCGAGCAGACCATCATCAAGACCGGTTTCTACGTGAAGGCCAAGGGCATAAAGTTCACCGAGACCGAACACGGCGCCAAAGGCCCGGCGTACTGGGAGATCGCACAGAACGTTGCGAACATCGCGCCGACAGAGCTAGCCGCACTCACGCGAAAGGTGTTGGCGGCACCAACGACGTCTTGTACGCCCTGGGTCGCGACGTTTATTGCTGCGCTGTTCCTCTCGGAAGTCGTCCGCAATCCGCGCAGCTTCATGGTCAACCTGATGCTGCTCGATCTAATTGAGGGTAAGGTGAAGTACGGCCGCAACGAGGACAAGGAGCTGAATTTCACCAAGTTACTGAAGTTCGAGAGTGGCAAGGAAACGACCTACACCTACGAAGGGGGCGACGTTCAAGTCGGGGGCAAGGACGGCAAGGCGGGAACCGTGCGCGGCGGCAAGCTCCCGATGTCACACCTCAACGCGATGGATCAGTACCAGACGACCACCGCGAGCAAATTCGAGTACCAGAAAAAATGGGGGCCGTACGCGAAACAGTCCGGCCTCGATCTCAAGGCGCCGTCCAATGCCGGCGTCGCCTATCACTTCTCCAACGAATTGCTCGACAAGGAGTGCACCATCGTCCTGCGATGGCTGATCGCATATTTCAACAAGAAGCCGCTCCGCTACGTGACCGGGACCGAGAAAGCGGAGGTCGTGGTCAAGGGTGCGTGGGGCAAGGCGGACAGCAAACAGGTGATGAACCGGGACGTGACCGTGCCAGTGTCGCTGACTGCGCTGCGCGAACACGTACGACCGGCCGACTATGTGGACGCTGGCCAGCAAAAAGATGCCAAAACTCCGGCAGGCTTTCTGTCGAACTCGAGCGAGCGCGCGCTGAGCGAGCGACAGAAAGGCGTTGCCTGCCTGCTGTGATTGCCTATTGCGTTAGACAATGGCGTAGCGGGAGTCTCGAGACTCGCCGTCAAGAACTGGCCGAGATCAAGGCGGGTCTGAAGACCCGCCTCTACGCGATGCTCTAATCCAGGCCGAAGGCCAGTAACACGTTGCCCGGCGCGCCGCCGAACCGCATGTAGCCGGAATTGACGAAGACCATGCCGTTGACGACCACCGCGCCAGGGCCATCGATCGCACCGCCGCTGCCCTTCACGCCGTTCACTGTCTTGTAGTCCTGCACGGTGTCGAAGTCCCAGAGGATCGATCCGTCGCGAGTCGAGTGCGCGCGCAGGTGGCCATCCTGAGACCCGGTGAACACGACACCGGGAATGGCTGTGAGCGCTGCCAACTGCGCGGGGCTGCAATTCGGCCTCGTTCCACACGGTGGCGCCGGCGCGTGCCACGCCTTGCTGCCGTCGGCGATCTTGAGTGCCGTCAGCCCGCCGCCCTGTCGCGGATCGAGCTGACGCGCAGTCGGCGTGCGAATGACCACCACATCAGAGGTCGCGGCGTAGACCTGCTCACCATCGGCCGCCATCCCCCACTGCACGCCGCCATTGATGCCGCCCTGCGCGACGCGTGTCTCCCACATGATCTCGCCGTTCTTCTCGGGATCGATCGCCCAGACAATGCCGGATTTCTGTCCTGCGAGCAGCAGGTCCCGTCCACCAGTCGTCGACACGAGAATCGCTGGTGACCCGAAGTCGTAGTCCGGACCGCTCCCCTGGGGGCACGTCGGCCCTTTCGGTTCAGTCGAGCACGCGGAGTTATACACATCATCCGAATGCAACTGCTTCGACCAGATCATGCGGCCGGTGTCGAGGTCGAGTGCCATCATCCCGTCACTCGTCGTCGTCACAGGGGCGGAATAGTTGTTACCCGTGGTCACGTAGAGCCGGCGTCGTTTCAGATCGAGAGTCGGCGTGGACCAGATTCCAACGCCGGATGGACCCCACGTCTCGACACCATTGGATGCCTTCCCAGTACGTTCCGGCGCCCGAGCGATCGTGTACGTCTTCCAGACGACGCTTCCATCACGGACGCGCAGAGCGGTGACGCTGCCGCGAAACGTGCAGCACGGGTATTCCGGGTTGAGGGCACGCGATTCCTCCCACGAGGAGGCGCCGACGTACGCCACGCCGTCGACGACGAGCGGCGGCGCGCTCAGGCGAACCGCTTCATGATCTTCCGGGCGCTTGCGCCAGATTTCTTTCCCCGTCGCGGCATCGAGCGCGTAGAACCAGCCGGTGAGGTCACCGAAGAGCAGCACGTTGCGGCCGTCTAACGGGGCCGCGACCATGGCAGACCGAATTGATCCGGCCGCCTGGAACGTCCACTGGAGGCAACCAGTGTCCGCGCGCAACGCGTGGACAACGCCGCCCGCACTGCCGATGAAGACCTGATTGCCGATCACCGTGGGCTGTGCGAAAGCGGAGATATCTCCTTCGAAGCCGAAGGCCCATTTGAGTTTCAGCTTCGACACCTGATCGGTGGTGAGCTTGCTGAGCGCCGCGGGCGCAAAACGCGAGTTGTTCGGCGACGGGCTCCACCCGTTCCAGATGGGGGACGCGCTCACGTCGATCGCGACCGTGCGATCGCGACAGAACGCCTCGGGTCGCGGCATCGGGTCGCCACCTGGCTTACCCAGGAACCGCGCAACCGCGTCCCGCTCGACGCGGTTCAATTGATACGCGATGGTCATCATCGCGCCGAAGTCGAGCGTGCGCAGAATGCGCGAGCTCGGCAGGTTCTGGAGCGCATCGCGGCTCGGTGTTCGTCCGTCGGCGGGACGTTCGTGACACGCGGCGCAGCGCCGCTTGTAAATCGCCTCGCCGGATACGTCTTGCGCGAACGCAGACAGCGGCGCGAGCAGCACACTGGCGAGCACGATGAGCAACAGGTTGACGTTGCGGGCGCTCATTTTCGCGCGCCCGCCGAGTACTGCGCGTCGCTGACCTTTTCCATCCAGTTGGTAGCGCCGAAGCTCAAAGACACCTGCGTCAGCCCCTCGGTCGGCACCGCGCCGTGCCAGTGCTTCACGCCCGCGGCTGTCACGAATGACTCGCGCGGACCCATCTCACGGATGGCGCCACCAGCCTCCTGCACGCGCGCGTGCCCCTTCTCGATGAGGATCACCTGGCCGCCTTCATGGCTGTGCCAGTTGGTGCGCGCTCCCGGCTCGAAGCTATAACGCAGCATGCGGATGTCGGTCGTCGGGTGCCCTGTGACTTTGCCGACGAAGTTCTCGGGATTGGGCTGCTGTGGCGGCGCGGCCGGTTGAGCGGACTGACTCCAAACCACCGAGGACAGACCTACGATCACAAGCATCGAGAGCGTCAGCGCACGAATCATAGAAGCACCGCCTTCAAGGGCCGCATCGTCCGGCTTCAGCCGACCCGGAGGACAAAGTATAAGCCGGCCTCGGCCTTGGTCTGATGCGACCCGATCGAGAGCGTGTTCACCTCATGGGAGCAGACTGAAGGCCTTTCGATGGCGGGGGCGCACGGCGCGGAAGTGTCGATCGTCGAGCGTGACGATGGTGTCGATATCGAGACGCTCCGCCAAGGCAACGATGGACGCATCGGCGCCGCCCAACGGAAAGTCGCCGTACTGCGTCACCAGGTCGGCGATCCGGGGCCAGTCGTCCGGCGTCGGGCCCTCCACGTGCATACGGGCCAGACTTCTGAGGAACTGTGCCTCGATGTCGGGACCGAGACGCGTCCCGATGAGGTAAGTGGCTTCGGCGATGACGAGCGTGGGGATGATCAGGCGATGCTCGGCTTGTTCGAGGACAGCGCGACATCGTGCATGATCGCCGTCGTCCTCATCCACGACCGCATAGAGTGGTCCTGTGTCAACGACGACGAGCATGCCCCCATTCCGCGGTGAGGATCTTCTCGACGTCGCGGGCCGTGTGGCGGCGTCCGCTCCTGCCGAGCGCTGCGAATGGCAGTTCGCGCCGTTCGCCAGAGGCCCCCAGGAAAGACTCGACGGCGCGACGGACGATGTCAGAGACCGAGGTCTCCCGACGCCGGGCCTCCCGCGCCAGCAGGGTCGCGAGGTCGTCGGGCAAGCTGATCGTGGTGCGCGTCATACACGCATACTAGCATACCCGACGGCAGTATTCTCATCTGGCGCCCATGCGATACAGACGCGTATCGGACGCGATGGACCTCAACATTCCCCTTGCTGATCCGGCGGCGACTTCGTACGGACACGAGGCGTGTGTTCAGTGACGCCGGCGCCGGAACTCTGCTTCTGACGCCGCCGTCGTTCGGGGGCGCATGAATTCGAAGCTCCGTCTCACGCGCTCGGCCAACGCTTGTTCGTCGATAGAGACCTGGATGCGATTCCGGCGTCCGGCCGCGCAACCCGCTACACACCCACCAGCCGCGTCTGCCACAAGACCTTGCCGCTCTCGGAGTTCCAGCGCCCGAAGATACGGATCCATGGAGCCGTTGAACAGAAGCCCGCCGCCGGTCGCGAGGATCGGCGAGTAGTTCGACACGCGCGTCTCCCAGCTCCAGACCGTCTTGCCGGTCTCGACCGAGATCGCGTCGATGCGGCCGACCTTGTCTTTGCCGGTGGCAAACTTGCCGACGTTGTTGGTGTTGTAGACGAACTGCGTCCGCGGATCACGATCGGCGCGGTTGAGCGCCGCCGATAAGCGACTGTTCGACGTGATTCGCAGTCACGCGTCACCGGCATGCCAGGTCGGCATCGCTCATCACTAGGATAGCGCGCTCGGCGAACGCAGCGTGCGACGACGCATACACGATGTGATTACCGCGACCGAGGATGGAGGCTTT
>Ga0207643_10000991_pt1 | contig 16942 bp, 16 predicted proteins | sample KBSMisM62_FD_184313 | JGI IMG/M metagenome (GOLD analysis project Ga0207643, IMG submission 184313) | Miscanthus rhizosphere microbial communities from Kellogg Biological Station, Michigan, USA - KBS Miscanthus M6-2 (SPAdes) (version 2) | ecosystem: Host-associated > Plants > Roots >...
AGAGTTATCGCTCTTGTAACACTGACAGGATGTTCCCTGCCGGATCTTTGAACCACGCGATCGTTGGGCCGTGTGGGTCACGGGCAATGCCGCGCTCGTCGGTCTTGATGTCGGGGAGATTGTAGTGTTCGAGATTCACTCCGAGTGCGTTGAGTTCGGCTACTGCCGCTTCGATGTCTTTTACTGCGAAATTAAGAACCGTGAAAGATGCCGGGGTATGGTTCGGTTTCGGATACAGGAAAACCGCGTTGTCGTCTGTATGTAGCTCGAGTCCTTCTGGTGTTTCCTTGATGTCGAGTCCAAGAGTTTGACCGTAAAACTCTTTTGCCTTCTCTATATCATTCACGGAAAAACTGGAAAACGACTCCGCTTCCCTGAACATGCCGGAAGCTTTCCTTCGGCCTGGTGTTGCCGCTGCTTTTGCAGTCATTACAGATCCCCTTTCAAACTTAATATGTGATCTATTAAACACCCACGAGCTCGCCGGCGTGTCGCAGTTCTTTGATTTCGTTATTACGTTTTAGTGGCAAGGATCGTACGAAAATGTTCCTTCACGAGGTCAATTTACGCGTTACGTACATGTGGAACTTGAAGGAGGTGTTCCCAAATGCTTAATACCTATTCTTATGAGGCAGCGCTGGCGGCGTCCGAGAGCGTCCACTGGCGCGTTGAAGATATCATCGGCGGCGAGAAACGGCTCGACTTTACGCGGCATTTCATGCCCGAGTCGCTGGCCCAAACGGAATCGCTGTCTTTTTTAACAAATGAAGAGAGACGAATCCTGAACCAGATCAGAGGCAACGCTTACCTCTGCATCTTCGGGCTCGTCGAAGAATTCATACTGCCATTCGTCCTGGACCACGCTCGCCCGCAATTACAGGGCGACGATTATCGCGTCCGCGCGTTACTACAGTTTGCGGGTGAAGAAGCCAAACACATTCAGCTTTTCAAGCGCTTCAAGCAGGAATTCGAGGACGGCTTCGGCACGGAGTGCCAGGTGATTGGACCACCGGAAGCGATTGCCGCAGCGATATTGTCACACGATCCGCTGGGCATAGCGCTTACAACGTTGCATATCGAGTGGATGGTGCAGCGTCACTACATCGACAGTATTAAAGACGATGAAGATCTCGATCCGCAGTTCAAGAGTCTGCTCAAACATCACTGGATCGAGGAAGTGCAACACGCAAAGCTCGACACGTTGATGGTTGGGGCGCTGGCGGCGGGCCGCAGCGAAGAAGAGATCCTGCACGGCGTTGAGGAGTATCTCGCAATCGGAGGTTTTCTCGATAACGGACTCAAGCAGCAGGTGGAATTCGATCTAGAGAGCTTCGAGCTGGCGAGTGGTCGCACGTTGACTGTGCCTCAGCGCGAAGAATTCCAGCGGGTGCAGTTAAGAGCGAATCGTTGGACGTATCTCGGCACAGGCATGACGCACGAGCGTGTGTTGGAAACGCTCGAATGGCTCACGCCGAAAGCACGGCAGATAGTAGAGAGTGTCTCCCCAGCCTTCTGCTAAATTAGCCACGGATGACACGGATTAACACGGATAAGATTATCCGTGTCATCCGTGTTAATCCGTGGCTAATTCTTTAGCGGGCTTTGTTCGCGCGAATCGTCAAGGTGAGTACAACATCATCGCGGATCAGGTTGTTAGCCTGGCCGGCGTAGTTGATGCCGAAGTCTCTGCGGTTGATTGAAAAACTGGCGTCTACTGAGGCGACGTCCGGAGTCACAGCAATCGTTGCGGGAAACGTCACTGACTTCTTCACGCCGTGCATGGTCAAGTTACCGGTGACGGTGTGAGAAGCGCCCTTCTCTCCACCGGGTTTAATCGCAGTGGATTCGAAAGTAGCTTCCGGATACTTGGCAACGTCGAAGAAGTCAGCAGTCTTCAGATGTTTCGTCAGGTCCGGCGTGTCGGTTGTGATTGAATCAGTCTTGATCGTGATATTGACGCGGCCCTGTTCGACGTTACTGATGTGATCGATCTGCCCGGAGAAATCCTGGAACGAGCCATTGTGACTGCCGGTAACTTTCGATCCCACAAACTCGATCTTGGAATTCTGCGGCGTGATTTGATACCTCGTTCCCTGCGCCGCCGCGGCCGGTGATGCCGTTTGCGACGCCTCACCCGTAACCGCCCTGCTCTTGTCGGCGGCAGGATCCGAGCACGCGCTCAAAAAGATCAGCCCAGAGAGAATTGTGATAACGATACTTGTACGCACTTACGCTTCCTCCTCTTATCAAAAATAACTTATTGAGAATTGTTACAACCGTGTGAAAGCATTCGGGAAACTCGCGCGCCCGCCGGCATCGTCGAGATATTGGCCCGGTAAATTCGCCAGCCGTTGTCGCGCACGTTCGATCTGCGCAGCGTGTAACAACCGGCAAAAACACGCTCGCTCCCGGCGCGAGTAGTAGCGACTACTATGGTCGTGATTTCCGCGTATACGCTACCGGCGGCTCCTTCATTGCGACCAGACGGCTCGACCAGCAAACGCACTCGATCGGTACCAGCAAAACCTGCGACAAAACGCTCGTACGATGATTCCGGTGATTCCCAGACACGATATGCGCGACGGTAGTCTTTCGCATTGATGGCTTCGTAATAAGACATCAACGTTGCTATCGGATCGCCGCGGTCGTCGCGCGGTGGTCTATCGTCCGTCTGGGCCACAACTGTCGCACACAGGATCAGGAATATGAGAACGGCAAAACGCATGGCTTTGACCTCCAAAGGGGAGCGCATATTCAAACGTTTAGGTTTTGCAAAATAATGTCGGGCCGCAGATGAACGCGGATTAAAAACGCGGATTTAGTACAATCGCGTTCATGAATTGTGATGTTGTTGTTGTGGGAGCGGGCGTTTTTGGAGCCTGGACGGCGTATCAGCTCAAGCGTGCGGGCGCGTCTGTGCTGTTGCTGGATGCTTACGGGCCGGGAAACAGCCGCGCGAGCTCCGGCGGCGAAACAAGGATTATGCGCCTGGGATATGGACCAGACGAGATCTACTCGCGTTCGGCACAGCGTTCCATGGTCCTTTGGCAACAACTGTTTGAGAAGACCGGTAAGCTGTTTCAGAAAACCGGTTTGTTGTGGCTGGCCCGCGATAACGATTCGTACTGCGAAGCGACGCTGACAACCCTACAGCGTATAGGCGCAAACTACGAACGACTCGACCGCGAAGAGCTGGCGCGAAGATTTCCACAGCTCGCAATTGGGCCAACCACCTGGGGAATACTCGAACCTGATGCAGGCGCACTGTTCGCGCGGCGCGCCGTTCAAGCGGTCGCGGCCCACGTGGATTACCTCGCAGAAGCCATCGCCCCGCCACAAAGTAAGTCCGGCAAACTAAACTCAATTCAAACCACGAGCGGAAAAGAGATCGTTGCCGAGCACTACGTGTTTGCCTGTGGTCCATGGCTGCCAAAAATGTTTCCGGATCTGCTGGGCGAGCTAATCCACATCACGCGCCAGGAGATCGTTTTCTTTGGCGTGCCGCCGGGCGACGATAGTTTCAACGCGGGTGCGATGCCGGCATGGATTGATTTCAACGACCTCGTCTATAGCATTCCGAATGTGGATGGCCGTGGTTTGAAGATGGCTATCGATGCTCATGGACCGGAGTTCGATCCGGATCGCGGTGAGCGGGTTGTTACCACGTCACGGTTGAATGCGGTGCGTGAGTACCTGGCCCAACGAGTGCCACGGCTGGCAAACGCGCCGGTTAGCGAGACGCGTGTTTGTCAGTATGAGAATACGTCGAACGGCGATTTTCTGATCGATAAGCATCCGGGGTTTGAAAATGTTTGGCTAATTGGTGGCGGGTCAGGACACGGATTCAAGCACGGGCCAACTGTCGGCGAGTACGCGGCGGAAATGATAACGGGGAGAGGCACGCCGCAGCCGCGCTTCAGCCTCGCAGCCAAGCAACGCGTCCGCGAGCGCAAGGTTTATTAACCACAGATTACACAGATTTTTGTAAGCGATTCTGTGTAATCTGTGGATAAGAATCTGGTAATCAAGGTTTGGGGGTGGAGTTGTACTCGTCGAGTAGCTTTTGCGCCCGGATGCTCGGACTGATCAGCGCCAGCTTCTGTGACCAGTCGTAGCCACTGAACACACCCACAACCTCGGCGTCCGAGTTGTAAACCGGACTCCCGGAAAAACCATCACGACTATCGATCTTGACCGACCAGTATTCCTGATTGCCGAGCATGTAGTTGCCGTAAAAGCTGCCATAGCTGACGACCTTGTCGCCATGAGGCCGCGCGATCAAAAACAACTTGTCGTCTTTGTTCGGCGCCGTCTGGAACTTCGGAGCTTTGGCGTTCTTGGAGCCGCGGCACATCTCGAGTAGCGCTAAATCGGCTTCTTTATCGACCTTAATCACTTTTGCCCGACACCCATCAACAAAGACTTTCACAGTAAGCTCGTCACTCGCCTTGAAACCCAGCATTACTTTCTTGGTAGTGCTGAGATTGCCGGAGATTACGTGATAGGCAGTCATAACCAGCCCGTTGCCTACCAGGAAGCCGGTCGCATACCCGTTGGGGCCCACGTCAAATAAGACGGAAATGGCCTGTTCCAAAGGGTTCTGCTCCTTTTTCGAAAACTCCAACTCCAGCGACAGTGTATAGCGCTCCTGTTGCTTCAGAATCCTCGAATTCTTCTTGCTGTCGGCGGCGCACAAAGGTGCCAGCAGAAGCAGGGCGGCCATACACGTAAGACTGCAAAGCTTACTCTTCATTGGTAACCTCCGTTCAGGTTCTTAGTCTAACGACTTCGTCACATGAGGGTGTGAACAAAGGAAATCTATTCTGTTTTGGAACTAGAAAGATGTAACCGGGAACAAGACCGGAGCATTTTAGGTCGCGTCTTTCAGATACGCAATGTTTTTAAAGCACGGAGAAGAACCTTAACCACAAAGACACGAAGCCACAAAAATTTTTATGAGGAGATTAGACGGAGGCGTGGCGTTGTTTCGGTTCATTGATGTGCGTGTAGTCGGGATGGAGATAGACGAGCCGGCCGCCAACAATCGTCGCGACTGCCACGCCTTGCATTTGCCGTCCATTAAAAGGCGTGTTGCGGCTCTTTGATTTGGAGCGGTGCACATCAAAAACCCATTCGAGGTTGGGATCGAGAAGTGTGATGTCGGCGTGCGCGTTCTTCTTTAGCGAACCACGATCGGTCAGGCCGAAAATACGCGCCGGATTCGTGGAGCACATCTGCACGACGCGTTCGAGGTCGATCAATCCGGTGTGTACGAGATCGAACGCTAATCCGATGGCGGTTTCCAAACCGGTGATTCCAAATGGCGCCTGGTCAAACTCCAGCGCCTTTTCATCCGCGTGATGAGGCGCGTGATCCGTGGCAATCGCGTCGACCGTGCCGTCTTTCATTGCTTCGAGAACCGCGTCGACATGTTCCCTGCTCCGCAATGGCGGGCTCATTTTTGTATTCGTATCGTACTCGGCGACTGCTTCGTCGGTGAGTGTCCAGTGGTGTGGCGTCACTTCGCAGGTCACGTTCAGTCCGTCATGCTTCGCACGGCGCACCGCTTCCAGCGCGCCCTTAGTTGAAACGTGAGCAATGTGAACTTTCGCTTTCGTCAGTTTGGCCAGCACGCAATCGCGAACGACATCAACATCCTCTGCTGCCGCAGGCATTCCACGCAGACCGAGAATCAACGACCAGCGTCCCTCGTGCATCACGCCGCCCGCACTCAACGACTGATCCTGACAATGATCGACCACCGTCAGATCGAAACCGCGCGCATATTCCATTGCCCTGCGCATCATCGCCGGCGTAGGTACGGGCCGCCCGTCGTCCGAAACCGCGACGATTCCGGCGTTCTTCATCTCACCCATTTCCGCGAGTTCTTTGCCGCTGCTTCCTTTCGTGACCGCGCCGATGGGAAAGACGTTTGCGAGTTTTGCTGCCTGGCCTTGTTCGATGATGAAACGTGTTACGGCGGGATTGTCGTTAACCGGATCAGTGTTCGGCATCGCACAGATGCTGGTCCAGCCGCCCGTGACCGCCGCCGACGCGCCTGTCGCGATGGTTTCTTTGTACTCCTGACCGGGTTCGCGCAAGTGTGTGTGGAGATCGATGAATCCGGGAGCGACGATCAATCCGGTCGCGTCGATCACGTGCGCCTGTTCGGGAACCGGCTCGCCGCGTTCGACCAAGCCAACCACGCGACCGTCTTCTATTAAAAGGCTGCGACCACCGGTGTTGACCTGCTGCGCCGGATCGATGATGTAACCATTTGCAATCAGCAGCTTCATTTGCGTTCTCGTCTTTGTTTTCTGGCAGGCTTTTCTTCTGCGGGCTCGGCGTGGCTTCCGCCTGCGAGCAGGTAAAGAACCGCCATGCGCACCGCAACTCCGTTTGTGACCTGGTCGAGAATCAGCGACCGGCTGCCGTCCGCAATCTCCGACGAGATCTCGACGCCCCGATTCATCGGTCCGGGGTGCATGACGATGGCATCCGGCGCGGCGTGCTCGAGATGTCGTGGTTGCAAGCCGTAGTGAACGGCGTATTCGCGCATCGACGGAAAGAACGCGGCGTCCTGGCGCTCGCGCTGGATTCTCAGAATCATTACGACATCGGCGCCGTCGATTGCATCTTCGAAGCGTTTCTCGATGCGCAATCCGTTGTCGACTATTTCGGCGAAGTCGTCGGGAACGAGCGTCCCTGGTCCACCGACGCTGACGGTCGCGCCGAGCTTTGTGAGTAAGTAGATGTTGGAGCGAGCGACGCGCGAGTGCAGGATGTCGCCGACGATCGCGACTTTCAATCCTTCAATCCGTCCTTTGTATTCGCGAATCGTCAATGCGTCGAGCAGTGCCTGTGTCGGATGTTCGTGAGCGCCGTCGCCGGCGTTGACGATTGGCGCGTTTGTCATGCGCGCGAGGTGCAGCGGCGCGCCCGCCATCGAGTGACGAATGACGATGCAGTCGGGCGCCATTGCTTCGAGATTTCTCGCCGTGTCGAGCAGTGTTTCGCCTTTCGTGACGCTGGACGTGGAAACACTGACGTTTATAGCGTCGGCTGACAGGCGTTTGGCGGCAATTTCGAAGGAAGTTCTGGTGCGGGTTGAAGGTTCGAAAAAGAGATTGATAACGGTGCGGCCCTGGAGCGCCGGGACCTTCTTGATATGGCGTTGGGAAACCTCGCGAAAGGTTTCGGCGGTGTCGAGTAAATGATTGATCTCTCCGGCCTGGAGCTCACGAATACCTAGCAGATGGCGACGGTTAAAAGTAGTCTGCATGAATTTGATCTGACACAAAAAAAGCGGCCCGTTGGCCGCTTCGTTTACGCCGTCTCGGACGGTCGCTCGACGATTACCACTCCTTCTTCCTCATCAAACTCCTGAAGCATCACCTTGATGATCTCGCTCTTCTTTGTTGGCACCAGTTTACCGATGTAGTCAGCCTGAATCGGCAGCTCGCGATGTTCCTTGCCGCGATCAATGAGCACCGCCAACTGCACGCGTCGCGGGCGGCCGAAGTCGATTAGTTGATCGAGTGCAGCGCGGATTGTGCGACCGGTGTAGAGCACGTCGTCAATTAGAACGATGTTGCGGTTTTCGATGTCGCCGGGAAGATCGGTGCGATTGACGACGGGCTTTGCGCCGACAGTTGAAAGGTCATCGCGATAGAGTGTGATATCCAGCACGCCGACCGGCGGGCGATAACCTTCGAGATCAGCAATCTTCTGCGCCATGCGCTCGGCGAGCGGAACGCCGCGACGCCTGATTCCCACCAGGAACAGGTCGCCGGCGCCATGGTTTTCTTCCACTACCTCGGAAGAAAGGCGGGCCAATGCGCGATTGATGCGCGGGCCATCCATGATGCGAGCCTTCTCCACAAATTCCATTTGCGCGGATACTAGCAAGAAGCGAAGTTTCCCGCAAAGGGCAAAACAGGTTATTCTTATAAGCCTTGTATCGCTCGCTGGTACGCCCAATCCTCTTTAGTCTCCCACCGGAGACCGCTCACGAATTGGCTTTGCATTCCCTTTCTTTGCTCCCTACGAGATTACTCGCGAAGTCTTACAGTAATCCGGCGCTGAAGGTTGAGAGATTTGGTCTGTCGTTTCCGAATCCGGTGGGGCTCGCGGCAGGGTTAGACAAGAACGGTGTCGCACTGCAACCACTGGCGGCGCTCGGGTTTGGTTTTATCGAAGCGGGCACTGTGACTTACCATCCGCAGCCCGGCAATCCGCGCCCGCGACTGTTTCGTCTGCGTGAAGACGAGGCGTTGATTAATCGCGCAGGATTTAACAACGACGGCGCGGCTGCGTTTGCGCGGCGAGTGGAGCAGCATCGACCATCGTGCGTGCTCGGCGTGAGCATCGGCAAGAGCAAGATCACGCCACTCGAAAACGCGACCGAGGATTATCTTGCGAGTTTCGAACTCGTTTACAAAGTCGCGGATTACGTTGCGGTGAATGTCAGCTCGCCAAACACTCCGCAATTACGCGAGCTTCAACAGTCGCAACAACTAACTTCCCTGCTGTCTGCTCTACAGGAGCGAAATCGAAAGTTGCAGCAACCGCTACCCTTGCTGGTCAAACTATCGCCGGATCTCGAGCGCAGCGAGCTCGAAACGATTGTCGAAGTTGTTGAGCGTTTAGGAATCGACGGCATTATCGCGACCAACACAACCACGAGCCGTGACAACCTGCGCACCGACGCGCGTCGCGTTGCCGCCTGCGGAGAAGGCGGTCTCAGTGGTAAACCCTTACGGAATAAATCAACTCAGATGATCGCCGATCTCTACGAACTAACTGGCGGGCGCATTCCCCTAATCGGCGTAGGCGGGATCTTCACCGCGGAAGACGCCTGGGAAAAGATCACCGCCGGCGCCAGCCTCGTACAGTTGTACACCGGCTTCATCTACCAGGGACCAAACATCGCCCGTGAAATCAACGAAGGCCTCGCCGCGATCCTCGCCCGCGAGGGTTTGAAAAATATCGATGAGGCCGTAGGCATCCGTGTAAATCTGTGGCAAAAGAAAGGAGAGAGCAATTGACCGCAAAAGACAAACTGATAATCGCACTCGACGTCGACACACCTGCAAAAGCACTCGACTTAGTCAAACAACTCCACAGCGTCGCCGGTATGTTCAAGGTCGGGTCGCAACTCTTCACCACCGCCGGACCACAAATCGTCCGCGACATCATCGCGCTCGACTCAAAAGTATTCCTCGACCTGAAGTTTCACGACATCCCGCACCAGGTCGCCGGCGCCGCGCGTTCGGCCGCGGAGCTCGGCGTCTCGCTCTTCACGATTCACGCCAGCGGCGGCAGCGAAATGATGCGCCGCGCAGTCGACGCCGTCGCCGAAGCCGGAGAGAAAGGCGGTACACGTTCAGCCGTACTCGCAATCAGCGTCCTTACCAGCATGGACGCCGCAACACTCTCGCAAATCGGTGTAACCTCCACCCCTGCCGAATCCGTCAACCGACTCGTAAAGCTGGCTGAATCATCCGGAGTCGACGGCGTCGTCGCTTCACCGCAAGAGATCGAATCCATCCGGCAAGCAGTTCCGAATCCAAAGTTTTTGGTCGTTACCCCAGGCATACGACCCGCAAACAACGAAACTACGCGCGAAGATCAAAAACGCGTGGCAACACCCGCAGCCGCAATTGCCGCGGGCGCGAGTTATCTGGTCGTGGGACGACCAATCACCGGCTCGCCAGACCCATTCGCCGCCGCACACGCGATCGTGGAGGAGATGCAACGCGCTTCATAAACGAAAGGAACTGTTCGATAAAGGTAGCGTGTAAACTCTGGTCGCGTGCCTCTATTTGCCCCAGCTACTGTTTTGAAACTATCATGCCACGGTGAATCGCAGCTTGAAACCCCCGGTCATTTCCACATTATTTATCCTCCTCTTCGCACTCGTTTTTCCATTATTTGCTCAGCAAGGTGATGGGGTCTCGGCGCAAGGATTTTCTGCGTCTTCTTATCGAGTAGGCGAAAGACTGACCTACAACGTTTCGTTTTCAAACTTTCCCAGCGCTGCTCACGTCGAAGTGGAAGTCGTTTCACGCGGCACTCACTTCGGCCGCGAAGCCATTCAACTGCGAGCGCACGTCGAAACAACCGGCGTCATCAACGTCGCCCTGTTTGCGATCAATAACGACTACATGAGCTACGTCGATCCGGCCACGGGACTTCCCTTTCGCTTCCAGGAAACAGTTCGCGATGCGATAAGAAGCGCCGACTCGGTGGACGACTTCAGTCAGCCTGGAGGCAATGAAGCAATCCCTCCGAAGCAAAAAGGTTTTCCCGGTACATACGATCTCGTCTCCGTCTTTTATCGCGCCCGCGCGCTGCCGCTGGCCAACGGTGCGTCCTATAACTTTTCCGTGCGGGGCGAAGGGGCTGAGTACCAGGCAGAGTTGAGAGTGGTTGGCAGAGATGTGATCAGGACCAACGTCGGATCGTTTCCGACGATCGTCACGCAGATCAAAGTCAATAATTCACCACTGAAGAGCCTCAAGGTTTATTTCAGTGACGACGAACGGCACGTGCCGGTGCTTATGATCGCTCGTCTAAAGTCAGGTGACTTGACTGCTGAGCTCGCGGGCTCCGAGCTTATTAAGCCGCCGGCAGAAACTGCTACTCCCACACCGCCGATTGTTGTCGCGCCCGCTCCGACCCCGACGCCGGCGCTGCCGCCGCCGTTGAGTCCAAACCTGCCCTTCAAACTCGGCGAAGAGCTCAACTATCAAGTGTTCGTCGGCAACAGCAATACACCGCTTGGTTCCGCGAGTTTTAAAGTGCGCGGGCGCCAGCGTTATTTCGAGCGCGACGGGTTGTTTCTGACAGTAACGGCACAAACGACCGGCGCGGCCGCACGACTCCTCGTCGCCCGAGACCAGATCGACTCGTATGTCGATCCCAAAGCGCTTCTGCCTTATCGCACGGTGATGAATTTGTCCGAAGGTCAACGGCGTCTGAACCAGACGCTGAGCTTCAACCAGGAAACCGGAGTTGCTACCAGCGACCAGGGATTGCGGATCGATGTGCCCGCCGGCACGCACGACTATCTTTCTTTCTTTTACGTACTCCGAACCATCAACCTGGCCCCAAACAAAAAGAGCGCGGTCTCAATGCTGGTAGAAAATAAGCCGAAGACAATGCTTGTCGATTCGCTACCGCGCGAAACGATCGATCTGGGAAATCGAAAAGTACCAGCCATTCCCTTAAAGATAACTACCGACGACCAGCAGCCTGATAAGTTTCAATTGCGCATGTGGATCAGCGCCGACAACCAACGTCTACCACTGCGCTTCACCTGCGTCACCAAATTCGGCCAACTGCGCGCCGACCTCGCCATCCTCCCCACCACCCCCCAGTAGTCGGATCCGTGTTAATCGTTTAAAAAAACATCCGTCTAATCCGTGGCCTGAAATTGAAATCGGTTTTCAACTTAGGCTATACTGCGGCCCGTCATGCTGAACTCATTCATCATCGTACTGCGCGAAGGCTTTGAGTCCTTCCTTCTCGTCGCCGTCATTCTCGCTTACCTGCGTAAGTCAGACCAAAAATGGCTGAATTCCTCAGTCTACATCGCTATCGCCCTGGCGCTGGCGGCGAGCGGCGGCCTCGCTTACCTGCTCAACACCGGCGTCGACGATGCGACCGTGCAGAACCTCTTCGGCGAGTTCATCGGCGGCTACATCAGCCAGTTCTTTGCGAATGAGGCGTTGCGAGAGGCGATACTCGGCGCGGTAGCAGTAGTGATGGTCGGCACGCTCGTGATTCACATGTGGCGCACCGGTCCCAAAGTTCAGCAACGAATGCGCGAGCGACTGAGCGCCGTTTCGACGAAGAGTTCGCGTGTCGCCGCAGTGTTAGGCGTGTTTCTTTTTACCTTCCTGATGATTACTCGCGAAGGAATGGAAACGGCGCTGATGTTGATGCAGGTCAAGAACCCAAATATGATCAATGGCGCGCTGCTTGGCCTTGCGGGCGCAATTGCATTTGCCTGGGGTTGGGCCAAGTTTGGTCATCTGATCAATATCAAGCGGTTCTTCCAGGTGACTGGAATCTTCTTACTGCTCTTCATGGTCCAGGTGGGCATCTACTCTTTCCACGAGTTTACCGAGACGGGGTTGTTGCCGAATAGTGACTTCCTGCATGAAGCTACCGAGAAGTTTTCACCCGACGGACTTTACGGCAAATGGTTTTCGCTGATCATGATCTCGATCTGCGCTCTGTGGCTATTGGGCGCGTGGTTGATCGATCGACGCAAAACCGAGCAGATTCGTCCACAGATTACGCCGATTACACAAACAGATTCAGTTCAATCTGCGTAATCTGTGGATAACATCTTAGCGAGTTCTCGTTTCAACAACTTCCCTGTTGGACCTTTCGGAATATCGTCGACGAAGTGGACTGTCTTTGGACACTTGAAGTCTGCGAGTCGCGCTTTGCAGTAGTCGATGATTTCCTGCTCCGAGCTTTTGGCTCCCGGCTTTAGCACCACCACTGCCGCCACCTCTTCCCCGTAAAGATTATCCGGAACACCCACTGCTGCAGCCGCGGCGATATCCGGATGCTGGTAAAGCACTTCATCGATCTCGCGCGGGTAAATATTCTCGCCACCGCGAATGATCATGTCTGACTTGCGATCGACGATGTAATAAAAGCCGTCTGCGTCGCGATAGCCGATGTCGCCGGTGTGAAACCAGCCGTTGCGAAAGGCGGTGGTGTTGGCGGTGTCGTTTTTGTAATAGCCTTTCAGGATGTTCTCGCCTCTTAAAACGATCTCGCCCAACTCACCTTCAGGCACTTCGCGATCTTCTTCGTCGACGACGCTCATCTCGTTGCCGATCGGAAGTCCGCAGGAGCCGGGACGGCGGCGTTGATCGGGCGGATTGAAAGTCGAGCGGCAAGTGGATTCTGATAAACCATAGCCTTCGATGACGAGACAGTTGAACGTCTCTTCAAAGCGCCGCAACACTTCGGCGGGCACAGGCGCGGAGCCACACATCGCAAAACGCAACTGATCCGTTTTCAGTCCCGGAGGAACTCCATCGGGATATGTGCTCAACAGCATCGACAGCATCGTCGCCACTGAACCGAAAGAAGTGATCTCGTAATCGGAGATGATTTGCCAGAAACGCGAGGCGGAGAATTTCGGGCTCACGACGGTTGAGCCGCCGGCATAGAGGGCTGACATTGTGGTTACGGAAACGGCGTTCATGTGAAACAACGGCATTATCGTGAGTAGTCGATCTTTTTCGGTGAAGCCGAGCCAACTGCTGATCTGGTGGGCGTTTGCGATGACGTTGCCGTGAGTAAGCAGGCAGCCTTTCGGTTTGCCGGTGGTGCCGGAGGTGTAGATGATTATGGCTTCGTGTTCGCAATCGATTTCGGTGATTGGTTTCGTGTCCGTGGCGCGTGTTGCTTCGGCTTCGTTATCGAAGTTGATGATTGCCGGAAGTTCATTACGGATGGGTTCGATCACTGGCAGAAACTCGGAATTTACTAGCAGCGCTTTAGCTTCCGAGTTTGAGATTACGTAGGCAATCTCCTGCGACTTGAGCAGCGAATTGATCGGGCCGGCGAGCGCGCCAAGCTGCCAGCAGGCGAAGTAGGCGATGACGTATTCCACGCTGTTTGGTAACAACAGGCTGACAACGTCGCCCTTTCGAATACCGTTTGCGGCGAGCAGGCCGGCGGTGCGCATCACGGCGGCTTCGAACTCTTTGTAAGTGAACTGGCGTTTGTCGGCTTCCGAAAAAAGGAAGGGCTTTTCGGGCGTCGCGTTGACGCGCTGTTGCAGCAGTTCGGGGATGCTTCGTGGTTCCGCAGTCACGCTCGTTTTATAGCATGAGTTGTCCCGCAGAGGCGCAAAGGCGCAAAGAAAGAACCAAATCTTACTTTGCGCCTTTGCGCCTTTGCGGGATATATTCCATTCCACTTCTATGAATACTTATCGCAATTTTATCGGCGGCAAATGGCTCGAATCTGCCTCCACACGCACTGCCCAAAACATCAACCCTGCCAACACTGACGACATCCTTGGCACGATTCGCCAGGCGACTCGCGAGGAAGCACGCGCGGCTGTTGAAGCTGCCGCTGACGCCTTTCGAGGCTGGCGCTCGACGCCGGCGCCGGCACGCGGGCGCATCGTCGCAAAGGCTGCACGGTTAATGGAAGAGAACAAGGAAGAGCTGGCCCAATTGCTCACGCACGAGGAAGGAAAGACGATCGCCGAGTCACGCGGCGAGTTGCAACGCTCAATCAACGTCGCCGAGTTTTGCGCGGGTGAGTCGCGACGCATGAATGGCGAAACGATCCCTTCCGAGTTGCCGCTGAACTTTGCTTACACGATCAAACAACCGCTCGGTGTGGTTGCGTGCGTGACGCCGTGGAACTTCCCTGTCGCGATTCCGGTCTGGAAGGTCGCGCCGGCATTGGTCGCCGGCAACACCGTCGTCTTCAAGCCTGCATCGATCACTCCCGCAACTGCGGTTCGTATCACAGAGCTCTTCGAAGCCGCGGGAATACCGCCCGGAGTATTAAACCTCGTGCTCGGCTCCGGCTCAGAAGCCGGCGACGAGATCATCAATCACCCGGCCGTCAAGGCGATCTCTTTCACCGGCTCAAACGGAGTCGGCATCCGCCTTTACGAGCAGGCGTCACGACGCGGCGCGAAAGTGCAGTGCGAGATGGGCGGAAAGAACCCGGTCGTGATTATGGAAGATGCAGACATGGACCTCGCCGTCGAATCGACCGCGCAGGGCGCGTTTGGATCTTCCGGGCAGCGTTGCACGGCGACGAGTCGTGCTGTTGTCGTGGACCAGGTTGCCGACGAGTTTGTCGAACGTCTGTCGAAGCGAGCTGAGTCGATGCGTCTCGGTCCTGGATCGGATCCGGCGACGGAGATGGGTCCGAGTGTTGATGAGAGCCAGTTCAACACCGTTCTCAAATACATCGACATCGGTCGTGAAGACGGCGCGAGGCTTGTTTGCGGCGGCTCGCGCGCCACAGGCGATGGGCTCGACAAAGGTTATTTCGTACATCCGACAGTGTTCGATCTCGTCACGCCCGACATGCGCATCGCACGCGAGGAGATCTTCGGACCAGTGCTGTCTGTGCTGCGCGTCAAGAATTTTGAAGAGGCGATGCAAGTTGCGAACGACTGCGAGTACGGTTTGTCGTCGTCGATCTTTAGCAACGACGCGTCGCGCATCTTTCGCTTCGTCGACGAGATCGAAACCGGCATGACGCACATCAACTCGCCGACGACCGGCGGCGAAGCGCACATACCGTTTGGCGGCAGCAAAGGCACCGGCATCGGCGATCGCGAACAAGGATCAACGGCGCTCGATTTCTACACCGAGTTGAAAGTGGTCTACGTCGACTACACCGGCCGCAAACGCGAGGGCAATCTCTACTAATGATTAACACAAGAAATCTTTTTGTGTTTTTTGTGCTTTTTTGCTGCTTACAAATTCTTGAGGCGAAAGCGCAGACGAACCGAAGTGTGTACACGTCGCTCGGAGAGAAGCAGTGTCGCACCATCAAGTCTGCAATGGCTGGCGACGACGGGTACGAGGCACGCTGCCGTGGCACGGCCGGCTATAGCTTGCTGCTGAGTGAAGGCGATTTGCGTCAGAACATCACCGTTGTAACCCCTAAAGGCACGAAGCATTCACTCGATCTGTGGGACGTGATCAGCGGCGGCTTTTCGAGCGTCGGCCCAAAAGCCGAATGGCGCATGGCAAAGCAGAAACCCACGGCCCTGATCATCCGCTACAACGCCAGTGAAGATCCCAATCAACCAAACAAGCTGACGTCGTATCTCGCCGTAACAAAAATCACGACGAGCGAGATCTGCGTGACCGATAAAATTCCGCCCGGCGCCAGCGCAAACGAAGACGCCCGTCGCGCCGCCGACGTCGCTACAACCAAACCGTGTCTCAAGAGCCGCAATTAATCTGTGTAATCTGTGGATAAAATGATGAAAACTCTGATCAAGAATGGCCGCATCATCACCGCGGTCGATGATTACAAAGCCGACATCCTGATCGAGAATGAACGCGTCTCCGTCATCGGGGCCAAGCTCGACATGGAAGCGGACAACACTATCGACGCCGCGGGAAAACTCGTCATCCCCGGTGGCATCGATCCGCATACGCACATGGAGCTGCCCTTCGGCGGGACCGAATCCTCGGACGACTTTCGCACCGGCACGATCGCTGCCGCGCATGGTGGCACCACCAGCATCATCGACTTCGCCGTGCAGTACAAAGGCCAGTCGCTGATCGAAGGCATCGATAACTGGCACAAGAAAGCCGAAGGCAAAGCCGCGATCGATTACGGCTTTCACCTGATCACCACCGAGCTCGAAGACAAACAGATCGAAGAGCTCTACACCGCCATGGACGAAGGCGTGACGAGCTTCAAGATGTTCATGGCTTACCCGGGCGTGTTCCTCGTCGACGATGCGACGATCTTTCGCGCGATGTCCGCTGCCGGTCAGCGCGGCGGTCTCATCTGCATGCACGCCGAGAACGGAATCGTTATCAACGAGATCATCAAACGCGCCCTCGAAAAAGGCCACACCGCGCCGAAGTATCACGCACTAACACGCCCGACCGTCGCCGAAGCCGAAGGCGTCCATCGCGCGATCGCGATTGCGGAGATGGCGGAGTCGCCGGTGTACATCGTTCACCTCTCGTGCGCGGACGCGCTCAACCAGGTGCGTCAGGCGCGCGATCGCGGCATTCCGGCGTTCGCCGAAACGTGTCCGCAGTATTTGTTCCTCTCGATCGACAACTACGACGAACCCGGATTCGACGGCGCCAAGTACGTCATGACACCGCCGCTGCGCGAGAAGTCAAACCAGGCCGAGCTCTGGAAAGGCCTGAAGATGGACGACCTGCAAGTCATCTCAACCGAC
>Ga0207643_10000997_pt1 | contig 16880 bp, 15 predicted proteins | sample KBSMisM62_FD_184313 | JGI IMG/M metagenome (GOLD analysis project Ga0207643, IMG submission 184313) | Miscanthus rhizosphere microbial communities from Kellogg Biological Station, Michigan, USA - KBS Miscanthus M6-2 (SPAdes) (version 2) | ecosystem: Host-associated > Plants > Roots >...
GAAGCCCGTATCGCGCTCAGGGCCGTCGCCGGAGATCGAGAGGGCTTGAAGGACGTCGTCCTCCGCTACGCCCGCCGCACGCTCGACTTCGTCGCCGCGTTCGCGGTCGTGCGAGGCGCGGCGATGGGCTGGGATGCGCAGGGCGAGGGCGCGGACGGAATCTCCATCCCCCAGGTCTCCTTCCCGCTCGACGTGCCGTCGGTGTTCCGCACCGCCACGCTCGCCCACTCCTGCTACGCCGGACCGGTTCCGGGTGACGCGCTGACCCGGCAGGTGCTCGCCTCGCTCGGGCGAGCGCCTCGCTCGGTCTTCGTCTTCCCGGTGGAGGTCCGAGGCCGCCTGGTGGCCGTCGTCTACGGGGACCGCGGCGAGCGCGCCATCAGCCAGCGCCGCCTCTCCGACCTCATCCTGTTCTGCCAGGACCTCGGTCAGGCGTTCGCCGAGCTGATCGTCCTCCGCAAGCAGCGCCGCTTCTCCGACGAGGACGCTCCCGGCGAGCGAGCCGTTGCGCTGACCTTCGACGGCGCCCCGCGCCCGACACCCGAGACGCTCGAGACTCTCGATCGCGCACCGCCTCCAGCGGCGCTCGGAGACCTCGGCCCGGTGCTGGAGCGGCTGGTGGGGAGTGACGCCACGGCGCGGGCAACGGCCATCTCCGAGCTCACCCGGGCGCCGGACGCTGCGGCCCGCGCGCTGGCCGCGCAGTTCCCCGGCCCGAGCGCATGGAGCCGCGTCCCGGTCCAGGAGCTCCCCGCGCCCGACGAGCTGGGCCCGGTCCCGGCCGGCCTCGCGCGCCTGGGGGCGGCCGGGGCGCGCGCGCTGGTCCGGTTCCTCGATGCTCCCGAGCCCGAGGTCCGCTACGTCGCGCTGCTCACCGCCGGGAGCCTTCCCCACGCCGAGCTGGTGCCCGGAGTGCTGCGCGGGCTGTTCGATCCCGAGCCGGACGTCTCCTCGGCCGCGCGCGCCGCCGCCACCGCGCTGCGGCGCCTCCCCCGCTTCCAGCAGGCGCTTCCCGATCTCCGGCAGGAGCTGGTGGCGAAGGAGCCCGAGCGGCGTGTCCTCGCCGCGCGCGCGCTGGGAATGCTCCACGACCGACCGTCGATCGAGGGCCTCATCGGGCTCACCGCCAGCGACGACGCGCTCTCCGCGCAGGCCGCGGCCGAGGCGCTGATCGAGATCACCCGCGCCTCATTCGGCACCAGCACGCACGCCTGGATGGCCTGGTGGGCCGAGAACAGGGGGCGCCGGCGCGTCCAGTGGCTCCTCGCCGCCCTCCGCAACCCCGAGGCCTGGCTGCGCTCGGTCGCGGTGGAGGAGCTGGCCAGCGCTCTCGGCGACACCCTGGACTACGCGGCCGACGCACCGGAGCGGGACCGGCTCCAGGCGATCTCCCGCTGGGAGCAGGCCCTGCTCGATCCACGCCTCCGCACGCTCGACGTCTGAGCGCGCTCAGAACCGGCCGACGAGGCCGAAGCTCGCCCCGCCCGGACCCATCGCGACCGCCGGAAGAAGCGAGGGCACCGACGCCAACGCAGCAGGAGAGACGTCCGACGCGGACAGCTCGTAGCCGATGACCGCCCCGGCCACCGGAAGCAGCAGGGTGAGCGCGTACGTCGCCTTCGCGGCCGAGCTGTCGCTTCCGGAGCGAATCAACCCATAGATGCCGTAGCCCACGCCCAGGCCGGCCACGCTGCTGAGCCAGCTGACGATGAAGCTTCCCTGACGGCCGAGGAACTTTCCGGTGAGCGAGACCCCGATCGGGGCGCCCACCGAGACGCCGATGGCGCCTCCGAGCTGGGCGGCAGATCGGCGGGAAGCGTCGTCGCCTTGCGTGTTCAGCGTCCCGTAGATGACCCAGGCCGAGGCGCCACCGAGCAGGAGACCGCCGATGATGCCGCCTCCGCTCTCGGCGCCGACGCGGAGGAGCGGCGGGACCGGTTCGGTGGCGGCCGGCGGCGCGGGCTCGGCCCGGACGGACACCGACACGAGGAAGGCGAGGGCGACGACGCGGGCGCGGGTCGGTGAGATCACCGGGAGGCGTCTGTCGAGAGTCCGGTCCGGCCAGTCTCCGGCGCTCCGACGAGGGACGGAGCATCCTGGCACACGTGATAAAGCCACTGCCACCATGGCTTCCCCTCCCGACCCAGACCCGCTCCGCGGCAGGCTGGACGCTCTCGAGCGCCAGGCCGAGCTCGGCGGAGGCCCCGAGCGCATCGCGAAGCAGCACGAGGCGGGCAAGCTCACCGCGCGCGAGCGGCTGGAGCTTCTGCTGGACCCGGGAACCTTCACCGAGCTGGACAAGTTCGTGACGCACCGGAGCTCCGAGTTCGGGATGGGCGACAAGCGCATTCCGGGCGACGGCGTGGTGACCGGGTACGGGCGCATCGACGGGCGCCAGGTCTTCGTCTTCGCGCAGGACTTCACCGTCTTCGGCGGCTCGCTGTCCGGTGCCTATGCGCAGAAGATCTGCAAGGTGATGGATCTGGCGACCCGGGTGGGCGCGCCGATCATCGGCCTCAACGACTCGGGCGGAGCACGGATCCAGGAGGGAGTGGAGAGCCTCGCCGGCTACGCGGACATCTTCCTCCGGAACACGCTCGCCTCGGGCGTGGTGCCCCAGATCTCGCTCATCCTCGGTCCCTGCGCGGGCGGCGCGGTGTACTCGCCGGCGATCACCGACTTCATCGTGATGACCAAGGACACGAGCTACATGTTCATCACCGGCCCCGAGGTCATCAAGACGGTCACCCACGAGGAGGTGACCAAGGAGGACCTCGGAGGTGCGCTCGCGCACAACCAGAAGTCGGGCGTGGCGCACTTCGCCGCCGAGAACGAGCAGGCCAGCATCGTCCTCACTCGCGAGCTGCTCTCCTACCTGCCTTCCAACAACGCGGACGATCCGCCGGTCATCCCCTGCGACGACGATCCCTTCCGCTCCGAGGAATCGCTGAGGACGCTCGTCCCGCCGAACCCCAACAAGCCCTACGACATCAAGGAGGTGGTCCGGGCGGTCGTGGACCACCACCACTTCTTCGAGGTCCACGAGCATTACGCGCGGAACATCGTCGTGGGGTTCGCACGCCTCAACGGGCGACCGGTGGGCATCGTCGCCAACCAGCCGGCGGTGCTGGCAGGGGTGCTCGACATCTCCGCCAGCGTGAAGGCGGCGCGGTTCGTCCGCTTCTGCGACTGCTTCAACCTGCCGCTGATCACCTTCGTCGACGTGCCGGGGTTCCTGCCCGGGACCGCGCAGGAATGGGGCGGGATCATCACCCACGGCGCCAAGCTGCTCTACGCCTTCGCCGAGGCCACGGTGCCGAAGGTCACGGTCATCACGCGGAAGGCCTACGGCGGGGCGTACGACGTCATGGCCAGCAAGCACATCCGCGCGGACGTGAACTACGCCTGGCCCACGGCGGAGATCGCGGTGATGGGTCCCGACGGCGCGGTGAGCATCATCTTCCGCAACGAGCTGGCAAAGGCGTCGGACCCGGCGGCGGAGCGGGCGCGGCTAGTCGCGGATTACCGCGAAAAGTTCGCAAACCCGTTCAAAGCAGCAGAGCTGGGCTACATCGACGAGGTCATCCGCCCCGAGCAGACCCGAGAGAGGCTGGTGCGTGCCCTCGAGATGCTCAAGGACAAGCGCCAGGAGAACCCGGCGCGGAAGCACGGGAACATCCCTCTCTAGAGGGAAGCTCCGCCCGCGCGCGGCGACGAAGACCACCGGTGAAGGTGTGACAACGTCGTACGTAGTCTTGCCAGACCCACCACGGGTCGAGCGGGCAGATCTGCCGGGTGGCAACCGCCTCAATTGGGTCAAGAAGGACTTGATACAGGTGTGTATTCGTGTGTCTCATGGCGCAGATGCACGTTCGATTCTCCAGGGGGATCACATGCGCCGCCTGACGATGATTTCGGTCGCTGCGTTGATTTCGTTCGTTGCCGTAGCTCCTCGCATCGAGAAGCGTGGAATCGCAGCCAGCTTCTCCGATCGCGAGATCTTCGAGGGTGTGGTGTTCGGCGTGGGGCCGGTCGCACAGCTGGTACCCGAAGCTCGTGAGCAACTGCGGCCCGAGATCTACGCGCAGAACGCCGACGAGCTGGCTTCGATGGCCACGGTGCGTGCGAGTCTCCTCGCCTCGATCGAGCGTGCGCAGCCGGCTCTCGTCGCCGAATTTGCACGCGTCGCACGCGGCGGAGATCCCGCGGCGATCCGCGCGATGCTCGAGCGCGCGAGCGAAGCGGTGAACGCCGCGGCGGGGGAGCAGTGGCCAACCCTCGATGGAACTCTGGTCGCCAACGTACCGAATCCCAATCCGCGAACGCGCCCCGGTCCTGCTCCGCGCCCCACCCCGCAGCTCCAGCAGGACGCGCCTCTCTTTGCCAACGTGCCGAATCCCAATCCGCGAACGCGCCCCGGTCCTGCTCCGCGCCCCACCCCGCAGCTCACCTCGCCGCAGCTCGCGGCGCAGCCGGCGTGGGCCCTGTTCAGCTCGGCGCTCTTCACCGAGCAGCTCGCTGGCTCGATGGCGCTGAAGCTCGAGCGCATCGAGGGCTGACCCATGCGTCCACGGCAGATGGCGCGGCTCCTCGCCGCTGCGATCGTCTGCCTCTTCGCCCTGAACTGGCTCGAATCGCCCCTGCGAGCGCCCGCGGGGCGGCGCCTCCAGCTTCTCGCCGTCGCTCCGCAGTTCTGGGGGTACTTCGCCTCCCCCTTGCAGGACCGCATGGAGCTGTTTCGCCTTCGCGGCCCCTCGTGGGTGAGGGCCGACTTTCCTCTGGCCTCTCCGAGGAACCTCTTCGGTTTCGGACGGGGACCGGTGGGACACAGCTCGGAGCTCCGGGCGCTCCTGCGAGATGCCCCGCTCGAGTGGTCGGATGCGACGCTCCGAGAGGGCGAGCTGCCGGAGACGGCTTTTCCGGGCGTTCCGGTGCGGAACCTCGCGCACCATCCCCAGCTCTGCGGTGACGTCCTGCTGCTGGACCGGACGCCGGTTCCCTGGGCGTGGGCCGGCACGCACCGGGCGGTCTCGATGCCGGTCAAGTACGCCCGCCTGGACGTCCAGTGCTGAGCCAGGCCGACAGACCCTGGACGAACGTCTACGGCGTGGCGCGCTCGCTGCTCGCGGCCGCGACGCTGCTCACCCTCGTCGCGAATCCCGCCGGGCAGCTCTTCCATCCGCTGGTCGTCGACGACGCGGGCATCCTGGACCGCCACGCCATCGACGGGCTGAGCCTCTTCCTCCTCGGGCGCGAGCACCTGGTCCTCGCGAAGCTCGTGGCAGTCATCGTCCTGTTGCTGGTCATCAGCGGCTGGAGACCTCGCCTCACCGCGCTGCCCCACTGGTGGGTGTCCTATAGCTTCGCCGCATCGGCAGCAGTCTTCGACGGGGGCGACGTCGTCGCTGCCACGCTGACCCTCCTGCTGCTTCCCGTGGCGTTCACCGATCGGAGGCGCTGGCACTGGCGGGGGGTCGGGGACGGGAACGCGCCCGCGTCCGTCGCGGCGCAGACCGGGCTCCTCCTCCTCCGCCTCCAGGTCTCGATCATCTACCTCTTCGCGGCGGTGCTGAAGCTCCGGAGCGAGGAGTGGGCGAACGGGACGGCGCTCTACTACTGGTGGTCGCATCCCAAGTTCGGCGCCTGGGGACCGCTGCGGTGGCTCACCGACCTCGTGGGGCCGAGCCGACTCGTCGTCCCGATGACCTGGGGTGTGCTGGTGCTCGAGCTCTGCCTGGCATTCGCCCTGCTCGCGCCGGTGCGACTGCGCAGCTGGCTGCTGCCGGTGGCGGTGCTCTTCCACGTCGGCATCGCGCTGCTGCACGGGCTTCCCTCGTTCGCTCTGACGATGATCGCAGCGCTGGTCCTCTACCTGCGGCCCGCGTGGCGGCCCTTCGCGCTACCCGAGCTCCGTCGACGGGCGGCCGCCCAGCCGTCGAAGCAGCTCGCCCCGTCCCCGCTCGCGCGCTGAGCTCAGGGCGGCGGCGAACCGGCCTTCCACTCCGCTCGCCGCCGGTCCTGCTCCACCTTTCGCGCCTGGGCCTCGGACTCCTGACGCGGAAGCTCGTCCAGGCGGGTGCGGTGCATCTCGACCGCCAGCTCCAGGAGGCCGCGGTCACGGTCCGGCAGCTCCGAGCCCTGCTCGGCCAGGATCCGCTGGGCGAGCTCGATCGCGTCCTCGGAGACCTGGCGCCGGTGGTCCACCCACGTGTGGATCTCATCCGTGGTCGCCGTCCCGGAGAGGACCTTCCCGTGGAGGTCGTTCCAGGCGGCGGCCTCGGTCTCGCGGCGCTTCAGCTCCTGGGGGTCGTTCGTCGGCGCCGAGTCGATCCAGTAGCGGTTGCGGGGGAGCTCGGCGCGCAGCCGCTCGAGGCTCACCGGGTAGCCCTCGTCGATGACCGGCGCGGGCGATCCCGGGGGAAGCGGGAGCGCCGCAGGGTCGGGTACGGGAGCGGCCGGCGGCGGAGGCGGGGCCGCCACGCGAGCGAGCGCAGGCGGCGGCGGAGGCGCGGGGGCACGAGGAGCCGGCACGACCGCGGGAGGCGCGATCCGCCTCTCCGCAACCGGCTCGACCGAGCGGGTGGCCGCGATCCCCGCGGCCAGGGCCGCAAGGAGCAGCGCAAAGAGCAGCAGGAGCCAGCGGTACCGGCGGGACACGGAGACGCAGTATGGCGAGCCCCGGCCGGGCGCGTGCGAGGGTGGCAACCGACGCGCGCCGCGTCATGACCGGAGGACAAACACCCGGAGTGTGACACGTCGACGACGCGCGTCACGCGATTCGCCGGGGGTCGCCGACTTGCGCCGGCAGCGGTGCTGGCGGACGCTTCAGCGGCCGCGAACGGGCGCGGTCCCGAGCAGAGGGGGAAGCACATGACCCGGCGGATCGTCTGGGGTCTGCTGACCGCCGTCCTCGCGCTGGCACCGCTGCCGGCGCGCGCGGAGAGCCTCCTCGAGACCATCGTCCACGTCCTGGTGGACGGGGGCAACTCCTACGCCTGGGAGAAGGTCACGCCCCCGGGGACGTGGTGCGGCAACGGATCGCAGTTCAAGTTCTTCGTCCGCCGGACCGCGTCGCCCGACGTCCTGTTCTTCTTCGAGGGCGGAGGGGCCTGCTGGGACTACGACACGTGCAGCGGCCGCGCCGGCGTCCTCGGAGCTGCCAATCCAAACGGCATCCCGGACGACTACATGCAGCAGTTCACCGCGAAGTACGTCTCACCGCTCGTCAACGGCGCGGACCCGGGAATGCCCTTCCGCGACCGGACCGACCTGATCACCAAGAACTGGAACATCGTCTACGTGCCGTACTGCACGGGCGACGTCCACGTGGGGAACCGCTACGCGACCTACAACGATCCGCGGGGCGTCGAGCCGCCACTGCCGTGGGCGCACGTCGGCTACGGGAACACGCTCGCCGTCGTCTCCTGGGCCCACCAGGCGTTCCCCAACATCGACCGTCTGCTGGTCACCGGATTCAGCGCCGGCGGGACCGGAACCTCGGCCGCGTACTGGTTCGTCCGCAACGGGCTCCAGCCGCGGAGGTCGTGGCTGCTCAACGACTCCGGGCCGATCTACTTCACCCCGGGGGGCTGGGGGATCTCTCGCCTGCTCCACTGGACGATCGACGAGGCCTGGGGGCTCGTCCCCGTCTTCTCGCAGATCCCGGGCTTCAGCGCCGGAGATTTCGGCAGCATCAACCTCGTGGTGGCGGACCAGTTCCCGCAGGACCACTTCGCGTACACGGGCTACAGCCGCGACTACAACTACTCCCGCTTCTCCTACGAGAGCTTCTGGGGACTGAGCAAGGAAGGCGTGCTGACGTTCTGGAAGATGGACGAGGACCGGCTGCTGAGCACGATCGCGACGCGCAGCAACTGGAGCTACTTCGTCCCCTGGGAGCGGCAGATCAACGACAGCCACTGCAGCACCATCATCACCTTCATCGGCAGCCACGCTTGCCAGCAGATGGAGAAGAAGCACCACTGGTGGGAGTACCTCGAGTGGCCTCCCGGCGAGAGCTACAAGTGCTACAGCGAGTTCGTCGGGATGGACCGCTTCCTCCAGCAGTTCATCGGCCAGAATCGTCAGTTCCGGATCCAGGAGCCTCCCAATGGCTACAACGCCGAGGACCCGGGAATGAAGATCGTCGCGCCGCTGATCAACTCGGCGCTGGACGGCTGAGGCGTCCAGGACACACGGCAAAACGCTTGGCTGCAGCCAGCGGTGTGCCGGCTGCAACTCCCCATCCCCCGCCTTGCCCGGCCCCTCCGCCCGTGAGATCTCCGCGGTGTATCGCGAGGTTCGCCATGCGCAAGGACTCCCCGCTGGTCGCCTGCTCCATCGCCGCGATGATCCTCCTCGTCGCCGGCGCGGCACTGACTCCGCCGTCCGCGTGGCGTGCGGCGTCCGTCGTCGCCCACCTCGCTCCGACCCTGGCCTCGACTGCGACCGGTCACGGGTCCACCGCGGTGAGGGCCGCGGGGATCGGGATGCTCGCGGCGCCCGCGCTCCTCCGCGACACCGCTCCCACCGCAAAGCCTCGCGAGCCGCAGGTCCGGGTCTGCCGACGCGACCAGCCCCGCGCGTGCAACCGCCCGGTGGAGTGCCCGCAGAAGATGTTCCAGCGGCTGCACCTGGTCTTCCCGATCGACGGCTGAGCCTCGCGCTTCGACCGGCGGGGATCCGCCAAACGAACTAGGCTCCGCAAGCGAACCGGGGGTGAGGCGTCTCCTCCTCGGTCCTCGACATGCCTGCCCTGCTCCGCCGCTTCCTCCTCGCGCCCATCCCACGGCTGCTGTGGACGCTGCTCCTGGCAGCGGTCATCGGCCGGGTGCTGTTCTGGATGTCCCCGGCGCTGATGCGCGCTTCCAACGTCACCCTCACCGGGGCGACCCGGAACGCGGTGCTGACGACGATCATCTTCGCCCTCGGCCTCTGGCTCTTCGAGGGGAAGCGCCCGCGCGATGCAGGGCTCGGGCTGGCGGGTTCGGTGTCCGAGACTGCCCGGGGCTTTCTCCTCGGCGCGCTGCTCCTGACCGTCGTCACCGGTGTGATCGCGCTCGGTGGCGGCTACCAGCTCCTGGGCTGGGCGCCGCTCCCCGAGGACACGAGCCGGGCGGAGCTGCTCATCCGCGCCGTTGGACTCTTCCTCGCCGTCGGAATCTTCGAGGAGGTCCTCTTTCGCGGCATCATCTTCCGTCAGCTCGAGCAGGCGATCGGAACCTGGCTGGCTCTCGTCGCCAGCGCGCTCTTCTTCGGGCTCGGCCATCGTGGCAACCCGGGCGCCACCTGGGTCAGCGGGGTCGCCATCGCCATCGAGGCCGGAGCCCTGCTCGCGGCGTCCTACGTGGCGACCCGTTCGCTGTGGATGCCGATCGGGCTGCACTGGTCCTGGAACCTCTTCGAGGGCCCGGTGTGGGGCTCGCCCGTCTCGGGCTTCCCCCTCCCGGTCCTGGCGGACGCGCGATTCCCCGGTCCTGGCCTGCTCACCGGCGGCGCATTCGGCCCGGAGGCCAGCGTGCCGGCGATGGTGCTCGGAACGGCGCTGGGAGCCTGGTTCCTCGTCCTGGCCGTCCGCCGCGGGCAGATCGTGACGCCCGCGTGGATGTGGTGGATCGCGGCCCGCCTCCGCCGCCCTCCCCTCGGTCCGGTCGCTCCGTCTCCGGTGGCGGAGTCGATCTCGCCGGCGTCGACGGCCTGAGCGCCTAGGACGCCTCGCCGGCCTCGCCGAGGAAGCGGGCCACCGCCTTCCACACCGCCTCGAAGTGCTCGCGGTCGAAGCCCGTTCCGGACGCCACCCAGTCGAAGTGGGGCGGGACGTGGCGTGGCCGGTGGAAGTGTCCGAGGACGTCGTGGTGGTCGGCCCAGACGGCGGCGACCAGGTGTCCGCGCACCTGGCTCAGGGTGGGGACGATGCCGTCGTTGGCCTTGTGGTCGGGAATGCTCCCGTACGCGCGACGGAGGAACTTGCGCTGCTCCTGTGTGAGCCTCGCGGGTGGATCGCCGGACCGCCCGCGGGCCAGCCGGTAGAGGACGACGTAGAGGGCATGGGTCGTCTGGGCGTAGCCGCTCAGGCCGGCGCGGGTGAGCGAGCGCAGGCCGGGCGGCCGCGCACGGGTGATCACGTCGCCGTAGCGGACGCCGGGGCGGTCGACGGTGGCGGCGTTGAAGAGCTCCATCGCGCCGGGAGCGAGCTGCGGCACCAGACCCTGGTCACTGTGGACGCTGGAGAAGAACTCCTCGATCGCCCGCCGCCGCTTCCCCGCGAAGTCCGAGAGAAGCTGGAGGAAGAGCTGGTCGACCACCCCGGTGGGTGTGCTGTCCCGGCGCCGGAGCAGACGCGCGAGCCGGAGCGCGACGCCGACCGGAAGCCGGCCGGTTCGCAGCGAGTACACCGTGGCCAGCGAGAGCAGCTTCAGCAGCTGGCTCCCGAACAAGGAAGTGAAGTGCGACGCGAGCGGCGTCCCGTGGTGCGGGGCGGCCACCCCGACCACGGCGCGAACGGCGGCGGCGCATCGCTCGACGTCCACCCGGGTGGGAAGGACCGACCCGGGGTTGAGCATCAGCCGGCCATCGAGCGCTCCGGTGGAGTGTCCGACGATGCTCACGACACCCCCGCGCTGCTCGAGCAGCCGGTGGATCGACTCGGCGAGCAGTGCCGCACGCCGGGGCAGCGAGGACGAGGGCTCGGTGAAGACGATGCGGATCTCGCCGTCGAGGCCCACAGGAGGGCCCGCCTCGGCGAGGAGGTCGCGCACGTGCCCGAAGTACGTGAAGTCGCCCAGGTTCGCGAAGCCGAAGAAGCCCGGGACGAGGACGACGTGATGAGGTCCGGCCACCCGCGTGGCACCTTACCGGGCCCCGGGGGTGGGATTCACGGCTCCGCCGCTCAGTCGAGCGTCGCGCCCGGGGCGAGCACGGTGTACGGCAGGCCGGCCGTCTTCGCCGCCTTCGCGAAGGCGCCGATCGGATCCGGCACCTCGGCATACCCCTGTCCCGCGTTCCCGTAGTGGATGGGAATCACCCGACGGGCGCCGAGGATCTGCGCGACCTCGACCGCCTGCTCCGGGGTGAGCGACATGGGCGCCGGCACCCGGGTGGTGCGCCCGAGCGTCTGACGGAAGCCGTTGATGGGGAGAAAGGCGAGGTCGAACGGGCCATAGGCGCGGCCGATGTTCCAGAACTGGCCGTGGACCTGCGTGTCTCCAGCGTGGAACACCCGGCGGCCTCCGCCGTCGATGACCCAGGAGACCTGCGGGCTGCCCAGACCGTCGGAGGCCGGCACCGCGAACACGGCGAAGTCGGCGGTCCGCGGAGACAGGAACTCGGGCTGGTAGAGCGCGACGGGAAGGAGGGGGACCTCGCGGTCGCCCACGCGGAGGGCCGTGTCGCGATCGCACACCAGCCGGCTGCGGGCGTTGAAGACGGGCTTGAGCGCCTCGGGCTGACAGTGATCGCCGTGGTAGTGCGTGACCAGGGCGTGGCGCTCCGGAGTGGACGCCTGGAGCGGCGTGCTGCCCGGCTCGGACGGGTCCACGGTGGCGTCGATGAAGAGCGTGGTCTCGCCGGCCACGAGACGGACTCCCGCCCAGGTCAATCGCGTGACGCGGAGCGCGGGCGGCGCCGGAGGCGTGGTGGCCGCGTGCGCGGGGAACGAGCGGAGCAGTGCCGTCGCTCCGACCAGCTCGAGGAGGGTCCGTCGGTGCATGCGGCGGTCGTACACCGCGACGCGTCCCGCCGCCGGCCGTTTGCGGATCGGGCAAGCACGCTGGCTGCAGCAGAGGACCGGGAAGCCGCGCGCGTGGGTCGAGCGAACCACGCGGGATGTGGTGCGGCTCCCGCTCTGCACGCGGAGCCAGACCCAGGTGAAGACGCGGTCGCCGAGAACGGGTGAGGGTCCGGAACCGTGGTTCCGGAACCCAGCCCCGCACCATTTGGAGGGTCAGCGACCGGTGCCCGAGCTCGCGCCCGTCGCGGGGTCGGTCGCGCCGGTTCCCGTCGTGCCCGTCCCGGTGGTTCCGGTGCCGGTAGTCCCGGGGATGCCCGTCCCCGTCCCCGGGACGCGATACGTGCCGGTCGGGTTCGTCGTGGTCGATCCAGGAGCCCGGTAGGTCCCGGTCGTTCCGGTCGTGCCGGTCCCGGTCGTCCCCGCGCCGCCGGTCCCTGTCATCCCGGAGCCGGTGGTGCCCGTGCTCCCCGTGCCGGTCGCGGTGCTGCCCGTGCCCGTCGCTCCCGTCGTCGAGGACGTTCCGGTCCCGGTCGACGTCCCGGTCGCAGTGCTCGACTGGCCAAGCGCGCTCCCGGTCGTGCCGGTCTGTCCCGCGGCGTTGCCGGTGCCCGGAGTGGCGGTGTTCGGATTCACCGCGGCCGAGCCGCCCGTCGCCGGTCCCGGCGAGGGCGAGTTCAGCGTGCCGTCGCTGCCCGCCGTCGTCCCTGCGCTGCCCGTGCCCGAGTACGCGCCCGTGCTGTCACGCGCTGTCCCCGTGCCCGGCGCCAGCGTCCCGGGCTGCGTCGTCCCCGCGGTTCCCGTGCCCATCGGAGCTCCGGCGTTCCCGCCGATGCTCCCCGCGCCGGAGGTTCCCGCGGACGCGCCGGAGCTCGAGCCGCTGGAGGACTGCGCCAGCGCCGTCACCGGCCAGAGCGTCGCGGCGCCCGCCAGCACGCCCGTTCCCACCCATCGCCATGCCGTTCGTTTCATGACCGTCGCCTTCTCCCCTCGTCCAGACTGTCCTCCGACAAGGTAGGGCCCGAGGGGCATGGCCGGGACCCCGTCCAGGCGGCGCCGACGCTCGCTTGCCCGTGCTAAGCGAGCAGGGTGGCCCAGGGAACGAGACCCATCCGGAAGATCCTGATCGCCAACCGAGGGGAGATCGCCGTCCGGGTGATCCGCTCGTGCCGGGAGCTCGGCATCCCGACCGTCGCGGTCTACTCGGACGCGGATCGCGCAGCGCTCCACGTGCGGATGGCGGACGAGGCCTACCGCGTCGGCCCACCGCCCTCGCGCGAGTCCTACCTCTCGTTCGAGCGCATCCTCGAGGCGGCGGGGTCCTCGGGAGCCGACGCCGTCCACCCCGGCTACGGCTTCCTCAGCGAGAACGCGGCGTTCGTCCGCGCCTGCGAGGCGGCCGGCATCGTCTTCATCGGTCCGCCCGCGGCGGCGATGGACGCCATGGGCGAGAAGACCCGCGCGCGGGCAAACATGGAGAAGGCCGGCGTCCCCGTCGTCCCGGGCAGCGTCGCGCCCTTCCCCACGATGACCGAGGCGCGTGCCTACGCGGAGAAGATCGGCTTCCCGGTGATGCTCAAGGCGGCCGGCGGCGGTGGCGGCAAGGGCATGCGACGGGTCGAGCGGGGCGCGGACTTCGAGTCCGCCTGGCGAGCCGCGCAGGGCGAGGCGCTCAACGCCTTCGGGAACGACGCGGTGTACCTCGAGAAGTACCTGGAGGAGCCGCACCACGTGGAGATCCAGGTGTTCGCCGATCAGGCGGGGAACACCGTCCACCTGAACGAGCGTGAGTGCTCGGCCCAGCGCCGCCACCAGAAGGTCGTCGAGGAGACTCCATCGCCGATCCTCGACCCCGAGATGCGCGCCGCGATGGGCGAGGTGGCCGTGCGCGCCGCGAAGGCGGTGGGCTACGTCGGCGCGGGAACGGTCGAGTTCCTCGTCGACCGGCACCGCAACTTCTATTTCCTGGAGATGAACACCCGGCTCCAGGTCGAGCACCCGGTGACCGAGTGGGTCACCGGTCTCGATCTGGTCGCGTGGCAGATCCGGGTCGCGCGCGGGGAGCCACTCGGCTTCCGGACCGAGCCACCCCGCGGACACAGCATCGAGGTGCGCGTCTATGCCGAGGACCCGGCACAGAACTTCATGCCCAGCCCGGGACGCATCACCTACCTGCGCGTGCCGTCGGGACCGAACGTGCGCGACGACTCGGGCGTGTACCCGGGCTACACCGTGCCGACGGTCTACGACCCCATGATCTCCAAGCTCTCGGTCTGGGCACCGACCCGGCCCGAGGCCATCGCCCGGATGCGGCGGGCCCTCGCCGAGTACGTCGTGAAGGGCATCACCACCAACATCCGCTACCTGCGGGCCATCCTCGAGCACCCCGAGTTCGTGGACGGCAACTACGACACCGGGTTCCTTCCCCGGGCCCACTCGGCCCTGCTGGGGCACACCGATGCCACCCGGGGAGAGGTCGCGCTCCTCGCGGCGGTGGTGGATGCCTACCAGCGCGATGCACGCAGGCGACGGAGCCTCACTCCCGTCTCCGGGCAGACCTCGGGACCCGCGCCCTGGCGTCTCCGGGCACGGGGGAGCCGGCGGTGAGCGCGCCCAAGCGCTACGTCACCCGCCTCCGGGGAGCGAAGGACTCCGTCCCGGTGGACATCGAGGACCTGGGCGACGGCACGTTCGCGCTGACCCTCGGGGGCCGTCGCCACACGGTGGACGCCCGGGTGCTGGAGCACGGAGCGGTGTCGCTCCTCGTGGACGCGCGCTCGTACGACGTCGAGCTCGACGAGTCGGGGGACGAGGTCCAGGTCCTGGTGGACTCGGAGGTCGTCACCGTCGACGTGGCGGACGAGCGGGCGGTGAGCTTGCGCGCCGGCGCCGCAGGGTTCAGCGTGAGCGGCAAGGTCGTGCTCACCGCGCCCATGCCGGGCAAGGTGGTCCGGGTGCTGGTGGCGCCCGGCGCCGAGGTGACCGAGGGTCAGGGCCTGGTGGTGGTCGAGGCGATGAAGATGGAGAACGAGCTGAAGAGCCCCAAGGCGGGCACCGTCGTCGAGGTGTTCGCGAAGGAGGGCAGCGCGGTGGAGGCGAACGCCAAGCTGCTCATCGTGGAGTAGGACATGGCCGACGAGCGTCGACGCTGGCTGGACCAGGTCTGGGCGAAGGCCCGGGCGAGATCTCCCGAGCGCAAGGACGACTTCCGGACCACGAGCGACGTCGAGCTCGACCCGGTGGACGCGCCAGCGAATCCCGACGCAGACTACCTGCAGCGACTCGGATTCCCCGGCGAGTACCCCTTTACCCGGGGCATCCAGCCCACGATGTACCGCGCCCGTCACTGGACGATGCGCCAGTACGCTGGGTTCGGCAGCGCGGAGGACGCCAACGCGCGGTACCACTACCTCCTCAAGTCAGGGCAGACCGGCCTCTCGGTCGCCTTCGATCTCCCGACGCAGATGGGTCGCGACGCGGACCACCCGCGCGCCCGCGGCGAGGTGGGCAAGGTCGGGGTGTCGATCAGCTCGCTGCGGGACATGGAGGTGCTGCTCAAGGGAATCCCGCTCGGCGAGGTCTCGACCTCGATGACCATCAACTCGACGGCGGCGATCCTCCTCTCGCTCTACGCCGCCGTGGGAGAGCAGCAGGGTGTGCCGGTGGAGAAGCTCTCCGGCACCGTCCAGAACGACATCCTCAAGGAGTACATCGCCCGCGGCACCTACGTGTATCCGCCACGCGAGTCGCTGCGGCTCGTGACCGACGTCTTCGCGTTCTGCGCGAAGCGAGTGCCTCGGTGGAATCCGATCAGCATCAGCGGGTACCACATCCGGGAAGCGGGCTCGACGGCGGCGCAGGAGATCGCCTTCACCCTGGGGAATGGGATCGCCTACGTGGAGGCGGCGCGACGCGCCGGGCTCGAGGTCGATGCGTTCGCCGGACGGCTGTCGTTCTTCTTCAACGTCCACAACAACTTCCTCGAGGAGGTCGCCAAGTTCCGCGCCGCGCGCCGGCTCTGGGCCCGGGTGATGAAGGACCGGTTCAAGGCGAAGGACCCCCGGAGCCAGATGCTGCGCTTCCACGCGCAGACCGCCGGATCGACGCTCACTGCGCAGCAGCCGGAGAACAACGTGGTCCGGGTGGCCCTGCAGGCGATGGCGGCGGTCCTGGGCGGCGCGCAGTCGCTGCACACCAACAGCAAGGACGAGGCGCTCGCCCTCCCCTCCGAGGCGGCGGCGAAGCTGGCGCTCCGGACGCAGCAGATCATCGCCCACGAGACCGGCGTGGCGGACGTGGTGGACCCCCTCGGCGGCAGCTACACCCTGGAGCGCCTGACCGACGAGCTGGAAGCCCGGGCGGACGCGTATCTCGGGAAGATCGACACCCTCGGGGGAATGGTGGAGGCCATCGCCCAGGGGTACCCTCAGCAGGAGATCCAGGACGCGGCCTACCGTGCGCAGCGGGCGCTCGAGACGCGAGAGTCCGTCGTGGTGGGCCTCAACGAGTTTCGCGAGGAGGAACCGGCGCCGGAGGGCCTGCTCCGCGTCAACGAGCGGGTGGAGCGGACGCAGGCGGTGCGACTCGAGGCGCTGCGGAAGGAGCGCGACGGCGCGTCGGTGCAGCGGCGGCTCGACGCGCTCCGGACCGCGGCGAGGGACGAGCGGCAGAACCTGGTCCCCCTGATCCTCGATGCGGTGAAGTCCCTGGCGACGCTGGGGGAGATCTCGGACGCGATGCGGGACGTGTTCGGAGAGCACCGGGAGCAGGTGGTTCTCTAGGCCTTCTCCCAGCGGGGAGCCCGGAAGCCGGGCCGGAGGTCGAGCACTCCGAGGTGGAACTCCGCCTCTCCGGCACGCAGCTCGTTCCCGGCGGCCCGCGCGGCCTCGGCGAGGATCGACCATGCCTGGGATTCCTCGGGGTACAGCGTCACCACCGCCTCCGCCAGCGTGAGCGCCCGCCCGGTCTGCCCGGTCGCGATCGCGTAGCGGATCATCGTCACGTGACAGGAGAACGTCGTCTCGCCACCCTCGGCGAGGAGCGAGTACAGGCGGGGGATTGCAGGGTCATCCACCGCCCGCAGGCCGCTCCGCAGCGCCGCCCGGAGCCGGCGCGCGAGGTTCGCCGAGAGCATGGTCCCCCCGGGGTGGAACGG
>Ga0207643_10001001_pt1 | contig 16839 bp, 12 predicted proteins | sample KBSMisM62_FD_184313 | JGI IMG/M metagenome (GOLD analysis project Ga0207643, IMG submission 184313) | Miscanthus rhizosphere microbial communities from Kellogg Biological Station, Michigan, USA - KBS Miscanthus M6-2 (SPAdes) (version 2) | ecosystem: Host-associated > Plants > Roots >...
TTTCCTTTTTCATCCAACTCCGCTTCGATCACTATCTCAAAGGGTTTGTTGAGATCGAGCTTGCCCTGCTTCTTCAGATCGTTCGCGTAGGTGGCAAAGTCTTTCAGCGGCTGCTTGTTGATCTCACTCTCTTCCGGCAGTGTCATACTGTTTTGCGCGGCGGTCTTCTCGAGTTCTTTCTGTGCTTCTTCGGGCGTCAGAGGTGACGCCTGCGCGACAGGCGACGGCGACGCTGAAGGACTTGCCGCCACAGACGCACTCGGACTTGCCTCTGGAGAAACACTTGCCACCGGACTCGGCGACGGTGACGGCTCGACATTCGGTGACGAACTAGCCTGCGAGATTATTTTTGGCGCAAACGGATCCACTCCCTTGATTACGGGCGGCTGCTCAGCTGCAACTTGACCGTCCGGCGTGAAATAGCCAGCCGGATACCGAAACAACTGCACCACCTGCACGTCGTCCGCGATCTGCGTCGCCTCATAGGGTTTATCTACAAATTTCGTACTCGCGACGAGTGCGGCGATGTTCAAGGTGTCGCGCACGCTCGGAACGTAAATAGCCGTCCACAAAAGCACCAGATGCACGACTAGCGAACCGACGAGGAGACGTGTCAGCATCTTCCATCTCGGGTCGCGATCGACCTCAAACTTTTCGAATAACTCAGCCATAAATCCGGGTACCAGGCTTAGACGCCATTGTAACTCTCAAGGTTCGCAAAGTTAGAATGCATTCGTGCGTCGAAACAGTCGCAAAAACCAATATAGAAGCAAATCACGCGATCGGCGTGGCCGCGAAAACCCCGCCCGCAAAACCAACCACGAGGTCGCAAACGAACGATCGGCGCGCGTTGTTCCCCCGCAGTCGCGCGAAGTCAAGCGGCTGCTCGAAGGCATCGGCACCCCGCGTCCCACTCCCTTCAAGCCCGATCCCTTTCAACTCGAGGCTCTGGCGATGCTGGAGTTCGAAGACGTGCTGGTCACGGCGCCCACCGGCAGCGGCAAGACGTGGATCGCGCGCGAGGAGATTCGCCGTCTTCTGGAAAGCGGCCGTCGCGCCTGGTACACGTCGCCTTTGAAGGCTCTCACAAATTCCAAATACCAGGAGTTCAGCGACGAATTCGGTGCCGACAAAGTCGGAATACTTACCGGTGATCGAAAGGAAAACTCGGACGCGCCACTAATCGTCGGCACCACCGAGATCTATCGCAACCAGCTTTTCGACTCCTTGCGTGGCGGCAATGAAGTCAGTGCCGACCTCGTCGTGCTCGACGAAGCACACTACCTCGCAGACGAAGACCGAGGGCACGTTTGGGAAGAAGCGATCATCCTGACGCCGCCGCGAATCCGATTGTTGTTGTTGTCGGCGACGATCGGAAACGCACACGAGTTTGCGTTGTGGCTCGAGGAAATCCGTGGCGTGCGTTGTGGAGTGATTACTGGACCAGGCAAGCGCCCGGTGCCGTTGCGCTCGGCGGTGTTGCTGCCGGACAGACGTTTGCTGCCGCTGCTGAGGGATGACGGAAAACTCAATCCCGAAATTGCGCAAATGATCGAGCGCGAACAAGAAGAACGCCGCAGGCAACGCGGAGATTACAGATCGAGATGAAACTGCGCATGCCCGAGATGCCGCCAGCAACACTGCTCGCCGCGCTCGATGGTTACAACCTGCTTCCGGCCATCGTTTTCCTGCCGACCCGACGTCGCTGCGATCAAGCCGCGTCCGAAGCCGCACTCACACGACGCGATCCGAACGACAGTCGTCGCGAAGCGCGCCGCGAATTCATGCGCGCGTTTGTCGAAGAACACGCGGAAGTTCGTGGTCACCGGCATTGGGACACGATCATTCGCGGCGGCGTAGCGTCGCATCATGCCGGTCACATTCCCGCCTGGAAACTCGTGATCGAAAAGTTGATGAGTGCCGGATTGCTCGATGCGATCTTTGCCACGGCCACTGTCGCGGCCGGCGTCGACTTTCCCGCTCGGAGTGTCGTGCTAACGGGCGCTGATGCGCGCACCGCGAGCGGCTGGCGTACGTTGTCTGCTTCCCAGCTTCAGCAAATGACCGGTCGTGCGGGCCGTCGCGGAAAAGACAACGTCGGTTTTGTCGTCGCTGCTCCAGGACTGCACCAGGATCCGGAACGCATTGCACAGCTTTTGAAGGCACCGCCGGATCCGCTGGTCAGTCAATTTCGCGCCACCTACACGACCTTGCTAAATCTGCTCGACGCCTACGGGAGCTTTGCGTCGGTGCGCGAGATTGCCCAGCGCAGTTTTGCCTATCGCGATTTCGCCTGGCAGATCACACAACTGGAGCGAAGCCGTGACGACAGTGAGCAAAAGATACGAAGCGCACTGAACGACGCCGGTTGCGATCTGCCGATCTCGGTTGTACTCGGTTTGGAACGACTGGTCGGGATTCGCGCGCGTTTGCAGGAAGCAAAGCCGCAGACGCGTGCTGAAGTTTTTCATCGTTGGGTGAATGAGGTCGTAAAGCCCGGACGAATTGTGGGCGTCGGTCGTTCCGGCCGCCGGCTGGTGATGGTGACGGAAAAGCGCGACGGCAGTGTGCGCGGATTACGCGAAGACGGCAGCACTGCCAGTTTTCCGCAGGAGCGGATCGGGCGTGTCTACTCGCCCGTGTACCGGCTGCGCGACGAAGATATCGAACGCGGATTCGAAGAAATTCGCGAACGCGGCAAAGAACTCACGCTGGCCGAACCAAGATTGCGCGACGCCGACGCCGAAGAAACTGACGCGCTGAAGATCATCGATGATTCGATCGAGAATCTTCTGCCTCCCAATGCAAACAAAACGCGCTGCACGGAAGTAATCTGGCAACTACACACCACCGCGGAAGATTTCGAACGCGCCTCACGACGAATCGAGGCACTGCGCGAAGAAGTCTGGACGCCTTTCGAGCAACGCGCCAAAGTGCTTGCTGTGTTTGGTTATCTCGATTACGAGGCGCAAAAGGTGACGGAGCGCGGGCGCTGGCTTGCGGATCTTCATATCGATCGGCCGCTGCTCGTCGGCGAAGCGCTCGAGAATAATCTATTCAACTCACTCGCACCCAAAGAACTTGCAGGGATCATGGCGGCGCTGACCGCTGACGCAGATCGCGACTACGGCGAGCTCGAGTTGGACGACGACGTCGTGACTTCCCTTGCGCGTTTCAAAGATATCGGCTTCAAAGTTTCCGCCGAAGAATGGAAACACGGGCTCGAACCGGCACCGGAGTTGAACTTCTCGGCGGCGGGCGCCGCAGTCCGTTGGGCCGGCGGCACTGAGTGGTCACAAGTCGTTAGAGAAACTCGTGCCGAAGAAGGCGATCTGTTTCGGATGTTTTCGCGAACAGGCGAAGCGTTGTTACAGATCGCGGGCTTGCGTCGCAGTCACCCCGCGGCGGCAAACATGGCCGCCGTCGTGGCTGAGATGGTTTTGCGCGAGCCGATTCGGTAGGATGGGCCACAGATTTTACGGATAAATAAATCCGGATTCATACAGATCAAAAAAGAAAGGAATTTCATGTCTACTTCCGCAGCCCAGCAACCATCTCCCCAGCTATTTTTCCAAACCATAAACGCGCACCAGCGCACCGAGGCTTTGAAAGCCGCGATCGAGTTGGAAGTGTTCACCGCGATCGGCGAAGGCAACACGACCGTCGCCGAGATCGCGAAGCGCTGTCAGACGTCGGAAAAGGGAATGCGCGTTCTCTGCGACTATCTGGCGACCATGGAGATGCTCACCAAACAGGGAAATCAGTATGCGCTGACGCTCGATTCTTCCGTGTTTCTCGATAAGCGCTCGCCTGGGTATCTCGGCGGTGCTGTTGAGTTTCTTTGCTCTCCGATGCTTCTCGAAGGGTTCAACCACATGACCGAAGCGGTGCGCAAAGGCGGCACTGTCGTCGGTGAAGAAGGCACGACCGGTCCTGAGAATCCCATCTGGGTGAAGTTCGCGCGCGGCATGGCGGGGATGATGTCGATGCCGGCACAGTTGATGGCAAAACTCGTTGACCCGAACGCCGATCGCAAATTGAAGATTCTGGATATCGCCGCTGGTCACGGATTATTCGGGATCGCCTTCGCTACCCAGAATAAACAGGCTGAAATCACCGCAGTTGACTGGAGGCCTGTGCTGGAAGTCGCGAAGGAGAATGCGGAAAAGGCAGGTGTTGCCGATCGTTACAGCACGATTGAAGGCAGTGCTTTCGACGTAGAATTCGGCACTGGCTACGATCTCGTTTTGTTGACCAACTTCCTTCATCACTGGGATCCACCGACTAATGAAAAGCTGTTGCGGAAAGTGCGCGCGGCGCTTGCGGATGGTGGACGCGCTGTGACGTTGGAGTTTGTTCCCAACGACGATCGCGTGACGCCGCCGGAGGTTGCGGGGTTCAGCATGGTGATGCTGGTCGGCACTCCGTCAGGTGATGCGTATACGTTTGCTGAGCTGGAACGAATGTTTGCGAATGCCGGATTCTCGCGCAGTACGATTCACGCGTTGCCACCGACGTTCCAGCAAGTTGTGATTTCGGAAAAATGATGCGCTTCCTTTTATTGCTGGTGTGTCTTGCGATGATTTTTCCTCAGGCGCAACAGACCAAGCCCGCTGAGACTGTTTACCTGCTCAAGCCGGCTCACGTCTTTGACGGTGAGTCGGCGCAGGTGCATGACAACTGGGTGGTGCTGGTTCGCGGCGAGAAGATCGAAGCTGTTGGACCAGCGAGCAGCGTCAGTGCGCCGGCCGGTGCGAAGGTGATCGATCTGCCAGGCTCCACGTTGATGCCGGGTTTGATCGAGGCGCATTCACACGTGTTGCTTCATCCTTACTCGGAAACGAGTTGGAACGATCAGGTGGCGCGTGAGTCGTTGAGTCTGCGCGTCGCGCGAGGGACAAATCATCTGCGCAATACGCTGCAAGCTGGTTTCACTACCATTCGCGACCTCGGAACTGAAGGAGCAGGCTACGCAGACGTTGGTCTGAAACAAGCGGTCGAACAGGGAATCATTCCTGGGCCACGGATGATCGTGACTACAAGAGCGATTGTGGCGTCCGGCAGTTATGGTCCAAAGGGTTATGCTTCGGAGTGGACCGTGCCGCAGGGCGCGGAAGAAGCTGACGGGATCGATAGTTTGACGCGTGTCGTGCGCGATCAGATCGGACACGGCGCTGATTGGATCAAGATCTACGCCGACTATCGCTGGGGAAGATCAGGCGCGGCTCCGACTTTCTCACTCGACGAGCTGAAGCTCGTTGTCGAGACGGCGAAGAGCGCCAATATTCCTGTGGCTGCACACGCTACTACCAGTGAGGGCATGCGACGAGCGGCGCTCGCGGGCGTTGAAACGATCGAGCACGGCGATGGCGGTACGCCGGAAGTGTTTCGCTTGATGAAGGAGCGTGGCGTGGCGCTTTGTCCGACGCTGGCGATTGCCAGTGGCGCCAATGTCGAGCGCAAGCGAGTAGCCTTTCGGGCGGCGCTCGACGCGGGTGTGACGATTGCGAGCGGCAGCGACGTCGGCGTGTTTGCTCACGGCGACAACGCGCGTGAGCTGGAGACGATGGTGAAGTTTGGCATGCCGCTGATCGATGTGCTGAGATCCGCGACGTCCGTGAATGCCCGCGTGTTGCACATGGGTGACAAGATTGGCGCGGTTAAGGCGGGTTTGCTGGCAGACGTGATCGCGGTTGAAGGTGATCCGACGCGGGACGTAGGCGCGCTGCGAAAGGTTGGGTTCGTGATGAAGGGCGGCGTGGTTTTCCGGGAGAAAGAATAGGTCCTATAAGACCTATACAACTTATTTTGAAACCAGCCGCCTGACGGTCAGCAGCAATTCCTCGGTCTTAAACGGCTTCCCGACAAAATCGCTGAACCCGGATTGCAGCGCCCGAGCGCGGTCGTGGTCGGTGTGCGCCGTGACCGCGACGCACGGAATATGGGCCGTGAGTGAGTTCGCTTTCAGTGCCTTGAACACCTCCCAGCCGTCCAATCCAGGCATGGAAAGGTCGACCATAATCAGATCCGGAGGGTTTTCGCACGCCAAATCCAGGCACTCCTGCCCGTTTCTGGCCTCACGAACGTCATAATTCGCGCCAGCCAGCAGCAATCGCAGCAACTCGCGATTGTCGTCGTAATCCTCCGCAATTAGTATGGTGGGTCGCATGCTTGATCGGCGCAAAGAAGCAAAAAGACACAGGGCAGCCCCCTAATTTACCAGACAGGGCCGATTCGCGAAAAACGATTTCTTGACTAGCTGATTACCAGACGTTCATAATCACTCCAAGAGTTCTTGCGGCCCCTGCGAGACTCGCCATTGCTAACAATCAACCTTGGGTTAGAAAATCCCTACCTGAAGACCTTGAGGTTCGTCAAAACAACAACACCACGAGACGGAGGAGCGAGCTGTGGTCAACGGACACCTTGAAGATAGTTTGCGGCGTGAAATTGAGAGTTATCTCGAGAGTCGCCTCAGTGCGGTAAAGCAGGAGATAACCACTCTGCAAAGCCTACTCAACGAGTCGCTTTCGAACTTTCTTGACCGCCAGACGGATGTGCAGATGACGGAAGGCAGCCTTGTAGCTTCCATCACGGAACATCTGCACGCTGCCCACGAACGTGGCGTCGAGCTGGCTGCTTCCGAGTCGTCCCGCGCGAAGGCTTCGAGCGACATGGCCATCGTCAAGGCGGCCATTACCGATATAAACGACCAGAAATCGCAGGCCGACATTCTCAAAGCGCTCGTCAATCGCGCGTCGTCGTTTGCGCCACGTGTCGCGTTCTTCGTGGTTAAAGGCGAACAGGCAACGGGCTGGCGTGGTCGTGGTTTCGAAGGAACCGTGGGCGACGAAGCCATTCAACAGATTTCTTTGCCGCTGAGTTCGGATACCGTGATCGGCAGCGCCGCGAAAGGGCTGGATACCTGGAGTGGCGGACCGGGTTCACACTCGGAAGATCACCTGCTGATAAACCGGCTCGGCGAAGAGCCTCCGCAACGGATCGTAGCGATTCCGCTCGTCGTGCGTGGACGCGCCGTCGCCGTTCTTTATGCTGACTCGGCCGGACTCGATTCGGAGTCGATCAGTCTCGAAGCACTGGAAACGCTCGTCACCGTGTCGGGCATGGCCGTGGAGCTCTTATCAGCCTCCCGCACGGCTGCGGCTCCGAAGAAGGTCGCCGCCGCCGAAGAATCGTCGGCTCCGGCGCCGGCTCCCGAGCCTGAACCGGCATACGCACCGACCAGTGAATACGCTGCCGAGCTGCCGGCTCCTGAGCCTGAACCGTCGTTCTCAGGCGCTGAAACGATTGAGAGTTACCAACCCGAACCAATGCCGGTTGAGCCTGAATCGTTTGTCGAGACTATTCCGGTAGAAGAAGAACCGGCCGGCGTTTTTGATGCTGCTCCGGAACCGGAGCCTGTCGTTGAAGAGAGTCCCGCCTGGTCCGCGCCCGCGGAACCTGCGCCGGCAGCGACACCGCGACGTCGTTATGGTCAGGATGCGGAACTGCCTGTGGAAGTCCACGGCGACGAAGAGCGGCGTTTACACAATGATGCGCGACGGTTTGCACGGTTGCTGATCTCTGAGATCAAGTTGTACAACGAGCAGAAGGTTGCGGAAGGACGATCCGAGCACGACTTGTACGATCGTTTGCGCGAATATATCGATCGCTCGCGCGAGATGTATGATAAGCGCGTGAAAGCGGAAGTCGCGGCTCGTTACGATTACTTCCACGGCGAATTGGTTAACACCCTGGCTGAGGGTGACGTTTCAAAACTCGGCTCGAATTATCCCGGCGCAACGGTCAACGCTTAACAAAATAGGTCCTATAGGACCTATAGGACTTATAAAGTAGTACGAAGTGGCCAAGCATCGTTTACTTCTGATTTTTGTCGGTGTTGCTCTGCTCGCTGTTGCCTCGCTGCCATTTCTCATGAGCGCGAGTTGTCTCACGCGCCCGCAAACACTCGGAGAACAAAAGGCTCTCAACGATTTACGCAGGATGACGCGCAACGACGTGCTGCCCGCGGAAAACGTCGTCCTGGGGATTGAGAACCAGTTTCCACGCACTAAAGCTGCCGCGCTCGCTCGCATCCTCCGCGCCAGAATCAAACTCAACGCCAGAGACTTCGCCGGCGCCGCCACCGTATTAGACAGCAGACTAATCGGCGAGCAGACCTCGCTCGCGGATTACGCGCTTTTCATGCGCGCCGACGCGCTCGAACAGGCGGGAAAAACTCAGGAAGCGCGAGCGGTTTTCCAGCAGTTAATTCAAGAATATCCGGGGTCGCTGCGCGCGCGTGATGCGGCGTTGAGAGTCGCGGACTTGTTGGTGAAGAGTGGCGACGCTGCTGCGGTGCCGCTACTTCTGAAAGATCTCGCGCAGGCTGACGATGCCACGGCGCTACTGGTAACAGCCAAAGCTTACGAGCAGTCGTCGGATCAGAATCGCGCGCTCGTCACGTATCGCCGGCTTTATTTCTTCGCGCCTGCCTCGACCGAGAGCGCCGAAGCGGCAACGTCCATAACGAGGCTCGGTTCCACGACTACGCCGGCAACGGTTGAAGAAGCAATCACGCGCGCCGATCGTTTGTACGTGGCGAAGAAGTTTGCTGACGCGCTCTCCGCTTATAACGACGCCTTCGCGAAGTTTCCGGCAACTACAACTACTGAAAATCAACTTCGCCGTGGTATCGCTGCCTACAGCGCAAGAAAGACGCCCGATGCGGTCGCTGCGCTCAGTGCTGTGCCAACATCCGCGGGCGAAACTCGTGCAGAAGCGCTCTTCTACCTCGCGCAAACCTACGCGCGGGCGCGACAGTGGGAACAGGCCCGAGCGACCGCCGAAGAGCTGCGCAAAGCGTTTCCGAACAGTAATTTCACGCCCCGCGCATTTGTCGCCGTGGGCCAGATCGCGGAGGAAGCTAAAAATCCGGGCGAAGCTTCTTACTTCAATCGCGCGGCGGTGAATGGGTTCGGGAGCTCGATTGAAGTGGCCCAGGCGCAATTCGATCTCGCATGGGACGCGCACGAGGCGAGAAACTTCCCGGAATCGTCGCGCATGCTCACCGAGCATCTCGCTTACTACGCCGACAAAAACACCGACAATCGCGGCCGAGCCGGCTATTGGGCCGCACGCGATTCCGAAAGAGCAGGCAAACTCGCCGAAGCCCGGGCGCTTTACGAGGCGATGCAGGAGCGTTACGACGCAAACTGGTATGGCTACCTCGCCAAGCAGCGTCTGGACGTTCTGAGTCGTAACACCCAAGCGAAAAACTTCCCTGCCGACTCAATCGTTGCACGTGCAGCCGCTAACCTAAAAACAGTCACAGTTGCCGAAGAAACCGCGGGTCCCGAAGAAGACGCGCGGATCGTCAAGGCTGATCAGTTATCGAATATCGGACTCGACGATTGGGCCGTAAAAGAATTAGCCAAAGCCGCTGAAAAAGGACCTGACAGTCCAAAGATCAACCTCGCCATCGCGAAGATTTATCGTTCCGACGACGACAACGTTCGCGCGCTGAACACGCTGCGTCGCAGCTTTCCCGATTATTCACAAATGAAACCGGAGGAGATGACGCGCGAACAGTGGGACGTCTTCTATCCGCTCGCTTACTGGGACATCATCGTTCAGGAGTCGCAGGCGCGAAGTCTCGATCCGTATCAGGTGGCCGGATTGATACGCCAGGAAACGATTTTCATGGCGCGGGCGCGCTCCGGTGCCGCAGCCTATGGACTCATGCAGGTGCTGGTGCCGACAGCCAGACTGACGGCGCGTAAGTATGGCGTGAATCGCGAGATCACTGTTGATTCGCTTTACGAGCCGCGTTTGAATATTCAACTGGGAACGGCGTATCTGCGTGATCAGATCGACAAGTTTGGACGCATCGAGTATGTGGCAGCGGCGTACAATGCCGGACCGGGCCGAGCGGTGCAGTGGAAAGCATCGTTGCCTCTGGAGATCGATGAGTGGGCGGAAGCGGTTCCGTTCAAAGAGACGCGCGGGTATGTGCAGGGCGTTGTGAGAAATCGGCTCCAATACATGCGGCTGTACGATCAAAAAGGGAATTTCAAGCCTGAAGTTGGATCGAAGGTTGTCGAGACGAATCCGAATGTGCGGAAGCGACGCGTGACTGGTAGTGGATCTGAGGAATGAGCCGCGGACGAACGCGGATTGGTTACGGATCGGTTTATGAAGGTAGTGGTATTCGTCCTTCTGTTGCTGATTGTCTCGCCGGCGATTTATGCGCAGGCGCCGCTGACGATTACTACTGAGCCCAACGCGATCGTTTGGATTGATGAACTCCGGCGTGGGACGACGGACGCCTCCGGAAAACTAACCGTCAACAAAGTCTCCGCCGGTCGGCATGTCGTGCGGGTCCGGGCGAAGGGGTTTAAGGAAACAACCACACCACTGCTGCCCGGCCGTCGTTCACTCTCCGTAAAACTCCTGCCCACCACGGATCAAGCTGAACTGTTGTTCCAGGAAGCCGAGATCGCGCGAGAAAAAGCACGCGGCGACGAAGCGTTGAAGCAAGCTGCCGATCTCTATCGTGAAGCGATCAAGCTGCGGCCTGCGTTTCCCGCTGCGCAAGTTGGTCTCGCTCGCGTCCTGATGGACCTCAACGAGTTCAAGGAAGCGCATGCGGCAATTGACGCTGCGCGACGAACGAAGCCTTCGTATGCGGAAGCGTCCGCCGTCGAAGGGCGCCTCTATCGCGACGAGGCTTTCGATAACGAGGCGCTAAGCTCGTTTCGCCGGGCGCTCAGAGAAGCTGCCGGGTTTCAGCCCGAAGCGCATGTCGGTATGGCGAAGGTTTACGAAGACAAGGGACAATTCGCGCAGGCCGTCACCGAGTATCGCGCCGCCATCGCGCAGCTTTCAGACAGCGAACCGGTCATCTATCAAATGCTCGGCGCGGCGTATGAAAAGATGGAAAAGCCAAAGGAAGCCGTGACGGCGTACGAAAAGTATCTCCAGTTGGCCCCCAACGGCAGCTACGCCGCCGCAATCCGCTCCATCCTCGAACAATTAAAACGCGAAGCCGCCGGCGAGCAGATTATTCCATAATATTTAGCCACGGATGAACACGGATATCACGGATTAATTCTGTCTTTCTGATCTGTGTTATCCGTGTCATCCGTGGCAAAATTTGCTACCTTCTGTGAGCTATGACTACCCCAACACCCTCCAGGAATCGCTACATATCGCGGAAGGCAAGTCTGTTTACCGAATCAGTGATTCGCGAAATGACTCGCGAGGCATTGAAGTATGGCGCCGTCAACTTGTCGCAGGGCTTCCCGGATTTTTCCGCGCCTGAAGACATCAAGCGCCGCGCGATGGAAGCGATCGAGCAGGACATCAATCAGTACGCAATCACCTGGGGCGCAAAAGATTTTCGCGACGCGATTGCCCGCAAGACGCGCAGCTATCTCGGCATCGAGATTGACCCGGAAAGAGAGATCACCGTCACGTGCGGCTCCACTGAAGGCATGATCGCCGCGATGATGGCGACGGTCGATCCGGGTGACGAAGTGATCGTTTTCGAGCCTTACTATGAAAACTATGCGCCCGACGCGATCCTGTCCGATGCACACCCGCGCTACGTCCCCTTGCGCGCGCCGGATTGGTCCTTCGATCGCGACGAGTTGCGCGCGGCATTCAACAAGAACACGAAAGCAATCATCGTCTGCAACCCGAATAATCCGACCGGAAAAGTTTTTACTCGCGAAGAACTGGAGTTTATCGCCGGGCTCTGCCAGGAGTTCGACGCGCTTTGTTTCACGGACGAGATTTACGAACACATTCTCTACCCGCGCGAAGGCGCCGAGATCAAACACATCTCGATGGCCCAACTCGACGGCATGAGGGACCGCACAGTCGTTGTTAACTCGATGTCGAAAACTTACTCGGTGACAGGCTGGCGCGTGGGTTACTGCATCGCGTCACCGGAGATCACGAGCGCCGTTCGCAAAGTACACGACTTTTTAACCGTGGGCGCAGCGGCGCCGTTGCAGGCCGCGGGCGCGTACGCGTTGGGGTTGCCGCAGGAGTACTACGACGCGTTGCAGCGCGAATATCAGGCGCGCCGGGATGTGTTGTTGCCGGTGCTCGAGCAAGCGGGATTCGGGACGTTCGTACCCGACGGCGCTTACTACATCATGACTGACATCTCGGCGTTCGGCTTCCCGAATGACGTCGAGTTTACGCGGCACCTGATCAGGGAAGTCGGTGTTGCCTGCGTGCCGGCATCCAGCTTCTACAGCCATCCGGCACTGGGCGCGCAGCAGGTACGATTCTGTTTCTGCAAAAAGGACGAGACGCTGAATCGCGCCGCTGAACGACTGTCGAAATTAAGATCGCGGATTTAAGCCACAGATTTGCACTGATTTTTCTACGGATTCAAAATGAAACACCTTTGTATTACTTGTGCCCTTTTGCTCTTGACGTGTGTCCCGGCGGTCGCGCAGCAGGCGCCCGATCCGGAGTTCAACACTTCCGTCGAAAATCCGGCCTACAAGAGAGAAGGCCCACGCGTGATGTTCGACGAAGCGCATCACAACTTCCACACCACCGAGGGTCGTTACAAGCCATTCGTCGATCTCATGTTGAACGACGGTTATCGCGTGATTCGCAATCGCCAGCCTTTCAGCAAAACCATTCTCGGCAGTTTCAAGGTACTCGTCATCGCCAACGCTCTCGGCGCCGAAGAAGATGACGACGAAGGCGCGGACAAATCAGCATTCACCGACGAAGAGATTCAGGCCGTTCATGATTGGGTGAAGAGCGGCGGCGCCTTGCTGCTCATCGCCGATCATGCGCCTTTCGGTGGCGCGGCCTCGGCGCTCGCGAACCGTTTCGGCGTTGACATGAGCAAGGGTTACACGCTCGATCCGCAAAACTCGGTTGCCGGCAGTCCTTCACACCTCATCTTCTCTCGCGAGAACAAACTTCTCGCCAGCCATCCGATCACCGAAGGTCGTGGTGAAAACGAGCGGATCAACCTGTTGCGCAGTTTCACGGGACAATCGTTAAAGGGACCAGAAGGCAGCGTCGCCATTCTCAGCCTCGCCGACACCGCCACGGATTCTCCGGGTTACGGATCAAAAACGTCCGTCTCGGCAGCCGGGCGCGCGCAGGCCGTGGCGCTGAAGTTTGGCAAAGGCCGCGTGCTGGTCCAGGGCGAGGCGGCGATGCTTTCGGCTCAGGTTTCGGGTTCCGAGAATCGAAAGATGGGAATGAATGTGCCCGGCAACGACAACCGCCAATACGCGTTGAACCTGATGCACTGGCTGTCTGGAATTTTAAAGTAGTGTGGGATAAAAAGCGTCAGTGGATCTGGATAATCGGCGGTTTCCTGATGGGAACTTACGTCGCTTATTTCAACGCGATTGATGACGACGGAGAGTTTGTGTTCAGCTTCTTCGTCTTTATGGAGACGTTGATAGTGCTGATTATGGCGGGTCTCTTTTACCTGTATTCGCGTCGCGGATAACGCTGATTAGTTTGGTTGCTGCATCGACTTCGCACGCACCGTAATTCCCTCATTCCCAACTACCAACAAACTACGCGCCTGCCCATAGGGCGCACTCGACGGCACGTATGAGAGCACGTAACGGTTTTGGCGTAGCTCGTCGCAGATGGCCTTCGCTGCAAGCTGTGGTTCATCGATTGAAAAAATCTGTCCGCCGGTTCCTTCAGCCAGCTTATCAATGACTACTTTCGGCTTGGGCACGTCACGCCGGATCGCGCCGCGCGTGCGATCCACTGCCTGCACCGCATAGACCATGATGTTTTCCAACTGCAACTCCGCCAACGTCTGTTCGAACGTCGCCTTGCTGCCGCGATCCAGGCCGTCGCTAATCACGACAATGACGCGTTTCTGTCCCTGCACCGGTCGCATGGCTTCTTCAACCACCGCGCGAATCGCGTCGAACAGGTGCGGCTGGCCTTTCTTTCTAAACAGCTTCAGCGATGCTTCGATCCCTTTGGCATCGTCGGTCCAATCAGAAACGATCTCCGCCTGCTCGTCGTAACCGACAATCAGCAGCTTGTCGCCTTCGAAAATCTCGTAGGCAAACTCGCGCGCAGATTGTTCAAGCTTTTCCACGTCGGCGCGGATCGTTAGAGAATTGTCAACCAGCAAGACGATGCGCGCGGGCGACGGATCGGGAGTGAAGTTGCGAATTGATTGTTCGACGCCGTTGTCGTAGACGGCAACCTCTTTGCTCGTGACCGGGATGGTCTTGTTGCTCTCGCGTCGCGCTACGACGCCGACCATCACGCCGCCGGAAGCGTTTGCATTTGGTTTATAACCCGATTGGCCCAGCATCGAGACAGACAGCGCCCCGATGGCGAGCAGGATGAGCGGGATTCTTGGCGAACGCATGTTTCGAAACCGGAACGGCTAATCGCCGGTCGATGCCTTAGAGGATGAAGGCTTATCGGGAGTCTTCTTCGCTGGGGAGCTCTCTTTTGTCTTCTTCTCGGTCTTCTCGGGCTTGTCGGCTTTAGCTTCCGGCGCTGATGACTCGGATTCGGACTTCTCGCCTTTAGTTGTCTTGGCGTAATCGGTTACGTACCAGCCGGAGCCTTTGAACTGGATCGCCGGGGCCGAGATTTTCTTTTCCAACTTGCCACCGCACTTGCGGCACTTGGTCAACGGCTTATCGCTGATCTTCTGAAAAGCTTCTACGTGCGCCTTGCACTTTTTACATTCGTACTCGTAAATCGGCATGCGCTGATTATAACCATTATTAGCCACAGATCACACGGATGACACGGATATCAGCTTTGCAACTTGCCGCGGGCATCGTCTATCCTTCGTCCGACAGATGTCGACCCAATCTCTTTCTTCAGAACGCAAGATCAAAATGCAGGAGGCGCGGGAGGGGATTATCAATCGCCTCGCGATGACTCTGCCTCACACTATCAATCTCGACCGCTTCCTCAACGCCATCGTCTCCGAACTTGGCCGCATGATGAACGTCGATCGCTGCGACGTGATCCAGTTGAATTCACCCAGCGAGCTGCGCATCAGCCACGAGTGGCGCGCGTCCAGCGACGTGCCGTCGAGTCTTGGGACTGTTATTCCGCTGAACGTGAAGCAACTCTCGGAACATGTCGACCTCAGTAAGCCGATCCGGTTGGACGACATTTCAGCTGTCGGTCTCGATCAGAAGGTCAGATTTCTTGCCGCGAGTCTTGGCACTCGTTCGTTGCTAGTCGTTCCGGTGATGCTTGGTAGCGACGTGCTCGGCCTGGTTGGCCTGCACACGACACGCGAGCCGCGCGAGTGGCTCGACGACGAAGTCTCGTTTCTACAATCGATCGCCGGGCAGATCGCGATCGGATATCAATACACGCGACTCTACACCGATAAGGAACGTGAAGCCGAGACGAAGCGGGCGCTGTTATCGATCGCGAATGCGTTGAACGCGCGGTCGGATTTTCGTGAGGTGTCGTCGCTCGTGCTGGAGCGTGCGGTGGCGCTGGTCGGCGCTGACTATTCGGCACTTGGCGTACTCGATCCGGCGGGCAGTCGCATCAGTCTCGCCGCATTCAAAGCCGCGCCGGAAGCGGCGGCTATCGAGTCTGTGCAGGGACTGTTGGACGCACATGGAAAGTCGCTGGATGTGACCGCGTTTCCCGCGATGGTGGAAGTGCTCGCGCAAGGCAAGACGCTGCGCCTGCTCGAAACAGATCTGCCGCTTCCGATCAGGCTTTTGTTCAACTCAATACTGGGTGGTCGCGCAGCGCTCGTGGCACCGGTCAGAGTTGGTGGGCATACGTTTGGCCTTCTTGGACTGGTTTGGAGCCAGGCGCGCGAAGGATTTGAGGACCACGAAGTCGCGCTCGTTGAAGGCATCGCGGACCAGATCGGCACGGCGCTGGAGCGCGATCAGTTGTCGGCGGAAATCATGCACCTGCGTAGCGCGCTGCACGAACGTTACGGCGAGGAACGCATCATCGGTCAAACGCCCGCGATACGTCGCGCCATCGAGCTGGCATTGAGCGTCGCCGACACGCAAACCACAGTCTTGATCGAGGGCGAATCAGGAACAGGTAAAGAACTGCTGGCTAACCTTATTCATTTCAACTCCGGTCGCGAAGATCAACCGTACGTGAAACTAAACTGCGGCGCGATTCCGGAAACGCTGCTGGAGTCGGAGCTTTTTGGTCACGAGAAAGGCGCGTTTACTGACGCGCGTGCGCTGCGACGCGGGCGCTTCGAAGAAGCTGACGGCGGAACGTTATTTCTCGACGAAGTGGGCGAGATGAGTCCGTCGGCGCAGGTGAAATTGCTACGCGTGCTGCAGGATGGCGAACTCACGCGCGTCGGCGGTAGTGAAGTGATCAAGACTGACGTTCGCGTGCTGGCGGCGTCAAATGTCGATCTGAAGCGTGCCGTCGAACTGGGCAGCTTCCGGCAGGATCTTTTCTACCGGCTTTCGGTCTTCCCGATTAAGTTGCCGTCGCTGCGTGAGCGTCCCGAAGATATTCATCCTCTGGTGATCCACTTCCTGGAGCACTACAAACAGAAGACGAACCGCTTCGTTTCGGGCATCTCGAAAGACGCGCTACAGGCCTTCATCACTTACGATTGGCCCGGCAACGTCCGTGAGCTCGAGAATGCGATCGAGCGTGCGGTGATCATCGCCTCGGGGCGCGCAATCGAACTCGAGGACCTGCCCGAAGCGATCAGCAAGATCGCGCTTCAGGAACGCGACCGGATCAAGGTAGAACGGGCAAAGGCCGCGAGCGAAGGTCGCACGACAACCTTCGAGATCACCGTCCCCTCGTCAATGGAAGAGATCGAGCGCCAGGCCATCGAAG
>Ga0207643_10001004_pt1 | contig 16807 bp, 14 predicted proteins | sample KBSMisM62_FD_184313 | JGI IMG/M metagenome (GOLD analysis project Ga0207643, IMG submission 184313) | Miscanthus rhizosphere microbial communities from Kellogg Biological Station, Michigan, USA - KBS Miscanthus M6-2 (SPAdes) (version 2) | ecosystem: Host-associated > Plants > Roots >...
GCAGGGACCCAGTCTCGCTGAACTCGAGCGCGCGAGCAACGCCCTCGCCGAGCGCGCGAAGAGCATCACCGGCCTTGTGGACGTGGACACCTCGCTGCGAGTTGGAAAACCCGAGATCTCGGTGCGCCTCGATCGGCCGAAAGCGGCGGACCTCGGTGTGCAGGTCTCTGACGCGGCAGAAGCGCTGCGCCTGCTCGTCGGCGGCGATCAGGTCACGACGTACAACGAAGCTGGCGAGCAGTACGAAGTGCATCTGCGCGCCGAAGGCCGCAACCGCGACACCGAGGCCGCGATTGGACAGCTCACCGTACCATCGACCCGGCTTGGGAGCGTCCTGCTCGACAACATCGCGACCTTTGCGCATGGCGCTGCGCCGTCCGACATCCGTCGGCTCAATCGTCAGCGTCAGGTCACTTTGTCGGCGAACATGCTGCCGGGCACATCGCAAGCCAGCGCGCAGCAGGAAGTGCTCGCGGCTGCGTCGCAGCTCGGGCTCGGGCCCGAGTATCGACTCGCGTTCGCCGGGCGTTCACGCGAGCTCAATCGCACCGCGAGCGCGTTCCTCCAGGCGCTCGCGCTGTCGCTGATTTTCATGTACTTGGTGCTGGCGGCGCAGTTCGAATCATGGCTCCATCCGGTCACCATCCTGCTGTCGCTTCCGCTGACACTGCCCTTCGCGCTCATTTCCATCCTGATTTTCGGCCAATCACTGAACATCTTCTCCGCGCTCGGGATGCTCGTGCTTTTCGGCGTCGTGAAGAAGAACTCGATTCTGCAGATCGATCACGCCAACCAGCTCCGGGAGGCCGGGCTCGACGCCCATCACGCGATCGTGCAAGCGAGCCGCGATCGTCTGCGGCCGATCCTGATGACGACGCTGGCGTTCGTGGCCGGCATGGTTCCGCTGGTCGTAACGCAGGGTGTGGGTTCCGCCACCAATCACGCGATCGGTTTCGTCGTGATCGGGGGCCAGACGCTGGTGCTGGCGCTGACGCTCGTCGTAACGCCGGTCACCTACTCGCTCTTCGAAGACGCCCGCGAGCAGCGGGTCGTCGGGCGGAGTTTCAGCTGGATTCGTTCCAAGCTCCCGCTTCCGGATCCTGTGACACCTGTCTAAGGCGGGTCTGAAGACCCGCCTCTACTGCTTCACGTAGATCTCTCCGCTCTTTCTGAACTCGACCGACTTCTCTTCCATCCCTGCCTGTCGTATCTGCTGCGTCAACTCCATCGAGCAGAACTTTGGACCGCACATGGAACAGAAGTGCGCAACCTTGGCGCCTTCGGCCGGCAGGCTCTCGTCGTGGTACGCGCGGGCGGTCACCGGATCCATCGCCAGGTTGAACTGGTCCTCCCACCGGAATTCGAACCGTGCTTTCGAGAGCGCGTCGTCCCATGCCTGCGCGCGGGGATGGCCTTTGGCGAGATCGGCGGCGTGGGCGGCGATTTTGTACGCGATGACACCGGCCTTCACGTCGTCGCGATCGGGCAAACCAAGGTGCTCCTTCGGCGTGACGTAGCAAAGCATTGCGGTGCCGTACCATCCGATCATCGCCGCGCCGATCGCTGAGGTGATGTGGTCGTAGCCCGGAGCGACGTCGGTCGTCAGCGGTCCGAGCGTGTAGAAGGGCGCTTCACCACACCATTCCATCTGCTTCTCGACGTTTTCCTTGATCAGATGCATCGGAATGTGGCCTGGGCCTTCGTTCATCACCTGGACGTCGTACTCCCACGCGATCTGCGTGAGCTCGCCCTGCGTTTTCAACTCCGCAAATTGCGGCTCGTCATTCGCATCCGCGATCGAACCCGGACGCAAGCCGTCGCCCAGCGAGAACGACACATCGTAGGCGCGCATAATCTCGCAGATCTCGCGGAACCGCGTGTAGAGGAAATTCTCCTGGTGATGCGCCAGGCACCACTTCGCCAGGATCGAGCCGCCGCGCGACACGATGCCGGTGACGCGGCGCGCCGTCATCGGGATGTAGCGGAGCAGCACGCCGGCATGCACCGTGAAGTAGTCGACACCTTGCTCGCACTGCTCGATGAGCGTGTCGCGATAAACCTCCCACGTGAGATCTTCAGGCCGGCCACCGACCTTCTCGAGCGCCTGATAGATCGGCACGGTGCCGATCGGGACCGCAGAGTTGCGGATGATCCATTCCCGCGTCGCGTGGATGTTCTTGCCCGTCGACAGATCCATGACTGTGTCGGCGCCCCACAACGTGGCCCACTGGAGCTTCTCGACTTCGTCCTCGATCGAGGAGCGCACGGCGGAGTTGCCGATGTTCGCGTTGATCTTCACCAGGAAGTTGCGCCCGATGATCATCGGCTCCAACTCCAGGTGGTTGATGTTCGAAGGAATGATGGCGCGGCCGCGCGCGACCTCGGCCCGGACGAATTCCGCCGGCAGCCCTTCACGCGCCGAAATGAATTCCATCTCGGGCGTCACCTCCCCGCGGCGGGCGTAATACAGCTGCGTGCCAACGTGGCCCGTTGCGCGGCGGGCCTCTATCCATGGCGCGCGCAATTTTGGCAGACCGTTACGGACGTCGTGTCCCTGCGGCCCGCTCGTGTCGTAGAGCCGAATCGGCGGTTCGCCGCCGCTCAGCGTCACCTCCCGCATCGGAACGTCGAGCGAAACAGACGCTCCGCCCGGTGTCAGCGTGGCCGTTCGTGTTTCAACGACTTTGCGAGAGTTGGGATAGGCCGAGGCGAAATCGATCATGAACGCGCTCCAGTCGGGCAGAAATCGGCTGGGCGGCAGCAGGGCGGGATGATGGCCGCACTCCCTACGCCGGTCTCAACCGGGTCCGCCTTCGCACGAGGCTATGGCGAGACCCCGCCGCAGCGCTTGCGCGGAGGGCGGGTCAGGTTCCAAGGGTCTCTCTCAATCCCGATTGGGGATACCCCTGGCGGACTTGGGGGATTATACCTGCCACGAACGGTGGATAATGTGCATATGTGGAAAGTCTTGCTGTCCAGCTTCATCGTCGTGGGCGTCATCGCGGTCCATGCGCAAGCGCCAACCACACCGGCCAAGCCACAAGAGGGAACGAGCCAGCCAAAACCTGCGCCGCCTGCAACGACACCCGCGCCTGCGCCCAAGCCCACGGCACCTGCGACCACGCCACCTGCGACCACACCACCTGCGACTACGCCACCTGCGACCACGCCACCGGCGACGACGACTCCGGCCGCGCCGCGGCGCGCGCCCGCGACGAACAGTCGTGCAGGCATGGCGATCACGGTCACCGATCCCAAGGGATTAACCTTGCCGGGAATCCAGGTCGGCGTGACCGGAACCACGACGCGGAGCGGAGAGACAGACGCAAGCGGAAACATCAACTTCACCGGCCTGATGGCAGGAACCTACCGTCTGAGGTTCGATGGTGAAAATTGGATCTCGTTCGAGCGGGAAGTCACGCTCAGCGCCGGGAAGGTCCAGGATGTCGACGTCGCGTTGAATCCCGCTCCGGAACCGCCGCCACCACCTGCACCGGCGCCTGCGCCTGAGCCAGTGGCGCCGGCAACGAAGGTGGGACCCAAAGGCCAACCGCAGACCGTCGCCATACTCGATTGGCTGGACAAGGAGTTCGTGGGACGGGATCCACGCCGTGAATCAATCTTGGCGTGCAGCGGCAATGAGCGCACGACGATCCTGCAGCTGAATGAGCCGATGCCACAACGTCTGTATGAAGAAGCCGACGTGGTGTACTACGTGCTCGGCGGCGAAGGGAGCGTCTCGTTGGACGGAAAGAACGCGCGAATCACAACCAACGGCTTCGTTTCCGTACCGCGCGGCACCCCGCACAGCTTCGAAAAGCGTGGTAACCGGCCGTTGATGTTGCTCGCAGTCCTCGGGGGCGAGCCCTGCGAGAAGGCCAAGTAGAAACGGGTCCCTGGTCCCGATTGGACCAAGAACCAAGCACCAAGGACTAGATTTATCGAGGCCGCCCCTGCGAGTCTGCGTCGAAGGCGTAGCCAACAAAGTCCGGCTTCTGGTCCGAGCGCAGCAGCAGCGTCGTGAACATGAACGACATGGCGTAGCGCCCGTCGGCAACGCGCGTGACGCTCAGCGGCTGCTGGTAGACGACGTGCCAGTCCCAGATGTTGTCCCACACATCGATTCCGATCTCGATGAAATCGGGATACTTGCGCGTGGACATCAGCCACGTGCGTTGCTGCTCGCGCACGCGGGAGACCCCTCGCCATCGCGATGAGTAGACCTGATCGAACTGTCGCTCGAAGGTTTCGCGGAGGCGATTGATCGCCGTCGTCGATTGCTCATCGTCAACGGCGGCATCAGCCTCCGCAGCGGGCGCCATCATCGACGCCAACCCCGCGACGAGTCCCCCACCCACGAGATCACGGCGTTGCACCATTTCGGCCTCCTGTCTCGTTATCGAGTCACCATGAGCGTGGCGCGATATTCGTCCTGCGCGATGGTGCGACTGCTGAACGGATACGGCTGAAGCTCGACGAGTGTGATCCGCACCCCGCCATAGGGAGCGCTCGCCTGACTGGAGTCCCCTGTGTGCAGTCCCAGCAGCGTTGACGCATCTGCACCGGACGCACGAATTTCGACGAGCGCATCGCCACCCTGAATGCAGATCGCGTCCGCCGGACACCGTGAATCACCAGTGACCCGAACGAACTGGAATCGCACATCAGTGTTGTCGACGTCAGCAAGTTCTCCGGGAGCCAGCGTAAATCGCTGATTCAGCGACACTGTCGGTCCTGTTGGACTGTTTTCGTCACAGCCTGTGACAAACAGGAGACAAATCAGCAGGGTCGCGGCACGCATGGCGGGGTCGACAGCGAAGAGCGTACCAGGCCGCAAAGCGGTTCGGATCACGGTTCGTAGACGAAAGAGAACGCTGTGGCGCCATCGCGAAGTCCCTTGCCGATGTCCAGCCTGAACAGGCCGTTCAGACCCGGCAAGGCAACTCGCAATCCGCCTCCGACGTCGACGTCGCCTCTCATCTCAGCCACGGCCTGGCGATCGACGCGAGCGGCGTCGGCGAACACCGCGGCCCCGATGTGAATCACCGATTGCACAGTCCACCACTGTCGAGCCTCGCCTGACAGATACGCAATGCGTCGGCCCAGCCGATCGGATTGCAGCATCCCGTCGTCGACGATCGGATGCGCGCGAAGAAGCGCCTGGCGCACGTTGCCGGTGTCGCCGGCAAACCAAAGATCAGGCGGGGTCGCGACTGTGGTTGTCGCGCCTCCGGCGCGTGCAATGAATACGGTCCCCTGCTGCCGATCGCTCGAGCGCAGGCTGCCCGCCGCGCCGATCGACCCGAACCGTTGCTCACCCAACCAACTCGAGCCGTCGACGTGAAGCGTGATGCGATCGTGCGCGGAGGCGAGGCGGAGTCCTGCTGACGCAACACCGTAGCTGCCGTAGTCCTTCCAGGCATCGACGCCCCAGCGAGCCGATATTCGCGCCCACGGCATGATCCAATTCGAGATCGTCATACCGGCACCGGCGCGACGCGAGAGCGGGAACGTGTCATCGGAAAACGGCTGCTGCTCGCCGGAAGCATCGATGCCCCAGAGCCCACCCCAGGGAGCAGGCGCGATCATTTCGAAGTTCACACGCGGCCTGCCCGGCCAGAATCGCCAGCCGGCACTGAGCCGCTCTCCGCCTCCAGTCAACGCGCCGATCGACAGGCTGACTTCGCTTCGTGCCAGGGCGACGAGACCCATCGAGGCGTAGCTCCACAAGTCAGTCGGTACAAGCGGGCGTTCGACAATGTGCGCTCGCAATTCGGCCAGACCGGAGCGCGGCACGAACTCGAGCCGTGTGCCCGTCGCGGACGGCAGCTCCTTCAACCGTCGCGCACTCAGGTCGAACAATCCGGGCGTGAGCAGCGCCTGCGACGGGACGGCTAACAGACGCTCGACCACCCGCTGCCTCGTGCGCGTGAGACCGCCGACCGCGACCAGATCAACGCGTGGCTGCTCGATTCGGTTCCACGCTTCGAGTGCACCTGTGGGATCGTTCTGAACAAAGCGACTGGTCGCGAGCAGCTGCCAGGCGTACTTGTCGGTCGGATCGGTGGCAAGGGTAGCCGCCGCGAGCTCGGTCACCTCCGGCCACCGGCGTTGCAAGAGACGCAGTCCCGCGAGCTCGCGAAGCGCTTCCGATCCTCCGCACGACAACGCGGTCGTCAAGTTCCGTTCGGCCGCGTCGAACTCACCGGCCTGCGCGTGCTGGACACCGGCCGAGATGAGACTCGCGCAGGAGGAGGCATCGGCGGTATCGGCCCGAGGCGGTGGCTCCGCGGCGCGAGAAGGCTCGCCGGGGACGATGACGGCCATCCATCGGCTCGCCGACGACCATCGCTGCGCGAACCGCGCGCGTTCCATGACCTGGAAGGGCGCGCGCGCCGGATCGTGAAATACGATCGCCCGGGGCGTCGAGGCGACGACGACGACATAGTGGAGTGCGCCGGGGCGATCCTCGATGAGCGTCATCACAGGCCGGCCACGAGCCAATTCGGCATCGATGACATCCTCCCGTCCATCGATCGCGAGCGCGTTCCAACCGCGTTGCCGCAGATCGTCGATGAGCCTCGTGGTCCGAATGCCGCCGGCGCTGCGATCGACCAGATGGGCGAAGGAGTCGGCATTGAGGCCGCGCTCTCCCCAGTAGCGCAGCACCATCGCCGCGGCGGCGCCTCCGCAAAGCGCCTCTGACTGCGAGATGAAGGGAACGTCGAGAATCGGGAAAGGCTGTTGTGGTGCCTGGGCGTACGCCGAGGTTACGAGAGACACGCACACGAGGACGACGGCCAGGCACGTCGTCCTCGTATGGGAACTCCGGTCACGATCCCGAAAGCGATGCGGGCACACTCAATCCAGTGCGACGATCAGCAGGATGAGCACCAGCAAGCCGATGATGATTACCGTCGTGGAGATGGTGATCTTCGACTGGCCACCGGCCAGGGCTTGTTCCGCCTGCCGTGCCTGCGCAGCCAGCGCGCCAAGTTGCTGACTGTCGATGGTTGCGACGGCACTTGCCGCCCGGCGCAGATCGATTCCGGCGCGCGCGGCTGTCTCTTTCACGGCGGGATTCTCGAGCACGCGCAGCACGTCAGCCCGGTCGGCCGCGGCTCCAGACACGTGCTGTTCCAGCGCCGAATCGATCGCTGACTGTGTCGCAGCGTGCGAACCTTGAGCGTGAACGCGCGGGACTGCGGTAAATACTGTGATCAGGATCACAAGAATAGAAACAGGCGTGCGCATGCGTGAGTAGCCTCCTCGAGCGAACATTGTAGCGAACCAGCGATGGCAAACGCTGTGCAAAATCACGACCAGGAGAAGTTCGAGAAGTGGTTGGCGACGGCCGAACGTCGGTATCTTGCCGATTTGCGGGTTCAGGAGATCACGCGCGCGCTGCGAGCGTTGTCGTCCGCGTACGTCGAGCGACGCGAGCGCGGCAGCGGCCAGCGAGTGCGGGGAGCACTCGACACCGCCGGGAAACGTGCCGCGTTCGCGCTCTATTACGCGCCGCTGCACTTCATCGCGGTGGCCGAAGCCGTTCGGTCCCTGCGAGCCGTGGACTCTCCGCCAAACACCATCATCGACCTCGGTTGCGGTACGGGCGCGGCTGGAGCCGCCTGGGCGATCGCGGCTGAATCCACGGCGACGATCATCGGGATCGATCGACATCCATGGGCCGTCGCCGAGACACGCTGGACGTACTCGCAGTTCGGGCTGCCGGGTCGCGCAAAGCAAGGCGACGTTGAGCGGCTTCCTGCCTCGCGTTCGCGCGAAAGTGTCGTCGCCGCCTACACGCTCAACGAGTTGCCGGATGGGCCGCGCGGACGTGTCGAGCTGCAGCTGTTGGATCGTGCGCGACGAGGCGGGCGCGTGCTCATCGTCGAACCGCTCGCGCGTGCCGTCGCGCCGTGGTGGGACGACATGGCCACGCGGCTGGTCGCTCTCGGTGGGCGAGCTGATGAATGGAAACTGACGATCGACGTCCCACCCATCGTCGGTCAGCTCGGCGCAGCGGCCGGGCTCAACTACCGCGAGCTTCGGTTTCAGACGATGTTCTTGTGAAATGACCCCGGGGGTGATTTCCGCGATTTGACGAGCGCAAGCGCGGAAATCACCCCCGGGGTCTTTATGATGCTATTCTCGGCTCTTCGGATGAACGCGCACGGCGGCACGAGCCCCGGTCGATACGGCACACAGTTTCCGCTCACACTCACGGCACTCGGCGTCGTTTATGGCGACATCGGGACCAGCCCGCTCTACGCGATTCGTGAGTGCTTCTTCGGTTCACATTCGGTCGGTCCCACGCACGAGAACGTACTGGGCGTCTTGTCCCTCGTTCTCTACGCGCTGCTGCTCGTCATCTCGGTCAAGTACACCAGCCTCGTCATGCGGGCGGACAACCAGGGGGAAGGCGGCATCCTCTCGCTCACGGCGCTGCTGCCGTCGCGCAACGGATCACGCACTGTTCAGAACTATTCGATCCTCGTCGCGTTCGGAATCGTCGGTGCGTCCCTGCTCTGTGGCGAAGGCATGATCACGCCAGCGGTCAGCATCATGAGCGCGATCGAAGGGCTTCAGGTCGCCACGCCAGTCTTTTCTTCCTGGGTGGTACCGATTTCGGTCGTGATTCTCGTTGTCCTGTTCGTGATTCAACGCCACGGGACGCATCGCGTAGGAGGACTCTTTGGCCCGGTGATGGTGGTGTGGTTCCTCACGATCGCCATCCTCGGATTCCGGTGGATCGTTCGGGCGCCGGAGGTCCTGATGGCGTTCGATCCGAGGCACGCCGTCCGCTTCTTCGTCGAGCACGGATGGCACGGATTCGCGGTGCTGGGCGCGGTCGTCCTGGTCGTCACGGGGGCGGAAGCCCTGTACGCCGACATGGGGCACTTTGGACGCCGCCCGATTCGAGTGGCGTGGTTCTCACTCGTCCTGCCAGCGCTCTTGATCAACTACTTCGGACAAGGCGCGCTGGTCTTGATCAGCGGTGAAACCGCAACGCAGCCTTTCTTCATGATGGCGCCGTCGTGGGCGCTGCTGCCACTTGTCGGTCTCTCGACGGCTGCGGCAATCATCGCGTCGCAGGCGTTGATCTCGGGCGCCTTCTCGCTGACCCGCCAGGCCATCCAGCTCGGCTACGCGCCGCGTCTCGACATCCAGCACACGTCGTCGGTGACGATGGGTCAGGTCTACGTGCCGCAGGTGAACTGGTTCCTCGCGATCTGCACTGTCCTCATCACCATCTTCTTCCAGTCGTCGAGCGCGCTGGCAGCGGCCTACGGAATCGCCGTGACCGGGACGATGGTGATTACCACCATCCTGCTGTCTGTCGTCGCCATCGAGCGTTGGAAGTGGCCGAAGCCGGCAGTGATCTGCGGGGCGCTGATTTTCCTCGCAGTCGATCTGTCGCTCTTCGGCGCCAACCTCGTGAAGGTGCTGCAGGGCGGCTGGCTTCCGCTGGTGATTGGCGTGCTGCTCTTCACGTTGATGACGACATGGAAGACGGGCCGCAAGCTGGTCGCCGAACGTCTGACCGCGCGCGCGTTTCCACTCGAAGATTTCATGTCCGCCGTCTCGTGCGACCCGCCGACGCGCGTCTCAGGCACCGCCGTGTTCATGACGGCGCAGCCGCGCGGCACGCCGCCAGCCCTCGCCCACAATCTTCGCTACAACAAGATCCTTCACGAGCACGTGATCGTGCTGACGGTGAGAACGTCGCATACGCCCTACGTGGCACCGGATCAACAAATCGAGGTCCAATCGCTCGGACTTGGCGTCTACAACGTGCGCGTGCAATACGGCTTCATGCAGGATCCTGATGTGCCGAGCGCACTCCTCGCGGCGCGGGCGCGTGGCGTCGAATTCGATCCCGACGACCTGACGTACTTCCTCGGACGCGAGACGATCATCGTTACCAGGCGCCCGGGCATGGCGGCTTGGCGCGAAAAGCTGTTCGTGGTCATGGCACGCAACGCCGTGCGCGCGACGGCGTTCTTCCATCTGCCGCCCGAGCGCGTCGTGGAACTTGGCGTGCAAGTAGAAATGTGAAGGGTTCAGACCCCTTCACCAGATGCACGCCCTACAGCTGCGAAGTGCAGTGCGGGCACCGTTTGGCAGCGATCGGGATCAACATTGCGCAGAACGGGCACGCCCTGGTTGTCGGTCCGGCGACGGCGGCCGGACGTTCGAAGGCCGTTTTGATCCGATTGACCTGCCTGACCAGCAAGAACACTGCGAACGCCACGATCAGGAAGCTCACGATGTCATTGATGAATTGCCCGTAGGCGATGACGGGGATGCCTTTTTCCTTGGCTTCAGCCAGTGACATCGGTATTCCCTTGGTACTGTCGAGCACAAACAAAAGCCCCGAGAAGTCGGTTCGGCCGAGCAGCAGGCCAAGAGGCGGCATGATCACACCTTCGACCAGCGTGGTGACGATACGCCCAAAGGCGGCGCCCATGATGACGCCGACGGCCAGGTCTATCACGTTGCCCCGGGCAACGAACTCCCTGAATTCCTTGAGCATGTCGCCCTCCTGAATCTGGCGGGACAGTGTAGCAGTTCACGCATCCGCTGCCGTTCGCCCGCTGCCACCCCGACGTACAATCAATTCGCCATGCCTCGAATGCCGCTCGTGGCTGCGGCGGTTCTCTGTTGCGTTCTCATCGAGGCGGTCTGGGCGCAGACGGAGTCGTCGCGTCGCCACGTCATCGTCACCGAGATCGACGGCATCATTCAGCCGGTCACATCCGAGTACTTCACCGACGCGATCGACGCCGCTGATACCTCCGGCGCCGAGCTCGTGGTGCTCGTGCTGCGAACGCCTGGCGGCCTCCTCGATTCCACCCGCACGATGGTGTCGCGCATGATCACATCAAGGGCGCCGGTCGTCGTGCTGGTCAGTCCCTCAGGCGCGCGTGCCGCATCGGCCGGGTTCATTCTGCTGATCGCCGCCGACGTCGCGGCAATGGCGCCAGGCACTCATGCCGGCGCGGCTCACCCGGTGGCGGGCTCGGGCGAGAAAATGGACGATACGACGTCGCAGAAGGCCGCCTCCGACGTGGCGGCGTACGCGCGAACGCTGGCGGAAGCGCGCGGTCGCAACGTTCCTTTCGCCGAGGAAGCCGTTCTCCAGAGCAGAGCGTTCACCGATCGGGAAGCACTGGACGCCAACCCGCCACTCATCGACCTGAACGCCAAGGACGTGGACGATGTCCTGATGCAGCTCGATGGCCGCTCGATCAAGCGTTTCGACGGACGCTCGACGACGGTGCATACGAAGGATGTCGAGGTGCGGCGGCTCGACATGACCAATCGGCAGCGCTTCCTGAGTGCGATCGCGCATCCGCAGGTCTCGTACATCCTGATGACGCTCGGCCTTCTTGGTCTCACCGTCGAACTGTGGAATCCGGGACTCATCGCGCCGGGCGTCATCGGCGGTCTCTGCCTGCTGCTCGCGTTCTTCGCGTTTCAAATCCTGCCGGTCAACATGGCGGGATTGCTCCTCGTCATCTTCGGCATCGCGCTGCTTGTTCTCGAGTTGAAGGTGCCGAGTTTTGGAGCGCTCGGCATCGGCGGCGCCGTGAGCCTCATACTGGGCTCGCTGATGTTGACCGATGTTGTACCCGGCGTTCGCGTCGGGCTCGGCGTCATCCTGCCCGCTGCCATCGGATTCGCGGTCGTCTTCCTGTTCCTCGGCAGACTCGCGTTGAGGGCGCAGATGCGGCCTCCGGTCACCGGTGCCCAGGCGATCGTCGGCCAGCTTGCGCGCGTGCGGACGCCGCTGCTGCCCAACGAGGCCGGCCTCGTCGACTTTCGTGGTGAAATCTGGCGCGCGGTCAGCCAGGTTGCGCTGCCACCGGGCCATCCAGTCCGCGTTGCACGGGTGGATGGACTCACGCTGACCGTCGAGCCGACGGATCTCATCGCGGCGAAAGGAGCTGACTGATGGAGGGCTTGCCGATATCTCCGATGCTGATATTTCTGGTCCTACTGGTGATCTATGTCATCAGCTCGATCCAGATTCTGAACGAGTACGAACGGGCCGTTGTTTTTCGTCTCGGCAAGCTGCTTCCACAACCGAAGGGGCCGGGTGTGGTGCTCGTGTTCCGCCCGATCGATCGCTACGTTCGCATGAGCCTACGCACCGTGGTGCTCGACGTCCCGCCGCAGGACATCATCACCCGCGACAACGTCTCCGTCAAGGTCAACGCCGTCGTCTATTTCCGCGTGCTCGATCCGAGCAGGGCGGTCGTCGAAGTCGAGAATTACATGTATGCGACGTCACAGCTTGCGCAAACGACCTTGCGCAGTGTGCTCGGGCAGGCGGAGCTCGACGACCTGCTGGCCCAGCGCGACCGGCTGAACCAGCAGTTGCAGCAGATCCTCGACAGCGAAACCGAGCCGTGGGGGATCAAGGTATCGTCGGTCGAGGTGAAGCACGTCGATCTGCCGCAGGACATGCAGCGCGCGATGGCCCGGCAGGCGGAAGCCGAGCGTGAGAAGCGCGCGAAGATCATTCACGCCGAAGGCGAGCTGATTGCGTCGGATAAGCTCGCGCAGGCGGCGGCCATCATCGATCGGCAACCGGCAACCATGACGCTGCGCTATTTGCAGACGTTGACGGAGATCGCTGCGGAGCAGAACTCGACCATCATCTTCCCGCTTCCGATCGAGTTAATGCGGATGCTCAGAACCGAGAAGTAGACGGGGGTCAGACCCTTCAGTTGCTGCCGAGCACCTCGCGCACTTTGTGTGCGAGATCGGAGGGCGTGAATGGCTTCGACAGAAAGTGCTCGGCCGCGGTGACGCCGTGATGCACGACCGCCTCAGCGCTGAAGCCTGACGTATAAAGCACGCGCAGCCCCGCGCGCTGAGCGCGAAGTCGATCAACGAGTTGATGACCGTTGAGCCCCGGCATGACGACGTCGGTGATCACCAGATCGGGCTCGAGCCCGCCGTCGGTACACCGGGCGAGCGCCTCTTCGCCGCTGCCAGCCGTGACAACGTGGTAGCCGCAGCCTTCGAGCACGCGGCTGGCCGCTGCGCGCACACCAGCTTCGTCATCAACCAGCAGAACCGACGCCTGACCGCGCGGAAGCGGCTGGCTCACAGTCGGCGCCGTCACACCCATGTGGCTCGTCCGCCCTTCGGGTAAATAGATCTTGAACGTCGTACCGCGTCCGCGCTCGCTATACACCCAGATGTAGCCGCCACTCTGCTTGACGATGCCGTAGACGGTGGAGAGACCGAGATCGCTGCCACCCTGTGCAGACTTGGTCGTGAAGAAAGGCTCGAAGAGGCGTAGTTGGGTGTCGACGTCCATCCCGGGACCGGTGTCACTGATGGTCAGCAAGACGTACACGCCAGGCTGCACGTTCACTCGATCGGCGACGTAGGCTTCTGTCAGGACGACGCGACGCGTCTCCATGACGAGCACGCCGCCATGCGGCATCCCGTCACGGGCATGCATCGCGAGATCCAGGACAACGCGGCGCATTTGACTGGGATCGACATAAACGGGCGGAAGGCCCGGCTCAGGAATAACCTTCAACTCGATCTGATCGCCGAGCGTTTCCTTGAGCATCGGCTCCAGTTCCGCGACCACGGTATTCAGGTTTGCGTCTACCGGCCTGAGCATCTGGCGCCGCGAGAATGCCAGGAGCTGATTGGTGAGCCCGGCGGCGCGGCTGGCCGCCTCGAACGTTTCACGGGCGTGGACCCACTCGGGGCTCCCCTCCTCGAGGTCATTCATCAACATCTCGGAGGATACGAGCACGACGGTCAGGAGATTGTTGAAATTGTGGGCGACGCCTCCGGCCAGTCGGCCGATGGCCTCCACCTGATGCGCGTTGTTGTGAACCGCTCGCAGCTCGGCCTCGAGGTGCGTCGCTCGAAGTTCGAGCTCGTGAAAGCGGGCCACCGCCTCGCGTTCGTTCGCTCGACGCGCGATCAACGCGGCAATCCGCGCCACCAGGATTTCGGATTCGACGGATGCATCGACGCACTCGTCCGCACCGGCAGCCAAGGCGCGCAACACGTCGGCAGAATCGCGGCCTTCTTCCGCGATCAGCGCGACGGCAGTACAGGACAGCGCCGGGTCTTGCCGGACCGCGGCGCAGAGCGCGACGCCATCGACATCACGCGACCTGAGCGGCGCGACGATGAGATCCGGGTGGCTATCTCTCGCGCGTTCCAGAGCTCGGGGACCGTCAATGGTCTCTACGCAAAAATGTGCAACCAGGGACAGGCTATGCCGTTCGCCCGGATTGCCTATGAGAAGGATCGTCGCGGAAGTCGGCGGGGAACTCACAACTGACCAGCTTCAGGATACAACGGCGCGGCAGCCTCACAACGCGATCGCCATCAAACGGGCGCGTTATAGTGCAAAACGTGGGTGAGTACAACGCCTTCGAGCCCGGGCCACTGACGTTCATCGTCCTCCCCGTCCTGCTTGCCTGCGCGCTGGCGTGGGGCACCGTTGTCGCGTGGCGCCGGTCTGGCGCGCCAGCAAACGAAGCCCGGCGTGCCGGCACTTTGAGTCTCATTGCGGCACTTGCGTGGATGGCGGCAACCTGGATAGCGGCGGCATCGGGTGTCCTTCGACAGTGGGATCGCAATCCCCCGCCATTCGGCATCCTGGTCATCTCGATCGTTGCGATTGCATTCGGTATGAGCTTCAGCCGTTTCGGCTCGCGGCTTGCGACTGGCATCCCGCTGTCGGCCTTTATATTCGTGCAGGCCTTCCGGTTCCCGCTCGAGCTCGCGATGCATGGCATGTATACGCGCGGCATCATGCCTCTTCAGATGACTTACACGGGATTGAACTTCGACATCATCACGGGCATCGCCGCGATTCCAGTCGCGATTTTCTCAGCGCGCGGAACGAGCGGCCGCGGCGTCGTCACCACGTGGAACATCGTCGGCCTGGCATTGCTCGTCAACGTCGTGACCGTCGCGATCCTCGGCACGCCGCGTTTTCGATATTTCGGCGAAGAGCACCTGAATGTCTGGGTGACGTATCCGCCGTTCGTTTGGCTGCCCGCGGTGATGGTGCTGGCGGCACTTGCCGGTCACCTGCTCATTTTCCGAGCGCTTGCCGCTCAACGCCGTGGCGACCCGCATGAATCCACGCGCGCTTACGTCAACTGATATCGCAGCAGGTATAATCTTCTGTTCTTCGTCGAGCTTGGGAATTCATATCACTACGGCGCAGGCTTCAGCTTCTGCCGTGCTTGTGCACACAACCAGGAGACGCGCGTCACCATGAGTCACGAGAGTCTGGAGGATGTCCTGCAGCGCGCCGGTAGCGCTGTTCAGCTGTTGCGCAATTCGCAGATCGGTCCGTACGCCTTTCCGGTCGTCCCGCTGGAGTTCACGAATTGGCGTGACGAGCAACGCTCGTGGCGCGAGACCTGCGCGCTGTTCGACCAGTCTCATCACATGACGGACCTTTACATCGAAGGCCCGGACGCGGTGAAACTGCTCTCTGACCTGGGCATCAACAGCTTCAAGAACTTCAAGGTGAACCAGGCCAAGCAGTTCGTGGCATGCAATCCCGACGGCTACGTGATTGGCGACGCCATCCTGTTTTACCTGAGCGAGAACCGTCTGAGCCTCGTCGGCCGACCGTCCGCGCTCAACTGGGTCGAGTACAACCAGAGCACCGGCGGGTACAACGTGAAGGTCGAGCGCGACGAACGCTCCGCGGTGAATCGCGGCTCGCGCAAACTTTTTCGCTTCCAGGTTCAGGGCCCGAACGCCCTGAAGGTGATCGAGAAAGTGACCGGTCAGCCGGCGCCTGACATCCGCTTCTTCAACATGGGCGCAATGAGCATCGGCGGGCAGGAGGTTCGCGCGCTGCGTCACGGTATGGTCGGTCAGCCGGGCTGGGAGCTTTTTGGACCATGGGCGCAGGCCGAGACGGTGCGGAGTGCGATTCTCGAAGCCGGACGGGAGTACGGGATCCGGCAAGTCGGTGCGCGAACCTATCCAACGAGCTGCCTCGAGTCGGGGTGGATTCCGTCGCCGCTTCCCGCCGTCTACACCGGCGACAAGCTGGGGCCGTATCGACAGTGGTTGACTTCGAAGAGTTACGAGGCGATGGCCTCACTCGGCGGCAGTTTCTATTCCGAAGACATCAGGGATTACTACCTGACGCCCTACGACCTCGGATACGGGCCGTTCGTGAAGTTCGACCACGAGTTCGTGGGTCGTGAGGCGCTCGAGAAGATGGCCGTCAACGCTTCTCGCCAGAAGGTCACGCTCGTGTGGAATGGCGATGATGTCGCGCGTGCCTTCCGCTCGCTGTTCAACGACGGCGACATCACGAAGTACATCGATTTGCCGCTTGCGAACTACGCGACGCTGCCGTACGACCGCGTCGCACGGAACAGCAAGACGGTCGGTTTGTCCACTTACACGGGGTACATCTACAACGAGCGCGCGATACTCTCGCTCGCCATTGTCGACAACGCTCATGCCGCTCCGGGGACCGAGGTCACTCTCGTCTGGGGCGAGCAGGGACGCGGATCATCGAAGCCAACGGTCGAGCGTCATGGACAGGCGGAGATTCGCGCGACCGTTGCACCTGTGCCGATCTCCGAAGTCGCGCGCGTCGCGTATCGGCCGAAGTAACATCACCACGGGTTATCCGAATTCGCGGCCCGTAATCCCATAAGCCACGTGGGTTGACCTGACTACGACACACAGAGGCACCGAGGCACTGAGAATTTTGGGCATTCTCGCCTCGGTGGACTCAGTGTCTCGGTGTGTCGCGGTCATCACTTCAAGCGGT
>Ga0207643_10001005_pt1 | contig 16805 bp, 20 predicted proteins | sample KBSMisM62_FD_184313 | JGI IMG/M metagenome (GOLD analysis project Ga0207643, IMG submission 184313) | Miscanthus rhizosphere microbial communities from Kellogg Biological Station, Michigan, USA - KBS Miscanthus M6-2 (SPAdes) (version 2) | ecosystem: Host-associated > Plants > Roots >...
AAGGTGATCATCGCGCCCCAGCGGAACCACCAGAGAGCCCGGGGCAGCAGCTTCTGCTGGGCGCCGGAGCGTACCCCGGGCTCGGTCTCGGCAAAGAACGGAGTCTGTACGAGGTTGAAGTAGTACAGAAGGCCGATCCAGGTGATGCCCGTAAGGAAGTGGATCCACCGCAAGAGGAACAGCCAGCCTTCGGTGCTCATCAGCGCCATGTCACCCTCCCGGAAAGGCCTGCGGGCCAGTCACTGCGGCTCTTCTTCGTCCTCGTCGTCGTCGAGATCGTCGTCGTCCTCGTCGTCCTCGTCCTCGTCGTCTAGGTCGTCGTCGTCGAAGTCGTCGTCGAAGTCGTCGTCATCGAGGTCGTCGTCCTCGTCGACGTCGTCCGCGTCGTCGTCATCCTTGTCCTCGTCCTTGTCTTCGTCCTTGTCCTCGTCTTCGTCGTCGACCCGTCCAACCAGCAGCTGATCGTCTTCCTCGATCCAGGAGCGATTGCCGAGGCGAATCATGTGAAACGTCCTCCCGACATGCAGCGCGGCCGACATGCGGCTCGACCGAAATGAGCTCTAAGGCCGATGTGAAGCCCGTTAGGCTGGCGGGATTATAGCAAAGGGGGTTTGGGTGTCTACGCGATTTTGGCCGCCGGAGCCAAGTTATCCACTTATCCCCACTCGTCCACAGACCGAGAATTGAACGCGTGGATGCGCCTTCGCGGGCAGCGCGATGCGCGCGGGCACGACTGACGCGGCCTCCGCACCCTCTCGGCTCCGCGGGGCGCGTTTCGCGCGGCGTTGCGAGGGCGTCGCCCCCCGTGCCCGCATTTCCACGGCGTGCGGTCGGCCTTGACGCGACCGCGTCGCGACCTCTAGGATGCGCCGACGCCACCGGCGTCCCAAGGAGATCACTACATGCCGCTCTTCGCGGTCGAGCGTGACCTGAGCCAGCTGCCGCCCGAGCGGTTCCGGTCGGAGCTCAAGGGGCTGGTGGCCGCCTGCGCCCGGCTGAAGAGCGCCGGGAAGCAGGTGCGCTACATCAGCAGCGCGGTGTTCCCCGCCGAGGCCCGCGGGCTCTGCCTGTTCGGCGCCGAGCAGCCCCAGTGGATCCAGGAGGCGAACGAGGCCGCCGGCCTGCCCTACTCGCGGATCTTCGCGATGCTCGACCTCACGCCGAGCGGAGTACGCCGGGAGCTCTCCTGCGGCCGCCGCCCCCCCGAGAGCGAGACCGGGCGTGAGAGCGGCGCCGCCGGCCGCCCGGTCCGGGTGAGCGAGGAGATCGCGCGCTGGTCGGACGAGGGGCGCCAGCTCCTGCAGGTGCTGGGCGGATGGCTGGAGACCGCGGGGGCCATCCACGACACCGCGGAGGTGCTCGAGCACGAGCGGACCGCCCTGGCGGAGAGCGTCCGGCGCCTGGAGGAAGAGGCGCGACGCCTCGAGGAGGACGTCGACGGCTTGCGGGTCCAGCGCGACGACCTGCAGGAGGCGCTCCAGACCATCGCGAGCCAGATGACGCGCACCGCGGACGAGATTCTCTACCGCTTCGGAGCCCGCAGCGCGCCGGGCGACCTCGCCCCCCGATGAGCGCGGAGGGCAACGGACGTCGGCGGATCCTGGTGGTGGACGGCGACCCGCGCGAGCGCGGCCAGGCCGTCGACGCGCTCAACCAGGGCGGCTACCAGGTCGACAGCGCCGCGACCAAGGCCGAGGTGATCAGCCTGCTCGCCCGTCACGACTACGACCTGGTGCTGAGCGATCTGAAGATGCCGGACCTCAACGGCCCCGCGTTCTACCAGATGCTCAAGGAATCGACCCGGGGTGCCATCCCGCGGGTGATCTTCTCGATCCACAAGGGCTACACGCCCGAGTACGCCAACTTTCTCATGCGGCTGGCCGCCCCGGTCCTGATGAAGCCGGTCCCCGCGGCCGACCTGCGCCAGGCGGTCGAGCGGGCGCTCCCGGATCCGCGAACGACCTCCTCGCTCGTGTCCTGACGCGAGCCGGCCGCGCCGCGGCCGCGCTCAAATCGACGCGCCGGCACGACAGCGGCGTGCTAGTATTCCGCTCTGCAATTGCGCGAAGTTCCTGCCTCGGCGGCGTAGCTCAGGTGGCAGAGCAGGGGTCTCATAAGCCCCGTGTCGGAGGTTCGAGTCCTCCCGCCGCCACCACTTTCTGGTGGGTGGGGCGGGTCGGCGCCTGCGGCGAGGATCCGGCGTGCGGCGGCGCTACGGCTTGCGGTTGAGGGCGCGCTCGCGCTCTTCCCACTGCGCCTGCATGCGGCGCTGCTGACGACGCTCCGAGACGGTGTGGACGACGCCGAACAGGATGCTGAACACCACCGCCGCGATGCCGACGAGGGCGAACGTCATGGGCGGCGACACCGGGCGATCGAGCTCATGAATCGATCGTAAACCATGGGGCGAATCATCGCCAAACAAGACCGCCGCTCGGTTGAAGTCGCCCTGGCCCTCCGCTAGACTACATCCCCGTGACGCAAGCCTCCGCCGGTCGGCCCCTCGCGCGGTTCTCCGTCGTCGATCTGACCACCGTCCGCTCCGGGCCCACCTGCACCAAGATTCTCGCTGACTTCGGAGCCGACGTGATCCGGGTCGAGCGGCCCGGCGGGGAGGGGCGGGAGCGCGTCTTCTTCGACGCGGCCGACCTCCACCGGAACAAGCGAAGCGTGGCGGTGAACCTCCAGGACCCGCGGGGGGTCGCGATCCTCGAGCGCCTGGCCGCCCGGGCCGACGTGGTGGTGGAGAACTACCGGCCCGACGTCAAGCACCGGCTGGGGGTGGACTACGAGACCCTCTCCCGGGAGAACCCGCGGCTCGTCTACGCCAGCATCTCCGGATTCGGGCAGGAAGGGCCGTACCGCGACCGGCCTGGCTACGACCAGATCGTGCAGGGCATGTCCGGGCTCATGTGGCTCACCGGCACCGCGGAGAGCGCGCCGCTGCGGGTCGGCATCCCGATCGGCGACCTGCTGGCCGGCTACTTCGCGGCGATGGGGATCCTCACCGCCCTGCTGGAGCGAGAGGTGTCCGGCCGCGGCCAGAAGGTCGAGACCTCCTTGCTGGAGGCGCTGACCGGCAGCCTGTCGTTCCAGGCCGCGAAGTACGTCAACACCGGCGAGGTGCCCCCGCCGGTCGGCAACCACCATCCGCTGACGGCACCGATGGGCGTCTACCGCGCGAAGGACGGGTTCTTCAACCTGGCCGTCGGCAACGACGACATGTGGCGGCGCTTCTGCAAGGCGATCGACCAGCCGGGGCTGGCCGCCGACGCGCGCTTCGGCGGCATGCTGAGCCGGGTGAAGCACCGCCGCGACCTGGACGCGGCTCTGGAGGCCACCTTCGCGGCGCGGACCGCCGCGGAGTGGGTCGAGATGCTGAACGCGGCGGGCGTGGCCAGCGGGCCGATCAACACGGTGGACGCGGTGTTCGCCGATCCGCAGATCCGCCGGGCGGACCTGGTGCGAGCGGTCGCCAACGCCGCGTGGGGGCCGCACAAGGTGCTGGCCCTGCCGGTCCACCTCTCGCGCACTCCGGCGCGCGTGGAGCACGCGGCCCCCATGACCGGGGAGCACACGCGCGCGGTTCTCACCGAGCTGGGCTACGACGCGGCGGCCCTGGAGCCGCTGCTGGCCGAAGGCGTGATCGAGCAGTACAAGGGAGAGACGCCATGAGCGACCACATCCTGGTGGAGCAGGACGGCCCGATCGCGACCGTCGTGTTCAACCGGCCGAAGATGCGCAACGCCATCAGCCTCGCGATGTGGTCCGAGATCGCGGTGGTCACCGACCGGCTGGCCAAGGACGACGCGGTGCGGGCGATCGTCTACCGGGGCGCGGGGACCGACGCCTTCGCGTCCGGCGCCGACATCTCCGAGTTCCAGGAGAACCGCAAGGACACCGCGACCGCGCTGCACTACAACAAGCAGACCGAGGCGGCCTACTCCGCGATCCGCCTCTGCCCCAAGCCCACGGTGGCGATGGTGTTCGGCTTCTGCATGGGCGGGGCGATGGCCCTCGCGATGGCCGCGGATCTGCGATTCGGGGCGGCGGGCTCGAGGTTCGGCATCCCGGCCGCGCGGCTCAGCATCATCTACGGGCTCGACCCGGTGCACCAGCTGGTCGACCTGGTGGGCCCCGCCTACGCCAAGGACATCCTGTACTCGGCCCGCACCGTGGATGCGGAGGAGGCCCTCCGGATCGGCTTCATCCAGCGGCTGGTGCCGGTCGCGGAGCTCGAGACGTACACCTACGACTACTTGAAGAAGGTCGCGGCCAACGCGCCGCTCTCGGTGCAGGGCACCAAGGCGCAGGTGCAGGCGATCTTCGAGGGCATCACCGAGCCCCATCGCGAGCGGCTGCGGGATCTGGGCATCGCGACCTTCGACAGCGAGGACTACCGGGAAGGGACGCGCGCCTTCCTGGAGAAGCGGGCGCCCCGGTTCCAGGGGCGGTAGCCTCTGCGCGTCACCGTCCTGTCCTCGACTCCCCTCAATCCGCTGGAGGGGAGCGGCACCTTCGTCGGCATCGCGGGGCTGGCCCAGGGGCTGGCCCAGCTGGGCCACCAGGTCACGGTGCGTCCGCTCGGCCGGCGCACCGGCTTCCACACCCTGGACCGGTGGCTCTACAACGCAGCGGTGGCGCTGCGCCCGCCACGCCACACCGACCTCGTGCTCGGCGTCGATCTGGACGGCTTCCTGTGGGCACGGCGGCGGCGCCTGCCGTTCGTGGCGAGCCTCAAGGGCATCATCGCGGACGAGCTCCGCAACGAGCGGGGCTGGGTGCGCGCCCTCCTCACGGTGCAGGCGCGCTGGGAGCGCCGCAACGTGAACCGGGCGGACCTGGTGATGGTGACCAGCCGCTACTGCGCGGAGGTCGCCCAGCGCGAGTACGGCGTGCCGCCCGAGCGCATCGCGGTGGTGCCCGAGCCCATCGACCTCGAGGTGTGGGACGACCAGTTCTGGCGCGCGTCGCGCCGGCCGCGCGGGAGCCCGCCCGCGAACCCGGTCGTCCTCTGCGTGGCGCGCATGTATCCCCGCAAGCGCATCGGGGATCTCCTGCACGCGGCGGGGATCCTGCGGGCGCGGGTGCCCGGCGTGCAGGTCCGGATCGTGGGGCGCGGTCCGGAGTGGCCCGCGGTCTCCCGGCTCCACGCGGAGCTGGGGCTGGGGGACTCGGTGGCCCTGCTGGGCGACGTGGGCCGCGAGCGCCTGGCCGAGGAGTACGTCAACGCCACCGTGTTCTGCCTGCCCTCGGTGCAGGAGGGCTTCGGCATCGTGTTCCTGGAGGCGATGGCGGCCGAGCTGCCGGTGGTGGCCTGCCGCATCGCCGCGGTGCCGGAGGTGGTGCAGGACGGGGTGACCGGCCTCCTGGCTCCGCCGCGCGACCCGGGAGCCCTCGCGGCGGAGATCGAGCGGCTGATCGCCGATCCCGAGCTGGCCCGCCGGCTCGGCCGCGACGGGCGCCGCCGGGTCCTCGCGTTCACTCCCCGGCACGTCGCGGAGCGGTTCGTGAGCGCGGTACACTCCTGCCAGGATCGTCTGGGACAGCAGGCGCGAGGAGGCTGAGCCGCATGGTGTACGCGACCCGGAAGTTCACGTTCTCGGCCGGGCACCGCTACTGGCGGTCGGAGTGGAGCGCGGAGGAGAACGCGCGCGTCTTCGGCTCGCTCACGGTGGCCCACGGCCACAACTACGTCCTCGACGTGACCGTGCGCGGGGCCATCGATTCCCGCACCGGCATGGTGATGGACCTCGGCGAGCTCAAGCGGGTGGTGGGCGACGCGGTGATCGCGCGCTTCGACCACGCCGATCTGAACCAGGATCCGCTCTTCGCGCCGGGCACGATCCCCACCACCGAGAACCTGGTGAAGGCGATCTGGGAGCTGCTGGGACCCAAGCTCGGCCCCGAGCGGCTCCATCGCCTCCGGCTCTGGGAGGACCCCACCTTCTACGTCGAGTACCTCGGCGAATGAGCGGATTCGCGGTAACCCGCGCGTACCACTTCAGCGCCGCCCACCGTCTCGCCAGCGAGGACTTCTCCGAGACGGAGAACGCGGCGGTCTTCGGGCAGTGCTTCCGCCAGCACGGACACAACTACCTCCTCGAGGTCACGGTGTCGGGCGAGCTCGATCCCGTCACCGGCATGTCGGTGGATATCGGGGTGGTGGACCGGGCGGTCAAGACCGCGGTGCTCGACCGGGTCGACCATTACGATCTCTCCGCGACCGTCCCCGCGCTGGCGGCGGTCATCACCACCGGGGAGAACCTGGCCCGGACCTTCTGGGAGTGGCTCGAGGGCGCCCTGCCCCCGGGCAGCCTCCGGAAGGTCACGCTGGTGGAGACGGCCAACAACGTGTTCGAGTACTGCGGCGAGGGCGCGGCCGCCGGAGCGGCGACCCATGGGAGGTAACGTCGAGGCGATGGAGCGGCTCATCCGCGACATGCTCAAGGAGCTGGGCGAGGATCCCACGCGGGAGGGGCTCGAGAAGACGCCGGCCCGCGTGGCCAAGGCGTGGGAGTACCTCACCTCGGGGTACCGGCAGAAGGTGCACGACGTGCTCAACGAGGCGCTGTTCACCGAGGAGTACGACGAGATGGTGGTGGTGAAGGACATCGACTTCTACTCGCTCTGCGAGCACCACCTGCTTCCCTTCTTCGGCAAGTGCCACATCGCCTACATGCCGTCCCGCAAGATCGTGGGGCTCTCCAAGCTGCCTCGGCTGGTCGAGATGTTCGCCCGCCGACTGCAGGTCCAGGAGCGCCTCACCACCCAGATCGCCCACACCCTCGAGGAGGTGCTGCAGCCCCGCGGGGTGGCGGTGGTGGTGGAGGCCCTGCACATGTGCATGCTCATGCGCGGGGTCGAGAAGCAGAACTCCAAGGCGGTCACGTCCGCCATGCTCGGCGCCTTCCGCGAGAACGCGGAGACGCGCGCCGAGTTCATGGAGCTGATCCGGGCCCGCGGCGGGCTGGTCATTTGAGGCTCGAGGGCCGGGTCGCGGTCGTCACCGGCGCCGGCCGGGGCATCGGGCGGGCGATCGCCCTGGCGCTGGCCCGCGAGGGCGCACGCGTGGCGCTGGCCGCGCGCTCCAACGCCGAGCTGGCCGCGGTGGCCCACGAGCTCGGGCAGGCGGGGGCCACGACCGTGGCGGTGCCCACCGACGTGCGACAGGAGGCCTCGCTGGAGGCGCTGGTGGGGCGGATCCTGGGGGAGTGGCAGCAGGTCGACGTCCTGGTCAACGCGGCCGGGGTGGCGGCCTTCGCCCCGGTGACCGACTCCAAGCTCGACGACTGGGACCAGATGCTGGCCGTCAACCTGCGCGGGGCGGTCCTGGCCTGCCGGGCGGTGCTGCCCGCCATGATCGCCCGCAAGCAGGGCACCATCATCAGCGTGGGCTCGGTGGTGACCAGCCGGGCGCTGCCGGGCAGCGCGGCCTACACCGCGTCCAAGTACGGCTTGCTGGGCTTCTCCCGGGTGCTGGCGGAGGAGATGCGCCCGCACGGGGTCCGGGTCGGCGTGATCTCGGCCGGGGCCACCGACACCCCCCTCTGGGACGCGATGCCGGGGGCCCCGCCGCGCGAGCGCATGCTCCGGGCCGATCAGGTGGCGGAGGCGGCCCTGTTGATGGCCGCTCTCGGCCCCAACGCGACCCTCGAGGAGGTCAGCCTGCTGCCCGCGGGCGGGATCCTGTGACGAGGCGGGCCATGCCCCCGGGCAGGCCCTCGCCCCGTCTGCTATAATGAGCCCGCATCGACATTTTCGGGGACTTCACTCCAGGGAGGCATCGATGATCACGTTGACTGAGACGGCCGCCAAGAAGATCTCGGACCTGCGGCTCGAAGAGGGCAAGCCCGAGTGGGGCCTGCGGATCCGCATCGTCGGCGGCGGCTGCTCCGGCATGTCGTACGAGCTCGGCTGGGACGACACCGCGTCGGACGGCGACAACGTCGTCGAGAGCAACGGCGTGAAGGTCTTCGTGGACTCGCACAGCGCCCCGTATCTCGAGGGCAGCGAGATCGACTACGTCGACAACCAGATGCTGGGCGCCGGCTTCGCGATCAAGAACCCGAACGTGAAGTCGTCCTGCGGCTGCGGCTCGTCGCACCAGTTCTAGACCGGGCCGCGGACAGAAGGCTCGCTCGATGAAGGTGCAGGTCCGGCTCTTCGCCCGCTATCGCGAGGCGGCGGGCCGCGACTCGCTCGATCTCGAGCTCCCCGACGGCGGCACCGTCGAGCGGGCCTGGGAAGCGGTCGCCCGTCAGCTTCCCGCGCTGCAGCCGTACCGGCCCTTTACCCTCTTCGCTCTCCGCAACGACTACGTCGGCGCCGATCATCCGCTGGGAGACGGCGATGAGCTCTGCCTGTTTCCGCCCGTGAGCGGCGGCTCCCACCCGGTCTCCTCGCCGGCGGACTGGATCGAGATCACCGCCGAGCCGCTCTCCGAGCGCGCGGTGGCCCAGGCGGTCGAGCATCCGGGGGCGGGCGGCATCGCGCTGTTCTCGGGCGTGGTGCGCGACCAGACCGGTGGCCGGCGGGTGAAGTTCCTCGAGTACGAGGCCCACGCCCCCATGGCCCTGGCCAAGATGCGCGAGATCGCGGTCGCCATCCGCGGGCGCTGGCCGGCCACCGCCCGCGTCGCCCTCGTCCACCGCATCGGCCGCCTCGAGATCGGGGAGTCGAGCGTGATGATCGCGGTCTCCTCGCCGCACCGGGGTCCGGCCTTCGACGCCTGCCGCTTCGCGATCGACACCCTGAAGGAGACGGTGCCGATCTGGAAGAAGGAGCACTTCGAGGACGGCGAGGTATGGGTGGGGCTGCAGTCGCAGTGTGACCATCGCCACTAGCCTCGTTCCGCGCGTCCAGGACACCATTCGCCGTCACGGAATGCTCCGTGGCGGCGAAGCCGTCTTGGTCGCGGTCTCGGGCGGGCCCGACTCGGTCGCCCTCCTGGACGTGCTGTGCGCCCTGCGGACCAGCCTCCGCCTCACCGTCACGGTCGCGCACGTCCACCACGGCCTGCGACCGGAGGCCGACGCGGAGGCCGACGCGGTCGCCCATCTCTGCGAAGGCCTCGGCGTGCCGTGCCGGGTCGAGCACGTGACCGTGCGCCGGGCGCCGCCGTGGGAAGGGCTCGAGGCGGAGGCGCGGCGGGCCCGGCACGCGGCTCTCGCGGCCGCGGCGCGGGCGGTCGGCGCGGTCCGCATCGCGACCGGGCACACCGCGGACGACCAGGCGGAGACGGTGCTGATGCGGCTGCTCCAGGGAGCGGGACCGCGCGGGCTGGCCGGCATCGCCCCGGTGCGCGGCCTCCTGGTGAGCCCGCTGATCGAGACGCGCCGGAGCGAGATCGTGGCTCACCTCGACGCGCGAGGGCTCGCGTGGGCGGACGACGCGAGCAACCGGGACCCGCGCTTCCTCCGCGCGCGTATCCGCCACGACCTGCTGCCGTTCATGGCCGAGCTGACCGGCGGCTCGGTGGTCGAGGCGCTGGCCCGCGCCGCCGGGACGGTGCGCGCGCTGCTGACCGACCTCGAGGAGCGGGCGCGGGCCGACGTCGAGCGGCACGCGGTGGTCGGCGTGGAGGGCCTCGTCTTCGACGTCGCCGAGCTGGAGACGTGCCCGCGGGAGCTGGCGGTGGAGGTCGTCCGTCAGGCCGCGGCGCGACTCGGGGAGACGCGGCCCCAGCGGGCCTCGGCGCAGCGCGCCCTCCGGCGCCTGCTCGGCGAGGCGCCCCGACGCCGCGCGGTCGGCCTCGGGGGGCTCGTGGTCGAGCGGAGCGGCCGCCGGCTCCGGGTGGGTCCGCGCGCGCTGCCCGCCGTCGCCACGCGCGCGTGGCCGACGCCGGGGATCCTCGATCTACCCGAGATCGGCCAGCGGCTGGTCGCGCGCGTCGTGCCGCGCGCACCGGAGTACGCGGTGCCGAGGGAGCCGTCGCGCGCGGCCTTCGACGCCGACGCGCTGCCCGCCATGCTCACGGTGCGGGCGCGCCGATCGGGCGACGTGTTCGACCCGTTCGGCGGGCCGGCGCTGCGCCGGCTCAAGTCGTTCTTCATCGACGCGGCCGTGCCGCGGTGGCGTCGCCCGCGGACGCCCCTCGTGGAGGTGGCGGGCGACATCGTGTGGGTGGCGGGGGTGCGACGCGGCCGGCGGGCGCCGGTGACCGCCGCGACCACGCGCGTCCTCGAGCTCGCCCTGGAGCCGGCTGGTCCGCCCTCGAGCCCGGCGGTAAGATGAACGACGGAGGTCTCTCCATGCTCAGCCACCCGGTTCGCCGTCGTGGGCTCGCCCTCGTCCTCTCGCTCGCGATGCTGCCGCTCGCGGGCGCGCCGGTCGCCCTGGCCCAGTCCCGTCCGGCCGAGCGGCCCGCGGCGCCGGCCGCGCCGGCGCCCTCGCCCGGCTCCCAGGCGATCCTCCGCGCGCTGGAGGACGCGTTCGTCTCGGTGGCGGACCGGGCCACCCCGTCGGTGGTGAACGTGAGCGTGAAGCTCAAGCCGGAGGCGGCGCAGGAGGATGCTCCGTCGCCCGAGATGGAGGAGCGCTTCCGCGAGTTCTTCGGTCCCGAGCTCTTCGAGCGCTTCTTCCGCAAGCGCGCCCCCCACGAGGAGGGCCGGGCCACCGGCTCCGGCGTCATCGTGGATCCGCGCGGCTTCGTCCTCACCAACAACCACGTGGTGGAGAACGCGACCGCCATCGAGGTGCGGCTCTCCGACGACCGGAAGTTCAAGGCCACCCTGGTGGGCCGCGACCCGCGCTCCGACCTCGCGGTGCTGAAGGTGGACAGCCCGTCGCCCCTGCCGGTGGCGGAGCTCGGCGATTCCGACAAGCTGCGGGTCGGGCAGTGGGTGATCGCCATCGGCAATCCGTTCGGCCTCGACCGGACCGTGACCGCGGGCATCGTCTCCGCCACCGGGCGCACTCACGTGGGCGTCGCCACCTACGAGGCGTTCATCCAGACCGATGCCTCGATCAACCCCGGCAACTCCGGCGGCCCGCTCCTGAACCTGGACGGCCGGGTGATCGGCATCAACACCGCCATCGTCTCGAGCGGGCAGGGCATCGGCTTCGCGATCCCGATCACGATGGCGCGCGACGTGATGACCCAGCTCATCGCGCGCGGGCGAGTGGTTCGCGGCTGGCTCGGGGTGGTGATCCAGGACCTGACGCCCGAGCTGGCCGCGGGCTTCGGGGTGAAGGAGGACGCGGGCGTGCTGGTGGCCGAGGTGATGAAGGACAGCCCCGCCGGCGCGGCCGGGCTCAAGCCGGGCGACGTCATCACCGACTTCAACGGCGGCGGCGTGAAGGACGTCACCGACCTCCAGAAGCGGGTGGCCGCGGTGGAGCCCGGGCGGGCCGCGCCGATGACGGTCACGCGCGACCGCAAGACGGTCACGCTCAGCGTGAAGGTGGGCGAGCAGCCGAGCGAGGAGGCCCTCGCCGACGCGGAGAATGGCTCCGAGAGCGTGCTGGGGCTCACCGTGGAGCCGCTCACCCCGGAGACCGCGCGGCAGAACCGCCTGACCGCCCGCCGCGGCCTGCTGGTCACCGAGGTGGAGCCCGGCAGCCCGGGCGCGGAGGCCGGCATCAAGCCGGGCGACGCGATCGTGGAGGTGAACCGCGAGCCGGTGGGCGACGTGGCGGCGCTCCAGCAGCTGGTGGCCGGGCTCAAGCCCGGCGAGTCGGTCCCGGTGTATCTGCAGCGTGGCGGGGGCCGGGGCGAGTACGTGATGCTGACCGCCCCGCGTCCCTGAGCCGGCCCGCTCGCCGCGTCGACGCAGTAAGCGCAGGATACCCCTTGACAGCCGGGCCCGCGCTGCCTAAGGTGCCGCTCACTTCGCTCACTCCAACGAGCCGTGAGGGCACCGCCAATGACGACCGAGCAGCGTGCACGCAAGGATACGCCGCGCGGCGATGACCCCGCGGCGGTGTACCCGCCGCGACCGGTGGTGCTCGCGATCGACGACGAGCCGGGCGTCCGCGAATCGCTGCGGCTGATCCTCGAGGGCGAGTTCGAGGTGCTGGAAGCGGCCGACGGCGCCGCCGCGCTGGCGATCCTCGGCGCCCGCCGGGTCGACGTGGCGCTGCTGGACGTGCGGATGCCCGGTGAGCCCGGCTCGCGGGTGCTGCCCCAGATCCTGGCCATCGACGAGTCGATCCCGGTCATCCTCATCACCGCCGATCCGCACCTGCGCATGGCGGTCGACGCCATGAAGGCGGGCGCCTACGACTACCTGGCCAAGCCCTTCGACGTGGACGAGCTGCAGCGCCTCGTGCGCGAGGCGGCCCAGCAGCGCGGCAAGGAGCGCGAGCTCGACTACCTGCGGGCCGAGCTCGACCGCGCGCACGGCTTCGACGAGCTGGTGGGGCGCCATCCCCGAATGGTCCGGCTCTACGAGCTAATCGCCCAGGTATCGCAGACCCACGCCACGGTGCTGATCACCGCGGAGAGCGGCACCGGCAAGGAGCTGGTGGCGCGCGCGATCCACAACCAGAGCCCGCGTCGGGCGCTGCCGTTCGTGGCCGTCAACCTGGCCGCGATCCCGGAGTCGCTGCTGGAGTCGGAGCTGTTCGGCCACGAGAAGGGCGCCTTCACCGGGGCCTACGCGCGCAAGCCGGGGAAGTTCGAGCTGGCCCACGGCGGCACCCTGTTCCTGGACGAGGTGGGCAGCCTGCGGATCGATCTCCAGGCCAAGCTGCTGCGTGCGCTGCAGGAGCGCGAGATCGAGCGCCTGGGCGGCACCCGGACCATCCAGGTGGACGTGCGGGTCATCGCGGCCACCAACTCCGACCTGCGCGAGGCGATCCGGGCGCGGACGTTCCGGGAGGATCTGTACTACCGGCTGCACGTGGTGCCGGTCGGGGTGCCGCCCCTGCGGGAGCGGAGATCGGACCTGCCCGTGCTGGCCGCCCACTTCGTGCGGAAGTACGCGGGCGAGTTCAAGAAGGACGTGCGCGGGCTCTCGCGCGGGGCGCGGATGGCGCTCGAGCGCTACGACTGGCCGGGCAACGTGCGCGAGCTGGAGAACATCATCGAGCGCAGCGTGGCCCTGGCCACCCGACCGGTGATCGGGCTCGACGATCTGCCCCTGGACCTGGCCATGAACGAGGTGGCGCCGGTGCGGGGAGAGGGCGAGCCCGGCCCGCTTACCCTCCGCGAGGCGCGCGATCGATTCGAGCAGGCCTTCGTGCTGCGCACGCTGGAGCGCGAGAACTGGAACCAGAGCCGCGCCGCGCGCAGCCTGGGCGTGCACCGGAACACGCTGCTGGCCCGCCTGCAGGCATGGGGCTTCCAGCGTGAGGAGCCGGGCCCCGCACCGGTCAAGGGGCGTGCCACGGGAACCGGATCGAGCTGAGAGAGGATGCAGATGGAGAGAGGTAATCGATAACCCAGTATGGGTAAAACCGGTTATGCCTCGACGAGACGGCGCTAGGAGAGGACGGCCGCTATTCGCGCCGCCTCCCGCGAACGTGTAGAAAATCCACGGTAGTTCCGGCGCACGCCGCTCCTCCTCGCGACCGATGTAGGCGTGCGGCAAGCGTTCCCGTCGAGGCATGTCTCTTGCGAATGCCTTTCGGGTCCATGTCGCAAGAGTCGGTGATCCTGGTCCTCGCCGCCGTGGTCGTGGTCCTGCTCGTCATCGTCGTGGTGCTCTGGTCCGGTCGAGCGCGGAGCGCCGCAGCGTCCGAGGAGGCGCTCCGGGGCCGTCTGCACGACGATCTCACCGTATGGGTGCTCGAGGGGCGTCGTCTCTTCACGACGTGGCAGGAGCGCATCGAGGCGCTCAACGAGCTGAAGAGCCGGCTGGGCGGCATGGCCGAGGAGGCCGATCGCCTGCGGATCGAGGTATCGCACATGGAGGGGATGCGGGCGCAGATCGTGCAGCTCACGGCTGAGAACGAGAGGCGTCAGAAGGAGTGCGCGGATCTCCACGACCTGCTGGGCCGCATCGCGAGCCTCGCGCAGGCGGCCGCCGGTCGACCCTCCGGCTCCTGAGCTACCGATCGCCGGCGGAGGGATCCAGAAGCTCACCCGACTCGTCGCGGCGGGTGCCGATGGAACGGGGGACCGGCCGGGACTCTCGACGAGGCTCGTCGGACATCACGGGCATACCGCGGTCATCACGACCGGGCGGTCTCGCACGATCCTCGCCTGTCTTGCCCGCCCGTCGCCCTCCCTCGTGACCACGTCGCCCTCATGGCCAGGGGGCGGGGCCGCCGTTGCGCCGCCGGCGCACGGCATGGTACGGTCGGCCGCGATGTGTCGCCGGTCCGCTCCGCTCCTGGTCGGCCTGCTGCTGGCCCTGGGCGGCATCCTCTCCCTCGCGGCCTGCACGCGCCGCGAAGCCCCGCTCACCCTGGTCTTCACGCCGTCGCGCGACCCGACCGCGCTCAAGGAGGCGGCCGATGCGTTCGCCAAGACGCTCACGCGCGTGTCGGGCGTGCCGGTCCGCGCACTGGTGGCTTCCGACTATGCGGGGGTGATCGAGGCCCTCCGCGGCCGACGCGTGGAGCTGGCCTTCGTGCACCCGGTGGGCTACGTCCTGGCCAACCGTGAGGCCGGGTGCCAGATCCTGGTGCGCGACATCTGGCAGGGCAAGACCGCCTACACTGCCCGCTTCTTCGTCCGGAAGGAGGCGGGCATCCACCGGGTGGAGGACCTGCGGGGCAAGACCATCGCCTTCGTGGATCCGGCCTCCTCGTCCGGCTACATCTACCCGATGGTTCTGCTCATCAAGCAGGGGCTGGTGCGGGATCGGGATCCGAAAACGTTCTTCAGGGAGGCGCTCTTCAGCGGCACGCACGAGGCCGCGCTGCAGGCCGTGCTCCACGGGCGGGTCGACGCGGCGGCGTCCTTCGACAAGTCGCCCGAGCTCTACCTGAAGGATCCGGCGCTGGTGGCGCGGCTCACCTGGGTGGGCGAGACGCCCGAGATCCCCGAGGCCGGGATCTGCGCGCGGCCGGGCGTGCCCGCGGAGGCGCTCGGAAGGATCAAGCGCGCGCTGCTCTCGATCAAGGGCCCGGAGCACGCCGCCGTGCTCAAGGAGATCTACGGCATCGACGGGTTCATCGAAGCGGGGGACGGCGACTACCAGCCGGTCCGCGACGCGATGGCCCTGATGAACCTGAAGCCGCCGAAGTAGCCGGCCCGCCTCAGCCCCCGCTCGCGCGCCGGAAGGCGTAGAAGGCGGCCCAGAGACGGGCGAGGTCGGCGAGTCCGGCCGCCCGCCGTCCGGCCTCCACGTGGCTCACCCCGCCCACGATCGCCAGGCGCACCGGCCGGCCCGCCGCCCTCGCCGCCGCCGCGAGCCGCCGGCTCTCGGTGAACGGCACCGCCCGATCCTGCCGGCCATGGATCAGGAACAGCGGCGCTCGCAGACCGCCGGTCGCCCGACCTGGTGAGAGGGCGTCGAGCAGCGCTCGCGTCGACGGCGGCAGCTCGGCGGCGAGGCGATCGAAGGCGGCGGGATCGCGGTTGTCCACCAGCCGTCGCCCGGCCGCGTCGACCAGCTCTCCGTTGGCTCGCGCGAACTGGGCGATGGCCTCCTCGTGCACCGGCGCGCGGCCGGTCTCCGCCTCGAAGGCGTAGGCGCCGGTCAGCGTGAAGCGCAGCAGCTCGGTCGCGGAGGCATAGCCGCCGAGCGCGAGCACCGCGGTGAGGCCCCCGGCCACGGACGGGTCCGCCGCCGCGAGCAGGGCGGGCCCCGCTCCGAGGCTCACGCCGAGCACCGCGGCGCGGTAGCCCGCGGCGTGCAGCGCGCGAACCGCTCCGGCGACCGCGCCCGCGTCATCCGGTCGGAGACGCAGCACCGTCAGGCCTTCCACCGTCGGCACCGCCACCGCCCAGCCTGCGCGCGCGAGGAGCCGCGCCGCCTCCTGCAGGCGCGGCTCGTCCTTGCCCTCCGGCGAGAGACCATGCACCAGCACGAGCCCCGGCAGACGCCGCAGGGCCGGGCTCGCGTAGAGGTCGAGGCCAGGGCCGAGCGGGCGGAGCGCCGGCTCCTGGGTCATCGCCGACAGCGGTCGCCACCGTCCCTGGCCCAGGAACTCGGCCAGGAAGGCCGCCGTCTCGGCCTGGGTCCAGGCCGTCCCGAGGGCGGGCAGGGCCAGCAGGCCCGCCAGCAGGAGCCGCGCGGCGGCGGCCATCCTCACGCTCTGTAAACGCACTTGGCGGGATCGGGCAATGTGCCGCCGCCCGAGGGGGCACCTTGCCCGCCGACCTCGAGTGGAGAACCTGATCGACTCGTCATTTCAGCCTGTTACAGGATGGCACTCGTGATGCTAATCATGCGTACCGACCAGTTCCTGGATGAAAGGAGGACGCGAGATGAGCCTGGGACGGATTCTACTGGCAGTGGCGGTGGCCGCGTGTCTCCTGGGTGTGGGCGTGCTCGAGGTGTTGAGCGAGCGGGCGTCGAGGGATCAGGTAGTGCACCCATTCCCCAAGGTCGGGGAGGTCCGCTCGGACGATACCGAGCCGTGGTGGGAGTCCGGCGAGGCCGTGTCCGGTCAGGCGCTGGAGGCGGCGGTCGCGGCGCCGGAAGGCGCGCTGACCCGGGGCCCGCAGGAGCGGCCCCTCATGCTGCTGAAGGTCGATGAGAGCGCCCGGCGCCTGGTCTCGGTGAGGGGGTCGGCGGAAGGAATCCGGCCGTGGTGAGCGAGGAGCGCCCCGCCGCGTAGCCGGCATCGCCCCGGCCCGGCGACGTCGGGCGGAATCGGGCCGGGGAGTAGCGCGGGGTGGTCGGGGACGGGCTGGATCGGCTACTTCGGATTGATGCAGCGAATCAAGCGCCAGCCGTTGAACAGGT
>Ga0207643_10001006_pt1 | contig 16803 bp, 13 predicted proteins | sample KBSMisM62_FD_184313 | JGI IMG/M metagenome (GOLD analysis project Ga0207643, IMG submission 184313) | Miscanthus rhizosphere microbial communities from Kellogg Biological Station, Michigan, USA - KBS Miscanthus M6-2 (SPAdes) (version 2) | ecosystem: Host-associated > Plants > Roots >...
CTCGTCGAGCGGGCAGTAGAACGGCCCCATCGCCGTCTGTCCCACGCCGCACCCCGTCTCGGTGGCGTTTCGGAACAGGACGAGCTTCGCGTCGCGATACGGCGTGCCGTACTTCGGCAGCACGTTCGCCCAGGTCTTCTGCGCGTCGTCCAGCACGAACGAGACGAAGCGGACCTCCGGCTCCTCGCGCGCGGAGTCCGCCGGGGCCAGCTCCCCGGTGGATGTCGTGGTGGCGGGGACATCCTCGAACAGGTTCCGCCCGAACAGAAGGCTCAGCACGAGGAGGACGGCCGTTCCGCCGATTCCCATCCCCATGCGCCCGACGCCCGACCCGCGGCGGTCCTCGATGTTGGAGCTGCGCCCCATGTCGTTCCACTTCATAGCGGCCTCTGCGCTCAGGTGTGTGGCCCTGGAACAGGGATTTGGGAGCGCCAAAAGGCAAGAAGCCGGCCGGGCCCTGGGGAGTGAGTTTGTGAGTTGGATCGCTGGTTGGCTGGTCGGTTGATTGGTGAGTTGAACGGCCCGGGCTACGAACCAGCGTGGAGACTCCTCAGCGGGATTTCCAGACCGGTTGTGGGCAGGCCGTGTCGTTCACTAGTTCACCCACCAACCAACCAGCTATCCAACTCACTAACTCACCTTCTTCAAGCGTTCTCCAAACTCCCGCTTCACCTCGTTCAGCACCTTTCTCACCTCGCTCTCGGCGGCGTCGTTGTTCTTCGCCACGGCCAGATACTCCCGCATCTTGGCGAGCGGGATCTTGCCGCCCCGCGCGTCGGAGCCAAGGGTCTTCAGCAGATCCATCAGCTCCTCGTGCGCCGTCGTCGCCGGGTCGAAGTCGTCGAGCCCCGCGCTCTTCTGCACGGCGCCACCGAACACGGGCGCGAGGTCTCGCGACGCCGACCACCCGCTCAGCTTCTGATCCTTCGACCAGGCGCGATAGCGCGTCTTCCGCACGACGACCTCGGAGCGCGAGGTCTTCTGAACGATGAGGTCGAACGCGTGCGTGAACTTCTTCGGCGAGAGCGACGACTTCGCGCCGTCCTCTCCGTCGCCCGGCCGGTTGCCGACGAACTTCGTCCGCTCCTCCGCCACGACGTACACGTGCACGCCGAGGGCGCTCACCTTCCGGATGAGGCGCGTGAGCTCCTTGGCGATGCGGGCCCAATCCGCCTGCGCTCGTCCCTGTTCGGCGATCGCGCGACTGCGCGAGGCGCCCTGGAGCTCGTCGACGTTCGCCGCAGGGGCGGCCGAGGAGTTGTCGATCCCCAGCTCCGCGACCTTGGGATCGACGAACTGGGTGAGGCTGTCGATGAGGAGCGACCTGTAGCCTCGGTACCAGCGCGGCTCGCTCGTGAACTCGTCGAGGAAGGCGACGAGCGTCTCCAGGTCGGGGATCTTGTCGGGGCCGAGCCGCTTGAAGCCGTCGAACCGGTCGTCGTTGAACAGCCCCGCCGACACGTCGGAGTCGACGACGATCAGCGGCCGCGGAAGGTTCTCGTAGGCGTCGTGGCTCTTGCCGGTCTCGGGGCCTCCCCAGACCTGGACCTTCGCGCCCATGGCCAGGGAGGTGCTGTCCTCGACCTGATCGAGGAAGCGTGGGGTGCGTGCAGTGTTCGTCATCGCGTCATCCATCCTCATTCGTCGCGCGTCGGGATCCGGATCGTCCAGCGCCGAGCACCCTTCCTCCCGCGACGTGAATCGAGGCAGTGCTTCGGCGTTTATTCGGGCATGAAAATGTACCGAATTGGGGCACGACGCGAAAGCACACAGCGACTAGTTTGGAGCAATCCTCCACCTGCTGCCCGTATGCCCGAGCCCGTTCAGACCGAGTCGACCGCCGCCGTCCCCAGCTGCCCGAAGTGCGGAGGCGCGATGTGGGACAATCGCGAGGGGAAGCGGAACCCGAAGGCGCCCGACTTCAAGTGCAAGGACCGCAGTTGCGATGGTGTGATCTGGCCGCCGCGCGACGCCGCCGCCGCGGCTGGCGCGGGCGCGACGCAATCCGTGGCGCAGCGTGCTCCCGCCGGGGGCGCACCCCCCGCGCGAGCCTCCGGTTCGCCTCCCCCGGCGGCACGTCCCGCGGGCGCCGGCGGCCCACAGGTCGACTCGGCGGGTATGCCGCTGTGCCCGATCTGCGGAGGCGCGATGTGGGACGACCGAACCTCCAAGCGCAATCCGCGCGCGCCCGACTTCAAGTGCCGCAACAAGCCGCGCGAGCGCGGCGGACCGGGTTGCGAGGGCGTGATCTGGCCGGCGCGAGACGGCTCCCCGAGCCCGTACCCTCCCTCGGCCCCGCGACGCAGCGCACCTCCCGCTGCGCCGCTCGCCGATGATGGCCCCCGCGACGGCCCACCGGTGTGGGACGGGCCACCGCTGGACGACGATGATCTGCCGTTCTGACCAAGGCGATCCGCACGGTCCGCGGGCCGCGGGCGTCAAGGGGTCAGTTCAAGGGGTCAGAGTCGTTGATTCGATCAACGACTCTGACCCCTTGAACGACAGCAACAGACTGACGCGGAGTACACGGAGAACGGTCGAGGACGCGGAGCACGGCTTTCTGGGTCGAGATCAGACTGCCTGCACACCGCTCCTCTTCATCCACAACGTCAAAGTTTTTGTGGGTGCGGCGGAGAGATCGCTGCGCCGTACTCCGCGCCCTCGGGGGTCAACCCCGCGCGCTCCGCGTCAATCGGTTGGAATGTTCAAGTGTTCAAGGGGTCAGACTCCTTGAAAACCTTCAAGGAGTCTGACCCGCCGGCGCGGTACCGCCCCGGCAGCGCGGGTTGGACGAAAGTCCAACCAACTATCTCGGCATACTTCATAAAATTGGCCTGATCGGCGGGCGCGTCGTCTGCGGCGAAGATCTGCGAGAGATCGTCCGCACCCCGAGTCGGGAGCAATCCGTGAACGTGCCGTACAGGAGACCTGGCTTCTCGGAACTGTTCGACCGGGCGGCGACTGCGTGCGCGGAGTCGCAGCGCCTCGTCGGCCTCTCGACGCGCACCATGACGTCCATCCGGATGTGGCGCGCCGACACCGCCTCGCATCGTCGCCGGACCGCCGCGCAGATGCGGGAGACGTGGGCGGAGGCGGAGGCCGTGCACTCGGTCCTGCGGGACGAGGTCGAGCGGATCGCGCGCACGATGCGGGAGTCCGGCCTGGACGATCGAGCCGCAGTGGCCACGGTCCGTGCCCACATCCGTTTCGTGCTCTACGATGGCGGGCTGGCCGAACAGGACGCCGAGCCGGTGGTGGCGCGCGCGAGCCTCTGGGTCGAGCAGATCTACGCCGCCGCCTGATCGCTTTCGTCGAGCTCGACTCGGCGACGACCCCGCATGCCGTCAATATCGCGCCCGATTCCTGCATTCCGGCCAGCCATGACGCGCACGCCGCGATCTGCACGACGCCGACCCTCGAATTCGAGCTCGCGTCCCCGCTCCGCCGCCATCATGGCGGCGTTCGTTCTGCTGCTCGGCGTGTCACCGGTGGCGTCCGGAACCGCGCAGAACCCGCCGCCGGGCGACAACCGTACCGTCGTCCCTCGCGACACGGCGCACGCCGAGCGTCGGCAGACGCTGTTCACGTATCGCGACGCGATCCTCGCCGGCGGCTTTACCGTCCTCACGGTGGCGATGTTCCCGCTCGACGAGAACGTCGCGCGCCAGATCCGTCAGGACTCGACGTTCAACGGCTTCACGCAGAAGTCCGCGGTCGGCTTCGAGACGATCGCTGCTCCCGGCGCCTATGTGATCGGCGGCAGCCTCTACATCTTCGGCCGCCTCGCCCGGAGGCCCGACCTCACGGACTTCGCCTGGCACGGCACCGAGGCGCTGCTCCTCGCCAACGGTGTGACGAGCTTCCTCAAGGGCACGCTGGGCCGCTCACGCCCGTTCGTCTCGAACGACACGAATCCCCGTGACTTCCGGTTCGGCGGTGGCTTCGGCTCGTCGGACCGGCAGTCCTTTCCGTCCGGGCATACGACGACGGCGTTCGCTGCCGCCTCAGCCGTAACGAGCGAGATCCGCCGGCTGCATCCCAAAGCGCTCCCCTACGTGGCCACCGTCATGTACGGTGGGGCCACGCTCGTGGGACTCTCACGGATGTACCACAACAAGCATTGGGCGAGCGACGTGGTGCTGGGCGCGGCAGTCGGTACCTTCAGCGGTCTCAAGGTCGTGCGCTATTCGCACGCCCATCGTGACAACAAGGTCGACCGCGTGATGCTGCATGCCGTCATCGCGCCCGACGGCCAGGGCGGCGGTTATCTCGGATTCGCCCTGCCGGCACCCTGAGGACGACGCGCCCTCGCTCGACGAGGCCTGGACGCGCACACTTGGTGCTGCAACCCGCACCTCGTCACGGCCGTAGGGCCCACCATGTCTTCTCCCCTGCAGCAGAACCCAGCGAAGCCGGCTGCCCCCGCTGCCCCCGCTTCGCCCGCACCCGTGAAGGCGCCGGCGTCGGATGTCGTCTACTCCGGATCGCTTCCCGGCGCTGCGATGTCCAGGCAGGACGTCGCCAACCTCAGGGCGCGCCGGTCGGAGCTCAGCGATCAGCTGGAGAGCGCGACGGGCCGCCGCCGTTCGCTCGCCGAGCAGATTCGGCGGGCCGACGGCGTCAACAAGGCGGGGCTCGAGTCGCGGCTCGCCACGCTCGACCAGCGCATCGTGCGCCTCGAGGGCGAGCTCGACGCCGTGGGGCAGCAGCTCGCGTCGCCACAGGCCGCGCAGTACGTCGCCCAGACGAAGCCCCCGGTGACCTTCGTACCGCCGATGCGGGGCAACATCGACCCCGAGCCGATCATCATCTGCTTCATCCTGTTCGTGCTCTCGCCGATCGCGCTCTCGATCTCCCGGCTGATCTGGAAGCGTGGCTCGCGGATGGCGATGCAGCCACCGGCGTTGCGCGCCGAATCCGGCGAGCGCCTCGAGCGGATCGAGCAGGGGATGGACGCGATCGCGATCGAGGTCGAGCGCGTGTCGGAAGGGCAGCGCTTCGTGACGCGGCTGCTCTCCGAACGGAACGCCCTGGGACTCAACGCTGCGCAGCAGGCCGCCGAGCCTGTGCGCGTACCCGCCGGCGAGGCGCGCCGCGTGTTGTGATGCGCGGTCGCCTGGCCGGGATGATGCGCGGCATCACACGCTGACCATGCCCCGCACTGCCAAGCCGCACGAAGTCGCTCCCGATCTCGATCTGGAGCACGACACGGGCTTCAGCGCCGCCTCGGAGCGTGCCGCGCGCGCACTCGAGGCGACGCCTCCGGATCTGATCGGCCGCCCGCTCCTCGTCGAGCCGAACGGCACGCGCGAGATCCGCGTCGGCACCGCGTCGTGGACCGATCCGACGATCACGAAAGGCGGCGTGTTCTACCCGCGCGGCGTCTCGTCGAGCGAGGACCGGCTCCGCTACTACGCGAGCCAGTTCTCCACGGTGGAGGTCGACTCCACGTACTACTCGCTGCCCGAGCGCGCGATCGCCGCGCTGTGGGCCGAGCGGACGCCGGACGACTTCGTCTTTCACGTGAAGGCGCACGCACTGATGACGGGCCAGCCGACCGAAGTGGCGCGTCTTCCCGAGCCGCTCATCGACGCGCTTCCCGCCGCGCTGGCGGACAAGCCGCGCATCTACGCGAAGGATCTTCCGCTCGAGCTGTACGACGCGGTGTGGTCGTACTTCCTCGACGCGCTCGAGCCGTTGCGTGCCGCGGGGAAGCTCGGCGGCGTGCTGCTGCAGTATCCTCGCTGGTTCCTGCCGACGCCGGAGAACAAGGATCATCTCGCCGAATCGGCGGCCCGGCTCGCGGGCACACCCGGAGCCGTGGAGCTCCGCAACCGGCACTGGTACGGCGGAGCCGACGGTGGCGGCAAGGCGACGCAGTGGACGCTCGACATGCTGCGCGATCTCGGTCTCACGTACGTCATGGTGGACGGACCGCAGGGGCTCGAGAGCAGCGTGCCTCCGGTGGCGGCGGTCACGACCCCCGAGCTGGCGATGGTGCGTCTGCACGGCCGCCGGTCCGCGACATGGGAGGCGGCGAAGGTGCCGACGGTGGAGCGCTACCGGTATCTCTACACGCCGCGGGAGCTCGACACGTGGGTGCCGCGCATCGAGGAGGCGAGCGCGCAGGCGCGGCGCACGACGGTGTTCCTCAACAACTGCTACGGGAACTACGGCACGACGAACGCGCGTGAGCTGCTCGCGCGGCTCGTCTGAGCGCCGATCGTTCGCGCGCTACTCGATGAGCCGCCGTCTGGCGTGGGCGGCCGGTACGGCCTCGCGCAGCAGCGTCGCGAGCGACGCGTCGTCGAGCGAGGCCCACGACTCGGGAATGGGATGCAGCCGGCGCTTCTCGTGCGCGCTCTCGAACACCAGCCAGCCCTTCGCCATGCCGGGCTCCATGTGCACGCGCACCTCGCGCCGCGTACGACGCTCACGCTTCGGTCGCGGGTCGACGCGCCGGTCTGGCAGCTCGCGACGATCCGCCAGGCTGGGCATCACGGCCCAGACGAGCCAGCGCACGCCGTCCGCGTCGACGAGCTCGCGTTGCGCCACTCAGGGGGCGCTCCGCACGCGGGGTGCGCACCGCGCGATTCGCACAGCGTCGACGTGCTGCGCCGCGTGGACCGCCGGCATGTTCACACGCGCCAGCTGAGCGCCGCGAGATCCGCGTCGCTGAGCGTGATCCAATCGCTCGGGTAATCGCGCACGCGTCGCACGGCGAGCTCGCTCGCGAAGATCAGCGAGAAGCCGGTGCGCCGGTCGTACTCGGAGAATGGCTGCTCGCTGACGAGCCATTCCTGTCCGAGATCATCGGTGAAGCTACGGACCCGGGTTCGCTCCTCGGAGCCGAAAACCTCGGTGCGTTCGCGCGAAGCAGTCATGTGTGGCGAGACCGACGGCGAAAGGCGATCGCGTATCGCGACGCGAATGCATTGACTTCGAGCGTGCAAAGCTGCAGGGAATGCGACGCCGGGTCAACACGCCGCGCACGAGATCGCAGCGACGTACGAGCGATCTCGTGCGCGCATCCCATCACCACCCGCCGCGATGGCATCGTTCTCCGATCACTTCTCGTCGAGCGCGTCGAGCTATGCGAGCTTCCGCCCCGGCTACCCGCCGGAACTGTTCGCATGGCTCGCGTCCGTCACGCCCGATCGCCACTGCGCCTGGGACTGCGGAACGGGAAGCGGCCAGGCGGCGATACGACTGGCGGATCACTTCGATCGCGTCGTCGCGACCGATCCGAGCGTGGCTCAGCTCGCGCATGCGTCGCGACACGCACGCGTGCACTACGCGGCGATGTCCGCCGAGCACAGCGCACTCGCCGGCGCCTCGGCGAGCGTGGTGACGGTCGCGCAGGCGCTGCACTGGTTCGACCGACCGGCGTTCTTTGAAGAAGTACGCCGGGTGCTGACGGCACGAGGCGTGGTGGCCGTGTGGAGCTACGGACTGCTGACGCTGCGCGACCCGACGCTCGACGAGGTCGTCCGTCGATTTCACGTGGAGACGATGGGGCCGTACTGGCCGCCGGAGCGCCGGCTCGTGGACGAGGGCTATCGATCTCTCGCGCTGCCGTTCGAGCCGGTCGAGGCGCCACCGTTCTTCATGCACGCCGACTGGACGCTCGAGCATCTCGCCGGCTATCTGTCGACCTGGTCGGCGGTGCAGCGTGCCCGCTCCGCGACCGGCTCCGACCCGGTGCCACGCGTCGTCGAATCACTGCGTGCAGCGTGGGGACCCGCGGACGGCGAGCGCCGCGTGGAATGGCCGATCACCCTCCACGTCGGCCGACGCTGAAGTCCGCTCCGAGGATCGGCTGACGACCACTGTCGCCATTCTCGACACTCGGGATTCGGTCGTCGATCCGACGCCGGTTTCGTCCGAAACCGTGCCCGCCATGGGTGATTCCGACTGGCGAACTGCACGATGGATTGCATTTCGCGAGACGCTGTCGAGAAAAGCGTCGGCGCGCGATGACCGAAGCGGCCGGGCACGACGACCGAAATCGTCCGAGCGAGCGCGAGTTGTCGGGCAGTGTGACCACAACGATGGCCAACTGAACAGTCTGGTCCTGGCGTTGCCTAAGGAGGGCCTGCCAGCGCACACGAACCGTGCGCGTCCCCACCGGCCGGCGAGTGATCCGAAGCAGGATCGCTGCGACCCGGAACGGTCCAACAGCCCTCTTCCGGGTGTAGCTGCCCGACAGGAAAGTGAACATGAGCATGTCGAAGCAGTTCCGCATCGCAGCGGCCATCCTCGTCGGCGGCATCGTCGTCGCCTCGAGCGCCTGCAGCGTGGATTCGCTGGATCAGACGACGGCGCCCCACGCGTTCAGGCCGACGCTGTCGGCGAGCCGCGGCCCGAGCTCGACCTCCCCCAGCAGCCTCGCCGGCTCGTCGGTTCCGGACATGTCGAGGGACGGGACGTACAACGTCAACATCGACCCCACCGTCGCGAACACGCTCGTGATGGCCGGGAACACGCTGGAGGTCCCTGCCTCCTCGGTCTGCGCCATCGGCAGCTCGGGCTACGGCCCGACGCTGTGGGACGCTCCGTGCGCGCCCGAGACCCGGCTGGTCCAGCTCACGATCACAGTCAACTCGACGAGCGGTCAGGGCGCCACGATCGACTTCAGTCCGGCGCTGCGCTTCAACCCGCTCTCGAAGGTCGTGCTGACGCTCTCCGCGCCGAACGTCTCGGTGCAGGACGCCAAGAACTGGGTGATCCTCTACTGTCCCAGCTCGACCAGCACGACGAGCGGCAGCGGCTCGGGCGGGAGCGGCAGCGGGAAGGATGGCAACAAGTGCGTCAACGAGTCGCTGACGGACAGGGACCTCCAGACGTTCATCGACTACGACGCGAAGCAGCTGTTCCGCCGCATCAAGCACTTCAGCCTGTACCGGGTCAGCGACGGATCGGGCTACACCGTCGGCGAATGAATCCCGAAGGCCCAAATAGCACATCGCGGTAACGAGGGTCGGTGGTGAGGCGTCCCTGACGCAGCGCCATCGACCTTCGCGCATCCACCACGCGGGCGCCGCCGATGGCGCCCCCCCTCCCGCCGTCTCCCTCCAAGTGAGCTCGCCCGCCGACGGCACGCCGACACGTGCCTCGCACCTCAAGCTGCTGGATCCGGCAACGGATCAGCCGTCGGCGCGCGCGCTGATCGACGAGGGGCGCGGGCTCGACAAGCTCGGACGCCGGAAGGAGGCGCGCGCCCGGTACGAGCAGGCGCTCGCGGCGCTGGATCCGCCGGCGCCGAGCGTCGCCTCGATGCTGCTGCGCTGGATCGCGCGCACGTACGAGGTCGACGCGGACTATCCGACGGCGGCGGCGTGCGCCGAACGCGCCGTGGCGATGGCGGAGCAGGGCGACGACCGCAACGCGATCGGCCACGCGCTCAACGTCCTCGCTGCGGTGCGCTGGCGGCAGGGCGATCTCGACGAGGCCGAGCGACTCTTTCACGAAGCGCTGCAGCGCGGCACGAGCACCACCGATCCGCGGCTCCAGGTCGACGTGATGACCAACCTGGGATCGCTGGCGAAGATCCGCGGCGACTTCCGCGAGGCGCTGCGCTGCTACGAGGAAGCGCTGGCGCACGGCCGAATGCACTCGCTGCTCGACAACATCCTCGGCACGCTGAACAACCTCGGCATCGCCAACATGGCCCTGCGCCGCCTCGACGCGGCGGAGGACGCGTTCACCGAGGCGCTCACGATCGCCAACGCGCTCGGTGGGCTGTCGATCCGGATCCAGCTCGAGGTCAACTGCGCCGCGCTGCAGATCGAGAAGGCCGACTACGTCGAGGCCAAGCGCCGGTGCGACCGGGCCATGTCGCTCGCCTCGCATCTCGGCGACTCGCGCGCCAACGCCGAGGCGGACAAGGTCTACGGCATCATCGCGCGCGAGACGGGCGACCTCGTGCAGGCGGAGATGCACCTCCTGCGCGCGCGAGAGATGGCCAGTGCGGCGAACGACCTCGAGTTCGAGGGCGACGTCAACCGCGAGCTCGCCGAGCTGTTCGATCGGGTGGGCCGGAGCCGCGAGACGCTGCAGGCGCTGAACCGCGCGCACGCCTGCTTCACGCAGCTCCGCGCACGTCACGAGCTGGCGGACGTGAGCCGGCGCATGGGCCGGCTCGAGGGCGACTTCCTCGACGTCGTACGCCAGTGGAGCGAGTCGATCGAATCCAAGGATCAGCACACGCAGGGTCACTGCGAGCGCGTGGCCGACCTCGCGGGCGCGCTCGCCGCGAAGGCGGGGCTCGACGAGTCGTCGCTCTTCTGGTTCCGCATCGGTGCGCTGCTGCACGACGTCGGGAAGCTGATCGTGCCGGCGGAGGTGCTCAACAAGCCGGCACAGCTCACGGACGCCGAGTGGGGACTGGTGCGCCAGCATCCCGCCGCCGGCGTGGAAATGCTCGCCGAGGTGGAGTTTCCCTGGGACGTGACGCCGATGGTGCGCAGCCACCACGAGCGGTGGGACGGGCAGGGGTACCCGGACCGTCTCGCCGGCGAGGACATCCCGCTCGCGGCGCGCATCCTGTGCATCGCCGACGTGTACGATGCCCTGACGACGGAGCGCAGCTACAAGAAGGCGTTCTCGCATCTCGAGGCCATGGAGATCATGCGCCGCGAGTCCGGGCGCCAGTTCGATCCGCAGCTCTTCGCGAAGTTCGAGGAGCTGGTGCGGCGCGGGACGGTCAACCTGCCGCGCACCATCGAGCGGAAGAGCCCCAAGCCCCGCACCGGATCGCAGGACGCGGTCGTGGTGTCCGAGGAGGATGATCTCACCGGTGCGCTCGTGCGCCGCGCCTTCGTGAACGTCACGTCGGCGGTGCTCGGCGAGCGCCGGCGCACCGGCGCCACCGTCTCGCTGCTCGTCATCGACGTCGACCAGTTCAAGTCGGTGAACGACAAGTACGGCCACCTCACCGGCGACGATGCGCTGCGTCTCGTGGCGGGCGTGGTGCGCGAGCATCTGCGGCCCGGTCAGTACGTGGGCCGGTACGCGGGCGACGAGTTCGTGGTGCTGCTTCCCGGGCTCGGCGGGGACGCCGCGCGCGCGCTGGCCGACAGGATCCGCACGACGACGGGCGCGATGGCCATCCCGCTCCGCGAGGCGCCCGCACAGTCGATGCACGTGACGCTGTCGATCGGTGTGCCGACCGCGCCGATGCACGGCGACGGCTTCGAGGCGCTGTTCACCGCCGCCGACCGCGCCCTGTTCGACGCGAAGCGCGAGGGGCGCGACAAGGTGGTGCTGGCGGGCGCCGCCGCGGAGGGACCGCCGCAACTCAACTTCACACGGTTCGTGGGACGAGCCACGGAAGTCCGGGGGCTCGTGACGGCGCTCGACCGGAGCGTGCAGGGCTCGCCGCAGCTCCACGTCGTGATCGGGGAGGCGGGGGTGGGCAAGTCGACACTCCTGCGACAGCTCATTCCCGAGGCCAGGCTGCGTGGCGCCGTGATGGTGACCGGCCGTTCGCTCGAGACGGAGAGTCGCGCGCCCTACGGACCCTGGGTCGAGATCGTCCAGGCGCTGCACGAGCAGCGGCTCGCGCCGTCGCGTTCGTGGCCGATGCTGGAGCGGCTGGTGCCCGGGCTGCACAACGGATCGAACGGCACGGGGATGACGCAGCCGCTCGACGCCGCGCAGGGGTTTCTCCTCACGCAGGAGATCGTGGCGTTGCTGCGCGGCGCCAGCGACGCGCGGCCGATCGGCCTGGTGCTCGAGGACATGCACTGGGCGGACCCGGCGAGCTGGGACGTCCTCGAGCACGTGCTCGCCCATCTCACCACGGAGCGGATCTTCATCGCGCTGACGGTGCGCAGCGAGGATGCGGCGTTCGGCGCGGTGCGCGAGCGGCGCCAGCGGCTCTCTCGCGACGAGCGCACGCGCGAACGCCGCCTCGAGCGCCTCACCGCAACCGAGGTCCGCGAATGGCTCCAGGCCTCGCTCCATCGCGCCGATCTCGGCGACGACCTGCTCGACTTCGTGCTCCGCCACACCGAGGGAAACCCCTTCCTCGTCACACAGCTCGTGCGCACGCTCGCCGAGGAGAACGTCTTCACCCACAACGGCACCGCGTGGGTGTGGACGCTGCCGTCGACGCTGCAGCTTCCGGCCGGCATGTCCGACCTCGTCGGTCGCCGCCTGAACCGGCTCCCGCCGGAGGCCCTGCGCATCCTCGTCACCGCGGCGGTGATCGGCCGGACCTTCCCCGTGGAGCTGCTCGCCGAAGCGGCGGGCACTTCGGTCGACGCAGCGCTCGACGCGGTGGACGCGGGACTCGCGGCGTCGGTGCTCGAGCCCGCACACGACCAGGACGACGACGCGTACCAGTTCGCGCACGCGCTGCTGGTGGACGGGGTGCTGTCGTCGGTGAGCGCGGCGCGCCAGCGCCTCACGCACGAGCGCGTGGCCGACCTGCTCGCGACGCGGACACCGGACGCGGTGGACCGTATCGCCGCGATGTACGCGCGCAGCGGAAACACCGGCAAGGCGTACGAGTGGTGCACGCGCGCCGCGTCGCGTGCGCTCGGGCTGCACGCCCTCGACGTGGCGACCGACTTCCTGCAGCTCGCGCTCGGCAGCGCCTCGAACGACGAGGAGCGGTTCGCGGTCCATCACGACCTGGCCGTCACGGCGGAGCTGTCGGGCCGCTGGGCCGACGTGGAGCGCTCGTGCGACGCGATGCTGGCGATGCCGGGTGTGGTGGAGACCCCCGCCCGTGCGCTGCCGGTGCAGCAGCGTCGCGCGCAGGCGCGGCTCCGCATGGGCCAGGGCGTGCGCGACATGGAGCGCGAGTGCCGCGACTTGCTGGCCGTGGCGGAGCAGCTCGTCGCACCGACCGAGATCGTGCGCACGCAGTCGCTGCTCGTGCAGACGCTGCAGCGGCTCGGCCGCGTCGACGAGGCCATCGCGCTCGCCGAGGATTCGCTGCGCCTCGCCGAGGCGAACGGGGACGAGGCGCTGAGCGCCGAGGCGATGCACCGGCTGGCGCACACGATGCTCGGGGTGCGGCCGCGCGACGCGATCGAGCTGATGCTGCAGCTCATCGCGATGTCGCGGCGGCGCGGCGATGCGCTGATGGAGGCGCGCGCGTTCCTCGCGCTCGGCGTGGCGCGCATGCGGACGCGCGACGATCTCGCCGGGGCGGAGGCGTTCCGCGCCGCGCTCAGGATCGCGATGGACGCGCACGCGCTGGACATCGCGGCGGGCGCCTCGTTGAACCTGGGCGTGATCGAGATGCGGCGTGGCGACTTCACGGCGGCGCACCTCGCGTTCCACGAAGCGTTGCGGCTCTACACCACGCTCCGCAACAACACGAACCGCCTGGCCGCGCTGTACAACCTGGCGAACCTCGAGAGCGAGCGGGGCGACATGGCCGCCGCCGCACCACTTTATCGCGAGACCGCGGCGCTCGCCGAGCAGCTCGGTACCGACGACATCGCGATCGGCGCGCACGCCGGGCTGGGGTTCGTCGCGCTGCGGCTGCACGACGACGCCGGCGCGCGCGCCGCGCTCGCGGCAGCGACGCGCACGCTCGGCGCCCGCGACGGCTGGTGGTTCCAGGGGCGCGAACGGCTCGAGGCGCTGGCGATCCGCGTGGCCATCCAGGACGGCGGCCGCGCGCTCGCCCTCGCTCGGTTCCTCGCCGCGGTGGAGCGGCTCGAGGCGATGGACGTCTACAGTGCCACCTGGTTCGTCGGCGAATGCGGCGGCGAGGTGGCGGCGGACCAGGCGGAGGTCTGGACGATCATCGATCGCTTCGGGGAGCAGACGATGGTACAGCAGTTCGTGCCGCTCGCCGCACGCTACACCGCGCTGCGCGACATGGCGAACCGCCAGCACACCGATCGCCTGCGCCAGGGGCGCGGCACCGAGGACGCCGGCGGCACCGGCTCGGCCGGCACGTAGGCGGCGCGGTCAGCGCCGCGCCTCCCAGTCGATGATCGGCGCGTCGCGAATCGCCGACTGCACGGCATCGGCGACGTCGCGGCGCAGCTGGACGTGGCGCGTCGCCTCGCCGCGCGAGTTCACGCGGTTCATGAGCAGCACGACGAACAGCCCGCGCTCGGGATCGACCCAGATCGACGTGCCCGTGTAGCCGGTGTGACCGAAGCTGCGCGGCGAGAAGAATCGGCCGGCGCTCGACACGGCGGACGGTGTGTCCCAGCCGAGCGCGCGGCTCGACGCGACGTCCTGGCCCGAGGTCCAGCGCGCGACCGTCGTCGGCTTCAGGATCCGGACGCCGGCGTAGGTGCCGCCATTGAGCAGCATCTGCACGAACACGGCGAGGTCACGCGCGGTCGAGAACAGACCGGCATGCCCCGAAACGCCGCCCAGCGCCCACGCGTTCGGGTCGTGCACGGTACCGTGCAGCTGGCCGCGCAGCGTGTCGAGCGCGGTGTACGTGATGCGCTGCATGAGCGCGGCGTCGGTCGTGTCGGGGGTGAAACGGGTCGACGACATCCCGAGGGGACCGAACACGCGCGCCGCGGTGAACGCGTCGAGCGTCGTTCCCGTGATCCGCTCGACGATCATCCCCATGAGGATGAAGTCCCAGTCGCTGTACACCACCTTCGTACCGGGAGGGTTCGCGAGCGGCCGCGCGTTGATCTGCGCCAGATATTCGGCCCGTCCGTGCGACGCCTTCCAGAGCGGCGCGAACGCCTCGAGGCCGCCGCGATGCGTGAGCAGCATGCGCACGGTGATCGCCGCCTTGTCCGGCGCGGCGAACTCGGGCAGGTAGCTCTGCACCGTGCGCGAGAGATCGAGCTTCCCTTCCTCCTCGAGGATCATCGCGGCCGTGGTCGTGGCCACGACCTTGGTGAGCGACGCGAGGTCGTAGATCGTCGTCGCGTCGACGGTGGGCGCGCCGGCCGCGTAGTCGATCGCGCCGTATCCCTTGAGGTGCACGAGCCGACCGTACCGGCCGACGGCGAGCGCCGCGCCGGGTGCCGCGCCCTGCTCGAGCCCGATACGGACGATGCTGTCGAGTCGTGCCGGCAGCTCGGGGTCGAACCCGACGGCGATCGCCGGGGCGGGGACGAGCGCGTCCACCGGCGCGAGGCGAGGCGCGGATCGAGCCGTCGCGGCGGTCGGCGTGGGCGCCGTGACGACGGTGCGCATGCACGCGGCGGCGAAGAGCGGGAGCAGGGCGATACGAGCGAGTCGCATGAGGTGAGTTGCAAGTGAGATCGAGCCCGGTGGGCGTGCCGTCGGATGCAATGGCTGCTCCAAGAGCCGAGGCCGGTGGAGACTCTCGCCAATCGCTCCGAGTGGCGGAAGGTGGCGCGCATCGTGCGGAACAAAGTTTTACGCCACCGTCCGAGCGCGATCGGACATCGGCGCAGAGCCCGTCGGGAGATACACCTCCCGACGGGCTCGCCCGTATGTGGAGGGTTCACGTCATCGACGATCGCCAAACACTACCCGCACACCGCGCGCTAGTGCAGGTTGGTCGATCGTCCCGCTCACTCCGCTACCGCTGACTTGCAGACGCGCGCCATCCGAGAGTCTCGTATCGCACGCGCACTGGGCGTCATTGCCGCGTCGCTGCTCGCGCTGACCTTCGCGGGGTCGGCGTCGGCGCAACGTGCAGTGACGCGTCGCGACGCGATCGACGCGGCGCTCTCCGCCGGAACACGCGTGGCGCTGGCGAGAGCCGATTCCGCCGCGGTGAGGGCTCGACTGCTCACGGCGCGAGCGCTGCCCAATCCGTCGCTCGCTGCGAGCTACTCGAAGTCGGCGCCGCAGAACCATCTCGCGCTCGACATCCCGTTCGATGCACCGTGGATTCGGCGCGCGCGCGTCGGCGCGGCGCGCGCCGCCATCCGGGCCGCCGACCTGCGCATGCTCTCCGAGCACGCCGCGGCCGTCGTCGAGGCCGACACGACGTACACGACGGCGCTCGCCGCGGAGGCGCGGTTCCGGCTGTCGCGACAGACCGCGCGCGACGCCGACAGCGTCCTGGTGCTCACTACGAGACAGCGGGACGCCGGCGACGCGAGCGAGCTCGATGTCGATCTCGCTACCGTGACCGCGGGTCAGCAGGCGAACGTCGCGTCGAGCGACTCGCTCACGTTCATGAGCACGCTGCTCACCCTCCAGCTTTTGATGGGAATGCCCGCGGACAGCGTCGCCATCGTGCTCGCCGACTCGCTGCGACCCGCGCCGGCCATCGCCGACACCGTGCTCGCGAGCTTCGCGAGCGCCGTGCTTCCGCGCGCACCGGCGCCGCCGAGCGTCCGATCGGCCGAGGCGTCGCTGCAGGCCGCGGAGCTGGCGATCGTGCGCGAGCGGCGGAGTGTGCTCGGGCTGCCCGCGCTGAGCGTCGGCGTCGAGTTCGGCGACCCGAAGGGCGACGAGCCGGGAGTGCTCCCGGTCGTCGGCGTGGTGCTGCCCCTCCCGCTGCTCGACCGGAATCGCGGGCCGATCGCGGAAGCGACGGCGGAGCGCGACCGCGCCCGCGCAGAGCTCGCGGCGGCGCGGCTCGAGGCCCGGCAGCGGCTCATCGAAGGACTTCGCGAGCGCGAGCAGCTTCTGGTTCGCGTCGCGCGCGACAGCGCGCTCGTGCTCCGTGCACAGCGCGTCGCCACGCGCGCGATCACGGCGTACGCCGAGGGCGCGTCCGCGCTGCCCGCCGTGCTGGAGGCGCGTCGCAGCGCTCGCGAGGTGCTCGCTCAGTACATCGACGACACCGCCGCGCTGCTGATCGTGACCACCGAGCTGCGTGCGCTCACCCAGACTCTTCCCGCTCCATGACCCGTTCCGTGCGCGCAGTCCGTCGTT
>Ga0207643_10001007_pt1 | contig 16791 bp, 9 predicted proteins | sample KBSMisM62_FD_184313 | JGI IMG/M metagenome (GOLD analysis project Ga0207643, IMG submission 184313) | Miscanthus rhizosphere microbial communities from Kellogg Biological Station, Michigan, USA - KBS Miscanthus M6-2 (SPAdes) (version 2) | ecosystem: Host-associated > Plants > Roots > Rhizosphere...
GTCGCACTACGATGGCGAATACGAGCGCGCCTTCGAGACCGAGGTCGCGGGCGTGCGCATGCGTGCGCCGATGATGCTCATTCACACGGTCGCGGCCGGCGGCGGCTCGGTGCTGCATTTCGACGGCGCGCGATTCCGCGTTGGGCCCGACAGCGCCGGCGCCAATCCCGGGCCGAAATGCTATCGCCGCGGCGGCCCGCTCGCGGTCACCGACGCCAACGTGATGGTTGGAAAGCTGATTCCGGATTTCTTTCCACGCATTTTCGGCGCGCAGCAGAATCTTCCGCTCGATGCCGATGCCGTGCGTGCAGCATTTGCACAGCTCGCACGCGAGATCGGCGACGGCCGCTCAGCCGAAGACGTCGCCGACGGTTTCATCCGGATCGCGGTCGAGAACATGGCGAACGCGATCAAGAAAATCTCCCTGCAGCGCGGCTACGACGTGACGCGCTACGCGCTCAACTGCTTCGGCGGCGCCGGCGGCCAGCACGCTTGCCTGGTCGCCGACGCGCTGGGCATGACCAAGGTGTTGATCCATCCGTTCTCTTCGCTGTTGTCGGCCTACGGCATGGGCCTCGCCGACATCCGCGCCACCCGCCAGCAGGCCGTTGAAGAAACATTCGGGGATGCGGTGTTGGCGTCGATCGCCACCGTCGCCGGCCGCCTGGGCGAGGAGGCAAGGCGTGAGGTGATCGGCCAGGGCGTGGCGCCCGAGGCCGTAACCGTGCACGCACGCGCGCACATCCGCTACGCCGGAACCGACATGGCGCTGGTGGTGCCGGCCTATTCGGTGGCTCCGGGAGAGCCGCGCAGCAGCGGATCGCCGCCCCTGGCGGCATCTGTAATGACGCTGGCAAAAATGAAATCCGCCTTCGAGGCGGCACACAAATCACGGTTTGGATTCATCGACGAGAGCAAGGAGATGGTGGTCGAAGCGGTATCGGTTGAGGCCATCGGTGGCGGCGCGAAGTTCACCGAGCCGGTATTGCCGACGACCGGCGAATCGCTTGCGTCCCCGACCCGCCGCACGCAGTTCTATTCGCGTGGCCAAGGGCACGAGGCCACGGTCTATACCCGCGCGCAGCTTTCGCCCGGTCAGGCCTTGGACGGTCCGGCTATCGTCGTCGAGCCGCATCAGACCATCGTGGTCGAGGACGGCTGGCGCGCCAGCATCACCGCCAAGAACCACCTGGTGCTGGAGCGCGCCGTCGCGCTCAGGCGCCAAAGCGCGATCGGCACTGACGCCGACCCGGTGATGCTCGAAGTGTTCAACAACCTCTTTATGTCGATTGCGGAACAGATGGGCGTGTCGCTGCAGAACACGGCCTACTCCGTCAACATCAAGGAGCGGCTCGATTTCTCCTGCGCCGTGTTCGACGCCGACGGCACGCTGGTCGCCAACGCGCCGCACATGCCGGTGCATCTCGGCTCCATGGACCGTGCGGTCGAGACCATCATTCGCGAGAACAAGGGCCGGATCGCGCCCGGCGATGTCTACGCCATCAACGCACCCTATAACGGCGGCACACATCTGCCCGATATCACCGTTTGCACGCCTGTTTTCGACGAGGCCAGCCGCGACGTCCTGTTCTGGGTCGCGTCGCGCGGCCACCACGCCGACGTGGGCGGCATTTCTCCCGGCTCGATGTCGCCGAACGCAATCACCATCGAGGAGGAAGGCGTCTATATCGACAACTTCAAGTTGGTGGATCGCGGCCGCTTCCGCGAGCAGGCACTCTACGACCTCCTCACCGGCGCGAAATATCCCGCCCGCAACCCGCTGCAGAACGTCAACGACATGAAGGCGCAGATCGCAGCGAACGAGAAAGGCGTGCAGGAGCTGCGCAAGACCGTCGCGCATTTCACGCTGCCGGTGGTCAGAGCCTATATGCAGCACGTGCAGGACAACGCTGCCGAGAGCGTGCGGCGGGTGATCGACCGCATCCACGATGCGTCGTTCGAATACGAGATGGACCAGGGCACCTGGATCAAGGTCAGGATCAGCGTCGACAAGGAGAAGCGCGAGGCCACCGTCGACTTCACCGGTACATCGCCGCAGCAGAACACCAACTTCAACGCGCCCGAGCCGGTCACGCGCGCGGCGGTGCTCTATGTCTTTCGGGTGATGGTGGACGACGACATCCCCATGAACGCCGGCTGCCTGCGGCCGATCAACATCATCATCCCAAAAAAATCGATCCTGTCGCCCGAATATCCCGCCGCAGTCGTCGCCGGCAATGTGGAGACATCGCAAGCGGTGACGGACTGTCTGTTCGGCGCGCTGGGCAGCCTCGCCGCCGCCCAGGGCACGATGAACAATCTCAACTTCGGCAACGCCAAGTATCAATACTACGAGACGATCTGTTCGGGCTCACCCGCGGGCCCCGGATTTCCCGGCACCGACGCCGTGCACACCCACATGACCAATACGCGCCTCACCGACCCGGAAGTCCTGGAATTCCGCTACCCGGTGCTGCTCGAGGATTTCCACATTCGCACGGGATCGGGTGGACGCGGCGAATGGAATGCGGGCGACGGCGTCCGTCGCACCATCCGCTTCCTCGAAAGGATGGATTGCACGATCCTGTCGGGCCACCGCCGCGTACGCCCGTTCGGCCTCGCCGGTGGCGACGCCGGTCAGATCGGCCAGAACTCCGTGCGCCGCAACGACGGACGGATCGATGCGCTCGAGGGCGCGGATGCCACCGTGATCGACGCCGGCGAGGCGGTCATCATCCAGACGCCTACCGCGGGCGGCTACGGCAAACCGAAGTAAAAAGGCCCGCCCGCGCCACTGCAAAAGAAAATGGCCGGGCGAGAGCCCGGCCATTTCGCAAACCTTTTTGCCTGCGGCTATCGCGTCAGGTCTGCTGGATCGCCGACACCAGCCAGTGACCGCCACGTGCGCGCATGAAAGTCCAGATTTCCGTGGCTTCGTCCTCGCCGTTTTCGACCAGGCGGCCGCTCTCGCGGTCAACCATCTCGTCTTTGAGCGAATAGCGCATCGCGACCGTCGCATAGTCGGTGTCGCCCTCGCGCCAGGCCTCGGCGAGATCACCCTGCAGGAGCTTCACGTCGCTGACGCGGTTGATCACACCTTTGCTGGCATTGGCCGCGAGGTCTTCGGAGAAATAGGAAAGCATCTCCGGCGTGGCCTCTCTGCGCAGGCGCGCGAGATCCTCGGCACTGTAGGCGGCCTGCACGTCGGCCAGGACCTTTTCGAACGCATTGAAGTCCTCCGGCGTCAGACCGACCTCGTCGGTGCCGGAGGCACGCGCCGCCGTGGCTGGCACGCCGCTGCCGCCGCCGAAGCCCGCACCGCCAAAGCCGTTATTGCCAAAGCTCATGGGCGAACGCGAGTTCGTGGCATTGGCGTCGCGCAAGGCGGGACCGCTGGCAAGGGCCGGCTGGTTGCGGCGCTGCCACCAAGTCCACAGCAAATAGCCAATGATGGCGACGATGCCGATCTGCAGCAGCAGGCCGAGCATCGACGCCGCGCCGCCAAGACCGCCCATGAAGCCGTTGCCGAACAGCATGCCAAGCAGGCCGGCTCCCAGGAAGCCGGCGAACATGCCGCCGAGGAAGCCCGGCCGATTGAAGAAGCCGCCGGCGGCCGGCGACGTCTGCGGCGCGCGCTGTCCGACCGTGCTGCCCGGCTGGCCGGGCTGAGTCATGCTGCGCTCGATCGGTCGCGCGCTCGGTGACGTTGCCGTCGACGGCGGCGCGGAAAAGGTCTGCGAGCCACGGCTGCCGACGCTGCCGCCACGTCCGGCACGGGCGTCGGCGTCGCTCACGGCGAACGCCAGCACCGCGACCAGCGCGCAAAACGCCAGCAACGGACGAAAATTGAAACGGGACATTGATTCCTCCCAGGAAACCATTCGGTTTGACCTAACATATTGGTGGTCCATGACGGCATTTAAAGAGGTGCCGCATGGTGTCGCAGATGGCCTGCGGAGCAGCCGCCGGGAGCGTTTTAGGGCAAAACCATGGCGGTACCCGCATGTGTACACGGCCGGCGACTTCGTCCTTGGTCAATTTCGCGGCAAACCAGGTTCAAACCGGCAACGGGTGCGTTCCGTCGGGGGAATCTGCTCCCACGCGGTTGCAGGAAACATGGCCCGACTGGTTGCGATGTCACCGCGCGTACGGCTCAGCCGACTCAGTCGTCCTGGCCATCTTCGCCCGGCTGAGCCAGCGGCAGTGCGCGGTCGAACCGGTCGTCACCGTAGGGATCGACGCGCAGCCGCTTGGGCGGCGATGGCAGCCGCCGCGGCGCGACCGAGCCGGTGACGGTCGGCTCACCGGCGCGCTGGGCGGCATGCCGCCCGCCGGCGCGCGCGGCGATTTCCTCGCCCGACACCGCGCGTGGGTTGCAGGCGCGGTGTCCGTCGCTCCGGCGCATGAGATCGACGTGCATATGATCGTAATGATAGACGTTCGAGCCCGGCGCCAGCACCGTCGTGAATTGATCGCAGGCGGCGGCTTGCACATCGCGCAGGAAGCCTTGCTCCTCGGGCAGGCCCCTCCACCCGTTCTTCACCGTGATCTTGCGTCCGTCGGCTAGCGTGAAGGCGGAGATGTCGAGCGCGTTGCCGAAGGCGTGCTCGGAAATGTTGGCGCGCGGATTGCCGTTCATGCCGCGGCAGGAATAAGCGGATATCTGCGTGATCTCGGCGACCGGCGCGCCGAACCAGCGCATCGCCGCCGGCTGCACCGAATTGGTGATCCATCGTTCGAGCTCGGAGACGATGGGACATGCGAGCGTCGCCGGCGGGCTTACGGAAACGGGTGTGAATGCCGCGGCCGGCGCGCCGGTGGCGGGGCCGAGCGGGATGACCGGCGCCTCGCGGCGAGACGGCACGTCCGCAGGCAACGCCTCGCGCACCGAGGCTCGAGGCGCTTCGGCCGGCGACGGCCCACGCAGCGGAGTTCGCGCGATTCCACCAGGCGCATTGCGCGACGTTGTCGGCGTGTCGACCAGCGGTCGACGCTCGTAGGGTTCCGGTGAAAAGTCGTCGCGCGGGGAGTTTTCCGGCGGCGACTGGTATCGCGGCGCCGACGCCGCCCCATAGGGCCGCCGGAAATCGTAGGTCGCCGGTACGCCGTTGGCGCGATCGGTCACGCCCGGTGGTTCAAGCGACACCGGCTGGTCGGGCGCGGCGCCACGTGGTGGCGGCTGCACCGGGCGCGACTGGTATTCCGGAAGCACGCGGGACTGATAGGGCGGTTGCTGTTGGACCGGCGGCGGTTCGGAAGGCCTGATCGGCCAGCGCGCGGGCGCGGATCCCGGGCGCCCCGGGATGTCGCTGGGCGGACGCAGATCGTCGCTGTAGCCGAGCGGCGAACTCTCGCCCAGCATGGATACCTTGAATGGAAAATCGGCCCCGCATACGCCGGGACCCTGGATCGACCTGATGCGGACGACGCCCGGGCCCTCCCTGACGGCGCCCGAGTTGAGGCATTGCACCTCGGCTTCGCGCCGCCACGGCTCGCGCTCGGCAAACATGTTGCCGCCGCTGCAGCCCGCCAGCACGCCGAGGACGCCAAGACCGATGGAGCAGACGAGATACCAACGAGCTCCCCACGCCATGGCCGGGACAATGCGTGGGACTTTGTTAACGACTGTTCAAAGATTCCGCCGTGGCTCATGCCTCTGGCCGACGCCTCGCGATATGGTTAAGAAACGACAGGTGGCGGGGAGCGTCGACATCATGGAAGCCAAGGCCAGACGGGCGCTGTTGGACGGTCGGCGTTGATGCTCTCCGCGCTCGAGCTTGCGCGCCGCATCGAGGCCGGCGCCCTTTCACCGCGCGCCGTGGTCGAACTCTGCGCCGAGGCGGTCGCCACGCACGAGAGCAAGATCGGCGCCTTCGCCGCGCTCGACCTCGACGCGGCGCGCCGGCGCGTCGAACAGCAGCAGCTCGCGCCACTGCCGCTGCATGGGCTCCCGGTCGGCATCAAGGACATCTTCGACACGGCAGACCTGCCCACCGCGTACGGCTCGGCGATCTATGCCGGCCACCAGCCCAAGGCGGACGCGGCGATGGTGATGCTGATCCGGCGCGCGGGCGGGCTCGTCCTCGGCAAGACCGTCACCACCGAATTTGCTTCGCTCGAACCGGCAGGCACGCGCAATCCCCGCAACCCTGCGCATACGCCGGGCGGGTCGTCGTCGGGTTCGGCCGCGGCGGTGGCTGCCGGCATGGTGCCGCTGGCGCTCGGTAGCCAGACCGGCGGCTCCGTCATCCGCCCCGCCGCCTTCTGCGGCGTCGCCGGTTTCAAGCCTTCCTATCGGCTGCTGCCGACGGTCGGGATGAAATGCTTCTCGTGGTCGCTCGACACCGTCGGACTGTTCGGCGCGAGCGTGCCCGACGTCGCGTTCGCCGCCGCGGCGATGAGCGGCCGTGAGCTGCGGGTCGATGGCCGGCCGGCGCAAGCTGCGCCGGTCGTCGCGCTCGTGCGCCCTCCATTCTGGCAGGACGCGAGCGCCGCGATGCAGAACGCGGTCGAGCGCGCAGCGCGCGCGGCGGAACGATCGGGCGCACGCGTGAAGGACATGGAACTGCCGCCGATCTTCGCTGACGCCGTTCTCGCGCATCGCATCGTGCAAGGCTATGAAGCGATCCGCGCGCTCGCTTTCGAATACGACCTCCATCGCCATCGCATGGGCCCGGTGCTGCGCGCGCAACTCGATGACGCCGCAACCATCGACGCCAATACCTACGACAACGCCCGCCGCATCACGCGCCGCGCGCGCCGCGCGCTCATCGATCTGCTGCCCGACGGCGAAGTGATGCTCACACCCTCGGCACCGGGAGCCGCGCCGAAGGGGCTTGGTTCGACCGGAGAGCCGACCTTCAACCGGCTGTGGACGTTGCTGGGCACGCCCTGTGTCAATGTCCCAGGGCTTTCGGACGCGGACGGTCTGCCGCTCGGCGTGCAGGTCGTGGCGCGTTTTGGTCGCGACCGGTTCGCGCTGTCCGCGGCGGCATGGCTCGAGAGCGCGGTCGCGCGCAGCGAAATGCGGCTGACGCCCGGGCAATGAGCTAACTCGATGGTTTGTCAGGTACTATTTTTTCTGATCGCGCGCGGGTGACGAGTAATGAGAGGCCGAATATTCACTCCTCCAAATAATTCTTATGAGTCATCAACACTCGTAGTGCGAAAACTTTTTGTCTCGAAATCTCAGACTCTTGGTCGCGCGCCGAGCGATCAATTTGAAGCAGTGCACATGCTTTTGGCAGTGCAATAACGATTGTCATTAGAACTTAACCTGAACTCTGCTACACTCGCCTGCCTTGTCCAAGGAGGACGTCACGTGGACCTTGCCTTAAGGCTCAATGTACTGGCAGTTTTCGCGGTATTCGCGTTCGTCGGTGCAATCCTGCTGGGCGCGTTTTAAGTTCGAGTATCCACGAATAACGCCAGATCCCGAGTTCGTTGACGCACCGGAGAGCGTGCCTCTCCGGTGTTTGCATTTTTTGATCTTTGGTGCCTTTGACGGCGCGTATCGCCAAGAAACGAGAGTGCTTCAAAGCAACGCCGGGATTCCGGTCATTGCGCGGGACTTGCGCAAGCAAGCGATGCCGGGCCGATCAGCGCGCGCGTTGCCGCGCTACTCCGCGGCGGTGCGTGCCGCGGCCAGCGGGTCATAGTTGAGCACCGGCGCGAGCCACCTTTCCGCCTCGGCGACGCTCCAGCCCTTGCGCGTGGCATAATCCTCGACTTGGTCGCGCTCGATCTTGCCGACGCCGAAATAGTGACTTTCGGGATGGCCGAGATAGAGCCCGCACACCGATGCGCCCGGCCACATCGCAAAGCTCTCGGTGAGCTTGACCCCGATCCGCCGTTCGCCATCGAGCAGCGCGAACAGCGTTTCCTTCTCGCTGTGGTCGGGCTGCGCGGGGTAACCTGGCGCGGGCCGGATGCCGCGGTATTTCTCGCCGATCAGGTCCACGCCCGCGAGTGTCTCGTCCGGGGAATAGGCCCAGAACTCCTTGCGCACGCGCTGGTGCAGTCGCTCGGCGAATGCTTCCGCGAGCCGATCCGCGAGTGCCTTGACCATGATGGCCGAGTAGTCGTCATTGGCCTGCTTGAAACGCTCCGCCACGTCATCCTCGCCGATCCCGGCGGTCACCATGAAGGCGCCGATGTGGTCGGCCAGACCGCTGGCGCGCGGAGCGATAAAATCGGCCAGCGCCACGTTGGCGCGACCTTCGCGCCGTGTGAGTTGCTGGCGCAGCGTGTGCAGCACGGCAATCGGCTTGGTTCGCTGCTCGTCGCCGTAAACGAGGATGTCGTCGCCCTCGGAATTCGCCGGCCAGAACCCGAACACGGCGCTGGCGCGGAACCAGCGTTCCGAGGCAATGCGGTCGAGCATCGCCTGAGCATCCGCGAACAAGCTGCGCGCCGCTTCGCCATATTTCGCGTCGTCCAGGATCGCGGGAAACTTGCCGGTGAGCTCCCAGGTGGCAAAGAACGGCGACCAGTCGATGTAGTCGCGAAGCTCCGCGATCGGATAGTCCTCCAGCACCCGGGCTCCGAGAAACGTCGGCTGCTGCGGGATGTCATTGCCCGACCAGTTGAGCTTCAGCGCATTGGCGCGCGCATCCTTGAGTGACAGCCGTTGCTTCGCTTCCTCGCCGCGCGCATGCGCGGCGGCGATGCGGGCATATTCCTGGCGAGTGTTGGCCACATAGGTTGGGCGCCCTTGCGCCGACATCAGACTCGATGCCACGCCCACGGCCCGGCTGGCGTCGGTGACATAGACCGCTTGCCCGCGCCGGTAATGCGGATGAATCTTGACCGCGGTGTGCACGCGGCTCGTGGTGGCGCCGCCGATGAGCAGCGGCAAGTCGAAACCCTGCCGCTCCATCTCTGCGGCGACGTGGCACATCTCGTCGAGCGAAGGCGTGATCAGGCCGGACAGCCCGATGATGTCCGCGTTCTCCTTCTGCGCCGTCTCCAGGATCTTGGCCGCCGGCACCATCACGCCGAGATCGATCACCTCGTAATTGTTGCACTGGAGCACCACGCCCACGATGTTCTTGCCGATGTCGTGCACGTCGCCCTTGACCGTAGCCATGACGATCTTGCCGTTGGAGCTCCTCTTCTCGATGCCTTTGTCCTTCTTCTCCTGCTCCATGAACGGCATCAGGTAGGCGACCGCCTGCTTCATCACCCGCGCCGACTTCACGACCTGCGGCAGGAACATCTTGCCGGAGCCGAAGAGATCGCCGACCACGTTCATTCCGTCCATCAGCGGGCCTTCGATCACATGCAGCGGGCGCTCGGCCGCGAGCCGCGCTTCCTCGACATCCGTTTCGATGAAATCGGTGATGCCGTGCACGAGCGCGTGGGAGAGCCGCTCTCCCACCGGCCGTTCACGCCAGCGCAGATCGGCCTCCTTCTTCTCCTTGCCCTGGCCGCCGCGGTAGCGCTCGGCGAGCGCGAGCAGCCGCTCGGCGGCGTCGGCGCGGCGATTGAGCACCACGTCCTCGCACGCCTCGCGCAATTCCGCATTGAGGTCGTCGTACACCGCCATCTGCCCGGCGTTGACGATGCCCATGTCCATGCCGGCCTTGATCGCGTGATAGAGAAAGACGGAGTGCATGGCCTCGCGCACCGGCTCGTTGCCGCGGAACGAGAACGACAGATTCGACACGCCACCGGAGATGTGGACCCCTGCCAGGTTGGTGCGGATCCAGCGCGTCGCCTCGATGAAATCGACGCCGTAATTGTTGTGCTCCTCCATCCCGGTCGCGATGGCGAAGATGTTTGGGTCGAAGATGATGTCCTGCGGCGGGAAGCCGACCTGATTGACGAGGATGTCGTAGGCGCGCTTGGCGATCGTGCATTTGCGCTCGAAGGTGTCGGCCTGGCCTTGCTCGTCGAAGGCCATGACCACCACCGCGGCGCCGTAGCGGCGCACAGCCTTGGCGTGCTCGATGAAGGCGGCCTCACCCTCCTTCATGGAGATCGAGTTCACCACCGGCTTGCCTTGCAGGCATTTCAGCCCGGCCTCGATCACCGAGAATTTCGAGGAGTCCACCATGACCGGGACGCGGGCAATATCGGGCTCGGACGCGATCAGATTGAGGAAGGTGGTCATCGCCTTCTCGGAATCGAGCAGGCCCTCGTCCATGTTCACGTCGATGATCTGCGCGCCGTTCTCCACCTGGTCGCGCGCGATGGCGAGCGCCGCCGCATAGTCGCCGGCAGTGACGAGCTTGCGGAACTTGGCCGAGCCGGTGACGTTGGTGCGCTCGCCGACATTGACGAACGGAATTTCCGGGGTGAGCGTGAACGCCTCGAGGCCGGACAGGCGCAGAAGCGGCGGCAGCTCGGGGATCTTCCGCGGCGCCTTGCCCTCCACCGCCCGCACGATGGCACGGATATGGTCGGGCGTGGTGCCGCAGCAACCGCCGACGATATTGACGAGGCCCGCCTCCGCAAACTCGCCCAGCAGGCCGGCCATGAATTCCGGACTCTCGTCGTAGCGCCCGAACTCGTTCGGAAGGCCGGCATTGGGATAGGCGCACACGAGAGTGTCGGCGAGGCGCGCGATCTCGGCGATATGGGCGCGCATTTCCTTGGCGCCGAGCGCACAATTGAGCCCGATCGAGAACGGCGCGGCATGGTTCACCGAATTCCAGAACGCCGCCGGAGTCTGGCCCGACAGCAGACGTCCCGAGCGATCGGTGATGGTGCCGGAGATCATCACCGGGACACGCACGCCACCCGCATCGGTAACGTCGGCAATGGCCGCGATCGCCGCCTTGGCGTTGAGCGTGTCGAAGATGGTTTCGATCAGCAGCAGGTCGGCGCCACCCTCGAGCAGCCCTTCGACCTGCTCGGCATAGGCGCTGCGCAATTCGTCGAAGGTGACGGCGCGGAAGCCGGGATTGGAGACGTCGGGCGAGATCGAAGCGGTGCGATTGGTCGGCCCGAGCGCGCCGGCGACGAAACGCGGGCGGCCGTCCTCGCTTTGCGCGAGATCGGCCGCCGCGCGGGCAAGCCTTGCGCCCTCGACATTGAGCTCATGGGCGATGCCCTGCATGCCGTAATCGGCCTGGGCAATGCGCGTCGAGGAGAAGGTGTTGGTCGAGACGATGTCGGCGCCGGCGCGGAAATACGCCAGATGGATGTCGCGGATCGCGTCGGGCTGGCTGAGGATGAGCAGATCGTTGTTGCCGCGGACTTCGCGGTTCCAGGCATCGAAACGGGCGCCGCGATAGCCCTCCTCGTCGAGCTCGAGCCCTTGGATCATGGTGCCCATGGCGCCGTCGAGCACCAGGATGCGCTCGGCCGCGAGGCGGCGCAGCGTTTGCGCGGTCGGCGAGGTATCGCGTTTGTCGTTCATCACCCGACTCCCCGCGCTTTCTCCGCAACGGGGAGAGGAGCCGCTGCAGGGAGCGGACCTGAGGCGTGGCTCGGCCGCAGCCCGAGCAGATGGCAGACGGCATAGACCAGATCGGCGCGGTTCATGGTGTAGAAGTGGAAATCGGTGACCCCACGATCGACGAGATCGAGCACCTGCTCGGCGGCGACCGCGGCGGCAATGAGCTTGCGGGTGGCCGCGTCATCGTCCAGGCCGTCGAAACGCTCGGCCAGCCAGTCCGGCACCGAGGCGCCGCAGCGCGCCGCGAACGACTTGGTCTGCTTGAAATTCTGCACCGGCAGGATGCCGGGCACGACGGGCACGTCGATGCCGCGGGCGCGCACCCGGTCGAGATAGCGGAAGTATTTGTCATTCTCGAAGAAGAACTGGGTGATCGCACGCGTCGCGCCGGCATCGACCTTGGCCGCGAGCATGTCGAGATCGGCTTCGACGGTCGGACTGTCCGGATGCTTTTCCGGATAGGCGGAGACCGAGACCTCGACGTCGGCGATTCGCTTGATGCCGGCGGCGAGATCGGCGGCATTGCGGTAGCCGCCGGGATGGGGCGCATAACGCTCGCCGACCGGATCTCCGCGCAACGCCACGATGTGGCGGACGCCCGCCGTGCAATAGCTGCGGATCACAGCGTCGATCTCGTCGCAAGTCGCGGCGACGCAGGTGAGATGGGCCGCGGGCGTGAGCGCGGTTTCGGCGAGGATGCGCTTGACGGTCGCGTGCGTGCGCTCGCGGGTCGAGCCGCCGGCGCCATAGGTAACCGAGACGAAGTTGGGCTTGAGCGGCGCAAGGCGGGTGATCGAATCCCACAGCGTCTTTTCCATCTCCTCGGTCTTCGGCGGGAAGAACTCGAAAGAGACGCGGATGCGGCGAGGATCGCCCGCGTGTTCACGGCCGTCGTGCACGAAGCGGCTGGCGCGGGTCTCGGCCGTCATCACGCCACCTCGCGCGCAGCGGTCGCCAGCAGGATGCGCGGATCGCGCCCGAGCCAGAGCGAGACCGCGATCTTGCCGTCGGAAGTCGGCTCCGGCGCAAGGCTGCGCTGCAGCACCACGTCGAGGTCAGCGGCCTTCATCCATTGCGCCACGGTATCGGACGAGAAGCCGAGCCGCCGGTGGGCGTGCTCGTCGCGCAGAAATTCCAGATCGTGGGGAGCGAAATCGACGACCAGAAGGCGGCCCCCGGGCCGCAGCACCCGCGCCGCCTCGTGGATGGCGCGCGCGCCGTCGTCGAGGAAGTGCAGCACTTGATGGACGATGACGACGTCGAAGCTGTCCCTCGGCAGCGCGAGGTCATAGATGTCGCCCTGGCGCACGCTGCAATGACGCAGGCCCGCGCGGTCGAGCCGCGCCCGCGCCACCGCCAGCATGTCGAGCGAGAGATCGAGGCCGAGGCCTTGCTCGATCCGCGGCCCGAACAGTTCGAGCATGCGCCCGGTGCCGGTGCCGAGATCAAGCAGCGCGCGCATCGGCACATCGGCGAGCGCGGCGCTGATCGCTTCCTCCACCGCCTCGTCGGCGACATGAAGCTTGCGAATGCGGTCCCACTGCGCGGCATGTCGGCCGAAATAGACTTGCGCCGCCTCCGCGCGTTGCGTCCGCACGGCGAACAGGCGCTCACGATCGCGCCCGAGCGTGGCGTCGTCGGGATCGAGGCGGGACACGAGCTCACGCGCGAGCGTCGCCGCCCCGCCCCGCTCGGCCAGACGGAAGAACGCCCACGACCCTTCGCGGAAACGCTCGACCAGGCCAGCTTCCGCCAGCAGTCGCAAATGCCGCGAGATGCGGGGCTGCGATTGGCGCAAGATGGCGGTGAGATCCGACACGGTGAGCTCCGCCTCCCCCAATAGAGCGAGGATGCGCAACCGAGTGGCCTCGCCCGCGGCCTTAAGGGTGCCATTCAGGGTCTCGAAAGAGAGGTGGGCAACGGTGGGCATATGTGGGCACTACTCTCGGTTCGACCGATGGCGCCCGCCTTCCGGCGGGGACATAAAGATATCTTTATACCTTTAAGCACGGATTGCAAGACGGCGGGTGGGCAGGACGCGGAGGCCGGGTCATTGCCGGACCTAGGAGTCATTGCCGGACTTGGCCCGGCATGACATCTGTGGAGCTTCCTCGGGAGAGCCCATGAACGACAACGACAACGCCTTCGGCATCCGGGACGGCGAGGTTGCCATCGGGCTTCCGGACACCTTCGACGCCTCGCTCTATTTCATCGGCCGTATCCGAACGCCCTGGACCAAGCGCGCCGACTGCCCCAAGAATGCGCGCGAATCCGACGCCGTCTGCACCCTCGAGGTCGACCCGCGGTGGGCGAAGGCGCTCACCCATGTCGAAAGTTGCACCCATCTGGTGGTGCTTTATTGGATGAACCGGTCGCGGCGCGATCTGGTGCTGCAGGTGCCGCGGCATTACGGCATAGCGCGCGGGACCTTTGCGCTGCGATCTCCCGCCCGGCCCAATCCCATCGCACTAAGCGTCGTGCGGCTGGTGGGGGTCGACGGGCCCCGGCTCTCCGTGATCGGACTCGACTGCCTCGACGACACGCCCCTTCTCGACATCAAGCCCTATTTCGCCTCGACCGACGCCGTTTCCGACGCCGTGGTCGGCTGGCACGCCGACCGCAAGTCCTGACGCAAGGCAGTTAACGGCCGCGTGGGCGGTATCAGGGCGCCATCCGGACCTTCCACTAGCCTCTCAGGGCCCGCCGCCGTGCCCGCCGGCCGTCTCCGGGCTTGCACAAAAATTCTTTTAATATCATTGGCTTAACAGCGCGCACCTGCGGCGTTCACCGAGCCGTGAGATTAATTTTCCCCACCATTTTTGAACCAACCGCCCCTCCGCTCCGACCAATCAACAGTTACGGGATCAGGGGGATCACCATGAAAAAGCTTTCCGGTTTGAAGACCGTTGCTGCCATCGCGACGTTCGTGGCCGCGACCGCCATTTCCACCAGCGCGCTCGCCAATCCGTTCAACCCGTTCGAAGCGCTGTTTGGCCCGCATCGCGAGCCGGTGGCCGCGCCGGCCTATGCCAATCCCGCCGACGACGGCGCGCAGCGCAGCGAGTTCCGCCGCCAGGTGGTGGACTACCGCACCAGCGAAGCGCCCGGCACCATCATCGTCGACACGCCCAACACCTACCTCTACCTGGTGATGCCCGGCGGCAAGGCGATGCGCTACGGCATCGGCGTCGGCCGCGAAGGTTTCGCCTGGTCGGGAACGAAGACCGTCGAGCGCAAGGCCGAGTGGCCGGATTGGACGCCGCCGCCCGAGATGATCCAGCGCCAGCCCTACCTGCCGCGCTTCGTCGCCGGCGGCGAGACCAACCCGCTCGGAGCCCGCGCCCTCTACCTCGGCGGCTCGGTCTACCGCATCCACGGCACCAACGCGCCGGACACCATTGGCGGCCGCGTGTCGTCGGGCTGCATCCGGATGGTCAACGAGGACGTGATCGACCTCTACAGCCGGGTCAAGGTCGGCACCAAGGTGGTCGTCAAGCCGATCGGCGATCATCGCGCCGCCAGCGCCGCGAGCGGCGTCAACTAACTCTGCCGCGACGTCCCTCCCCGACTGATCGAACAAACAAACGCCGGCTTCGCGACATCGCGGGGCCGGCGATTTGATTCCGGCCTGCCCGCTCAGCCCCGGCGCAGCAGCGGCCAGAATTCGGCGAAGCTTGCCTGCTCGCCGAGTGTGCGCAACGTCGCGAGGATCTGCTTCGCCGCGTCGGGCGCGAGCGCCTGCGCCGCGCAATCCAAGAACTTGTCCTCGATCTGCGCCGGCGACATCGGATATTGCGGCGTGCCGCTGGCATAGACCCGCAGCTGTTCGAGCGTGCGCCCGTCGCGGAGCATGACCGTGAGTCTGGTGGGATAGTCCTCCTGCGCGTCGGCAAACTCCGGGTCGATGGCGACCGACACCATGCGCGCGAGCGCCTTCACCCGCGCATCGCTGATCGCCTCCTCGCCGAACGCCGACAGACCCGGCGGCCCGTTCGCGAGCGCATAGGCGACGACATATTGCAGATTGAACTTCGCCGCCTCTGTATTGGTCGGGTACTGCTCGCTGGCGCGGTTGGCGGCATATTTCGAGATGCCGGCCTTGATCGCGGAAATGTCGGCCACGCGTGGCCCAAGCTCGTCGCGCAGCGTGAGCGCGGCGTCGATGCCGGTGTGGATGACACCGCCGCAGGGATAGCGCTTGGGCCGGAAGCCGCGCTCGGCCAGATCGAAGCTGCGGCCGAGATCGTCGAACGCCTGCGGCTGCCATTCGAGCCCGCGCGCAAACGTGCTGGCGAACCCGCCGCGGCCTTCGATCGCCGCCGGGTTGGCGGTGAAGCCGCGCCCGCCGAGCTGCGCCGCCAGAATTGCGTTGCGCGCGCCCTGCCCCACATGCAGCGGCTTGGTCATGGTGCCGTAATTGGCATTGACGCCCGCGGCCATCGACACGCTGATGCCGAGCACATCGCTGATATCCGCGGCCGGCAGCTTGAGCAGCCGGGCGCAGGCCGCCGCGGCGGCGATCGTGCCGATGGTGCCGGTGGCGTGCCAGGCGCCGCCGCCGTTGTGGTTGGGGTTGGCGCGGCTCAGCCGCGAAGCGACCTCGAAGCCGACCATGAACGCCGCCAGCGTCTCGGCCGGCGTCGCCCCGGTGCCTTCGGCGAGCGGCAGCAGCGCCGGAATGATCGGCGCGACCAGCTGGCCTTGCATATAGGTGAAGTCGAAGTCGAGCGCGTGCGACGCGACCCCGTTCGCCAGCGCCGCCAGTTGCGGCGAGGCGCGCAGCGACTGGCCGACGATCGAGACCGCCGGCTTGGCGCCTTCCGCGCGCACCAGCTCGAGCACGATGCCGGCGGGCTCGCTGCGGCTTCCCGCCAGCATCACGCCGACGGTATCGATGAACGCGGCGCGGGCGCGCTCGACCGCGAGCGCAGGCGCCTGCTTGAGATCGAAACCGGCGATGAAGTCGACCACGCGCGCCGTCGGCTTGGCACCGGCGTCGTTCGCCTTCGCTGCCTGCGGCGCCTTCACTGCCTGCGGCGCTTGCGCGCGCGCCGCGCCTGCCGCGCCGAGCAGCGTCACCGCGCTCGCTCCGAGGAACAGTCTGCGATCAACGTCGTGGCCTTGCATCGGTCGCTCCTCCCGGTTTCTTCCGCCTTTTCGGCCATCGGACGAATTCCAAAAGTGTATGATAGGCCAACTTGTCCAAGCGAGGAACGACCATGCGCGCCTTGTCGAAGCCGCGGCGGATGCTGGTGCCGCTCATCGCGTTGCCCGTCAGTTGCGCAGCGCTCGCGCATGCCGAGAGCATGGACGCGCTGTACGAGAAGGCCAAGCTCGAGAAGACGCTGGTGCTCTACGGCGCCGGCCCGACCGGCTCCCATGACCGC
>Ga0207643_10001009_pt1 | contig 16775 bp, 13 predicted proteins | sample KBSMisM62_FD_184313 | JGI IMG/M metagenome (GOLD analysis project Ga0207643, IMG submission 184313) | Miscanthus rhizosphere microbial communities from Kellogg Biological Station, Michigan, USA - KBS Miscanthus M6-2 (SPAdes) (version 2) | ecosystem: Host-associated > Plants > Roots >...
ACGCGGTGTGTACCCGACAAACCAGGCGTCGCGATAATCGTTGGTCGTGCCCGTCTTGCCCGCGGCAGGCAGCCGGAATCCAATCTGCCGTGCCTGCGCCGCGGTGCCCGCGTTGATGACGTCCTGCAGCATCGACGTGATCAGAAACGCGGTCGTCGGGCTGACGGCTGGTTTCGTCGAGGGCGTCGCCTCGAATAGCACTTGTCCTTCACTCGTCGTCACGCGCCGAATCAGGCTCGGGCTGGCGAGCACACCCTGATTGTCGAAGGCGCCGAACGCGGACGTCAGCGACAGCAACGTGACCTCGCCCGAGCCAAGCGCCAGCGACGGGACGGCCGGCAGGTTATCGAGGCCGAGACGTTGCGCATAATTCACGGCCTCTTCGACACCGATCGTCTGGAGCATGCGAACCGCCGCGCGGTTGCTCGACAGGCGCAAGGCGGCCCGCATCGTGATCGCGTCGCCAGCAATGTGCTGGTCATCCGGAAGCCACACGTTCTGGAGGGTCGCCACCGGCTCGCTCAGGCCCGTAATGACCGTGGCGGGCGTGAATCCCTGTTCGAGCGCTGCTGCGTAGACGAACGGTTTGAACGCAGACCCGGGTTGGCGGCGCGACTGGGTCGCGCGGTTGAAGTGGCTTTGCTCGAAGCTGCGACCACCGACCATTGCGCGGACTTCACCGGTATGCGGATCAAGCGCGACCAGCGCCGCCTGCAGCGGCTCGTTTGCCGTGGCGTTCGATGCTCGACGTTTCTGCTGTTGTTCTTCGATCGTCGCGAGCGTCCGATCGACTTCAGCCTCCGCGGCGCGCTGCATGTCCAGATCGAGGGTGGTTTCAACACGCAGCCCGGAGCGGTAGACCTGGTCCCATCCGAACCGACCGACCAGCTCCTTCCTGACCTCTTCCTTGAAGTACTGACCGAATGCCTCCTCACGCCTTAGTGCGTCGTTGAGCTGCAGCGCGCTTGTGGCGGCCGCACGGTAGGTCCGATCGTCAATTGCGCGCGTATCGCGCATGGCCTGCAGGACGACGTTGCGCCGTGCGACAGCGCGCGTCCCATTGACTGTCGGTGCGTAGGTGGACGGCGATTTGACCAGACCGGCGATGAGCGCCGCTTCAGCGATGTCCAGATCGGCGGCGTGCTTCCCGAAGTACCCAAGCGAAGCGGCCTCGACGCCGTAGAGGCCGTCACCGAAATACGCTTTGTTGAGATACAGCTCGAGGATCTGATCTTTGGTGAACGTCCGCTCGAGTCGCGTCGCCAGAATCAACTCCTGCAGCTTCCGGCGAATCGTCTTGTCTGGCGTCAGGAAACTGAGGCGAGCCAGCTGCTGGGTGATGGTACTCCCGCCCTGTTCTGCGCGTTGTTTGACGACGTCGTTGACGAGCGCCGCCACGAGGCGAATCGGATCGAAGCCGTTATGGCTGTAGAAACGCTGGTCTTCGATGGCCACCGTCGCGGCAATCACGTTCCGGGAGACGCGTGAGAGCGGGACCTGAAGCCGCTGTTCTTCGAAGATTGTGAAGGCGTGACGCCCCTTGACGTCGGCAATCGTCGTCGCGCGCGCCATCGTCCCCGCGCTGCGCACGGTGTTCTGACTGGGAAGACTGCGGACCGCTGCGTAGACGTATCCGATCGAGGCGCCGATTCCGAGCCAAGTGCCGAGGCAGAGGACAACCAGGCAGGCGAGGACAAGGGTGCGATGCGCGTTGACGAATGCTTCGACGCGTCGGGGGTCCGGAATGCGCACTGGATCACGCGGTGCAGAGCAACGGTTGTGCCGATCCACTCATCACGGAGTTGCCTTGACTCTGCCGTTGACCTGTCCGCATCTACTGCCCAGCTGTCATGAAACGCATGTAATAACTACTCTGTGTGAACCTGCTCGTTGACGCAAGCTGCGTCGCGGATAGAATCCCAGGTCCGCCTTCGTTCGCGTGGGCGAAGGCAAGGTTGTATGTTCAGGACCGGCTCAGAGGACTCATTCGTTCAATCGCTGCAAGCCACGCCCGCTGAAATCCGGGCTCGTCGCTCATCTCGACTCCGCTCAGCCGTCCTCGAGTGGTCGCGAGACGTGGCCACCCGCGAGTTCCTCATCCAGCTTCTCACTGTGTTCATTGCGTATTTCGTCGCTGGAAAGCTGGGTCAGGCGACGACGAACATCAGAAGCAGCAATCTCGGACCGGTGTGGCCGGCATACGGCGTGGCGCTTGCGGTCTTTCTCAAGTATCGCTACCGGGTTTGGCCGGCGCTTATATCAAGCGCGTTTCTGGTTGCCCTGCAGGGTTCCGTTCCCTCGCTCGGCGCAGCCGGTCAGGCAACGGCAGCGACAGTCGCCGCCGCCACCGGTTCGTGGCTGCTGAGACGAATTCCGAATTTCGACCCCACGTTGCCCCGGCTTCGCGATGCGCTCGGATTGATCGTCCTCGGCGCGTTTGGAAGCGCATGTCTCAGTTCGCTCTTTGGAATTCTGTCGTTGTATGCGACCGGGATTCAGCCCTATTCCGGCATCGAATCGGCGTGGCTTATCTACTGGCTGGGCGACAGCACCGGTGTGCTTCTCGTGACACCGCTGGTGTTCACGCTGCCACAGCTGCTGGCCATCCGGCGAGGAGCGCGGATTGCGGAACTCGTGGCGCTCGTGGCGGTCACCGCGTTTGGCGGCTTCATCGTGTTCGGCGATTTCTTCCCGGTTCACCTAGACGTGTTCGCCTTCGGGTTGCTCCCACTGGTCATGTGGGCCGGCATCGACTTCGGAATCGGGGGCGCAACGCTTTCCGTTTTTCTGATCGCCACCATCGCGACCATTCTCACGGCCCTGGGCTTCGGGCCGTTTGCCGCCAACACGGCGTTCACCAACGCGGTGCTGCTGGATGTGCTCTTTACGCTGCTCGCAGTGTCCGGTCTGACCCTGGCGTCGGTGATCAACGAGCGCGAACGCGCCGAGCGTGAACGCGAGCGGCTGATTCGTGCCCGCGTGGAAGTGGAAGCGAGGCTCCGCCACGCCGCCGTCGTCGAATCATCCGACGACGCGATTGTGTCGGAGGATCTCACCGGGATGGTTCTGAGCTGGAACCACGCGGCGTCGCGCATGTTTGGCTTCGCGGAGACGGAAGCCATCGGGCGACCGATCTCGCAGTTTCTCCCGCCTGAATTGCTCAGCGACGAAGCCACCGTTCTTCAACGCCTGCGCGACGGTGAACGCATGGTGCAGCTCGAACGGGCGCGAATCGCGCCCGCGGGCGAGCACATTCATCTGTTGTCGACGATCTCTCCATTGAGGGATGGCACCGGTCGCCTGGTCGGTACGGTCAGGAGCGTCCGCGACATCAGCGAACGGAAGCGCGCCGAGGAGGCGCTGGCGCGCGCCAAGCGGAAATTGGTTCGCGTGCAGGAGCAGGAGCGCGCGAGGATCGCCCGAGAGCTTCACGACGACATCGGGCAGCGCCTGGCGCTGCTGACCGTCGGCCTGACAGGTGTTTCGCACGAGTTGCAGACGCAGGCGTCGGCAATCGCGTCCGATCTTCAGTCGCTCTCGCACGAATTGCACCCCTCGAAGATCGAAGTGGTCGGTGCAGTGCCGGGCATGCGGGTGTTCTGCAGCGAGTTCGCAGCTCAACATCAATTCGACGTGCACTTCGAAGCCAGCGACATCACGCGTCAGCTCTCGTCAAACATCTCACTGAGCCTGTTTCGGATCTTGCAGGAGGCCCTTCACAATACGGCGAAGCACAGTGCGGTCCGCCAATGTCGTGTCCGGCTGTGGGAGGCGCACGGCTGGGTTCATCTGGTGGTCAGCGATGAGGGGAGAGGATTCGACCCGGCAGCCGCGAAGGAGCACCGTGGCATTGGTCTCATTACAATGCAGGAACGGGTCGGCCTGGTCGATGGCGAGCTGAGAGTGGAATCGCAGCCGGGACGGGGCACGACGGTTCATGCCCGCGTGCCGATTGTCGACACGGACACACCGCATGAGGGGCTTAGCTATCGCGCGTAGATAGCGGTGTGGGTCTCGCGAAGGCGCGCGAGGACACCCTCGGCATCGTCACAGTGGCAGCCATCCGCTGCGTACCCGCAAAAGACATCGAGGTGGTAGGTCCTGGCGACCTCGTCCCACAGCTGCTCGAGGCGGATGGCGGCCTCGGCATCTCCTTGCGCGCACAGGCTGGGCGCGCATTCTCCGCATGCGACGACCTGAAGCTGTTCGGCAGTGGACGCTCTGGTGGCGGCGAGCATGATAGAAGTCGCCCCCGTCCAGAAACGCGTCTCGTCGAGTAGCCCGTCCACGGTCCACTGCGAGACTATTTCGGGGACGCTCAGTGAAATATAGCGTCCGTCTCTGATCGCGCGAGCGACGTTCACGCCGCGCGCTTCCAGCATCGCCTGCAGGCGGCTGCGATGTTCATCAAAGGCGAGCACGATGAACGTCGCGCCGGCATTCAACGCGTCGTCGGCCGTCGACGCCCAGTCATCGAGCATCAGTTCGTCGGTCGAGTAGTACACGGCCTCGTGCCGGCGGCTGTTCGAGGGCGCGCGGTCGGTTCGCTTCTCAACGCGACCTCCGAATCGCTCGGCCACGAACCGGCCGCCGTCGATGATGGCGTCCATCGCGCGCGACAATTCACGCCCGGAATCCGACTTACAGATATAGCCTCGCGCGCCGGTGCACAGTGCGGCTTCCGCGATTTCCCACGATTGATGCTCGCTGACGAAGAGGATCCTGACGCTCGGATCGTGTGCGAGGATTCGGCGGGCAGCTTCGATGCCGTTCAACGTCGGGAGACCGACGTCGAGCAGAATCAGATCCGGTCGAAGATGCGCGGCTTTCTCGATGGCATCGGGTCCATCAGCGGCTTCGCCGACAATCCGCCAGCGAGCGCTCTCGCCAAGCGTCGATGCAACGTGGCGACGCCAAGGTTCGAAATCGTCAACAACCAGGACCCTGTAGATCATGACCGACTTCCATCAAGCCGCGGGCGCCAAGCTTGCTGCGCGCCTGTACACATCAAAACGGATTCGCACGCCTGACAGTACATACATACGCGTACCAAGACCGGCTCTCGCGGGGCGACGTGTGGTTTCTCCTTGTGACGCGAAATGGAGAACAACCGCCAGGATGTCGGCAGGCACCGACCGGATACCCGCTCATTCTAGTCGATGTCTGGTGGAGCGCCGCTTCTTGATTCACGACAATACAGCCGAACGTTGCCTCGAGGCAGGTTCTCGCGTACCACACACGTAGTGACGTGTGTGGTACTAATGTGTTGGTCAGAACAAACGCTGAAAACGATTCGTAGCTGAGCCGGCGAAACTCACGCGTGCCCGCCGACAATCTCGGCCCGAATGATGTTGACCGCGTCGTGCAGGCCTGCCCACGGTGTCAGGTGAAGGAGAAAAGCGCTGCCGGGGCGTTCGGCGAATTCAAGTTGAATCCACGTGTGGAGTCCATCGAGATGGACGCCAACCACGCGCGTCGTCCAGCAGCGAGTGCCGGAGGTAAACGGTCGTTGATCGAGCGCAGCGAACCAGCAATCGGCGACGGTCATCTTGTTGTCCATTCCGATGGACCGTGGTACAGGTGGCCAGTCTTGCGAGGAAGCGAAACCGGTGGCGTGTGCGTGAACAGAACGAAGGTCCACGACTCCTCCGTGTGCATTGCAGGAGGTGCGTCCGCTGCGCACCTATTACCGCGGATGGGTGCGGCGCTGTACTGGGTAGAGACGGGGTCGGATTCTATGTGTTAGCCGGCGGCGAACAAGCGAAGCGAATGACGAAGCGGAGTGCGCGCCACTGTTCGCGCGCGAAACGGGCGCATTCGGAGCCGAAATTTATTTTTTCGCACAGGTTTTCCACAGGATCTGCACGTTCCGTCGACATCTTTTCCACAGCTCTCAATGAGCCTAGAATGTCGCCGCGTCTTCAAGGGCAGCGATAGCTGCGTCAGGGAGGAAATGAGATGCGAGCAGAATGCATGAGACTTGCGATGACGTTGTGGGCCACCACCGGACTCGTGACCGCTGCATATGCCCAGGACGCGGCGTGCGTCAACGACGCGCCGAACCCGTATCACATGGTCACCGACTGGGCGCACACCACACGTCCGTGGGCGCAGACCAACAACGTCTTTGTCGATGCGAAGGACAACGTCTGGGTGTTCGATCGCTGCGAAGATGGTGGCTGCGCGGCATCGCGTGTCGCGCCTATCTGGCAGCTGTCGCCTGACGGCAAGGTGCTGAAGAATTTCGGCGGCGGCATGTTCATCTTTCCGCACGCCGCCGTTCCCGACAGAGACGGCAACGTCTGGGTCGTCGATGGACAGGCACGAGACGGCAAGGGCAATCAAGTGATGAAGCTGTCGCCCGAGGGCAAGGTGTTGATGACACTCGGCAAAGCGGGCGAGAGCGGCAAGGGGCTCGACGTGTTCGATCAGCCGACGTCGGTCGCCGTCGCCACTAACGGAGACATCTTCGTTTCCGAAGGGCACGCGCCGACCTTCGGCAACTCACGCATCATGAAGTTCGACAAGAGCGGCAAATTCATCCAGACGTTCGGGCACCTCGGTTCCGGCGATGGAGAATTCAAAGGTCCTCACGTCCTCGCGTTCGATTCGCAGGGCCGCCTCTTCGTGGCAGACCGGAGCAACAGCCGCGTCGCCATCTTCGATCAGAAGGGAAAGTTCATCGCGGCCTGGAAGCAGTTCGGGCGGCCGAGCGGCATCTGGATCGACCGGAACGACATTCTGTATGTCGCCGACTCCGAATCCGAAGATGCGCCGGGCAAGGACACCAATAATCCCGGGTGCAAGCGTGGCGTGCGCGGCGGCAGCGTGAAAACGGGAAAGGTCTCCTTCTACATTCCACCGCCACCCGTGTCGGATCCAAGACTGCCGCCCCCAGAGGGCGTCGCGGTCGACTCGCACGGCAATATCTACCTTGCCGCGGTACAGGCGAAGTCTGTCTACAAGTACGTCAAGAACTGAGACGTCGGCCTCGAACCGATGTCCATGCTGAGCGACATCCTTCGGCCCGCGCCTGTGTCGTCGATCGATGACGTGCTGTCGATCATGACGGCCATCGACCGCCGGTTGTCCGACTCGGACGGGCTGAAGTGGTTCAATCGACTCTATCTTCGCGTCACGGAAAGCGTCCGTCAGGCGGTTGGCACTACGGCGTTCCGCGACGCGCGGTTCATGTCGGAGCTCGACATCGTCTTCGCGAATCTGTATTTTGCCGCGGTCTCGGCGGCCGACGTCGATCCGTTGCGCGCGCCGTCGGCGTGGCGTCCGCTGCTCGGTGCGAGGGCGAGCCGACGGAATTCGCGGCTTCAATTCGCGCTGGCTGGGATGAATGCCCACATCAATCGCGATCTTCCTTACGGGATCGTGACCGTATTCGAGAAGCTTGGCGGTGATCTGGCGACCGATCAGGTCCGGCGTGCCGATTTCGACAGCATCAACGAACTGCTCGACCGCGTCGAGGGTGAAGTGAAGAACGATTTCTCCCGTGGCGTGATCGGTGTCATCGACGATGCGGCGGGCACGGTGGACGATGTGGCGGCGATGTGGAACGTGCGCGCCGCACGGCAAGCGGCCTGGACCAACGCACAGGTCCTCTGGGCGTTACGCGGCACGCCACCGCTCCGCGATGCGTTCTTCGACAGACTCGATCGGCTGACCGGTCTTGCCGGAAAGGGACTGCTTGTTCCGCGGTCGGTCGACGCAGTCTGAACGACACGCGAGTACGATCGTCTTCACGCGCCCGTAGCTCAGTTGGATAGAGCACCGGCCTTCTAAGCCGGGGGTCACAGGTTCGAGTCCTGTCGGGCGCGCCAACTCTTTTCGCGAGTTGGCTACGCCTCGGCAGTCTCTAGGTCACCTCTCGCCTCGCGTGGCTCGGCGAACCGGTGATCAAGTCCTGTCGGGCGCGCCATTTTCTTGGCTGAATCTCGCGAAGGTATTTCACCCAACATACCGGACCCGTTTAAGCCTGTATGGTTTTTGAGCGGTCACTGGCCGGTCTGAACAACCTCACTTGAACATTTTCCTCAGTTGGATAGATCACAGAGCTTGCAAGCCGGACGCTCAGGTTGGCGGCCTGCCGGGCGACTGAAACCGCCGCGAGCGTCGCGAGGTCGGGGTCGGGACGTCCAACAACATCACATCGACGTGGCAGGGTTCGTTACCCCGGGCTAACGATGAACAACGCCCCGGAACCGCTGTCAAACGACCTTCACAATGATCTGAAGTCCCGTCTGACTTGCTCGAGCACCTTTTGATCGACGACGCGAGTGTCGCCTTTGTCGGGCTCACTTTCGGAGTAGACCGTCAGCCTCACTGCGCTGCATTGCGGACCCAGCGCGGAAGGATCAAACATGTAAAGCCCTTCGTAGATGACCTCGGTCTCCGAGATGCGGTGTTCGAGCACGAATGGGTGGATCGGCGTCACCTCGGTGTCACCGCAGAACGCACGCATTCGCAGGAATCCAGCCTTCGCGCGCTTCATCGGCGGCAGCGCCATCCCTTGAGTCATCGCGGCGCCGCGCGCCACCTTGGCCCACACCCCTTCCGCCATCTTCGGCGTGACGCGCACGAGCAACGCGCGCGGATAGTCGGCGAGGTATTCCGACCAGTTACTGAAGTCCATCACCGGACGTCGCACCTGATCCTTCGCGCCGTAGATGTGAACTGGGGTGATGAGTGTCACGTCGAAGTCGGTCGTGCTCATTGAGTACGGGCTCAGGCTGCCAGCGCGATTTTTCACCGCTTCGCTCAGCGCGCTGATGGCAACCGGCCGCGGGTCGACTGGCAGGTGTGTCGCGTCTGGCGGCATCTCTTCGGCCATCTTCTTCGCCGCCGATGCAATCACTTCGCAGGCTTGATCGATCCTGACAACCCGCGTATCCGAACGGCCGTCCGGATCCCGATTGTCTACCGTGGTAAATCCAATCAGGCCGCCCGCCGTGAAAACCGGTCCTCCTGCACTCGCATGCGCGAGCGCCAGATCCGACAGCAGCAGACGCGGTCCGACGCCAGTCACATCCCCAGGCGTCAGACCGTTGTGTCCCGTCATCTCGGCGCCAATGGCGTACAGCTTCTGCCCGTTCGTCACCGCCGGCCTCGTCTGGCCGCACCCGAGCGGCAGCGGCCGCAGTGATGTGATCACGGACGGATTGGCCCAGAGAATCGCAACGTCGCGTGTGGGATCCGCCGCGAGAACGATAGCCCTTACCTTGACGTCGGGAGTCAACTGCGCCTCGACAGACGTTGCGGTGCCGACGACGCGCTGATTAGTGACAATCAGGCCGCGAGCATCGACGACAAATCCCGACGCGTGCTGGGTCGGCGTCCACAATGCGACGACACTCTCTTGCCAATGAGAGGCGAGAAACGAGGGATCCGTTTCCGATGGGGTGGCCGATGTCGTCCCGGATGTACTGGTGCTAATCGACGACGCGTTGTCGGCTGTCAGTTCCAGCGTGGCGTCACTACCCGCGACGACGTCAACACGTTGCGACCATTCGTAGTTTTTACCCTCAAAGGCCACCGGCTGATCGGATTCCACGGCATAGCGCCCAGGACGCAGCGAGACGTCGGCCGTGCCAGTCAGCGAGGTGAACGTGCGTCGCGGCGCCATGGTTGGCGGGTCTTCGCTGATGAGCAGTGCGTGGCGTGCCACTGGCGCAATCCTGCCGGTCGCGTCAGTCAGCGTGATCGTGATGTGGAGTGTGCTCAACGCCTGCGCCGACGGCGCCGGCGAGCCGATCGCCAACAACGTTGCAACAAGCAGCGCACGCTCCACAAGGCCATCGTCCGCTCCCGGCAAGCCGATGTCAACGCTCGAACCGGGTAATGGGCGTCGTCTGGTCGCCGGGCGAGATGACCGCTGGCTGTACCAAGAGGGCGGTCTCCAATCCCTCGTGGGTTCGAGGTCAGCGCCCGTAGCTCAGTTGGATAGATGTCCGGGTGATCACCCCGGCCTACGACCTCGATGATGGGCGGTTCCGTCCTATGAAACGTGAGTCCGAGAATTGACCGGCTCAACCGAGAGCGAATTGCAGCTTGGCTTCCATCGCCTCCTTCCGATCTTCCTGGAATAAACTCGATGAACGGAGGACGTCAGTGCAGAATCTGGTTCGAGATCAGTGGAAGCCAATTTTTGGCACCATGTATCGGCGTCTCTCGGTCGCAGACGATTGGGCAAAGATCTCAGACCAACAACGGGCAGAGCGTCTACGTGAGGCGATGGCAGCGGAAGACAAGATGTATGGGCGTTCGCCTCGATTCAGCGACGATTTCGATTTCGTTGCCGTGGTGCGGGACCTAGCCATTCCATGAGCTCTTCCACCTAGCACTCACCCGTGTCTCACCACGGGATGCCAGTCCTGCGAACAGGTCCCTCGCCCGCGACACTTGGGTGAACGTGGCGGCGGAGGGAAAGCAGCCGCTCGGTCACCGTTGCCCCTGGAGGGGCCCATGTCGTACATCCTCGCGCTGGACCAGGGCACGACCAGCTCGCGGGCTCTCCTGTTCGATCGGGACGGCCGGATCAAGGGAGCCGCGCAACGCGAGTTTCGACAGGGTTTTCCGAAGCCAGGCTGGGTCGAGCACGACCCGGAGGAGATCTGGAGTTCGCAGGCTGGCGTCGCCGTGGAAGTGTTGGGCGCCGCGGGCGTTCGTGCACGCGACGTGGCCGCGATTGGCATCACCAACCAGCGCGAGACCACGATTGTGTGGGACCGTAAGACTGGTCGGCCCATCGCCAACGCCATCGTCTGGCAGGATCGGCGCACGGCAGACGTCTGCGAGCGGCTGCGATCGGAGGGCGCCGAACCGTTGTTCCGTGAGCGCACAGGTCTGGTGCTCGACGCCTACTTCTCGGGGACGAAGCTCGCCTGGATTCTCGACAACATGGACGGCGCGCGCGCGCGTGCAGAGGCAGGCGACCTCGCGTTCGGGACGGTGGACTCGTGGCTTCTCTGGAGGCTCACCGACGGCCGCTTGCACATCACGGACGCCAGCAATGCGTCTCGCACGCTGATGTTCAACATCCACACGCTCCAATGGGATGACGAGCTGTTGCTGGCGCTGCGCGTGCCGCGCAGCGTGCTGCCCGATGTGCGAAGTTCGAGCGAGATCTACGGTGAGGTCACGGCGACGCTCGGCCTCCAATCTATCGCAGTGGCCGGCATCGCAGGCGACCAGCAGGCGGCCCTGTTCGGGCAGATGTGCACGTCGCCTGGTTTGACGAAGAATACCTACGGAACCGGCTGCTTCATGCTGCAGAACACAGGCGCGAAGGCGCCCGCGTCTCAGCACCAATTGCTGACGACCATCGCATGGACGCGCAACGGCGCGGCAGAATACGCGCTCGAAGGCAGCGTCTTCATCGGCGGCGCCGTCGTGCAGTGGCTCCGCGACGGCCTTGGCATCATTCGATCCTCGAGTGAAGTCGAGACCCTGGCACTGTCGGTCCCCGACAATGGCGACGTCTATTTCGTGCCCGCGTTTACTGGCCTTGGCGCACCTCATTGGGATCAGTACGCTCGCGGCGCCATCGTGGGCCTGACGCGCGGCACAACGGCGGCACACATCGCCCGCGCGGCGCTTGAATCCGTTGCCTTTCAGTCAGCGGATCTGCTCGACGCAATGCAGGCGGATGCGGGCGTGCGGCTGGCCGAGCTGCGCGTGGACGGCGGCGGAGCGCGCAACGATCTCCTGATGCAGTTCCAGTCGGACTTGATTGGCGTTCCCGTGGTCCGTCCCGAGATCATCGAAACGACCGCATTGGGCGCCGCATATCTGGCAGGATTGGCAGTTGGCTTCTGGAGCGGGGATGAGGTCGCCAACCAATGGCGCGCAGAACGTCGCTTCGAGCCGGTGATGCCGGCCACACGGGTCCGGGATCTGCGAGGGCGCTGGATGCAAGCGCTCGAACGCGCAAAAAGCTGGGTGACAGCCTCAAGCGGGAGCCCTTCGGCCTCGCAGACCTGAATCTACGGGACATCGATTACGGCGGTTGATCTGCAAACACTAGGCGGCTGCTCGTTACCGATTCGCGGGCGGCAGCCAGCGACGACTGCGGCTGGTTGTGGGATGAGCGATCGCGTCTTCCTCACTCGGCGATGATGAGCTCCGGCTCTCGGCGAAACCCTATCTACGTAGCGGCACGTTGGCAGTGTAGGCTATGGGCCCAAGCAGCCGGCTAACAACGCCTGAGGGCCGACGACATGTTCGGGAGGACACGATGAAAAGCACTGCACTGAGAGTTCTGCTCATGGCGGCGATTCTGATTCCTGTCGCGCTGTTCGCCCAGCCGAGGCCGGGAAATCCGACGACCGCCACCGTCATCACCAAGGCTGAGATCGACAAGATCAGCGCCACGGAACAATTGCAACAGACCCGTGACGAGAATGCCCGCGTTGTCGATATTGGCGACGGCTGGAGCATGGAGCTGGGCATCATTCATCGCTCGAAGCAGCGCGTGATGACGGTCGGGGAGGCTCAGGCTGCCCGCGGGCGAGGCGATGCACAGCCTGCCGCCGGTCGTGGCAATGCCCAGGCTGCGGCCCAAACGACCCCGTGTGGAGAACAAATGGCCAATCCGCCGGCGGACGCACTTCAGGGCGCCATCACGCACGACTTTCAGACCGAGGGCTATTACATCGTCTCCGGCAGTGGCACGGCGTTCATTGACGGCAAGGTTGTGAACGGCCGCCACAGCACGAACAACCCCGACGGCGGACCGAACGGTCCGGGCTGCGGCGGCGGCGTGGCGGTTGGCTCACGCAAAGTCGAGTTGAAGGTCGGTGACGTCCTGATCGTTCCGCCGGGCGTCATCCATGGCTGGTTCGATATTCCCGATCATGTGGACTATCTCAGCTTCCGTCCGTCGCATGGCGTGATGAAGAACGGCTGGGTGAACCCCACCATCGCCTCGAAGTAACGTTTTCGGCGCTCTGTCACAAGGGCCGGCTCGGCTCAAGCTGTTGCAGAGGATGCCTTGTCCGCGCTCCGGCGGTTGTACAGCGCCAAGAAGCGCGGCGAGGTCTGCTCGATCTGGCCACGGCTCATGCGGCCCGAGCGGGTCGCGTAGCTCATGGCGAATTCATGCGACGCCATTGTCATGCGCTCATGAAAGCGTTCATACCACTCGGCGCTGCGCCCCGCGGCCTCAATGATCTTTTCGACGATAGGCCGCCGAGCCGCTTCGAACGCGTCGAGCGCCCGGCTGACGCTGTTGGTCGATTGGATGGCGCGATGCAGCGCGATGGCATCCTCTAGCGCGAGCCGCGTGCCGGATCCGATGCTGAAGTGAACGCTGCGCAGCGCATCGCCGACAAGTACCGCGTTGCGATGCGACCAGCGCGCGTTCGACGACACGGTGAAGCTTGTCCACGCGGACTTGTTCGACATCAGTTGGTGACCCTGCAGATCACGAGCAAAGATGCGCGCACAGTACGCGCAACTCTCCTCGTCGTTCATCGTACCGAAGCCGGCACGGTTCCAGGTACCCACGTCGCATTCGACGAGAAACGTGGACGCTCGGGGACTGAAGCGGTATGCGTGCGCGACGTAGAAACCACCATCGAACTCACGAAAGATCAGCGACAGCGTATCGAACACTCGGTGTGTGCCGTACCAGATGTACTTGTTGCTCAGCAACCTCGACGTAGGCTCGAAGTACGGTGCGAACTGGTCGCGCACGCGGCTGTGGACGCCATCACTTCCAACGACGAGGTCGTACTCATCCAAGGCGACGCGCTCGAGGCGAGTCTCGAAGCGCATCTCGACCCCGACTGCAGCGCAATGGCGATGTAGGAGCTGTAGCAGTTCGAGCCGCGCGATCGCGGTAAAACCGTGCCCGTCGAGCGAGATGGCGTCGTCGCCATGAACGATGGTCAGGTCGTCCCAGCGTTCGAGTCGATCCAGGAGAACGGCCATGAACCTCGCATCGCCCCCCTCCAGAAACGTCAACGCCTTGTCGGAGAAGACTACGCCCCATCCGTAGGTAGCGTCGGCTCGATTCTGGTCGATCACCAAGACATGGTCCGTCGGACGCGCCGTCTTGTGGAGTAGCGCGAAGTACAAACCGGCCGGCCCTCCGCCAACGCAGAGAATCCTCACCGTGTGGATTCTATCTCGCCGATTTTCATTTAGACTCGCCTTCACATGGGCAGCGTCTCTTCCGGTGACGGCCGCATTCACCTCGACGGATTTGTTCCCGTCTCGCGGGAGCTTGCCGACCGCTATCGCAGCGAGGGTCTATGGCACGGCCGGACGTTGGGGGAGCTATTCGATGAGTGGGTAAAACGTTCGGGCGAGCGCGACGCGATTGCCGGCGCCGACGTCGACGGCATCTTCCACAGAATGAGCTACGCGGCTTTGCAGCAGCGGGTAAACAATCTCGCCGGGCATCTCCATCACCGCGGCATTGTGTTGGGCTCACGAGTCGTGGTCCAGCTCCCGAATGTTCCCGGCTTTGTCACGCTGCTGCTGGCATTGTTGAAGGTCGGGGCCATCCCGGTGCTCGCGCTGCCGCAGCATGGCGAACACGAAATCGGCTACATGCTGGATCACTCGGGTGCGACTGCATACGCTGTCGCTCGAGCATTCAGGGGAAACGATTGTCTGGCGATGGCGCGCGCGTTGCGCGCGACGCGTCCGTCGCTGCGGGACATTCTGGTATCCGGCGAGCCAGCCGCGGACGACGTGATCGCGCTCGATCACCTTGAGACGACTCGGCCTCCTTCCGTTGACCTGCCGGTACCGGCTGCGTGCGACGTCGCCCTGTTCCTTCTCTCCGGCGGTACGACGGGGGTGCCGAAGCTTATTCCGAGGACCCACGATGACTATGGGCTGAACCTGTCCGAGAGCGCACGCCTGTGCGGCTTCGACGAGTCGACGGTGTATCTTGCCGCCCTGCCCGCCGCGCACAACTTTCCGCTCGGTTGCCCAGGCATCCTCGGAACGCTGCATTCCGGCGGACGCGTCGTGTTTACGTCGTCCCTTGACGCCCAGAGCGCGCTGTCATTGATTGAGGCCGAGCGCGTCACCGTCACCGCCCTTGTTCCCGCGATCGCGATCCGCTGGATGGAATCACCAGGGCTCGCGGACCACGATCTGTCGTCCTTGAAGGTCTTGCAGGTTGGCGGTCAGCGCTTTCAGCCGGAGCACGCACGGCTCGTACGACGCCAGCTCGGATGCACGCTGCAACAGGTGTTTGGTATGGCGGAGGGTCTGCTCAACTACACGCGACTCGACGATCCGGAAGACGTCATCGTCGGCACCCAGGGTCGCCCCATGCTGGCGCAGGACGAAGTACGCGTCGTGGACGACAACGACCGCGACGTTGCGGACGGGGTCACGGGCGAGCTGCTCACGCGTGGGCCGTACACCCTGCGCGGTTACTTCCGTGCGCCTGAGCACAATGGGCGCTGTTTCACCAGCGACGGATGGTACCGCAGCGGCGACCTTGTCCGATGGCACAACGGCAATCTGATCGTGGAAGGTCGTATCAAAGACCTGATCAATCGCGGCGGGGAGAAGATCAGCGCGGAAGAACTGGAGAACCTGATCGTCGCGCATCCAGGGGTGATTCAGGCAGCCGTTGTGGCGATGCCGGATCGGATACTCGGCGAGCGCGTGTGCGCGTTTCTTGTCACGCGCGACGGGACGGTCTTGGCACTCGACCAGCTCAATCAGTATCTTGCGGACCGCGGTCTTGCCAGGTTCAAGCTTCCGGAGCGTATGGAGATCGTTGCGGAGCTCCCTCTGACGAAGGTCGGTAAGGTCGACAAGAATGCGTTACGCGAGCTCGCACGCGCCGCCCACGCGCGCGAGTCCTGATGGCATATGCGCGGCGACGCGGGGCGGATTCGCGGGTTGGCTCGCCGCGGCAGTCTCTAGGTCACCTCTCGCGTCGCGTTGCTCGGCGAACCGGTGATCGAGTCCTGTCGGGCGCGCCAGTTCGCGTTGCGCAATTGTGAAATTTGCGGCGGCGCATTTCAGCCTGAATATGTACTGACATGGAGCGGTCACTTTCCTCGTTTACCGAATAGAGTAGGGATCACATGTCAAAGTGGACGAGTTGGTTCAGAATGGCCCGGCTGGCAAAGCCTGCGATGGTGAGTGTCCCCCCGGTCGAACCGCGACCGACTCGCGCGGGCGGCAAGTTTCAGCCGCTGCACAAGTACCTCGAGGACAGGTACGCGACAATGGTCGTCCTCAAGGTCTCGGAAATCGAAGACATCCTCGGCTTCGCGCTGCCGGCGCAGGCGCGGACGGATCGCGCGTGGTGGACGGTGGCCGATCCGAATACGCCTGCCGGCCCGTACGCGGATGCCTGGAAATCGGCGAGGCGGACCGCGGTGCCGAATCTGTCGGCGCACACCGTCGCCTTCGAGCGGATGTCGCGATCGCCTGTATAGTGAAAGTGTTCCAGCGCCACTGATCCAGCGAGCCTGAACTCCCGCTGCGAGTTCATCCCGACCGTCAGCCGCGCAGCCGGATTTAAGCGCCACGTTCCGACGCGCCGCCGGCTTCTGCCACAGAAAGGTCGACATGACGAACGTCCTGCGCCACCGGATCGCCTCGTGAACACCTTCATTGTGATCGGGATCCTCGCCGTGGCAATCGCCTCGATCGTGGCGTTCGTGGTGCGTCGATCGCAGCGCGGGCGCGGCGGCGATCTCGGAGAGGTGAGCAGCCAGTGGCTGATCGAGCACCGGGCTGGCGCGGGCTACGACGTGTCGCATTGGAGCAACCGGTGAGATGTT
>Ga0207643_10001010_pt1 | contig 16760 bp, 8 predicted proteins | sample KBSMisM62_FD_184313 | JGI IMG/M metagenome (GOLD analysis project Ga0207643, IMG submission 184313) | Miscanthus rhizosphere microbial communities from Kellogg Biological Station, Michigan, USA - KBS Miscanthus M6-2 (SPAdes) (version 2) | ecosystem: Host-associated > Plants > Roots > Rhizosphere...
TCTTATCTGTGTTAATCCGTGGCCGGTTTTAATAGATCCACTTGTTCGCCGTGATCATGTCGTTGGCGATTCGCTGTCTCGCTTCGATCGTGTTCATCGGCTGCAGCTTCGTAAAGCGTCGCAGTGCGGCCAGGAGCGTCCGCAGTTCATCGCCTTCAGACATGCCCGCCAGCGTGCTCTTGGCCCGTGACTCGATGCGTCCGACCGCGTCGTTGCAGAACACGCGCGTCATGTCGAGATAGCGCGCCGCCGCGTTTTCACCCTGAGACGCAGCGAGCTTGCGCGCCCGCAGGATTGCCGTCTCCATCGCGTAAGTGTCCATGATGATGTCGGCAACGCCCATCAGGATCTCCTGCTGGTCGCCGAGTTTCATCATGTACTTTTGCGCTGCTGTGCCAAGCGTCATCAACGCCACCTTCTTCGCGTTGGTGGCCAGCTTCTGCTCCGCTGCAAGAAGCGTGTCGTCGTCGTCAAAACTCGCCATCTGCGGCGACAATACTTCATCCATCAACGCTTGTGCAGCAGGCAGCAGCGCCAGGTTTCCACTCAGCGCGGCCTTCATCAGTCGACCCGGAATCAGCATGCGGTTGATTTCGTTCGTGCCTTCGAAGATGCGATTGATGCGCGAGTCGCGGTAGGCACGCTCGGCCGGATAGTCGGCGGAGTAACCATAGCCGCCATAAATCTGCACCATCTCGTCAACTACGAAATCGCAGGACTCAGAAAGCGCCACCTTGATGATCGAACACTCGGCGGCATACTCCTCGATCGCGCGCAGCCGCGCGTCCATATCATTCGGATCAACCTCGCTGATGCCCGCTTCGATCATGCCGAGCGTGCGGTATATCATCGACTCGCCCACCCACGTGCGGATCGCCTGCTCCGCGAGCTTGGCCTTAATCGCGCCGAACGATGAAATCGACTTGCCAAACTGGTGCCGCTCGTTTGCATAACGCACCGACTCATGGACCATCAACTTCATGCCGCCCACACACATCGCGCCAAGCTTGAAGCGACCGATGTTCAGCACGTTGAAAGCGATCTTGTGACCTTTACCGACTTCGCCGAGCAGGTTTTCGACAGGCGTGCGGACATCAGAAAGCACGAGCGCCGTAGTGCTCGATCCCTTGATGCCCATTTTGTGTTCTTCGGCGCCCGAGGTCAGTCCTGGCTGGCGTTCGACGATAAACGCGGTGAACTTGTCGCCGTCCACTTTCGCAAACACGATGAAGATGTCGGCAAAGCCGCCGTTAGTGATCCACATCTTCTCGCCGTTGAGAATGTATTCCTTGCCGTCGTCACTCAAACGCGCGGTGGCCTTCGCGGCCATCGCATCGGAGCCGGAGCCTGCTTCAGTCAACGCGTAAGCGGTGATCAACTCACCGCTCGCAATCTTCGGCAAGTACTTGCGCTTCGCCGCTTCGGTCGCGAAATAGATGATCGGCAACAGACCGATGCCACTCTCCGCACCGAGCGTCGTGGCAAACGACGCGCAGCGCCCGATGTTCTCGCCGATCAGTGCCCCACTGGTCTGGTCCAGCCCGAGACCACCGTACTCCTCCGGGATGTTGGCGCCGATCAATCCGAGCTCAGCCGCTTTGCCGACGAGCTGGCGCGCGAGTTTCCAATCGTGCTTTTCGAGCTCGTCCTGGTGTGGCGTGACTTCGTTGTCAGTAAACTGCCGTGTGGTGTCGGCAATCATGCGATGCTCTTCGGTGAAGTCTTCCGGCGTGAAGATCTCTTCCGGGGTTCGCTCCTCGATCAGAAACGCGCCACCTTTGATTAACTTTTTCTGTTCGGCTACGGCTGACATTTGTTCGATCCTTTCATGAAATAGCCACAAAAAGGCACATAAAGCTCAAAATAAAAAATCTGAAGTGCGGTATCTCATTTTGCGCCTTTTGTGCTTTTTTGTGGCTAATTTAGTCGTTCGAGAATTCCGGCGGCGCCCATTCCGCCACCAACACACATCGTTACCATTCCATAGCGACCGTTGCGACGCTCCAGCTCGCGAAGGATGCTGGCCGTTAACTTTGCTCCAGTGCAGCCCAGCGGATGGCCCAACGCAATCGCGCCGCCATTGACGTTCACTTTATCCGGATCCAATCCTAACGTCTTGATCACCGCGAGCGACTGCGCTGCAAAAGCTTCGTTAAGCTCGATCACGTCGATGTCGGCGAGCGTCAGTCCGGCGAGTTTCAGCGCTTTTGGAATCGCGAACACCGGTCCAATGCCCATCTCCTCCGGCGGACAACCCGCGGTCGCGTAAGCAACGAAGCGCGCCATCGGCTTCGCGCCCAACGCACGCGCACGCGAGTCAGACATCACGATCGCGGCTGCCGCGCCGTCAGACATCTGCGACGCGTTACCGGCGGTGATTGTGCCCTTCACGTGAAAAGCCGGTTTGAGTTTCGCAAGTCCTTCAGCCGACGTATCGCGCCTGACGCCTTCGTCCTTATCAAACACAACCTCGCGTCGTTGCTTCTTGCCCTTCTCGTCCAGATCTTCCAGCACGACGTGCAACGGAACAGTCTCTTCCGCAAACTTGTTCGCATCGAGCGCGGCCGCGGCGCGCGTGTGCGAGCGAAGCGCAAACTCATCCTGCTCGTCGCGTGACACTTCATACTTGCGCGCCACGTTCTCCGTGGCCAAACCCATGCTCAAATAAAAGTCAGGATAGTGATCGACAAGATACGGATTCGGCCGGATGATGTGACCACCCATCGGGATCATCGACATCGTTTCGAGGCCACCCGCGACGATCACTTCCGCGCCACCGCTCTTGATGCGATCGGCCGCCATCGCGATCGACTGCAACCCCGACGAGCAAAAGCGATTGATCGTCATCGCACTCGTCTCCACCGGCAACCCGGCGCGAATCGCAGCCGCACGCGCGACGTTCATCCCCTGCTCCGCCTCCGGCATCGCGCAACCCATGATCACGTCTTCGATCTCCGACGTTTCGAGTCCGGGGACACGCGCCAGCGCCTCCTTGATGACGGTCGCGCCCATCTCATCCGGTCGCGTGGTCCGCAACGTCCCCTTCGGCGCCTTGCCCACCGCCGTTCTCACTGCTGAAACAATTACTGCATCCCTCATAAAATCCGCCTTTTATCCGTTGTAAATCCGTGGCTAGTTTCTTAGCGGTTTCCCTGTCTTCAACATGTGCGCGATTCGCTCCTGCGTCTTGCGCATGCCGACGAGCGAAAGGAACGCCTCGCGTTCGAGATCCAACAGGTACTGCTCTGACACGCGCGTCGGATGATTTAAGTCGCCGCCCGTCAGGATGCGCGCCAACTGCGTTCCGATCTCAGCGTCGTGATCAGAAATATAACCCGCCCGCTTCATCTGATGAATGCCGAGTTTTAAAGTCGCGAGCGCGGGCGCGCCGAGTGCCAGGATGTCTTTGCGTTGCTGCGGCGCCACGTATCCACTCGCAGCCAGCGCCAGTACTTCTTTCTTCGCATCCGCGATCAATCGATCCCCGTTCATCGAGATCGTGTCGTCGGCAGACAGGAAGCCGAGCGATCGCGCTTCTTCCGCCGAAGTCGCCACCTTCGCGAGTGCAATCGTTTCAAACGCGCGCTTCACAAACGGAAACGGATCCGCGTCGTCGACGCCGTGCGGAATCGAATCCATCACGCGCAGCAACATCTCTTTCGTGCCGCCGCCCGCCGGAATAATTCCCACGCCGACTTCAACGAGTCCGATGTAAGTCTCTGCCGCCGCTCGCACGCGGTCGGCGTGCAACACCATTTCACAACCACCGCCAAACACCATCTGGAACGGAGCCACTACGACAGGCTTCGGCGAGTAGCGCAAACTCATCGTCGAGTTTTGAAAAACTCGCGCCATCATGTCGAGCTCGTCCCAGTTTTCTTCCTGCGCCTCCATCAGCATGAGCATGATGTTGGCGCCGACGCAGAAGTTCGCGCCCTGGTTGCCGACGACGAGCCCGGCAAAGTTTTTCTCAACCTCACCGAGCGCAAACTTCAACATCTGGAGCGTGTCCCCGCCGATGGCGTTCATCTTCGAGTGAAACTCGAGACATGCAACGCCGTCGCCGATGTCGAGCAGCGAAGCACCCGCGTTCTTTTTGATCACGCCAGTGCGATCTTTGATCGACTTCAAAATCAGAACGCCGGGCTGATCCGCCAGTGGAACATACTTGCCGCTCGCGAAGTCGAAGTAAGACTGTTGCCCGTTGTCTTTTTTGTAGAACGACGTCGCGCCTGACGCGAGCATCTGCTCGACGTTCGCGGGCACGGACATCCCTTCTTCTTTCATCCGCGACACAGACTTCTCGACGCCGATCGCGTCCCAAACTTCAAACGGTCCCAACTCCCAACCAAATCCCCACCGCATCGCGCGATCGACTTCGACAACGTTGTCTGCGATTTCAGGGATTCGCTTCGCAGCGTAGGTGAGCGTCTTAGCGAGCGTCTTCCACAGGAAAGCGCCGGCGCGATCTTTGCCCCACGTTAAAGCTTTGATCCGCTCCGGAAGGTCTTCGATGTTCTTCGCCATCTCGAGCGAAGGAAGTTTGACTTTCTCCAGCGGGCGATAATCGAGCGTCGCGGTGTCGAGCGCCCAAATCTCGCGCTTGTCGCCTTGCTTTTTATAGAACCCGGCTTTGGTCTTGTTGCCGAGCAGGCCGCGTTGGACCATCGTGGCCAGCACTTCAGGCACCACGAACATCTCGCGCTCTTCGTCTTCCGGCAGAGCTTCGTGCAAGTTTTTGATGACGTGAGTGAAGACGTCTAACCCGACGATATCGAACGTCCTGAACGTCGCGCTCTTTGGCCGGCCCACCGCGGGACCAGTCATCTTGTCGACTTCCTCGATCGAGTAACCGTCATCGAGCATCGTTTTGATCGTAAACAGCGCTCCGAAGGTGCCGATACGATTGGCGATAAAGTTCGGACGATCCTTCGCGGGCACGACGCCTTTGCCGAGCCGCTGATTGAGAAAGCCGTAGAGGAAACAGGAGACCTCCGGCTTGGTCCATTCCGTGCGAATGATTTCTACGAGGTGCAGATAGCGCGGCGGATTAAAAAAGTGTACGCCGAGGAAGTGTTGTTTGAAGTCGTCGGAGCGACCCTCCGCGAGCAGATGAATCGGAATGCCACTTGTATTGGAAGCCACTATCGATCCCGCCCGCCTATGCTTTTCGACACGCTCAAACAGCGAGCGTTTAATATCCAGATTCTCAACAACTGCTTCAATGATCAGATCGCAGTCTTTGATCCTGGCAAGATCGTCATCAAAATTTCCCGCCGTAACGAGCGAAGCGAGTTCCGGAACAAAGAACGCCGCCGGCTTCGCCTTCACAGCCGCCTCAAGCCCGCTTTGCGCAATCCGCCTCCGCACCTTTGGATCATCCAGCGTGAGCCCCTTCTTCTGCTCCTCGGGCGTCAGTTCACGCGGCGTTATATCGAGCAACAGCGTCGGCACCCCGGCATTAGCCAGGTGCGCGGCAATCTGCGCCCCCATCGTCCCCGCCCCCAACACCGCCGCCCGCTCCACACGCATCATCCCTCTACCACTCCTCTATATAGACACTCCTGTCAGCTTAACCACCGCATAATACTGAATGAACGCTCATTCATCAAGCCGGTCAGGGGAGGTCAAGTGAATTCGTTTATTTGTGGGATCCGGCATTTAATGAAATTTGTCCGGCATAAAGTGAAATTTGTCGGTCATTAAATGAAATTTCTGTAGGTCATTAAGTGAATTCCAAGCTGCCCCACGGACAGCTCAGTCGGAGCTTAATACGCCGCCAATCATGTTTCTATTTTAAGAATCAAAGATCTTAAGTACAACAAGCAACAACTACAGCGAGTTTTGTCCCAATTAATTCAAATTCAAGACGCGTAATATATCGCCACCTTTTTGGCGTATCCGAGTGACTCGGCTGAGACAATGAAGGTTGGCACACAGCTCGGCAGCGTTACTTTACGCCGCTTTGCACATGCGCTAACTTACCGACGGCGACGACCACGATGATGACTGACCTTGAGACGCAGTTCAGCACGGATGACGGCGAGCAGAACTACTTCCAGCCAATCGCCGATCTTATACGCGCGGAGCAGCACGACCTCGCTAAGGACACGCTGATCGCCGACCTCGCATCGTTGCGCGTACCGCTGGCCGAGCTGTGCCTCGAGACGCAGAATGACGTCGTCGATCTGAGGGACTGGGATAACCTCCAGCAGATGATCTTCCGCCGGGCGAGTAACGGCGTCCTCTGCACAGCCGTCGGGCTGGATCTCTGCTGCAATCAAGGGGAACATATAACTCCTGAGGGGTGGGTTGAGCCCTACGTCGAGGTCGTGTTTTACTCGGACGACCACTTCCCATTCTCCGCCAGGAGCCGCGAGGAGATCCTCGCAGAGAACGCGATTTGCACCGGGATTTCCCCCGTGCCCTGGCACGGCTGCATGTCTGATATCGAAATGGTCAGGATGCCCGTCGTCGGTTTGGCGCGGCTCAACAGCGCTGTCGAACGTGACAATACACTTTACACCCGACACTGCGCTCCCGCGGACTACGTCGCGTGGCGGCTCGCGGAATGGCTCCGCGCGCTACGCTACCACCAGACTGTGAAACGTTACCTCGACCAGGAAGGTCTGGCCCGACACCTCCCCGTGATCGTCGGGAGTTACCACAGCCCGTTCCTTGAGGCTGTCTACTTCCCAGCCCCATCGCGCCGCTCGGCCAAGGAGACGAAGGCCAGGTTGGCCTCCACGTTGGAACGCCAAAACCGGGAGTGGCGCGCCGAACAAGAACAAAAGCTGTGGGAGACGGCGGACACCGTCCGCGAGATGCGCAAGGCAATCCGCGCGACGCGCTTCTGGCCGTCCAGGGCGATGCGGGAGTTGCGTAGAACGTATGAGCTGCAGGAGGCCGTTTATGCCAAATTCAATAAACTCGGCCTGCCACGTCGGCCCAGCTGGCGGACCGCGGACGACGCCGAGTTCGAGCGGTTCCTGAAACATTTCTACGTCGACCCGTTCCTCTAGCGGCGTCCCCATTACGCTCTTCTTAAAAAGAGATTCCTTACCCACATTCGTTAATCAACCCGCGGCGAGGACTCAGCTATGACGACTGATATCCAGGTGCAATTCGGTACGGATGACGGTGAAAAGGACTACTGCCAAGCCATCGCCGATCTCATCCGCGCGGAACAGCACGACCTCGCCGATGAGACGCTGATGGCCGGCCTCGCATCACTGCACGTGCCGCTGGCGGAACTGTGCCTTGAGACGCGGACCAACGTCGTCGAGCTGACACAGTGGGACACGCTTCAGCAGATGATCTTCCGCCCGCTGGATAGCGGCGGGTTGTGTACGGCTGTCGGGCTGGATCTGTCCAACTACGGGGAACGGCGCATGACTCCGGAAAGCGTCGAGCCAAGCGTCGAGGTCAAGTTCTACTCGGACGAAAGCTTCCCGTTCTCCGTTAAGAGCCGCGATGAAATCCTGGCGGAGAACGCAAGCGTAAGCTACTCCGTACCGTGGCACGGCTGCCGCGAGGACTTCACCACCTTCGTGATGGACGTCGTCGGTCTGGCACGGCTCAACAGCGCCGTCGAACTTGATCAGGCTCAGCGCTCCGCCCGGTCGTGGCCGAGGTCGCCCATGCCTACGCCTGCGCCGACAAACTACGTCGCGTTTCGGCTCGCGGAGTGGCTCCTCGCATTGCGCTACCACCGGGCGGTGAAGCACCACCTCGACCGGGAGGGGCTGGCCCGGCGCCTCCCTGTGATCGTTGCGAGCCACGATGTCGGGCCGTTTCTCGAAGCCGTCTACTACGCGGCGCCGTCGCGCGAGTCGGCTGAGGAGGCAGAGGCGCGCATGGCCGCGGCATGGGAGGCCCAACGCCGGGCGGGGCGCGCTGAGAGGGAGCGCCAGTTGTGGGAGACTGCGGACTCCATGCGCCAGATGCGCAAGGCGCTCCGCGCGACACGCTTCTGGCCGTCCCGACGGGTGCGCCTATTACGCGACCACTACGAGACGAAGGAGGCCTTGTTGTTCCGTGTGCACGAGCTCGACCGCCCGCACCGACCCAGCTGGAAGATCGCCGACGACGCCGAGTTCGAGCAATTCCTGAAGCAGTTCTACATCGACGCGTTCCAAAAAAAGGAAAGCGATTAAAGATCGGCTGATGAACGGGCGGTGAGGAAAATTTCAAGTTATGACGGAAAACTGTAGGAAGATTTCACGTTATGCCGGACAAAAATTTCATTTAATGCCGGAACTGTCCTCGTAAGTTATTGATTCCAGTGATCGCCTAATTTCACTTTATGACCGAACCCACAGCGAGCGAGCGCGCTGATTACATGGACCCGGCCGACTTCTGTTGTTGTTTCTCGCGTAGTCTTAGGAGATGTGGGTTCGGTCAAAAGATGAAAGTTGTCAGTCATAAAGTGATCCGTCCGTCATTAAATAATATCGGCAGGCGGTGGTGGCCGCGTACTGTCGATGTGAACTTGCAGCATGATGTTTCGCGGAATCAAACGTTCCGATGACTCTTATTTCAGCCTAATCGAAAACCTCGGCATAAAGTCCGGTGCTATATTCATTACGTGGATTATGACCATTCCGTTGATGAGCATCGGTATCTTATTATGGGGCAATCGACGACTGAGCGGTTGCTAATCGTCTCCTATACTGAAAGAGAGGCTGTCGTTCGTTTGATTAGTGCGAGAGAAGTGACCTCCGCTGAAAGAAGAGCTTATGAAGAAGGATGAATTAGGAGACGAACTTCGGCCTGAATATGACTTATCGACGCTGCGAGTCCGCAAGCTTGGACCTGGGCGTAAGAGTTTTGGTGATGTGATTAAACTCGAGCCTCACGTGGCCGGCGCGTCCCGAACGCGGACGCCGTGAATGAAGCGTTGCGCTTCCTCTTAAGAGTTACGAAAGAGAACCGAAACGATCTCCGCACGCGGGACCGCGACGCGTAGTTTGCTGCATCGGTCCCAATCCAAGTTGTTACGACCTCACTTAAACAGACTGGAACCAGGCATCAGTTGTCCGCGCGTTGCAACGCTTTGATTGTTTCCTGCGCGGTCCGGTGCAGGTTTGAGGTTGGTGGCACTGAGCTCAGAAACAGCTTTACTCTTTCGTTTTCTTCTTTCGTCAAAGAGTTGTCTTGAAGCAACAAATACACTTGGCGTCGGGCGTCGTCGCTCTTACTTGCCAACCGTGTAAGGAAGTCTTGCGGATCGTTTTTGAGGCCATCGGAATATGCCCCACCTAACTCCGTGGCCATTGCCCCGTCTGCCCACGCAGCGGCGGCAAACAAATCATCAAGGACTTCCTTATCTCCACCAAGCAAAAGTCTGTGGACCAGACTTACCGCCCAGTCCCCGTAAAAGCGCTTATAAGGCGACTCCTTCGCAAGCGAGGAAAGAACGACTTTTTTGTTGAGTGCATATTCATGATTGAGCTTGCAGAAAGTGAAGGCGATCAGCACCCGGTGGTGATCGTCAGCAGCAGCAGCGCCATACAATCGCGTTAGCTCACTGATCAGGCTCTGACGATCGTACCTTTCAAGGACCTCCCATGCTTTTGCAGCAGCCGTTTCATCGCTCGAAGCGAAAGCCTCCACCTGCTTCATCAGATCCTGATCAGAGAGGTTCTGCTTTTTCACGTTAGCTTCCGGTACGTGGCTCGAGACTGTGGATCCGTTACAACCCCATTGAAACGATGCAACCACCAACAACAGTCCAGCAACAGCCACTATTGTCATACTCCTGAGTCGTTCTCTTTGCTGGTCAAACATCATCTTGCTTACACCTCCGTCCTGTTAATTCCTTTGCTTAGGTGGAACCGGTTTGGGCGGTGGCGGAGGTGGCGGTGGGGGCGGCGGCGGGTCTGGGGTTCCATAACCGGCGTTTCGTAACTGCGGGTAAAGGTAATTCCCTTGCGCATCCTTTTGATCAGCCTGGGCATTAAGAGTAGGAAGATCACCAATGAACACATTTGTGAGCGGATCATTGTTCGTCGCCAGATCATTAACAGTTCCGATTAAGGCGTTGATATCGGAATTGTGAACTCTAACACATCCTTGCGTCGGAGTAAGAGGTTGTTCGTTATCAAGCGCGTTGGCGAGAGGTCTCCCGCCACCGTGAATGTAAATCAAGCTTCGGTTGTTATCGGCTACTTCTCCGCTCACGGGCGACAAAGTGATGATACCAGTACCAAAGCGAAGATCAGCGCCTCGTGCCGATACGCCGGGAGTTCCACCCTGAGTTGCATTCGCATTGCTGCCATTGTAGTTGGGCATCGGTGCGTAAACCCCAAAAGGAGTGTCGTTACCCGAGCGTGTTCTATCCGAGCCTTGACCTACAGCACGGCCTTCAATGCGATTGGTTTGATTTCGAACGTTGACGTCACGTCCATTCCGATCATAAACCTGAAGAACCGCACCTCCGCCACCACCTCGCGATCGTGGGGAAACAACAATCACAATCGTTGACAGCCCATCCGGATCAATGGCAATTGTCGGTCGATTCCAAACGTAAGTGTAACGGTTCCAAGTCTGAGGATTTGATGATTTGGCACTGGATCCCAACGGATCGACACTCGTAAATCGTCCTTGCGCACTTGAGTAATAGCGGCCTGGTCCAAACCAGTCCAGATTGGTTTCAGTATCCCGTTCCTTTGAAGTGAACTGTTGGTGCAAACTATCATTCGCTGGATAGCCCGTAATACCTGACCTGCCCACGCTCGCAGGGATGGCCTCGCCAAAAGGCTGAAAGTCGTGTCTGCTAATCGCACCGTCAGATTTCATGACGGCCCTGGTAGAACCAAGATTGTCAACGGTAATGTAGCTGGTCCCACCCGGTGGTGGTGGTGTGGAATCAGAATACTCAGCGAGCAGTTGTCCACTGAAGTTGTAAACAAACACAGTCGTGACTGTGCCGGCCAGTTTCTTAACTCGCTTGCCGTCACCATCATAAATGTAGGTTGCACCACCGCTCGCTGCTCCACCGCCGGCCGTTGTCATTCGGTTGTCGGCATCGTAAGTGAAGTAAGCGGGAAAAGGCGCACTCGCGCCGCACGGATGCGAGGGATCGCACTCCAAATTGCCGGCACTGTCGTACCGGTAGCCCGTGCCTGAGATTCGATTATTAGTTCCGCTGATTTCAGGATTGACCGTGTTCTCACTTCCAGGTGGAATAGCGGGCAAAGTTGTACCCGAACCAAAACGACGATTGCCAAACGGATCGTACGAGTAGATCTGCGTCCACGTAGGAGTAGTACCGTTCTTCTCTGTCGCGGAGGACAAACGGTTCAACTCGTCATAGGTGTAGCTTTGCACGAGAACCATTCCCGGAGCCGTTATGGTCTGTCTTTGAAGATTGCCGTTGTTCTTCGAATTGTCGGGTGTGTCGGCTACCAGTAATCCATAGTCAAAGCTCAACTTTAATTTACTGGAGTCGCTACTCGAAGTTCCTAATCCGATTTCAGTAGTCTGAAGTCGCGAATTAAACGTGGCATGTTCCCACAAGCTATTACCGAGCTTCATGGTTCTGATGGTGCCATTAGGTGAATACTGGATGGCATCAGCGTCACCCGGTGTGGCACCCGCGTAGTACGCCCCGCTGCCGTTCTTTATACCGGCGATTCTGCCGGCGTTGTCGTTCTCAATGTTGACTATTCTTCCAGATGGGTAAGTCTGCCTGATGAGGCTTCCCGCACGATCGTAGTCGTAGCTCATCGTGTAGGAAATCCCATCGGTAAGCTGAGTGGAGCTTTTGATTTTACCGGAGCTGTCGTAGGAGGGGACGGAAAAAGTAGTGGCTGTGGAAGTAACACTGGCTAAACGGCCGACACCGAGGGTGGCTGTGTCGTAGCTGTAGGTGACAGCGGGTGTACCGTCGCTGTGAGTCTTCGATAGCCGGCGATTCAAGTCATCGTATTCGAAAGTGGTGATAACTCCGCGGCCATCGGTCTTTGTTTTGAGATTGCTGTTCTCATCGTAGTCGTAAAGGGTCGTGCCACTTTCCGGATTTGCCGAGTCCTTGAGTCGATTTAAGGAGTCATAGTTAAACACACGCGCCGGTTGAGAACCTTGCGTAACTCTCTTCAAGTTATTCGAAGGGTCGTATTCGTAGTTCGTAAGATAGCCACTGAGAGTCTGTCCGCCGAAGGTAACGGTAGTAGTGAATGTATCGGATGGTTTGATTTCCCAAACGTCAATCAAATTTCCGATGCCATTAGTTCGGCTCATGCGTCTATTGCCTACCTCATCCGTGGCCAGTGCATTATTGCCCTCGTATGCGGTTGTTATAAATCCGGTTGAGCTCCCGGCCGAATCGATAGATTCGGTTTTAATCACTCGTGAGAGCCCATCGTAGCTATTCACCGTATACCCATAGGTTTCATCGCTGGTACTGCGGTAAGGATTGTAAGAGCGAAGTACTCGGCCCAGGACACCATACTGAACTTTGGCAATGATGTAACTGGAAGCCGTTTCAAAGGTGTGAGTTTCGATATTCCGGCCCAGGCCATCGAAGAACGCCTCTTTCTTCACGAGGTTGTCATCATAGTCATTTAGATCACTCGTGGTGGTGATGATGCGATTAGTATCGTCATACACCATCCTCGTCTGACTTTTTTCAGTCGTATTTATCGCTGTTACCGTACGGCTGGGACGATCCAGCAGATCAGCCGTGCCGTTGATTCCGCCACCACCGTATTCCCGGCTCGTAACGATTCCGTTTGGATCTTTCGTATTTACTAACTTACCGAGAAAGTAGTTGTACTGGTTGTAGGTGATTTGATCTTTAGCGTTCTTGATCGAAGTGGGAAAGGCAAAGGTTTGTAACGTGCCCAGTTGCGATGGCGCAGAATTTGTTGTGGCCTCATCATCCGGTGCCCCAAAACAATCGTCGTACTCAATGGTAGTCACCTTGCCGCGCCTATCGATCGACTTCACGCGATTGCCGGCAATGTCGAACTGTTCGTTACTTCTAATGGTGATCGTGCCTGGCAGACTAATGTAGCTGGTCGCCTGTGTGGCGTTACCGCGTCTGGTGTATGAATCATCTGAAGCGTTGAGACAGGCGCTGCCATTGTTGTCAAGACGCAGGCAAAGGCCCGTGATGCTGCTCCTCGATTTCAATGCAGCGTGCCGAGTAGCCGGTACCTCCGGCGTATAATTGTCGTACTCAAATTCAGTTTGTGAAACCTTGTTGGCTCCCGAGAGGTCCCCGGAAACCCACTGCCTGGCAACCAGGTTTTTGATGTGAACTCCAGACGTTGACGTGTATAAAAAATCTGGTACCGATGTGTACAACGAATCTGAGACGTAATCGACGTGGCTGTGGCGGAGTAGTGGACCAGGCGTCCCGGCGGCGCCAAAGTCGTATTCGTAGGTGTCCGTCTTGTTGCCATAACGATCGTAGGCAAAAGTCGTTTGCGACGCCTGATTCGTGTCACCGAGGGTCACTTTAGTCGCCGTCAGTGCACAATCGTAGTTTGTCGGATGGGTCCATGTGTATTGCGGCGGATTTGTCGGAACACCATTCTGATCAAGTGTTCGCCAGGTATGGTCAATACGGCGCAAAACCTGCGCTGAGTTCTCCGGATTCAAAATCTCTGTGGTGAGCTCGCGACCATTGTCAAAAGATGGATAGGCACCTTTGAACACCGAGTCGCCGCTTGGACTGCCTTTGAAGGTATGGCGTTCGATGCTGACAATAGTGCCGGCTGAATCTTTGGTAGTAACGGTTCCAGGCGAGGTGCCGTAAAGCTCCCGCGTTTGAAGATGAGTCGGAGAATCATAAATGCGACGCTCGCTGATAAATCGGAACACTTGTGGAAGATCCGAATCCCCCATGTAACTCACCGCGTTATAGTCGTACTCAATAACACCTCCAGCAGGTAGCTCAATGCGAGCTAACGCACCATACGCATCGTAAAAAAATCGATATTCCGTGTTGTTTGGCAAGTGAATAGACGTTGTGACCATCGGATCAAAAGGCAGCGTTGGACTTTCAAGTCTTCCGGAAATGGAAGGAAAAAGTTGCGCCAGTGTCTGAACACCCGCTGTTGCGAAATCGCTTCGTAGCGCAGTACTGAGGTTGGCTGCAACAATTTCAATGGTGCGATCGACACCGCCGTGGTCTTTATAAGTGACCGAGCCGCCGAATCGGCCACCACCACTAATCTGATATTGCCGTCCGATTGAGTCGGTCGTAGTTGAGCCAAACGTAATCGTGTTCCCGTTTCGATCCCGCGCCCATTTTGCAACTCCACTAACAAAACGATATTGCGTGCCATCGTTCATCAGCAGATAGCCGGTCGGGAAAATCACATTGATGCCATTCATGGCTGGGAAATCAATGTCGGTGCATGACTCGTCTAAGATGTTAGCGTCAGAAATAAAGGTGATGCCGGAGCCGTCAACGGAATGCCATTCTCTTTGACGGTTAAAATAGACCTGGCCACCATAGTAAGGTTCGCCATTGGTCAAAACATCACGAAGCTCAACTTCGCCACCAGGCAATCTCAAGTAAAGTTTGGTGAGTGTGTGGCAGTCGTAGGTAGTGGGAGGAATAGTTCCTGAAAGAGCCGGATCGTGATCTCGAGTCTTTCGGCCAATGATTATTCCGGGTCCCAGGTCCGCCCTGTAATTCGAATAATCGTAACTGTCCTGGAAGTTTTCAGAGATGACTTTAAGTAGTGGCGGTGCCTGCGATCCTGGCTGTCCTGGCGGAATATAGTACCGGAACGGACGTATCACAAAACCCCGTGAGATTGTCACCGTCGGTGTATAGACCACGCCTCCTCTGCCATTGATATTCAGCAAAGGCAGATTAACGCTCACCTGCCCATTATAAAGATTGACGGTGTCCAAATTGGGGCTTCGACCTGAGGCAAACCCAGCCGTAACACCGTTGTCAGTCGGACCATATAATTGCTGCGCTGTTATGACGGAACAAAAAATGATCGTCGAGGCTATGACAGAAAGCGAGAAGACGAGGCGACGAATGAATGAATACTGTAGGTAAACTGCGGAAGTCATGGAAAACTCCTTTAATAGATCGTCATTTGAAAAAGACATTTCGGCTTTACTCTGTGATAACGATCGTGCATATCCAATTAGGATGGTCCACTTCGGAGAAGGTGTACGTGCCGGGTTGCAGCTCAAATAACTCGCTCCAATCGCCGCCGCCTCCTCCAGGCACTCGAATCTCACGAATACGCAGGCCGTCACTGCGAGCCATGCGCAGGGTGAGTTGTTGCAGATCCGTGCGATTGTCTAAAGAGAGCAGAAACTTCTTACCGTGCGTTCTCACTTCAGCAGGAGCGAAACCATCCGCTTTCAGCATCAGTGACACATCTTCGATGGCATCCTGGTACATCGCAGGCTGGCCCAACGCTAAATCGCTTTGCTTCCACGTCGCTTCTTCAGCCGGCCGATATGCGGCAACTGCCACCACAGCGACGGCCAGCGCGCAGAGAACCGGCACCACTACCCATAATCTTTTGTTTACGAATCGCATTTCGTTCTCCTCGTGCGGCTAATCAAGGCAACACCTCGATGTTGAAAAAGAATCGGAACGTGCCCGGCTGTTGCACCCCAAGTAAGAACTGCACGCTGACGCTCTGCCCCGGTGCGAGCGGTTGGGACAACGAAACCACTCCCGCCGACAAGGTCGAGTGCAGTCCTCCTCCCATTGCTTGCGCGGGTGGAGTCTCCAGCGTGGTGCCGCGCACCAACACCTGTTGACCGCCTGTGATCGTCGCGGTGAAATCAGTGCAGCTAAGTACGCGCATGTCTGACTGCGAACCTCCGGGCACGTAACCCGGCGTGTTGAGCGTGGTGATATCGGTGATCCGGAACCGCAGACGTGTCACGTTCGCCCCAGTGTTGTTGGTGATGGTTCGTCTGATGCTGAGCGTGCCGACCGCGGCGTTTGGACCAATCGCGGTAGTGTCACGAACGCGATTTGGGGCGACACTAGCACTCACCGCCGGATCGATCACAGTGACCGGCAAGCTGGAGATTCGGGTGATCGGACTGAAGCGGTTTTCTGGTCCAGGACCGCCCAGGATGGCGACCAGTGATCCATAGACGCCGGCGTCCGCAGCCACAAAGGTAACGTCCGTCAGATTGTCACCAGTGTCTTGCGGTGTGCCGCTGTTCAGCTTCCGCAGAAACGAGTACTGGCCGGTGTTGGCGCCGAGCAGCGCGAGTCCTGCACCCTCTCGATAGAGACTGTCTGAAGATGTAAAGCCAACAGCGTCGAACCGGTTTGCCAGGATGAAGTTGCTCGCGTTGGCGGTATTAAATAGGGCCAGACCGCTGTTTTCCGGGATATCTGAAATATAGCCGAGGTCACCAGGAGTGGAACCGCCGTACCCGGAGAGGCTGTAGCCGGCAGCCACCGCCAGGTAGTGCGAACGGGCTGGGAACATTGTGCCGGCAGCAAGTACAAACCTTGTGATGCCATCAGAGGAAACGAGGGCCCAGCCAGCGGATCCGTCAGCGGTACAGATGGTGATTGCAGAATCGGTGTTGTTGTAGAGCTCGATGTACTCATCGTTGGAGCCGCTCGGCCCGCGCAGACGAAATTCACTGATGATCATTCCGGCTGGGGGCATACAGCCCGGGTTAACAATGACATTGATCGGCGAGGAAGGAGTCAGCGCGCCTCTGTTGTCCGTTGCTTTGGCAGTCAGCGAGTAAGTGCCTGCGCCAACGCTGGTCCAGGTGAAACTGTAGGGCGCGACCGTGTC
>Ga0207643_10001011_pt1 | contig 16746 bp, 10 predicted proteins | sample KBSMisM62_FD_184313 | JGI IMG/M metagenome (GOLD analysis project Ga0207643, IMG submission 184313) | Miscanthus rhizosphere microbial communities from Kellogg Biological Station, Michigan, USA - KBS Miscanthus M6-2 (SPAdes) (version 2) | ecosystem: Host-associated > Plants > Roots >...
GACCCGGACGGGCGCCAGGTCGACTCGCTGACGTCCAACAACGGCCACCTGCTTTGGAGCGGCATCGTCGACAAGTCCAAGGCGAAGGCCGTCGTCGCCAACCTCCTCGGCCCGAGGCTGTTCTCGGGTTGGGGCGTGCGTACGCTCGCCGAAGGCGAAGGCCGCTACAACCCGATCGGCTATCACGTCGGCACCGTGTGGCCCTTCGACAACTCGTTCATCGCGTGGGGCCTCCGCCGGTACGGGTTCAAGGACGAGGCCGCGACGATCGCCGAGGGCATCTTTGACGCGGCGGGGTTCTTCGACGGGCGCCTGCCCGAGGCGTTCGGCGGGTACGAGCGCTCGCTCACGAAGTACCCGGTCCAGTACCCCACCGCCTGCAGCCCCCAGGCATGGTCGACCGGCGCGCCGCTCCTGCTCCTTCGGACCATGCTCGGGCTGGAGCCGGTCGGCGAGCATCTGGTCGTGGATCCCGCGCTCCCCCGGAGCATCGGACGGCTCGAACTGCTCGACATCCCGGGGAGATGGGGCCGGATCGACGCCTTCGGCCGAGGGCGCATCGACGTTGGGAAACGCCGGACCGGTGCAAAGCGAACCGCCACGTCGTCGACTCGACGAGCAGCTGCTCGAGCCTGAGGAGGTCATCACATGGCAGGACCCGATCGAACGCAGGAAGGAACCCGCCCGGCCGATGTGCTCGTCGTGTTCGGCATCACCGGCGACCTGGCAAAGGTGATGACGTTCCGCTCCCTTTACCGATTGGAGCGTCGGGGCCTGCTCGACTGTCCGATCGTGGGCGTCGCCGTGGACGACTGGTCGGTCGACGATCTCAAGGAACGGGCCCGGACGTCGATCACCGGCACGGGCGAGACCCTGGACGAGGCGATCTTCGAGCGCCTCGCCTCGCGCCTCTCCTACGTGGCCGGCGACTTCTCGGATGCGGAGACCTACAAGCACGTGGCCGACGCGATCTCCGAGGCGCGGACGCCGGTCTTCTACCTGGAGATCCCGCCGTTCCTGTTCGGCACGGTGATCAAGGGGCTCCGCGAGGCGGGACTGACTGATTCGGCCCGCGTCGTCGTCGAGAAGCCGTTCGGCCACGATCGCGAGTCCGCGATCGCGCTCGCCGAGGAGATCCATCAGTACATCGACGAGTCGCAGCTGTACCGGATCGACCATTACCTCGGGAAGATGGGCCTGGTCGAGATCCTGCACCTGCGGTTCGCCAACGCGATGCTCGAACCGGTCTGGAGCCGCAACTTCCTGTCCAGCGTGCAGATCACGATGGCGGAGGACTTCGGGGTCGAGGATCGCGGCCACTTCTACGATCCCGTCGGCGCGCTGCGAGACGTCGTGGTGAACCACCTCATGCAGGTGGTGGCGGCGTCGGCGATGGAGGCGCCGTCGCGCGGGGACCCCTCCACGATCAAGGACGCCCAGGTCAACCTCTTCCGCTCCGTGGCGGAGGCCGACCCCGCGCACTACGTCCGTGGGCAGTACGAGGGATATCGGGCGATCGACGGGGTGGCGAAGGACTCGACGACCGAGACGTTCGCGGCGCTCCGTCTGGACATCGAGAGCTGGCGCTGGGCGGGCGTTCCGTTCTTCATCCGAACCGGCAAGCGCCTCCCGATCACCCAGACCGAGCTCCGGCTGGTGTTCAAGCATCCCCCGAAGTTGGGGTTCGGGATCCTGGATCGCCGGCCCGAGGAGAACCAGCTCGTGGTCCGGCTGGACCCGACGACCGGCATCCGGCTGACCGTCGAGGCACACCGGGCCGACATGGTGGGCTCCGCTCCCGTCAATCTGGACATGGAATTCGCCGAGGAGGGCGGGGAGGGTCCGACCCCCTACGAGGTGCTGCTCGACGCAGCGATGCGCGGCGACAGCACGCGGTTCACCCGGCAGGACGGGGTCGAGGAGACCTGGCGCGTGTTCCAGCCGCTGTTGGATGCGCCCCCGCCCGTCCACGCGTACGCGCAAGGCTCGTGGGGGCCAGCGGAGGCCGACGGGCTCGTCGAGGGCTTCGGCAGGTGGCACGAGCCGTGGGTGACCCAGTGAGCGAGCGCGCCGAACCGACGACGAGCGGCGGGGGGCAGAGCGCGGCGATGCCGTCGCCCTTCCCGCCGATCGCCGACTACGCGTTCCTGTCCGACTGCCACACGGGCGCCCTGATCGCGCCGGACGGCGCGGTCGACTGGCTGTGCATCCCGCGGTTCGACTCGCCGAGCGTCTTCGGCAGCCTGCTGGACCGGCAGGCCGGATCGTTTCGGTTCGGTCCGTTCGGCATCAACGTGCCGACCCAGGTCGCCTACGAGCCCGGGACCAACGTGCTCGTGACCACGTGGAAGACGCCGTCCGGATGGGTTCTCGTCCGCGACGCGCTCACCATGGGAGCGCGTCAGGGCGAGGACACCGTCACGCCTCACACGCGCCCGCCGGCCGATGACGACGCCGATCACATGCTGGTTCGGACGGTGCGATGCCTGGAGGGGCAGGTCGAGATCGAACTCGTGTGCGAGCCGATCTTCGACTACGGGCAGGTCCCGGCTTCGTGGAGCCTCGCGGACGGGAACGACGGGATCGCCGACGCCACGGGCGGCGACCAGATGTTCCGGCTCGGAACGGACCTGTCCCTGGGCATCGAGGGCGACCGCGTGCGGGCCCGTCACCATCTGAACGCCGGCGACCGCGCGTTCTGCGCCCTGTCCTGGGCACACGAGCTGGAGACCCCGAGCGACGTCGACGACGCCGAGGCCCGGATCGAGGCGACCGTCCGCTTCTGGCGGACCTGGCTCGATCGGGCGCGCGTCCCGGACCATCGATGGCGGGAACCGATCCAGCGCTCCGCGCTGGCGATCAAGGGCCTCACGTACATGCCCACGGGGGCGACGGTGGCGGCGCTGACGACATCGCTGCCCGAGACCCCCGGCGGGGAACGCAACTGGGACTACCGGTTCACCTGGATCCGGGACTCGACGTTCACGCTGCAGGCCCTGCACTTCCTCAACCTCGACTGGGAGGCGGAGGAGTTCATGCAGTTCGTAGCCGACCTTGAGCCGAACACGGACGGCGGGTTACAGATCATGTACGGGATCGACGGTCGTCGTGACCTGACCGAATCGACCCGAGACGACCTCTCCGGGTACGCGGGCGCCCACCCCGTCCGGATCGGGAACGGAGCGTTCGATCAGCGGCAGAACGACGTCTTCGGTGCCGCGCTCGACTCGATCCTCCTGCACGCGCGCCGGAGCCAGCGGTTACCGCGCCGACTCTGGCCGATCGTGCAGACGCAGGCCGCGTGCGCCACCAAGATCTGGCAGGAGCCGGACCAGGGGATCTGGGAGGCGCGCGGGAAGCCGCAGCAGTACGTCTCGTCCAAGCTGATGTGCTGGGTGGCCATGGATCGGGCGGCCAAGCTGGCGGCGATCGGTGGCGACGATGCGCTTCGAGGGACCTGGCAGGGCACGGCGGACGAGATCAAGGCCGACATCCTCGAGCACGGCGTCGACGACCGCGGTGTCCTGCGACAGCACTACGACACCGACGCACTCGACGCGTCGGTCCTGCTCGCGGCCCTGTTCGGCTTCCTGCCACCCGAGGACGATCGGCTGCGAGCGACGGTGATCGCGATCGCCGACGAACTCACCGAGAACGGCTACGTGCTCCGCTACAAGACGGACGAGACCGACGACGGCCTGTCGGGGAAGGAGGGAACGTTCCTGATCTGCTCGTTCTGGCTCGTCTCCGCCCTAGCGATCATCCGCGAGTGGCAACGTGCCCGAGACCTGATGGAGCGCCTGCTCCGCGTCGCGTCCCCCCTGGGCCTATTCGCCGAGGAGTTCGACGTCGATACCGGACGGCACCTGGGCAACTTCCCGCAGGCGTTCTCGCACCTGGCTCTGATCGAGGCCGCCGGCAGGATCATCCTGGCCGAGCGTGTGGAGGAGATCTCATGAGCGACTACGACGTGATCATCATCGGGACCGGGGCGGGCGGCGGGACCCTCGCCCGGCATCTCGCGCCCTCGGGCAAGAAGATCCTGCTGCTCGAACGCGGCGGGTGGCTGTCGCGGGAGCCGCAGAACTGGAGCACGGCGGACGTCTTCGAAGACGGGCGGTACATCTCGCCCGACACGTGGTACGACGCCAAGGGCAAGACCTTCCAGCCGCAGGTCCACTACTACGTGGGCGGGGCCACCAAGCTCTACGGGGCCGCGCTGTATCGCTTGCGGGAGAAGGATTTCGGGGAGCTCAAGTACCCCGATGGGGTCTCGCCGGCGTGGCCGATCGACTACGGCGACATGGAGCCGTACTACACGATGGCCGAAGGCCACTATCAGGTCCGCGGCGCCCGAGGCGAGGACCCCACCGAGCCGCCCTCGAGTGCCCCTTATCCGTTCCCGGCGCTGCCGCACGAGCCGCGGATCCAGCAGCTGTCCGACGATCTCGCCGCTGAGGGCCTCCACCCATTCCATGCGCCATGCGGCGTGCTCAGGGACAACGACACCCCACAGACGAGCGTCTGCGTCCGTTGCGGGTTCTGCGACGGCTTCCCGTGCCCGCTGCACGCGAAGGCCGATGCCGAGGTGATGGGTGTTCGCCCCGCCCTGGAGTCGCCGAACGTCACCCTGCTCACCGATGCCCCGGCGGTGCGGATGAACACGAATCCGGACGGCACGGCCGTGACCGAGGTGGTGATCGAACGCGACGGCTCGACCGAGACCGTGACCGGCGACGTCGTGGTGGTGTCCTGCGGCGCCGCGAACTCGGCTAAGCTGCTGCTGGCGTCGGCGAACGACAAGCACCCGAACGGCTTGGCCAATGGCTCGGATCAGGTGGGACGGAACTACATGTTCCATTACAGCCAGGCCGTGCTGGCCCTGTCGAAGGAGCCCAACCCCACCGTGTTCCAGAAGACCCTCGGGGTGAACGACTTCTATTTCGGGGACGACGAGTACGAGTTCCCGATGGGGAACATCCAGATGGTCGGCAAGTCGCAGGCCGAGATGTACAAGGGCGAGAAGCCGATCGAGACCAAGCTCGCGCCGATCTTCGCACTCAAGGACATCGCCACGCACGCCGTCGACTTCTGGCTCTCGACCGAGGACCTGCCGCTGCCGGAGAACCGCGTGACGCTGGAGAAGGACGGCAACGTCCGGCTCGCCTACGCGGCGAGCAACGAGGAGTCCGGCAAGCGCCTCTACCACAAGCTCAAGTCCATGCTGGGTCACCTGGGGATGAACGAGGAACACCTGATCCCGCGTCACGCCTACCTCAAGACGACGATCCCGGTCGCGGGAGTCGCACACCAGGCGGGCACCTGCCGGATGGGGAACGACCCTGCCATGTCGGTCGTCGATGTGAACTGCAAGGCCCACGAGCTCGACAACCTTTACGTGGTGGACACCAGCTGCTTCCCGAGCATCGGTGCGGTGAACCCGGCCCTGACGGCGATGGCCAACGCGCTCCGGGTGGGCGACCAGCTGCTCGAGCGCATGCGGTAGCTCAGATCGGTTCGCTGGCTATCCGGTGGCCCGGTCACGCTCGCGGCCGCCTTCCATCAGCTGCTCTGGAGTGAGATCCCCCACGTCCCGGACCATGCTGCGTTCGGCTCGAGCGGGATCACGTCGACGCCAGAGGCGAACGCGTTCGGCGGGCAGGTCATCGGCTCGACCGCGACACCCTGCCGGCGCCTCGAAGCAGGCTCGAGCGTGTCCCCTGTATACGCCTGCAGGTAGCGGAAGCTTGCGTCTGCCCACAGCTCGAGAACCCGCCCCTCGCCCTCGACCTGCGCGCGCACGTGTCCATCGCTCTCGCGCACGAGGCTCGCGAAGCACGTGTCGAGCTGCGTCGAGCCGACCGTTCGGGTGATCCGGAAGTCGAACGAGGTCCCGTCGACCTGCTCCTCGCCGACTGGGAGCGCCCGTTCGTCGGTGATCAGCCTGCGCGAAGCCGGGATCGTCAGCCGCACGTCGTCGACCGGGATCCCCAGCGACAGGTAGGGGTGGAACCCGATCCCGAAGGGGGCGGGCTCTGCGGACGCGTTCGTCGCACGCACGCTGATGGCGAGCCCTTCGGGCCCGAGCCGATACTCGAGCCCCAGCTCGAGACGCCACGGATACGCGGGCTGCGGGTGAAGGACGCAGTCGAGAGCAACCGCCGCCTCCGTCTTGGATCGGAGTCCCCAGGGCAGCCATCGCACCAGGCCGTGGATCGCGTTCCCGAGCTCCGGCTCGTCGATCGCCGCTGAGCCTTCCCGACCGCCGAACGTGTAGCGCCCGCCGTCGAGGCGGTTCGGCCAGGGCGCCAGCACCTGCCCTCTGCCCGCCGGAGATGGTTCGCCGACGTCGAAGCCGTCCACGATGTCGACACCGCCTGCTGCGAACGACCGCAACGTGGCTCCGACCTCGGTGACGATGGCGACCTGGTCGCCGTGGCGGATCGCGTGTTGTTCGCCCGAGGGTGGGTGTGGCTGCACGCATTCCTCGCTCTCGCCCGCCGCAGTCAGTAACTGCTCGGCGTGAGCTTGACCTTCCCGCTGAACAGGTACTGCACGCCCGCCGTGTAGAGGAGCACGAACGGGATCCCGATGATCGCAACGACCAGCATCACCGTCAGCGTGTAGTGGTCCGCGGAGGCGTTCGTGACCGTCATGCTGTTGGCCGGGTTCGTCGACGACTTCAGCATGTTGGGGTACAGCCCGGCCGAGATCGTCGCCAGGGACAGGAAGAGCACGGCAGAGCTGCTGAAGAACGCGGCGAAGTCCCGGCCGCGGCGCACCATGGCGATCATCAGCACGTAAGCGACCAGGGCTCCCAGCGGGAACACGAGCGTCCACACGTCATCCGTGAACGTGTCCGTCACGCCGTAGTCCCCCATCGCGATCCACACCGCCGAGATCGCCGCCGTGAGGGTGAACAGGGCGATGAACCAGGGGACCCATCGTTGTACGCGCGCCTGCAGATCGCCTTCGGTCTTCACGACCAGGTAGTGGGCGCCGTGCATGAGCAGCATCGCTACCGTCGTCACCCCCAGGAACAGCACGAACGGATGCAGCAGGTCGAGGAGGCTGTCGATCTGGACCTCCCCGTTCTTGTCGAGCGGCACCCCGGTGACCACGTTCCCGAACGCCACACCGAGCATCAGGGCCAGGCCGAACGACGACGCAGAGAAGACCGAGTCCCACAGCCCCCGCCAGCGGGAGCTCTCGCGCTTGCCGCGGAACTCGATCGCGACTGTCCGCAGGATCAGGGCGATCAGCACGAGCATCAGCGCCCAGTAGAACCCGGAGAACATCGAGGCGTACACGACCGGGAACGCCGCGAACAGCACGCCGCCACCGACGACGAGCCACACCTCGTTGCCGTCCCAGATCGGTCCGATGCTGTTCAGCACGATCCGCCGTTCACGGTCCTCCTTCGCGGCGAACGGGTGGAGCATCCCGACGCCGAGGTCGAACCCGTCCAGGACGATGTAGGCGGCGATGACCGCGACGAACAACATGAACCAGAAATCAGCTAGGGACATGCTCCTCCTCCAGCTCCAGCTCGCCCGACGCCCGACCCTGGCTCCGTGACCGGAACACCTCGCGGAAGGTGTTGGGCAGATCCGATCCGTGGGGCTCCTCGGGTGCCTCCGGACCGTGCTTGATCTTGCGGTCCAGCAGGAACAGGAACAGCACGAGGAGCAGCGCGTACAGCAGCGCGAACGTTATCAACGACAGCAGGACCTGCCCGGTGGTCAGCGTCGGCGAGACCGCAGCGTCGGTGCGCAGGATCTTCCACACCACCCAGGGCTGACGCCCGACCTCCGCCGTCCACCAGCCGGCGATCGTGGCCACCTCCGCTAGGAACACGGTCGAGATACACACCCAGAGCAGCCAACGAGGCATGCGTTCCTTCTTGCGGCGCCACCACACGAACCACGCCACGACCCCGATCAGCGGGAGCAGGAACCCGAGGTCGATCATCAGGTGGTAGGCCTGGAACGCGAGGTTGACCGGCGCCCAGTCGTCCTTCGGGAACTTCTCGATGCCGGGGACGGTCGCGTCGAAGCTCCCGTAGGACAGGAAGCTGAGCAGGCACGGGACGCCGATCGCATAGGTCTTCTCGGCGCTCTCGTTGACCCAGCCCACGATGTAGAGCGGCGCGCAGCTGTCGTTCGTCCAGTTCCCCTCGATCGAAGCCAACTTCTCCGGCTGGTTCTTCGTCACCGAGATCGCCATCTGGGCGCCGAAGATGACCACCTGCAAGATCGCGAGGACCGTGAAGACCTTGATCGCGGTCGAGAAGTTCCTCTTGGCGAACTCCCGGTGACGGTTCTTCAGCAGGTACCAGGCGCTGACGGAGAGCACGAGCGCCGACCCGATGATCCACGACGCGACCCACGTATGGAGTAATCGCGGCAGGAACGACGGCGTGTTGACCACCGCTCCGAAGTTCGTCATGAACGCCTGGTTGCCCCACTCCGTCATCTTGGTCGTGAACCCCTGTGGGGTCTGCATCCACGAGTTGGCCATCAGGATCCACAGGGCGCTGAAATGCGCCCCGAACACGACCAAGAAGGTTGCCAGGAGCCACATCCTTGGGCCGAGCCGATCGCCGCCGAACAGCATCAGGCCGAGGAACCCGCCCTCCAGGGCGAAGGCGAAGACCCCCTCGGCCGCCAGCAGGCTGCCGAACACGTTGCCGACGAAGCGGGAGTACTGCGACCAGTTCATCCCGAACGCGAACTCCTGGACGAGCCCGGTCGCGATGCCCATCGCGAACACCAGCCCGTAGACCTTCACCCAGAAGACGGAGGCCTGTCGCCAGACGGGGTCCCCGGTGCGGACGTGCTTCCAGGCCATCCAGACCAAGAGGATCCCGAGCCCCATCGTGATCGGAGGGAAGATGAAGTGGAAGCTCGCGGTCAGGGCGAACTGCAGGCGGGACAGGAATTCCGGGTTCACACCACCGTCCTTCCCCCTCGATCGCTCTCCGCGTCACCGTGCCCAGGTCATGACACGACCCCGATGCGCACCGAGGCATCAACCCAACAGGATGATTCCCTGGGATCGGTCGCCCGGTCAACGGGATCGGTTCAGCCGAGGGTTGACTTCGGGGTCCGGTGGCGCACCGCCCGGAAGGCGTGCCCAGGCCTCGGTGAGCACCAGCGTCAGGTCGTCGTGATGCACACGAGCCCGGGGCCCATTCCTTTCTCGTCTCGAATGCTCACCACCCTGGTCCTCCCTTCGTTCTCAGACGCGCGGGGTCGTCGAGCACGCGATCCTCAGACGCCCTCGGTAGCTTGCAACCTTCCTGATCGGACGGCTCCCACGAACTCCTGGAAGTCGCGTTCGTTCTGGTCGGCGTAGCGCTCCGAGAAGTCGGTGATCGAGCGGTCGAACTTGTCGCTCGTGCCCAGGTATGCCGTGATCGCGACCGGGTCCCCGGAACGGGCATGCGCCCGCGCGAGCGTCCACGCGCAGACGGCCGCATAGCTGGTGAGTGAGGACGGCGACATCGTTTCGATCTCGGCGGATCCTTTCATGTCCCGCAGCTGACGCCAGTAGAAGTGCCGAGTGGAGTCCATGCCGAGGGTCCAGCCCAGGTAGATGTCGCTCGCGGCCTGCATCATCCGCTGGCCCCGTACGACGCGTTCGCCGTGATGCTCGTACCGGCTCTTCGGAAGATGGTCCTCCAAGACCGACGCCGTCGCCTCCTTGACCTGCAGGAAGAGCGGGTCCTGCTGATCTCGGCCCTGGAGCAAGACGATGAACGCGCGGGTGCCGACGCTCCCGACGCCGACCACCTTGCGAGCCAGGTCGAGGAACTGGAACCGCTCGAGCAGGTGGCGTCGGTCGTCCTCCAGAGTTGCCCGGTACGAGCGGAACTGCTCCCGGACCGCCTGCTCGACCTCTTCGGGAGACAGGCCGTGCGTCGGCGCCAATTCGCGTTCGGGGATGACGATCGGCGGCTGGCTCACGATCCGGTATCGCCCGTCGACGAGCTCGCCGAGCTTCGAGAGGGCCTGCAGGCTATCGCGAGTCCGCGCCTTCCTGGCGGCCTTCTCCACCTGCTTCGCCCTCTTGACGTCCTTCTTCGTCTTCGCGGCGCTTCGCAAGGCCGCCATGATGTCGTCCGCGGACTGGTGGGCGTACCAGACCTCCATCGTGGTCATCTGGGCGAAGCCGGCCATCGCCTCCCGATACGCGGTCACCGATGCGAGCGTGGCCGCACGTGCGTCGGCCTTCGTGAACCCGTTGTTGCGTGCCGCGATCGTGAAGCTCGCGGCCATGCGCTTCACGTCGTACTCGAACGGTCCCGGGAGCGTCTCATCGAAGTCGTTGAGGTCGAAGAGCAGCTGCCGCTCCGGGGAGGCGAACGCCCCGAAGTTCGATAGGTGGGCATCCCCGCAGAGCTGGGCGTCCAGCCCGGCCCGCGGCGTGTCCTTGAGGTCGGCGGCCATGATCCTCGCCGCGCCTCGGTAGAAGGTGAACGGCGAGAGCATCATGCGGCCATGGCGGACCGGCACCAGGTCCTGCTCACGGGTGGTGTTCTGCTCTTCGAGCAGCGCGACCGGATCCGGTCGGTCTGGCGCCATTCCCCAGCCCGTATGCGCGGACAATGGTGCCTGCGTTCGCGCCTGCTTGCCGCGCGCTCGCCGTTCCTCCACGCTCGGATGTGCGATCTTCTTCACGGCCATCGGGTTCCTCGCAATCTCAAGGCTGCGAACGCCATCGTGGTTCGCTCCGGTCGTCTCACGCTTGATCGCCGGCATCCTGCGGAAGGTGCTGCGCAGATGGAGCCTACAGGCGTGGGTCTGGCTCCGAGCGCTCGGTGAACACTGACTCCGCAACGGACGGGTCGACCTCCTCGTCCCATCCCGACGCGCGAAGAGCGGTCGCCCGAGGTGGAAGGCTCCTACACGGATGGACCCAGAGCGCGGGCCGACCGAGCGGATATCATCCTCAGGGCATCGCGGGTCGGGCACACACGACCTGACGGAACCCACGGACATCGCAGCGAGAGGAGTGATCGTGGCGCAGGAGGGCACGTCCGAGACGAGAGCGCGGGTCGAACGTTGGATCGAAGCAGACGTCCTCCAGCCGCTGAAGGACTTCCAGGATCCGAAGCAGGAATGGCGCCGGCTCTTCTCCGAGCTCCTGGGAACGTTCTTCCTCGTACTGGTTGCCGCCGGTGGGGGGATGATGGGACAGGCCTTCCCCGACACCATCAGTCGCACCGCGGCGGTCGTCGCGCCGGGGCTGATGGTGATGGCGATCATCTTGTTCATGGGCAAGGTGTCCGGCGCCCACCTCAATCCCGCGGTCAGCATCGCGTTCTCGCTGCGCGGCGACTTCCCGTGGCGTCGCGTGCCGGGCTACATCGTCGTCCAGCTCGCCGGAGCGGCGCTCGCCGCCTGGTTCCTGCAGTCGGTGATCCACGTGTCCGCGACCTTCGGCTCCAACTACCCGGCGGCGAACTACTCCTCGCTCGACGCCTTCTGGATGGAGACGGTCCTCACGCTCGGGCTCGTGAGCGTGATCCTCGGGACGGCGTCGGGTGCCCAGAACATCGGCATCTTCGGCGCCATCGGCGTCGGCGCGTACATCGCCCTGGCAGGACTGTGGGGAAGCCCGATTTCCGGTACCTCCATGAACCCTGCTCGCACCTTCGGCCCGGATCTGGTCGGGGCGAACTTCACGGACTACTGGGTGTACGTGGCCGGGCCGCTGTTCGGCGCGTTGCTGGCCGTCGGAGCGGCGTACGTCCTGCGGGGGCCGGGAGGGGGACGCGCCGGATCGGCGGCCGCCCAAGGCGACATCCAGACGGAGGTCGAAAAGCCTCACAAGGACTGACGCCGGGCGCGGCCCGCGATCGCGCTTCCTACCTCCGCACTCGAGCTCGCCCGGAGAGACCCGGAACGCGATGCCTTCTGGACCGACGGCTTCGGGCCGGTCCCCTGGCGCGATGTGGCGTAGGGTTGCCGTGATAGGGAAACGCCATCGGGGGCCGCCACGAACGAGACCGGGAAGACCCAGCCACAGGGTTCCGACTCGGCCGAGTCCGAGCGCCCGCGAGCGCCGGCTCCCCCGACCCACCCGACCCCGAAGGAACGGAGCGCGAAAGGGAAGGCGGCTCGAGCGAAGGCTCCACGCGAGAGCCACGCGGGTTGGGATCCGCCGTCAGACCGTCGAGATCCCGTTGATCTGCTCGAAGAGCAGGCGACGTCGCGCGTGCCCGAACTCGTGCCGATCCGCTACGGAAGGATGCTGACCTCGCCGTTCGCCTTCTACCGAGGGGGCGCCTACCTCATGGCGGCCGACCTTTCCTCGACGCCTAGGTCCGGGATCACCGTCCAGGCTTGCGGCGACGCGCACCTGTCGAACTTCGGCGTGTTCGGCTCCCCCGAACGCGAGCTGCTGTTCGATATCAACGACTTCGACGAGACGCTCCCGGGTCCGTGGGAATGGGACGTGAAGCGCCTCGCGGCGAGCCTCGCCGTGGCGGGTCGGGCCAACGGCTTCTCGGACGCCGAGCGCCGCGATGTCGTCATCGCGTCGGCTCGCGACTACCGAACGTCGATGCGGGAGTTCGCCTCGATGCGCAACCTCGACGTCTGGTACTCACGCCTGCAGGTGAAGGAAGGCTTGCCGCGCATCCGAGCCCTGCTCGACAAGAAGTCCCTCGAGAGCGCCGAGAAGACGGTGAGCAAGGCTCGGACGAAGGACAGCATGCAGGCGTTCGACAAGCTGACCCACGTCGTCGACGGCGAGCCGCGGATCATCAGTGACCCACCCCTGATCGTCCCGGTCCAGGAGATGCTCTCGCCGGAGCAGGCTGCCGCGCTCCAGGAGGGCATCCACGAGCTCCTGAGGACCTACCGCAGGAGCCTCCTCGGCGATCGGCGACACCTGCTCGAAGACTTCCGGCTCGTCGATATGGCGCACAAGGTGGTCGGGGTGGGGAGCGTGGGAACGCGCGCGTGGATCATCCTGATGCTGGGGCGCGACGAGCGAGATCCACTCTTCCTCCAGGCGAAGGAGGCGCAGGACTCGGTGCTCGCGCCCTTCGTCGGCAAGAGCCCCTTCGCGAATCAAGGTCAGCGCGTGGTCGAAGGCCAACGGTTCATGCAAGCTGCGAGCGACATCTTCCTGGGATGGGAGCGCGCCAAGGGCCTCTCAGGCGAGCCGCGCGACTTCTACATCCGACAACTCCGCGACTGGAAAGGTTCGTGGCCACCCGAGGCGATGAACCCACAGGCGATGGGCGTCTACGGACTGGTCTGCGCCCAGACCCTGGCTCGAGCCCACGCCCGCTCCGGCGACCGGATCGCGATCGGCGCGTACCTCGGCAAGTCCGACGCATTCGAACGGGCGATCGCGGAGTTCGCCGAGGCCTATGCCGATCAGAACGACCGGGACTACGACGCCCTCAAGGACGCGGCCGCGAGCGGCAGGATCGAAGTGAAGTCGGGGATCTGAGCAGAACGCGATCCACGATCACGCCCGAAACAACGACAACCCGCCCGCGAGTGCCCATCGGCGCACGCGGACCCGGCTGCGGACGCTCGGGTCGACGGGCCGACGGGCAGGGATTAGCCTCCGTTCGCCGGACGGCGGGGGGCGCGTGGGGGCATCGGGAACGACAACGCAGAGCGATCGATCCTCTCACGACGAGGGCGGTGGCCGCCTGGCGAAACTCGATCCGCGAGCGCTCCGTCACGCCGACATCCGGATCTTCTCCTCCGCGAGCGACGCCCCGAACGCGCGACGCCCGACAGACGTCATCCTCCTGATCGTCGCGGTGGTGGGCGTCGTCACCCTGTCGCTCTTCGCCCCTGGGCCGACGGCCATCGACAAGACCGTCAGCGACCTGCTGACGGAGCTTCCTGGCCTCATAGGGTGGTTCTGGAACATCTGCTACGACCTGATGATCGCCTGGGCGATCGTCCTGCTCGTCTTCGCGCTCATCGCTCGCGGACGGAAACGGCTGTTCTTCACGGAGTTGATCACGGCAGGGCTGACATTGGGTCTCGCCCTCCTCGCGGGGAGGGTCGCCGGCACCGATTGGTCGACGAGCCTGAAGTCACTGTCAGCCTCCGACGCGCCACCCGTCTATCTCGCCGTCAGGCTGGCGGTGGCGACGGCCGTGGTCGTGATGGCGTCGCCCTATATGAGCCGACCGCTCCGGTTCATCGGACGCTGGATCGTGACGTTCGGAGCCCTGGCCGGCATCGCGCTCGGCGTCACGCTCCCGATCGGGATGGTGGCGGGGCTCCTGATCGGGTTGGGGTCAGCCGCGATCATGCATCTGATCCTCGGCTCGCCGGCGGGACGCCTCACGCTCGACCAGGTCGCCACGGCCCTCGAGGACCTGGGGGTGGAGGCCACCGATCTCCGGCACGCGCAGCTCGAACCGAGCGGCGTCGCGCTGGTCGTGGCGACCTCCCCGGCGGGTACGACCCTGCTCGCCAAGGTCTACGGGCGCGATGCGTGGGACGGCCAGTTCCTCGCCTCGATCTGGTCCTCGCTCTGGACCAGGGGCGAACGCCCCACCCTCGGGTTCGGCCGCTTACGCCAGGTCGAGCACGAGGCGTTCGTCACGCTGATGGCCGAGCGGGCGGGGATCCCGGTCCTACCGGTCGTTGCGGCGGGGATGGCCACCGCTCGCGACGCGCTGCTGGTGAGCGAGGTGACCGGACGCTCGCTCGATTCGGTCGACCCGACGGCCGTTGACGACGAACTCCTCCGCAACATCTGGCGAGCGATAACCCCGCTCCACGACTTGGGGATCGCCCACGGCCAGCTCGACGGGGAGCGGATCGTGGTCAGGCCGGACGGGGGCCCCGCCGTTGGAGATTTCGGAGGCGCCCGTGTGGCGGCGCCCGACGGGGCGATGATGGCCGACCTCGCGCAGGTCTTGGTCACGACGGCGCTCGTCGTCGGCCCCGACCGCGCGATCGCCGCCGCGGTCGACGTGATCGGGAACAACGCGTTCTCGGAGATCCTCCCGTTCCTGCAGCCCGCCGTCCTCGACCGGGATATCCGACGAGCGATCCGAGATGTGGAGTGGGACCTCGACGCCCTGATGGATCGCTCGACCGAGATCACCGGTGCCGAGGCGCCGGAGCTCGAGCAGATCCGGAGGGTCACCGGCAAGTCGATCGCGATCGTGGCGCTGATCGCGCTCCTGACCTACGGCCTCATCTCCACGCTCGCCGACGTCGGGCTCGAGACCCTCTGGGACGAGCTGAAGTCGGCCAACCTCGCGTGGATGCTCACCGCGCTGATCCTCGCCCCGATCTCACAGATCCCGCAGGCCTTCTCGACGCTCGGCGCGTCGCTCCGCGACATGCTGTTCGTCCCCGTCTTGATGCTCCAGTACGCGATCCAGTTCATCCAGCTCGCGGTGCCGAGCTCCGCCGCTCGCGTCGCGCTGGAGGTGCGGTTCTTCCAGCGCAACGGGATCGAGACCGGCGGTGCGCTGTCGATCGGTTTGATCGACAGCCTGAGCGGATTCGTCATCCAGATCCTCTTGATCCTCATCATCACGCTCTCGGGGCTCGCGAGCCTCGATCTCTCCACCAGCTCGAGCTCGTCGAGTGACTCCTCCTCCTCATCAGGGCCGAGCCTGCTGCTCCTCGCGGTGGCGCTGATCTTCCTCGGGGCGATCATCGCGCTGGCGATCCCCCGCTACCGGGCCCGTATCAAGGAGGCGATCCCGCGTTACCGAGCCGCCATCCGCTCGCAGATGGCCGAGGGGGCCAAGGCGCTCCAGGTGCTGCATTCCCCCTCGAAGGTCGCGATGCTGTTCCTGGGGAACCTGATCGCACAGCTGATGCTGGCGATGATCCTCGGGATCTGTCTGCGAGCGTTCGGACAGAGCACCTCGTTCGCGGGGCTGGTCCTGGTGAACACGATGGTCTCCCTGTTCGCCGGCTTCATGCCCGTGCCGGGCGGGATGGGCGTGTCCGAGGCCGCCCTTACCGCCGGACTGGTGGCGCTCGGCATCCCCAACACGGTGGCCATGTCCACGGCGATCGCCTACCGGTTGGTGACGTTCTACCTACCACCTCTCTGGGGTTCGCTCGCGACACGCTGGCTGAAGCAGCATCAGTACCTGTGATCCGCGGGTCGCACGCGTCCTCGGGTCGAGTTACCGCGTGCGGTTCAGGAACCGGCCTTCACGCCGGCCGTGTCGGTCGCGTGATACTCGGCGAGCAGCCGCTCCTCGTCGTCCTTCCTCGGGAACATGAAGAAGACGAGCGCCGCGCCGAGCAGCACCGCGACGATCCCCGCGCTGTACGCCCACTGGTCGCCCGAGAGGAACGATGCCTTCGCGGCCGCGGTTATCTGATCCGCGTACTTCGGGTATTGCTGCGCGACTGCCTCGGCGCCCGCGAACGACTTGGTCAGCTGGGCCTCGACGCTGTCGGAGACCTTATGCGAGTTCGGTGAGGCCGCGATCGCGGCGGTGAAGGACGCGGCGTAGCCGGCCGCCAGGAGCGCCCCGAAGATCGACTGCATGATCGCACCGCCCAGATCGCGTTGGAGATCGGCCGTCCCCGAGGCCATCCCTGCCCGTTCGACAGGGACGGAACCGGTGAGCGAGTGCGAGGCGGGGGTGCCGGCGAAGCCGACACCGATGCCGATGAACGCGTAGCCGAGCCCGACCGCCCAATAGGAGCTGCCCTCGGTCCAGAGCAGGAGCATCGTGAGGAACCCCAGCAAGCAGAACACGTACCCGGTGAGCAGCGT
>Ga0207643_10001012_pt1 | contig 16739 bp, 18 predicted proteins | sample KBSMisM62_FD_184313 | JGI IMG/M metagenome (GOLD analysis project Ga0207643, IMG submission 184313) | Miscanthus rhizosphere microbial communities from Kellogg Biological Station, Michigan, USA - KBS Miscanthus M6-2 (SPAdes) (version 2) | ecosystem: Host-associated > Plants > Roots >...
GAAAAGACGGCCATCCAATTCAAAATTGATAGTGCCCGCCAGTGCCAGCTCGGCCGCCGATCGCGCCCCCCGCAGTCGCTACCTTCGAGCTGGCACAGCAATTTTAAATCAACGTAAATTCTCAGCCTGAACCCGCGCCGACTCAATCGTGTCTCGCTCGTCGATAGTCAATAATTTCCGGTCCTGCATCACCAACTCACCATCAATCAAAACTGTATCGACGTCCTCTGTCTGAGCCGAGTAAACCAGCGCTGACACAACGTCTTTCACTGGTGTCGCGTGCAGGCGATCGAGTCTCACAACGGACAGGTCAGCCCGCTTTCCAACCTCAAGACTTCCGACTTCAGCATCAAGACCAAGGGCTCTCGCGCCATCGGCTGTGGCCATGCGAAGGACGCGATTTGCCGGCAGCACTTCCGGACCGTGCAAAGCTTTCTGAAGCAGGGCAGCTGTTCGCATTTCCGTAAACATGTCGAGCCGGTTATTACAGGCCGCGCCATCAGCTCCCAGGGAAACCGAGATGCCCTGCTCGAGCAGCTTTGCCACCGGAGCGATACCAGAGCCGAGCTTTAAGTTTGACGAGGGACAGTGGACCACGTTCGTGCCTGATGTTCGCAGTATTTCGATCTCGGCACTGTTGAGATGAACGCAGTGCGCCAGTGCCACGTGACGACCAGTCAAACCAAGACTGTCGAGATAAGCGACGTTGCGTAATCCGCTCTCCTGCTGGACCAGTTCACATTCGGTTCTGTTTTCCGAAGCGTGCGTATGGACCATCACGCCGCGCGCACGTGCCAGGCCTGCTACTCGCTCGAGCAGATCGCGCGTGCAACTGATGGCAAAGCGCGGCGCAAAACAATAACGGATACGCCCATCCGCTTTGCCGTGCCATTCTTCGAGCAGCGCTACTGACTCGTCGATCGAATTTCCAGTCTGCTCCTGCAAAGCCGAAGGGACTTCATCGCCTTTGTCCATCATGCATTTGCCGACTGTGGCGCGAAATCCCGTCTCTTCGACAACCTTGAATACCTCGCCGGTGTGATTCACCGTCTCCATTGTGAGCGCGCAGGTAGTTCCGCCCTTGATGAGCTCGGCAATGCCGAGACGAGCGGAAGCTTTAATCGACGCGGGCGAGTGCGCGGCTTCCATGGGCCAGACACGCTGCTTCAACCAGTCGATGAGCGCGAGATCGTCAGCGGCGCCGCGAAAGATCGTTTGGCAAAGATGAATGTGCGTTTGGACGAAACCGGGGATCACGGCGCAGCCGGTGGCGTCGATCACTGTATCGGCTGTTTGCCCGGAGCCACCAATGTCAGCGATGCGCCCGTCAGAAACGAGCAGATCGCCACGCACGATGTTGTTCGCGGAATCCATCGTGACGAGCGTGCCGTTTTTGATGAGGATGGATGACATAAAGAAAGAATTTTCTCGCGCAAAGCCGCAAAGGCGCAAAGGAAGACGCAAAGCTGACTTAGCGGTCTTTCTTCGCAGCTTTGCGCCTTTGCGCGAGAATTATCGCAGAAATTAAGCGCTCGGCGAGAAATAAATAGCACTCGCCGAGCGCTTAACCTCTGTTAGCCAATTCACCTACTTCGAGGCTGCCTTCACATTGGCTGGAGGCTCAGGCTCTTCCCGAACCGGAAGGCCTAACTTCACCTTCACGTCGCGCTCAATCTTTCGCAGCACCTCGGGATTGTCTCGCATCGCCGTTTTGGCGTTTTCCCTGCCCTGGCCCAACCGCTCGCCTTTGTAAGAAAACCAGGCGCCACTCTTTTCCACGGCTCGTTGCACCACGGCCAGATCCAGCAGATCGCCTTCACGCGAAATGCCTTCGCCATACATGATGTCGAATTCACACTCGCGGAAAGGCGGCGCCACTTTGTTCTTTGCCACTTTTACCTTGGTGCGATTGCCAACCACGCGATCGCCATCTTTGATCGCGCCGATGCGCCGGATGTCGAGTCGCAGAGAAGCATAAAACTTGAGAGCGCGACCGCCGGTAGTCGTTTCCGGATTACCGAACATGACGCCAATCTTTTCGCGGATCTGGTTGATGAAGATGAAGCAGGTGTTCGACTGCGCAACAATCGCCGTGAGCTTGCGCAGCGCTTGCGACATCAGGCGCGCCTGCAATCCCGGCAACGAATCGCCCATCTCGCCGTCGAGCTCAGCGCGCGGCACCAGCGCCGCCACGGAATCGATCACAATCACGTCAACTCCATTCGAGCGCACGAGCGCTTCGGCAATCTCGAGCGCCTGTTCGCCGGAGTCAGGCTGCGAAATCAGTAACTGGTCGATGTCGACTCCGAGCTTCCCGGCATAGTCAGCGTCCATGGCGTGCTCGGCGTCGATATAGGCGGCCACGCCGCCGGCCTTCTGGGCTTCCGCCACGATATGAAGGGCCAGCGTCGTCTTTCCGGAGCTCTCCGGTCCATAGATCTCGACGATGCGTCCACGCGGCACTCCACCGACGCCGATGGCGGCGTCGAGGCTGAGCGAGGTCGTCGAAATTGCCGGTATGTCTGACACTTCCCGCTCGCCCAGTCGCATAATCGATCCCTTGCCAAACTTCTTTTCAATGTTAGCTAATGCGGCTTCAACTGCGCGGCCGCGGTCTGCAGTGGTTCGGTCTTCTGCCATCACATACATCTCTTTCTTCTGCTCCTCTTCTCAGAATCCGCTTTTGGCTCCGGTCAGCGAGCAGATCATAGCACAGTGTTTCACACTTGCAACAGTAATTTTCGCCTGGAGGGTGAGGTTTTTTTCGACCCTCGTGAGGTTGTGCGACATATTTCGACGCGAACTTTAACAGGATTCTCAGGATTCCCCAAGCCTAAATTTCGGGCTGATATAAAGCCTGTCCAAATTTACCGATGCGCTCCACCAGCTCAGGGGAGCCCGCGAGGCGTTCCATCTCCGCAACGATCGCCGAACCCACCACGACTGCATCAGCATAACGATGCACATCGGCGACTTGCTCCGCGTTCGAGATACCAAATCCAACCGCGATCGGAAGATCTGAAAACTGTCGCATGCGATTTACAAGTCTTTCAGCTTCGGCGCTGATGGTGTTTCGAGTCCCGGTGACTCCGGCTCTAGAAACCGCGTAGATAAACCCGCTCGCACGCTCAGCAACCAGCTTCAGGCGCTCGTCGGTTGAAGTCGGCGCAATCAAAAAGATCATGTCCAATCCATGAGCGTGCAACTCCGTTTCAAACTCACCAGCCTCTTCCGGCGTGAGATCAGTTACCAGAACGCCGTCGAGCCCTGCGTCTTTGACTGCTTGCGCGACGCGCTTCAAGCCAAACTGAAGCAACGGATTGTAATAGCTGAAAAGAATGGTCGGAACGTCCGCGCGTTTTTGAGCGCGAGCAGCAGTATCAAGAAGGTCCTGCAAGCCAAAGTTGTTTTTGAGAGCACGTTCGGAGGCGCGCTGAATCACGGGACCGTCCGCCATCGGATCGCTGAACGGCACGCCCAGTTCAATCAACGTCGCGGTCTGAGCGAGTGTGACCAGGAGCTCTTCGGTCGTGGCGAGGTCAGGATCGCCCGCGGTGATGTACGGGATGAAGCCCTTCTTTCCCTGCTGTTTCAAGCTGCTGAAAACGTCTGCGATACGTCCCACGCTTTTATAGCTCCAACGCTTCGCGCACGGAGTTAACGTCTTTATCTCCGCGTCCCGAAAGATTGACGATCAGGAGTTGACCCGGTCGCATATCGCGCGCGACTTTCATCGCGTGTGCCACGGCGTGGGCCGATTCGAGCGCCGGAATGATCCCTTCAAGGCGAGATAGAAGTTGAAACGCTTCCAGTGCATCGCTGTCAGAAACGGAGACGTACTCAACGCGACCGGCATCGTGCAGGAATGCGTGTTCCGGTCCGATCGATGGATAGTCGAGACCAGCGGAGATCGAGTGAGTCGCCGCGACCTGACCATTGCTGTCCTGCAAAACGTAGCTCATCGTTCCCTGCAACACACCCGGACGTCCGCCGCCACCGGCGTTGAAACGAGCGGCGTGTTGGCCCAACTCGTTGCCCGAGCCACCTGCTTCGACACCGATCATACGGATCTCTGAATCCGATAAGAACGGATGGAACAAACCGATCGAATTCGAGCCGCCGCCGACGCAGGCGATCAGAGCATCAGGCAAGCGGCCCTCTTGCTCCAGGATCTGAGTGCGGGCCTCGCGTCCGATCACGCTTTGATAGTCTCGCACCATGAGCGGATAAGGATGTGGACCAAGCGCGCTGCCGAGCAGGTAGTAAGTGTCGCCGACGTTTGTTACCCAGTCGCGCAGTGCTTCGTTGATCGCATCCTTCAAGGTACGGGAGCCGGCGTTTACTTCGCGTACTTCCGCGCCGAGCAGTTGCATGCGAAAAACATTTAACTCCTGGCGGCGCATGTCTTCCGCGCCCATGTAGACCACGCAATTCAGTCCGAACAGCGCACAAACGGTGGCAGACGCGACGCCATGTTGCCCGGCGCCGGTTTCCGCGACGATGCGTTGCTTGTTCATGCGTCGTGCGAGCAACACCTGGCCCAGCGTGTTGTTGATCTTGTGGGCGCCGGTGTGCAGGAGATCTTCGCGCTTGAGATAGATGGTGGCGCCGCCGCAGTGCTCAGTCAGCCGCGCGGCGTGAAAGAGCGGGGTAGGCCGGCCCGCGTAGTTCTGCAATAGATCTTTGAGCTCTGATTGGAACGATTGATCGTCTCTGCTCGCGAGGTAAGCTGCCGTCAACTCCTCGAGCGGAGCCATCAAGGTCTCCGGCACAAACCGGCCACCGTACTTTCCCCAGTGACCAAGCGAATCAGGTTGTGTAATTGAGGAGGGCATTTGTTCTATATTTGAGCTTAACCACAAAGACACTAAGGCACAAATTATTAATTCATTATTAGTGCCTTCGTGTCTTTGTGGTTAACTTACTCCTGGTAATTTTTCCTGCAACGGAGGCGCGACTGATACTCGATCGCGACCGGCATTCTTCGAAACGTAAAGTGCGCCGTCGCTGGCGGAGTAAAGCACTCGCTCGGAAGTCGCATTCTCCGGGCATCCCGCGACGCCGATACTCACCGTCACCGCGCCAATACCCTCGACACGTTTTCCACCTAACACCGATCTCAATCGCTCGGCAGCCGCGACCGCCCGCTGTAGATCGACACCAGCAAGCAACATCGCAAACTCTTCACCACCAAGTCGCGCAGCCGTATCGTTATCACGCGAGACTTCTTTCAACGTTTGCGCGATCTGGCGAATCACCATGTCGCCTACCGGATGTCCAAACTTGTCATTCACTGCCTTGAGATGATCGATATCCAACATCAGCAATGCGCACGGCACGCGGTAGCGACGCCACCGCTCAACCTCACGCGCAAGCGCGACACGGAACCGGCGTCGATTCGCCAAACCCGTCAGCGAGTCCAAATCCGCGTCGGCGCGCAACTGATCGATCTTCTGTCGCAGCAACACCAACTGCTGCGTTCTCTCGATCAACAGATCGATCTCGGCAGGCAGCGTAAAATAATCAAAAGCACCTTCGACGATCGCGCCGAGTCGCAGGGGCACCGAGGAAGGTTCGGAGCCGGCGAGGATAAGCGGAATGCCATCCTCAGACTGCGCCAGCATCTTCGACAGTTCCTTGATTCTCAGGCCGCGCGTGGCGGCGTGCGCAACGACGAGATGGGGCCGCGTTCGGGTCATGGACACCATGGCGGCGGCGCCGTTTGAGACGGGAAAAACGTCGATCCCACGCTCGGAAAGGGTATCGATGAAATGTGGCTGTTTGTCGCCCGCGATCAATAACACACGACCGCGCGCGCGCTCGGAAGGTTTGGTAATCGGGTCTTTTTCGGGCCTCGGAGTCATAGTCAGACCTTGAGAGGTCAACGATTCAAACAAAGTTGTTTGGGGAGGACAATCTGAAATCTTTAGGTTAAGGGGCAATGTCTAGAATACTCCGCGACTGTAGGGAAACGTCAAGGTCTAACAACTCCGGAGGCGTTTTCACGCAAAGGCGCAAAGATTGCAAAGAAACATCTGAATCTTCTTTGCGGGTCTTTGCGGCTTTGCGTGAACATTACCTACCCTCTGCGCGCCGCTCTCACAAAAGCCCGCATACGCTCGTGATTTTTGGTTCCGGGGCTGTTTTCCAGTGAACTACAAGCATCCACCGCGTATGGACGCACCTTGTTAATCGCCTCTTCAACATTCTCGGGCGACAGGCCGCCGGCGAGATAGAGCTTGGGAACGATTTGGCTGACTTGTTGTGCAATCGACCAGTCGAACACGCGGCCCGTGCCACCGCGCAACGAGTTGTCTCGCGTATCGAGCATGATCGCATCGACCTGATAGGCCGCAGGCCGTTTCGGGTCGAAGCTGTCTGACACAGCGAGAGTTTTTATCACTTGAGTGTTTGCGGCGAGCTCGCGACAGTAGTCAGGCGATTCGTCGCCGTGTAGTTGCAGTGCTTTGATCCCGGATTCATTTGCGATGGTCATTACAGCTTGTGGTGAATCCTCGTTGACGAAAACGCCGACTGTAAGAACCGAATCGGGAAGCTGCTCGATGATCTCGCGTGCAGCTTGCGGAGCGATGTAGCGCGGACTCGGCTTGTAGAAATTGAAGCCGAGGGCATCGGCGCCGGCAGCAACCGCAGCCAGGGCATCTTCGAGATTGGTGATGCCGCAGATCTTTACTAACGTCATTGTCGTAGATCGCGCAGCGCCTGCTCCGGATTGTCGGCGCGCATTAATGTTTCACCGATTAAGAAGCCGTGGTAACCGGCTTCGCGCAAACGCCGAAGATCGTCCGGACCACGCAAGCCACTTTCGCTGATCAGCAAAGCTTCCGACGGCGCTTCGCGTGCAAGCGACAGCGACGTGTTGAGGGACACTTCGAAGGTGCGGAGGTTTCGATTATTGACGCCGATCAACGTCGCGCCGGAGGCAATTGCTCTTTTCATTTCTTCGCTGGTATGAACTTCCACGAGGGCGTCGATCCCCAACTCATCTTCAGCAACTCGTCTTAGCCGCGAAAGCATCTCGTCATCCAGCGCAGCCACTATCAAAAGAATCGCATCCGCCCGTGCTGCTGCCGATTCGTAAACCTGGTACTCATCGAAAACAAAATCCTTCCGAAGCACTGGCAAATCAACTGTTGTTTTCACAGTTCTCAAATCATCAAGCGAGCCGTCAAAGTAATCTTCTTCAGTCAAAACTGAAATTCCGACTGCCCCGCCCGCCTCATAGCTCTGCACGATCTCCTTCAGATTTGCGTCCGCTCGAATCACCCCTTTCGACGGTGAACGACGCTTGAACTCAGCAATAATATTGATTCCCTCCGTGCGCAGAGCCGCACGCAACGCATGCGGTTTCGAAGCGCGCCGCACCTCATCAAGCGGAACTCGCTCTTTCGCCTCCGCAACGCGTTCCCTCTTCCTACCGATTATTTCTGTCAATACATTCATCAACTAATCCGTGTAAATCCGTGCTACCCGACTGTCGCCTCAATCAACAACTCTAACTTCTGCTGCGCCGCGCCACTATCAATCGCCTGTGCTGCGATCCGCGCCCCATCGCGCAAATCCCGCGCAGCCTCGCCCACGAACAGCGCCGCCGCCGCATTCATGATCACCAACGCTCTCGCCTCATCCTTACGTTCCCCGGCCAGCACCGCGCTCACGATCTCCGCATTCGCATCCGTGTCGCCACCACGCAAATGATCAAGTTCGCGAGCTTCAAGTCCAAAGTCCTCCGGCCCGATCTGAAAAGTCCGCACACGTCCATTTACAGCCTCCGCAACGTGAGTCTTACCCGCCAGCGTGATCTCATCCAATCCATCATCGCCATGGACCACCCAGGCGCGCTCCGTGCCGAGCGCCGCCAGCACTTCGGCTAGCTTTTCCGTCAAATCCTTTCGCCACACGCCGATAATCTGTCTCGGCGCGCCCGCCGGATTGCTCAACGGCCCGAGCAAATTGAACGTCGTGTGAATGCCGAGCTGTCGACGAATACCCGCGACCCTCGCAGTCGCACCGTGATAGAGCGGCGCAAACATGAAGCAGATCCCGATATTGTTGAGCGCGTCCTCAGAAGCCAGCGGTATCGCCGAAACGTTCACGCCGAGCGCCGTCAACAGATCGGCGCTACCCGACTTGCTGCTCGCAGCACGATTGCCATGTTTTGCGACCGGCAAACCCGCGCCCGCAATCACAAACGCCGCGGCCGTCGAGATATTGAACGTCTTCGCGCGACTCGATCCGGTCCCCGCTGTATCGATATAACAATCGTGCTTACAAATGAGTCGAACTGCTCGCGAGCGCAGTCCCTCAGCCATTCCCGTCAACTCTTCAACCGTCTCCCCCTTCGACGCCAACGCCACCAAAGCTCCCGAGATCTGTGCGTCAGTTGCCTCGGCATCCAGCAAAGCCTCCAACAACTCGAACGCTTCTTCGCGATTCAAGTCTTCACGACGAACCAGCCGCGCCAGAAAATGACTTAGTTGAGGGGGCATAGCCATTAAAGTTTCAGGAAGTTGGCGAGCAATTGCTTGCCCTCGGAAGTCAGGATCGATTCGGGATGAAACTGAACACCTTCCACTCTCAATTCACGATGGCGCAACCCCATGATGATGTCTTCTGGAGTGCGAGCTGAGATCTCGAGACTGTCCGGCAGCGACTCCTTCTCGACGATTAGCGAATGATAACGGCCGGCGAGAAACGGGTCAGTCATCCCGGCAAAGATCGTCTTGCCGTCATGAGAAACTCTCGACGCCTTGCCGTGCATCAACTCGGGCGCGCGAATCACCTTCCCTCCAAACGCCTGCCCGATTGCCTGATGGCCCAGGCACACGCCGAGCACAGGAATCTTTCCTGAAAAGTGTGCGATCACATCCAGTGTTATTCCGGCGTCGTCCGGCGTTCCCGGACCAGGTGAGATGACGATTCGCTCCGGACGCAAACTGTTTTCAATCTCATCAATCGTGACGCGATTGTTGCGACGCACCTCAACCGTCTGGCCCAGCTCGCCAAGATACTGGACGAGGTTGTAAGTAAACGAATCGTAGTTGTCGATTACTAAGAGCATCTATTTCTTACACGGACTGACTATCGCGCGATTGATCTTGACCGGCTTCTCCGGTTTCTCACCCTCAGTGGGCGCCTGGTTGATCGCGTCCACGATTTCTATTCCCTTCGTCACGGTTCCAAACGCTGCAAACTTGCTGTCGAGATGTGGCCCTGGACCAACGAGGATGAAGAAGTGCGTCGTGGCGCTGTTTGGCTCGTCGGTGCGCGCCATCGAAACAATCCCGCGCACGTGCTTCACAAGCCCCGGCTCGTCGGGAATCCTGCGCATCATGCGCTTCGCGAGCTCGGCGCTCCACTTCTCACTCGTCTGAAGGTTCCCACCCTGAATCACAAACCCTTTCACTACGCGACTGAACGTCGTCGTATCAAGCGCGCCTGTCGCCGAGAGATTAAGAAAATTTCTCACCGACTCCGGCGCATTCTCGGGCATCATCGCTATCTCAATAGCACCCAACTCCGTCTCCAACGTCACACACTGCCCGGCCAGCTTCTCAAGCGACGCACCATCAAACGGCTCCGCCTGCGGCGCCTCAGTTGCCGCCCGCGCATTCGCCTTCTTCGGCGGCTCAACCGGCGCATTCGACTGCGCCCGCACAATCGTCGCACCCAGCACCACAACAACTATCAGCACGATTCTGCTCATCATCCGTGTAAATCCTGCCTCAAATCCGTAAAATCCGCGGTTCACAATCCGCGTTCCGCCATTTCGATCGCACGAAACATCGCGCGCGCCTTGTTCACCGTCTCCGCATACTCATGCTCCGGAATCGAATCAGCAACGATCCCCGCGCCGGCCTGCACCAACGCCTCTCCATTCCGCAAAACTATCGTCCGGATCGCGATACACGAGTCGAGATTATCAGCGTAATCCATGTACAACACCGAACCCGCGTAGATCCCACGACGATCCGGTTCGAGCCCGCGAATGATCTCCATCGCGCGAATCTTCGGCGCGCCCGTCACAGTGCCCGCCGGAAAACACGAAGCCAACGCGTCGAAGCGATCCAAGCCGTCACGCAAGCGCGATCTCAGACTCGTTTCCAGATGCTGCACGTGAGAATAACGTTCGACGCGCATCAGATCCTCAACCTTGACCGAACCGTAGTCGGAAACACGCCCGAGATCGTTGCGCCCGAGATCGACCAGCATCATGTGCTCCGCGATCTCTTTTTCATCCGATCTCAAATCCTCGCTCAACAGCAAGTCTTCCGATTCCGTCGCGCCGCGTTTTCTGGTGCCGGCGATCGGGCGATAGTCCAGTCGCTGTCCATGACAACGAACCAGCATCTCAGGCGACGCGCCTACCACCTTCTCATCTCCGATGCGCAGAAAGAACATGTACGGCGACGGATTGATCGCACGCAGCGCGCGGTAAATCTGGAGCGGTTCCCCACCGAATTTTGCCGAGAACCTCTGCGAAAGTACGACCTGGTAACAATCGCCGGCGGCGATGTGCTCCTTCACCTGTCGCACTGCGTCTTCAAAAGCACGGCGCGCCCAGTTTGATTGCAGTGAAATATTACCGCCACCTTCACTGCGCGACGGAGCCGGCGCGAATGCTGTTTCAAATATTTTCTTCTCGACCGCTCGAGTACGCGCTACTGCCTCGTCGTACAGGCTCCGTAGTCGTTCGGGACTGCCGCCGGCTTCTTCGGTAAAAACAATCGAAACGATCTCTAACCGTTGCTTCACGTGATCGAAAGCGATCACAGTGCGATAGAACATCCACACAGCGTCCGTCGGCACATCGAGTGGCTGCGTGCGATCATCTCTCAACGCAGGCTCGAACCATTGCGCCGCGTCGTAACCAAGATAACCGACTGCGCCTCCAGCAAACGGCACAAGACCCGCTCGACGCGCCAGCGTGCGGCCGCGGAAATAATCTCGCACCCACTCAGTCGCGTATGCCGGATGCGTTTCTGTTTTGCCATCACGCTCGACGATCGTCTGCATTCCCTTGCCGCGCACGATCATCTCGGGCTCGGCGCCGAGAAACGAGTAACGCGCGATTCGTTCACCACCCTCAACCGACTCCAGCAGAAAGGCATACTGCGAATCTCCGGCGATTCGCATAAACGCGCCCACCGGGGTGTGCAAATCCGCGAGCACCGAGCGCACCACGGGCACCACGTTGCCCTGCCGCGCCTCGCGCTCAAAGGCCTCAAAAGTTGGAGGTTGAAGTTCGAGCATTGCTTTGTGGCTAAACTAAACGAGTGCCCGTGAGCCAGTGACCACCATCAACTACCAGCGTCACGCCGTTAATAAAACTTGCTGCGTCAGAGCAAATGAAAACTGCCGCCTTCTCAATGTCGGCAATACGTCCAAAACGTCGGAGCGGAATTGTCTTTTGTAGACGATCTTTAACCGGTTCAGGAACGAGGCGCTTCATCCCTTCCGTGTCTTCTATTGGACCAGGCGCGATACCGTTCACACGTATTCCGTAGCGTCCCCACTCAACGGCGAGATTGCGAGTTAAGGCATCGACGCCGGCTTTCGCTGCCGAGACGTGTAGCTGCATCGGCGTCCCGAGATAGTGAAGCGTGGCGCTGATGTTGAGGATCTGTCCGCGATGCTCCTTGAGTTGAGCAAACGTCGCGCGACACACGTTGAACGTGCCCTTCAGATCGATATCGACGACAGTTCCGAAACCGTTTGGCGATAGCTCCTCCGCCGCGCAAAGAAAGTTACCCGCGGCGCCGTTCACGACGATATCGATCTTGCCGAGTTGTTCGACGGTTTGCGCGACGGCTTTGTCGACAGCTTCCGGATCCCGCACGTCAGCCACGACGGCGATCGCTTTGCCACCATTTTGGTTGATCGCGTCGGCTGCAGGTTGCAAATGATCCAACTTCCGGCTCACGAGCGCGACAGCCGCACCCGAGTCGGCGAGCGCACGCGCGACACCGCCAGTGATACCCGTGCCACCGCCGGTGACGAACGCCACGCGTCCGTTCAGAATTCCCTCGACAAAAATTGTTTGGCTCATAATCAACTCGCTACGCTGAGCGCTTCTTCCAGTTTGAACTTACCTTCGTACAAAGCCTTGCCGACAATCACGCTGTCCAATCGCGGCTCATTCGTGTCGCGCAACCGCTTGATGTCGTCGAGACTTGAAACGCCGCCCGAGGCCGTGACGTGCATATCCGCGGCACGAACAACTGCCAGCGTCTGCTCGATATTTGGACCAGTGAGCATGCCGTCACGAGCAATATCGGTATAGATGATCCGCTCGACGCCCGCGTCCGCAACGGCTCGCGCGAGATCAACGGCCATCACCGGTGTCGCTGATTCCCAACCTCGCGTCATCACACGCCCGTCGCGGGCATCGATGCCAACACAGATCCGCGATGAAAACCGGCTGACAAACTCTTTCAGCAACTCAGGCGTTTCTGCCGCCAGTGTTCCTAAAACAACCCGCGCCACACCCGCATCGCAAAGCTGTTGCACATCATCGAGCGTTCTGATACCGCCGCCAAATTCAACCGGCACGTCCACAGTGTCAACAATTCTCTTCACCACCGCACGATTTGGCGAATCGGCTTCGTTGAACGCCCCGTCGAGATCGACAACGTGAATCATCCCGGCGCCGGCAGCCGCAAACTCTTTCGCCACCGCGATCGGATCTTCGTTGTAAACAGTGACTTCAGATTTGCGCCCCTGGAGCAATCGCACACACCGGCCGTTTCTGAGATCGATTGCCGGTATGACGATCATGGCCCAGCGCTCAATCCAATCAGTTGCATCACTTCGTCAAAGAGCAATTTGTTCGTCGCGATCGCATTGCCGCCGTCGACCGTCCGCACGCCGCGCCAGTCAGTAAACGTCCCTCCCGCCTCTTCCATGATCGGCAACAACGGCGCACAGTCCCACAAGTTCATCACCGGATCCAGCATCACATCCGCGCGTCCGGTGGCGACGAGCACGTAGCCGTAACAGTCGCCCCAAGTGCGACTCGTCTTTGCTGTGCGTTGCAGAAAATCTACGGCTCGTCCAAATCCATGATATGCGGCAGCCCTGAAGTCCGTACACAACAACAACGCGTCTTCAAGCCTGGCTGTAGACGATACGCGCGTCGCTTCACCATTGAAAAAACACCCGCAGCCCGTCGCGGCCGAAACAATCTCACCCAGCGCGGGAAGGTTGACGACGCCAACGCTCATTTCGCGCTCAATCTCGAGCGCAATCAGCACACCGTAAATTGGAACGCCGTGCACAAAGGCAAATGTGCCGTCGATCGGATCGAGGATCCAACGCCTGCCGGAGCGGCCTTCAGTCTCGCCTTCCTCTTCGCCAACAATGCCATCATCGGGAAAGCGCTCGCCGATGTGCTTGCGTAGATAAGCTTCAGCTTCGCGGTCGGCAATCGTGACGTAACTGCCATCAGACTTCGTGCTCGTCTCTGGCTGCTTGCGAAAGTAGTCGAGCGTGATGTCGCCCGCGCCGCGTGCCAGCACGACGGCGAATTCGAGTAGCTCTTTCAGTTCGCTCTCACTTGCCCTCAAACGGTTTCGCCTTTCTTCGCTTCGCTAACTCTTCGCGAACTTCGTCGAGACTCACGCCGCGCGCCACCAGCAACACGAGCAGGTGATAAACGAGATCGGCGACCTCTGAAGTCAGGCGCGTGACGTCTTCGTTCTTTGCCGCGATGATCGTCTCCGCGGATTCTTCCCCAACCTTCTTGAGTATCTTGTCGAGGCCTTGGCTGAAGAGATATGTAGTATACGAGCCCTCCGGTCGATCGCGCTCGCGGCTCTCGATTAACTCATAAAGCGTCGCGAGCAGCAGACCGAGATCTTCGTCCTCTGTTTTTAAATCAAAACACGATCTGGCGCCGGTGTGACACGCGGGACCAGCAGGTTCGACTAAAACGACAATCGCATCGTTGTCGCAATCGCACGCGACGCTGACGACACTCTGCGTGTTTCCCGACGTCTCACCCTTATGCCACAGGGCATTCCGTGAACGCGACCAAAACCACGTCTGACCGGTCTCCACCGTTCGAGCAAGACTCTCCGCGTTCATGTAAGCGAGCGTCAAAACCTCACGTGTGCGCGCGTCCTGGACGATCGCGGGGATCAAACCACGTTCGTCAAATTTCAGACTCTTGATATCGAGGTTCATCTCACTTCCAATCCTCGACCTCGAAGATAGTTCTTCACTTCGCCAATCGACAGCTCACCAAAATGAAACAACGATGCAGCCAGAACGGCACTCGCGCCACCCGCAGTGAGCGCGTCGTAGAAGTGCTCGACTCGACCTGCTCCGCCTGAGGCAATCACCGGAATTCGCACCGCGCTCGAAACCGCGCGCGTCAACTCGATATCGTAACCGTTGCGCGTGCCGTCGCAATCCATGCTCGTCAACAGAATCTCACCGGCGCCGAGTCTCTCCGCCAGCATGGCCCATTCAATTGCGTCGCGTCCAACAGGACGGCGACCGCCATGCGTGTAAACCTCCCAACCACCTGTCTCACGACGGCGCGCATCAATCGCGACAACGACGCACTGGCTTCCAAAAGTCTCCGCACAAGCCGTAATCAGCTCGGGATCTTCGACGGCAGCGGTATTCAACGTGATCTTGTCGGCCCCGGCGCGAAGGATCGAACGGATGTCTTCAACCGAACGCAAGCCGCCGCCGACTGTAAAAGGAATGAATACCTCATCCGCAACATGCCGCACCAGTTCCGCAACGATCTCGCGGCGATCCGAGGAGGCAGTGATGTCGAGGAAAGTTAACTCATCAGCGCCTTCGAGATCATAGCGCTTCGCCTGCGCCACCGGGTCTCCCGCGTCCGTTAACGAGACGAACCGAATCCCTTTGACCACGCGGCCATTATCAACATCGAGACATGGGATGATCCGTTTGGCTAGCATCCGTGTTAATCGGTGGCAAAATTTTTCAGCATTCTTAAACCAACGTCCTGACTCTTCTCCGGATGAAACTGCACGCCGCAGATATTCCCCTCCGCTACAACTGACGCGTATCGCCCGCCGTAATCAGTCTCTCCCGCCACGACCGTTTCATCATGCGGCTGGCAATAAAACGAGTGCACGAAGTAACAAAACGATCCGTCTTCAATTCCTTCAAACAACGCATGCCGCTGCTTCTGATAAATCCGGTTCCAACCGACCTGCGGCACAACAAGCTCGTTTTCAAACCGTCGCACGGTACCGCGTAACAAACCCAATCCCGGCGTCGATCCAAACTCATCCGACTCGTCAAACAGCACCTGCATACCAACACAAACTCCGAGCAATGGCGTCCCCGCGCGCGCTTTTTTACGAACCAGCTGATCAAAACCACGCTCCTTTATCGCCTTCATACACGCGGCAAACGCGCCAACGCCGGGCAACACGAGTTTCTGCGCCGCACGCAGCACGCTTTCATCACCGCTGATAATCGCGTCGCACCCCGTTGCCGCGAACGCTTTCTCAACCGAACGCAGATTCCCAACGCCATAATCGATAATCGCAACTGTCACAACGAACCCTTCGTGCTCGGAACACCTACTATGCGGCTGTTTCGCTCCACCGCCTGCCGCAGCGCGCGCGCCGACGCCTTGAACGTTCCCTCGAGAATGTGATGCGTGTTGCGGCCACGCAAACAATCGATGTGCAGATTTAACTTCGCCGTCTCGGCAAACGAGCGCCAGAAGTGCTCGGCAAGCTCGACGGAGAAATTTCCGATCATGTGGCGGCGCGTGGGCACTTCGTAAACCAGAAAGAACCGCCCCGAAAGATCGATCACCGACCGGGACAACGCTTCGTCCATCGGCACCACCGCTTCGCCGTAACGATTGATCCCCGTCTTGTCGCCAAGCGCCTGGACCAACGCCTGGCCCAACGTGATGGCGATGTCTTCAACCGAATGATGATCGTCGATCTCCAGGTCGCCTTTGCAAGCGATTTGCAGATCGAACAGGCCGTGCTTGGCGAACAGTTCCAGCATGTGTTCGAGAAACGGTAGGCCGATCGAGACGCTTGATTGCCCGCTGCCGTCGAGGTTGAGATCGACACGCACGTCGGTCTCTTTCGTCTTGCGCTGGACGGTTGCGGTTCGGGATTGAGAGTTTGTTTTAGCCACAGATTTCATGGATTGCTTTCAACAATCGATCGTTCTCATCAGGCGTACCCACACTAAACCGGAAATATTCACCCAACATCGGATAACCAGTTACGTCACGGATCAAAATGTCGTGCTTCAACAACTCCGTAAAAATCCGCTTTGGATCCGTGGCTGATTTTACGATCAGGAAATTTGCCAGGGACGGCACCGGGTTTAGACCATCCATTCCAGACAACTCCGCAAAGACTCGATCGCGCTCGGCTATGATCTGTTTCACCAGCGGACGCAGCTCACGCTCGTAGTTTTCCATCGCGACTTCCGCGGCAATTTGCGAAAACGCATTCAAGTTGTAGGGCAACAGCGCTTTTCCGATCTCACGCACCAGATCCGGAGCCGCCAGTAGATAACCGACACGCAATGCAGCAAAGGCCATCGCCTTCGAGAACGTGCGCAACACGACCAGGTTTTCATGTTCGTGCAGGAGCGGCACCACTGAATGTTCCGCAAACTCGTGATATGCCTCGTCGACTACTATGAGTCCGCGTGAGGCTCTCAGGATGGATCTCAGTGCAGCTTCATCAATAACGCAG
>Ga0207643_10001013_pt1 | contig 16737 bp, 11 predicted proteins | sample KBSMisM62_FD_184313 | JGI IMG/M metagenome (GOLD analysis project Ga0207643, IMG submission 184313) | Miscanthus rhizosphere microbial communities from Kellogg Biological Station, Michigan, USA - KBS Miscanthus M6-2 (SPAdes) (version 2) | ecosystem: Host-associated > Plants > Roots >...
CGGGGCGTCGCACCGCGAGCCGGCGCACGACGGCCACCACGGCGTCGTAGGCACGCCGCCGGCGGATCGCCGCGGTGCCGCTCTCCCTCGGGCCGGCGGGCAGCACCTCGGCGAGGTCGGGGAGCAGCGTCGTCCAGACCGCCTCGTGACCGCTGACCAGCTCCGCCAGGACCGGCTCGCGCTGGTCGAGGAGCACCGGGCGCAGGGCGTCGACGTACGGCTGCAGGAACAGCGACCGCTCGGTGGGGTGGCACCGCGACCGGAGCACCCGGCCGCCCGTGCGCTCGGCCAGGAATACACGAACGCGTCGCTCGGCGGGGCGCTATCGGGACCGATCTCGTTCGACAAGACGTTCTACAACCTGTCCTGGCAGCTCGGGCGCCGCGCGAACGACTATCAGAACCTGCTCGACACGGATCCCATCGGACTCAAGGCCGCCGGAGTGGCGTCGGACTCGGTAACGCGGCTGCTCAGCATCCTCGGCAGCCAGGCGGTGCCGTCGACGGTGGGTGGCCTCACGAGCAACAAGCTGAGCGATCAGGGCACGCTGTTCGGCGCCATCGACTTCGCACCGCCAGGCTCGACACGCGGCAGCGCCTACAACCTCTCGTTCAACGGCGGGTGGAACAAGCAGCGGCCGGTCATCGGCTCGGTCACGTCGGTCCCGGCGAGCGACGGGGAGCGCACGGGGTGGCGCGGTGGGCTGCAAGGACGCCACACGACGTATTTCGGCGTCGGCATCCTGAGCGAGACGTCGTTAGGCGCGCAGTGGTCGCGCAACTACGCGGACCCCTACCTGTCGCTGCCCGGCGGCCGCGTTCGCGTGAGCTCGCTGTTCGATGACGGCACGAACGGCGTGCAGATGCTGTCCTTTGGCGGAAGCCAGTCGCTCAGCAGCGCGTCGACGTCCCTCGGCCTCCAGGCGTCGAACCAGCTGTCGTGGTTCAGCAGCAACAACAAGCATCGCCTGAAGCTGACGAGCGATCTCCGCTACGACGGCATGGCGCAGGATCAGACGTCGAACCTGCTCGGCACGTTCACATTCAACTCGCTCGCCGATTTTGCCGCGGGCCGAGCGGCGCAGTTCACGCGGCAGCTGACGCGCCGCGAGCGCAATGCCGGCCAGATCATCGGGGGCCTGTCGCTTGGCGACTCGTGGCGGAAGAGCAGCAACCTGCAGCTGCAGTATGGCGTGCGACTCGACGGCAACCTCTTCACGGATTCGCCGACGCTCAACCCGCAGGTCGAAACGCTGTTCGGTGTGCAGAACGACAATGTGCCGAACAAGCTGTACGTGAGCCCGCGCGTGGGCTTCTCGTGGAGCTATGGCCAGGCGGCGGCGATCGCAGGCTTTCAGGGCGCCGCGCGCGGACCTCGCGCTGTCATCCGCGGCGGCGTCGGCCTGTTCCAGAACACGCCGAGCGTCAACCAGATCGGCAATGCGCTGGACAACACCGGGCTCGCGAGCGGCGTGCAGCAGATCACGTGCAGTGGCGCGGCCGCACCGCTCCCGGCGTGGAGCGTCTATCGCACGAACCTGGCGAGCGTTCCGGATCGCTGCGCCGACGGCAGCACAGGCAGTGTGTTCGCGGACGCGGCGCCTAACGTCACACTGTTCGCGGAGGACTATGCCGCCCCACGGAGCCTTCGCTCGAACCTGCAGTGGGACGGCCCGATCCTGCGCAACCGGCTCTCGGCGAACATCGATGCGACGTACTCGGTCAACCTGAACCAGGGCAGCTTCGTCGATCTCAACTTCAATCCGGTCGAGCGGTTCGCGCTCGCGAACGAGGGCGGGCGCCCGGTCTTCGTCCAGCCCGGGAGCATCGTGCCGACAACTGGCATTATCGCGTCGCGCGATGCGCGTGTGTCGCCACTCTTCTCACGCGTGACCGAACAGCGCTCCGACCTCCGCTCGGAGAGCCGGCAGATCTCGCTCCGGCTCTCGCCGGGCCAGTTCAGCACGCGGCTCTCGTGGAGCGCGTCGTACGTGTACTCGAACGTGCGCGAACGGGTACGCGGCTTCAGCAGCACGGTGGGCAACCCGCTCGACGTCGAGTGGGCGCGTGCAGCGTTCGACTCGCGCCATCAGATCGTCTACAGCATCGGCTACAACTTCTGGGACGCTGTTCGCGTGAGCTGGTTCGGCCAGTTCCGCTCGGGGCAGCCATTCACGCCCACCATCGCGGGTGACGTCAACGGCGACGGCTACTCCAACGATCGCGCGTTCATTTTCGACCCGAAGCTGTCGGGCGGCGACGCGGCGGTGGCCGGGGCGATGCAACAGCTGCTCAGGGCCGGATCGGACGCCGCACGCGAATGCCTCGCGACGCAGGTCGGTCAGCTCGCGAAGCGCAACAGCTGCCAGGGCCCGTGGACATCGAACGCGAGCCTCTCGATCTCGTTCAACCCGGCGAAGATCCGGATGCCGCAGCGTGCGTCGATCCAGTTCCAGCTCTCGAATCCGCTGGCGGCGGCGGACATGCTGCTGCATGAAGACGACAAGCTGAAAGGGTGGGGCCAGGTCGCGACGCCGGATCCGTCGCTGCTCTATGTGCGCGGCTTCGATCCGTCCACGCAGCGCTACCGGTACGAGGTCAATCAGCGCTTCGGTGCGACGAACCCGCAGTTCAGCGCGTTCCGCGCGCCGGTGACGCTGACGGCTATGCTCCGCTTCGACGTCGGTCCGACGCGCGAGCGTCAGTCGCTGACGCAGCAGCTCAACCGCGGACGGACGCTGCCGGGCCAGAAGCTGCCCGAGCCGATGCTCCGCGCGATCTACGGTCAGGGCGGTGGTCTTCAGAATCCCCTCGCGACGATTCTTCGCCAACAGGACAGCCTGCATCTGACGGCGAAGCAGGCCGACAGCATCGCCGCTCTGAATCGCTGGTACACGATCCGGAACGACTCGATCTGGGCGCCCGTCGCGAAGTATCTCGGAACGCTGCCCGATCGCTATGATGGGGGCGACGCGTACGACCACTACATCACGGCGCGTCACGCGACGGTGGATCTGCTCGCGAAGATCGGCCCCGAGGTGAAGGGGCTGCTGACGGCCGAGCAGCGGCGGAAGCTGCCGGCGTTCGTGGCGAGCTATCTCGAGCCACGCTATCTCGCGTCGATCCGCTCAGGCACGCCTACGTTCGTGGGCGGAATGTTCCCGGGCATGGGGCCTGTGCCCATGGGCGGTGGCGGAAACGTGTTCGTCGGTCCCGGCGGCGGGGCGCAGGTGCTGATTCGGCAGTAATGTCATCCCGAGGAGCGCAGCGACGAGGGGATCTCGCGTGCGTCATTCGTGGGCAACCCACGAGCATCGCGACCAACATCGTAAGTTCACCCAAGCGGCAACGAGCAATGATACGAGCAACGAGGAACGTGATCTCGATCGCCAGTACGGTGGTCGCGATGGCATCAGCAGCGGCGCAGAGTGCGCCGGCGGGCACAGGCAAGGGCCTCGATCTTCCGCCCATCCGCCAACTCGGCGCGGTGAGCGCCACGGTTCAGGAAAAGCTCGGCAACGTGTCGGGCATCCGCCCGCTGTCGGATGGGCGCGTGCTGGTCAACGAGCCGCAGAGCCGTCGCGTGCTGCTGTTCGACGCGACCCTGCAGAATTTCACGATCGTCGCCGACACGACACCGGCGACGAACAACGCGTACGGTGGCCGCATCGCGGGGTTGGTCGCCTACCGCGGAGACTCGACGCTGTTCGTGGACCCACAGTCGCTGTCGATGCTCGTGCTCGACCCGGCCGGGAAGGTGGCGCGCGTGATGTCGGTGCCTAACGCACAGGACGCCATGGCGTTCGCCGGACCGCTCGGCACGGGCGGCGTCGATCCGCAGGGTCGGCTCGTGTATCGCGCGTCGCCGCGGTTCGATTTCCGTGGCGGCGCTCCGGGTGCCGCGGGTGGACCGCCGCGCATCCCCGAGATCCCCGACTCGGCGTTGATCCTGCGCATCGATCTCGCCACGCGGAAGCTCGACACGCTCGGCTACATCAGGACGCAGAAGGTCAAGATGAACACGACGCAGGACGAGAACGGCCGCATCATGATGACGTCGGAGATCAACCCGCTGCCCGTGGTGGACGAGTGGGCGATGACATCGGATGGCTCGGTCGCGTTCGTCCGCGGTCGCGACTACCACATCGACTGGGTGGGTCCGGACGGGACGCGTACGTCGTCCGCGAAGATCCCGTTCGAGTGGCAGCGGCTGAGCGATGAGGACAAGGTCGCGTTCATCGACTCGGTGAAGGCCGCGCGCGAGCGGATGGGCGCCAACGCACCGATGGCCATGACGCCGGGCGGTGGGCAGCAGGTCGTGGCGGGTGGTCCGCCGGCCGGCGGTGGCGGCGAGCAGCGCGTAATGATCTTCAGCGGTGGCGGGCCAGGCGGCGACGGCGCGGGTCGTGGCCGGGGGGCTCCGGGTCAGGCTGGTCCAGGCGGAATGCCGATGACGCCGCCGCAGATGAAGTTCGTGGACCCGAGCGAGCTGCCGGACTACAAGCCGGTGTTTCTGCCGGGCTTCGTTCGCGCGGACACCGAGGGCAACGTGTGGATCCGCACAATTCCGACGAAGGCGATCGCGGGCGGGCCGGTGTACGACGTCGTGAACCGCAAGGGCGAGCTGGTGGAGCGCGTGCAGATTCCGGCGGGCCGCACGATCTCGGCGTTCGGCCCGGGCGGCGTGGTGTACCTGACGTCCCGCGAGGGGCAGGTCACGAAGCTGGAGAAGGCGACGCTACCCGCTACCCGGAGCAGCCCATGCTCCGCCACCGCCCTAACGAGTGGTAGCCGGTCCGCGGTCGCGCCGAGTCCCCACATCTGCACGAAGCCCGAGCCCGGGCGATCCGGGCGGTAGGTGCGCACCCAGACGCTCGTGCGTCCCAGCTCGTCGATCAGGTTGACGTCCGGCCGAGCTTGGCAGTTGGCTGAAAAGGGGCCGCGACGAGCGAGACTCCGATCGCGCAATGACACAGCGAGCGCATCGACATCCCGTTTGATTGGGAGACGCAAACATTGCGGTCGCGGTCGCCATGCGTCGCCGGCTGTGCGGTGAGTCGGGCGTGGACACGGTGAGTCGGTTCCCGTCAACGGTGAAACGCCGGTCCGCCCTATCTCGAGAGACCTGGCAGAACGCCCGGGCGTGGTACAGCGTTCATAGATGACCGACACACCGCGACTTCTCGCCATCACACGCGACATCTCTCCCGCCATCGAACAGTGCGAGCTCACGCACCTCGAGCGCACCGCGATCGATGTCACGCGGGCCCGCGCCGAGCACGAGGTTTACGAGTCAGTGCTTCGTGATCTCGGCTGCCAGGTGCAGCGGCTTCCTGCCGGGCCGGACATGGCCGACTCGGTGTTCATCGAAGACGCCGCCCTCGTGCTCGACGAGCTCGCCGTCATCACTCGACCCGGCGCGGCGTCGCGTCGCGCCGAGACGGCCGCGGTGGCCGAGGCGGTGCGACGCCATCGTCCGGTGGCGGCGATCCTCGCCCCGGGGACGCTCGACGGCGGCGACATTGTACGCATTGGGAAGCGCTTGTTCGTCGGCGGCGGGTATCGAAGCAACGATGCCGGAATCGGGCAACTGCGCTCGATCGTGGCGTCGCAGGGATACACGGTGGACTCGGTGCCGTTCGAGGGATGTCTTCACCTCAAGTCCGCGGTGTCGGTCGTCGCCGACGAACTCCTGCTCGTGAACCCGGCGTGGGTGGACGCGCGTCACTTCTCGTCGATGCGAATGATCGAGGTAGACCCCGGCGAGTCGTACGCGGCGAACGCGTTGCGGGTCGGCGACGCGCTGATCTATCCGGCGGAGCACACACGCACGCGCGCGCGCCTGGAGGCGGAGGGCCTGGACGTCAGGCCGGTGCCGGCGGGTGAGCTCGCGAAAGCAGAAGGCGGAGTGACGTGCTGCTCCCTGCTGGTGAGCGTTACGTAACAGCGCCGCCAGTCCGAGCGGAGACCGCAGGCCCGAACGTTGTCATTCCGAGCGGAGCACCGAAGGTGCGGAGGCGAGGAATGACACTAGCTCGAGTAGTACGCCGCGTTCTCCTCGACGTAGCCCGCCGTCAGGTCGCAGCCATACGCCCGCGCTTCGCCGTTCCCCACGCCGAGCGAGACCTCCAGGTCCACCACGTCCGAGGTGAGCGTTTTCCGCACCACGTCATCCTCGAAGTCGAGCCGCTGACCGCCCACCACGACCGCGTGACCGTTGATCCACGCGTCCGTGGTCGCCGGACGAATCGTGCAGTCGAAGCACTTCCCCACCGCCATGAGCAGCCGTCCCACGTTAGGGTCGGCGCCCGCAACCATCGTCTTGACGAGCGGCGAGTTGACGAGCGACTTCGCGACGCGCCGAGCCTCGGAGGTGTCGAGCGCGCCGCGCACACTCGCGCGAATCATCCGCATCGCGCCCTCGCCATCACGCGCGAGAATCTCCGTCATCCGCGTGCAGCCGGCGATGAGTGCCTCGAGGAACGCCTTCTCGTCCACCGTGCCGGCGAGACCGTTCGCGAGAATGGCGCACGTGTCCGACGTACTCGTGTCCGTGTCCACCGACAGCATGTTGAACGACACGTCGACCGCGGCCCGCAGCATCCGGTCGAGCGACACGGGGTCGAACGCGGCGTCGGTGAAGATGTAGACGAGCATCGTCGCCATGTTCGGCTCGATCATTCCCGAACCCTTCGCGACCCACGTGATCGTCGCGTCGCCGACACTCATCGACAGCGCCTTCGGATGCCGATCCGTCGTCATGATGCCCTCGGCGCCGACGAGCGGGTCGCTCTGCAGATCGGCGGCGATTCCGTCGATGCCGCGCTCGATGATGTCGATCGGCAGCGGCACGCCGATCACTCCCGTCGAGCTCACGAGCACGCGCTCGGGCGTGGTGTCCAGCTCGCGTGCGGCGGCGGCCGCCATGCGTCGCGCCTTGGCGATGCCCTGCTGTCCCGTGGCGACGTTGCTGACCTTGCTGTTGACGACGATCCCGCGCAGCCGCCCATGCTGCATAATCTCGCGGCCGACGATGACCGGCGCGCCGGGAAAGTGATTGCGAGTGAACACGGCGGCCGCGTTGGCGTCGACGTCGCTCGCGAACACGGCAAGGTCCTTCGCGTTCGGCTTGAGACCGACGTTGCGGCTGGCGCAGCGGAAGCCGCGGGGAAAGACGGGGCGGTCGTGAAACACGGGCGATGGGTTGACGTTCGAGGTAGCTTGTTGAGGAGAGCCAAGATACGCAGCCCGGTCGGTCGGAAACAACGCTCCGCCGAGAAACCGTGTCCATCGACGTGAGGGTTCTTACCTCACAACCTCCCGCGTCGCCATGACTTCGCTCCGGCACTTCCTCGACGAGCTCACCCACGACGTTCGCTTCGCGTTCCGTACGCTGCGAAAGTCTCGCGGCTTTGCCGCCACCGTGATCCTTACGCTGGCGCTCGGCATCGGAGCGAACGCGGCGATGTTCGGTGTCGTGGATCGGCTCATGTTCCGGCCGTACGCGTACCTTCGCGATCCATCGACAGTCAACCGCGTGTACCTGCGGTCGACGTACCGGGGAACCACCAGCACGAGCTGGCACACGGAATACGCCAGGTATCTGGACCTCAAGCGCTGGTCGCGATCCTTCGACGAGTGGTCCGGCTTCGCGACTCGGTCGATGGCGGTCGGCGTCGGCGACGCGTCGCGCGAGCGACAGGTCGCCGCCGTCAACGCGACGTTCTTCCGGTTCTTCGACGCGCCACCTGCCCTCGGCCGGTATTTCGTGGCGGCCGAGGACACAACGCCGCGCGGGGCGGACGTCGCAGTGCTCGGGTACGGGTTCTGGAAGTCGGAGCTCGGCGGGCGGAACGTGCTGGGCGAGGTGCTGCAGGTCGGGAACATCCCGGCGACGATCGTCGGTGTTGCCCCGGAGGGATTCGCCGGCGTGGATGACGCGAACCCGCCCGCGGTCTACATCCCGATCACGACGTACGCGGGGTCTCAGCCGACGGAGCGCACCAATCCGAAGTACTACACGCGATACAACTGGGGCTGGATGGAGATGATGGTGCGCCGAAAGCCCGGCGTGACCGTCGAGCAGGCATCGAGAGACCTGAGCCAGGCGTACGCTCGGAGCTGGAACGCCGAGCGCGAGATCGAGCCGACGCTGACGCCGGCGGAGATCGCGAAGCCTAACGCCATCGCTGGTGCCATGAAGCTCGGCGCGGGCCCGGACCCGAGTCTCGAAGCGCGGACGGCCCTGTGGGTGACGGGCGTCGCGGCCATCGTTCTGCTGATCGCGTGCGCGAACGTCGCGAACCTGTTCCTCGCCCGGGCGCTGCGCCGGCAGCGTGAGATCGCCGTTCGGCTCGCGCTGGGCGTCTCGCGACGCCGCCTCATGATGCAGACGCTGACGGAGAGTCTGGTCCTGTCGCTGATCGGCAGCGCGGCCGGCCTGCTCGTCGCGCAGTGGGGCGGGCTGGCCATCCGCCGCCTCCTGATCGCGAGCGAAGGCGCGTCGGTCGACGTCATGACCGACTGGCGCACGTTAGGCGTGGCTGTGGGCGCCGCCATGGTGGCGGGACTGCTCACCGGCCTCGCACCGGCGCTGCTGTCCGGCCGCGGCGATCTGGCGCGGTCGCTCAAGACCGGTCCGCGGGAAGGAACGTACCATCGGTCTCGGACGCGAGCGACGCTGCTCGTGCTGCAGGGCGCTCTCTCGGTGGTGCTGCTCGTCGGTGCCGGGCTCTTCGTGCGAAGCCTCGGCAACGTGAAAGCGATGCGGATGGGCTACGACGCGGAGCCCCTGCTGCTCGTGACGCGCAACATGCGCGGGATGGATATGAGCGACAGCGCACGCGCGCAGCTCGGGCGGACACTCCTCGCCGCTGCCCAGGAGATTCCCGGCGTCGAGAGTGCCGTGTGGATGAGCAGTGTGCCGTTCTGGAGCACGTCGTCCACGAACCTGTACGTTCCAGGGATCGACTCGGTCCGAAAGCTCGGCCGCTTCACGTATCAGACGGCCACGACCGACTACTTCAGCACGATGGGCACGCGCATCCTTCGCGGACGCGGCTTCACGGAGGCCGACCGCGCCAATGCTCCAATGATCAGCGTCGTCAGCGACGGGATGGCGAAGGTGCTGTGGCCGGGGAAGGACGCGCTTGGGCAGTGCATGCGCGTGCGCGCGGACACGATGCCGTGCACGACGGTGGTCGGGATCGCCGAGGACATGGTGCAGGGCGATCTGACGTCGGACAAGAAATATCAGTACTACCTGCCGCTCGAGCAGGCGTCTCCGGGTGGTGGGTTCGTGATGGTCCGGATGCGAGGGAATCCGGCCGCACAGCAGGAGGCGGTCCGCAAGGCAATGCAGCGCGTCATGCCGGGGCAATCATACGTGACCACCAAGCCGTTCATCGAGATCGTCGATCAGCAGCGACGATCGTGGCAGCTCGGCGCGACGATGTTCGTGGCGTTCGGTGTGCTGGCGCTAGTGGTGGCGGCCGTGGGCCTGTACGGCGTGATCGGGTACAACGTCACGCAGCGGATGCATGAGCTCGGGGTGCGCGTCGCGCTGGGCGCGCAGGCCCGCGACATTCTCCGTCTCGTCGTGGGTCAGGGCGTCCGGTTCGGCCTCGCAGGCGTCGCGTTAGGTACGCTGCTCGCCTACGCGGCGAGCCGGTGGCTCGAGCCGCTGTTGTTCCAGCAGTCGCCGCGGGATCCGGTCGTGTATACTGCGGTCAGTGCGATGCTGGTGCTCGTCGCGCTGGCGGCCAGCGGGGCACCGGCCGTTCGGGCGTCGCGAGCGGACCCGAACACGGCGCTTCGGTCGGAGTAACCCGGAGGCTTCGCTGCGGATCGTCGGAGGCAAATTTGCGGGCCGGGACCTGACGTCGCCGGCCGACTTCCGAGTCCGCCCGACCGCCGAGCACGTGCGCGCCGCGGTGCTCGGCGCGCTTGCACCCGAGCTGGCCAATGCGCGTGTCCTCGACCTGTTCGCCGGCACGGGTGCGCTCGGCCTCGAGGCCATCTCGCGCGGCGCGCGGAGCGCGGACTTCGTCGAGTTCCGACCCGCGAGCTTGCATGCCCTGCGCGCGAACGTGGCGGCGCTTCGGCTGCGGGACCGCACCCGCATCTTCAAGCGCGACGCCGTGCAGTTCGCGGCTGCGCTCGACGCGGACAGCTACGACGTCGTGTTCGTGGATCCGCCCTACGAATCGCGGCAGCTCGACCTCGTGCTGGCGAGCTGGCAGACGATCGGGTTCTCTCGCGTGCTCGTTGCGGAGCACGCGCGTGGCCACGTACTGCCGAGGGGTTCGAGTCGCCTGGACTTCGATGAGACGGCGGTCACGCTCTATCGCAGCTGACGATCGGTTTGTCATTCCGAGCGAGGCGCGCAGCAGCGCGGGTGCCCGTAGTTGTCATTCCGCGTGGAGCCGCGCAGCGGCGGAGGCGAGGAATCGCGATCCTCCCGGTAGAGGGGTCTCCCGGCCGGGACGAGTGCGATTCCTCGCCTCCGCCGCTGCGCGGCTCCGCTCGGAATGACAGCTACTCGTGATGGATCGCGTCGATGGGTGACAGGCGCGCCGCTCGCAACGCCGGGTACAAGCCGAACGTCAGCCCCACGAATACCGACGCCGCCACCGCCACCACGAACGTTCCGAGCGAGAAGCCCGCGTAGATCGGGGCGCCCGCCGCGAGCTTGCGCATGAGCGCCGTCACGCCGAAGGCCGCCCCCGCACCCAGCGCCACCCCGATCATGCTGCCGACGCTGGAGATCGTCACCGACTCCGACAGAAACTGCAGCAGGATGTGGCGGTGCTGCGCGCCCGCGGCCTTGCGGATCCCGATCTCGCGCGTCCGCTCGATGACCGACGCCAGGAGGACGTTCATGATCCCGATCCCGCCCACGAGCAGCGAGATCCCGGTCAGCGCGCCCATGAACACCTTGAACAGCAGCATGCCCTGCTGCGCCTGCTCGACGCGCGCCTGGTTCGTCGAGACGTTCATTCGTTCCTTCCATCCAGCACCGTACTGGCGCGCGAGCCACGCTTCCACGCCGGTGCGAATCGCGGGCACGTGTTCCACCTGCCGTGCCTTGATGGCGATCATCAGCGGACGCCCGACGAGTGCCGGAGCCATGGCCGAGCGGGCCGCACCGAGTGGCATGAACGCCAGCGGTTCGCGCGCACCGTCCGCCGCGCCCAGGACGCCGATCACGACACGCGGAGCGCCCTGGAAGAGGATCGTGTCGCCCACGAGTGAGGCCGCCGGGCGACGCGGCGCGACCTGCGCGGCCAGCGGCGCGGACACGACGACCACTGGCGCGTCACCGTCGCCCTCCGCGTCGGTGAAGAAACGCCCGGCGGCAACGGGGGCCGGCAGCTCGCTGGTGACGCTCGCGAACGTCCCGTAGACCTGCGCGATGTGCGGCGTCGTATCCGCCCGCGTCGTCACGAGCGCCTGGCCCGACAGCAGCATGCTGGTCGTCCCCTTGTCGCCCACCGCGGCCGAGACGGAGTCGGCATCGGCGCGCGTTAGGTTGACGACATCCGTCCGCGGAAAGCGCTGGCCGTCGACCGTACGGAAGAGCGACGGCGATACCGTCACCGACAGCAGGTCGGTCGTCTTCGAGATCTGGTCGCGGGCGTACTGCTGCATACCGTCGCCCAGCGACAGGACGGAGACCAGCGCAGCGACGCCCATGATGATCCCGAGCGTCGACAGCAGGGTGCGAAGCGGGTTCACGCGGAGCGTGTCGAAACCCACGCGAAGCGAGGAGATGGCGATACGGTCGAGCATACGGTGGGCTGGGATGGCGGGATCCGGGGCGTCCTCGACGTACGGTCGGGCCCGGGCCCGGTTTCAGCAAGTCACCGCCCCAGGAAAAGGCGGACTTCTCGAAAATCAGCCCTGCCTGGGCCACGCGACCTGCGGCCGCTCACATCGATACCCCACGCCCGGCTCGGTGACGATGACCGTCGGCGTACCGCGCGACGGCTCGACCTTTCGGCGCAGATGCGTGATGTGCACGCGCAGCGTCTGCGGCGCGTCGCCGAACACATTGCCCCAGATGGCTCGGAACAGCTGCTGGTGGGTCAGCGTGCGCCCGGCGTTCGTCGCCAGCAGGCGAAAGAGCTGCCACTCCACCGGGGTCAGACCGACATCGCGCCCATCGCGCGTCACGATGCGGCGGCCAATGTCCAGTGTGAGATCGCCGACGCACACCACGTTAGGCGCCGCGCCCTGCGACAGGGTCGCGCGCCTGAGCTGGGCCCGGACACGGGCGACCAGCTCCGCCATACCGAACGGCCGCACGATGACGTCATCGGCGCCGGCGTTCAGGACCTGCACCACGTCCTGCTCCGACCGCTGCACGCCAGCCACGATGATCGGGACGTTGGTCACCTCGCGCAACACGCGGCACAGGGCCACCGCGTCCGCCGTGCCGTGCAGCCCGACATCGAGCACGATCAGCTCGGGCTGCTCGTGGCGGGCGGCTCCAATACCATCGGTGGCACTCTCGGCCTGACGAACGAGGCGCGCCGTGACGTGCAGTGCATCCGCGAGCGCTGCACCCACTGAAGGGTCGGGTTCGATCAGCAGAATCGCGTCGGCGAACGACATGAGCGAGCACCCGTCGAGCGACGGTATTGAGTTTCCGTTAAACGTCTCGCCGAACCCTAACGATTCCGGAGCGACAACTGTCCTCTCGTGTACAGAGGCTCGCGCGAACGACGTTGCGAGTCGCGTCGTCGGGCCCACTGCGCCGACGTCCATCACGAACTCACACATGGAGGCTATCATGCCCGACCTTAACAGCTCATTGATGTCGAGAGGCTTCGCCGTTGCGGCGCTCACGATCGCTTCGGCCGCGGCGCTCGCCGCGCAGGAGGCGCCCGCTCCGTATGCGCCGCGATTTCACGTTGCGACGTACGCCGGCGCCGCCATTCCCACCGGCTCCCTGAGCGACTCCTTCGACAACTCCTTCCTGCTTGGCGCACAGGGGACGTATGCGCTTGGGTCTCACCTCGAGGTGCTTGGCGACTTCGACTGGACCCGGCCGACGACGTCGCTCGCCTCGAGCGACGCCCACGCCGACGTCTACCAGACGGATGTCGGGGTCGAGTTCGGTGCAGCCCGCGGCAACACCCGACGCTGGGCGATGCGCCCGTTCGCCGATCTCGGCGCCGGCTTCCGTCGCTACGACTATGCGTCGAGCGAGTTGAACGACAGCAGTCGACCCGCTGGCTTCGCCGCCGTCGGAACGGAGTTCGCGCTCGGCCGCTCGGCGATTCGGCTCGCGGCCAGGGACAACGTCCTCTCGTACGAGTCCCCGCTGCCGGACGCCACGCACTCGACCAAGAACGATCTCGGCCTGACGCTCGGCGTCGGCTTTCACCCGTGATTTCTGGAGGACCGCATGTTCATCATGGCCGCAGTTTTCGCGTCGGCGCTCGCAATGGAGAAGCCGCACCACCCGCGACATCAGGTGCCGATCGATTCGTCGAACGCGACGCTCATTGAAGTCCAGAACGACCGCCACGTCCCGGTCGTCGTCTACGCGCAGGACTCATGGGGTGAGGTCAAGCTCGGCGTCGTTCCCCCCGACAGCACCGTCACCCTCCAGCTGAGCGACGCCTTCGTGAGCCGAGGGGATGTGGACTTTTTCGTGCATCCGAAAGGCCAGCCGGACCAGGAGACCGGATACCTCGAGGTGCGCCGAGGCGAGCGACTCGGCATCCTGGTCCCGCCGCGGTAGCGTCGCCTAACGCGGCACCATGTCGCGTCCGGGCTTTCGTGGTGCCACAAGGCGCCGCGAAGCCCGAGACGCGTCAATGGAGCCCTACGACAGGTCGCGCCCCTGCGTCTCCGGGATCCACGTCCACGCAATCGCGCCGAGCAGGTACACCGCTCCGGCGACTGCAAATGCGACGCTGAAACCGTGCGACGTCGCGAGCTTGCCAACCGTGAACGGCGCGGCGGCGCTCGCGATGCGGCCAAGGTTGTACGTGAAGCCCTGTGCCGTCGCGCGAATGCTGGTGGGATAGATCTCGGCCGTCACAGCGCCGAAGCCGCTGAAGAACCCCGTCCCGAAGAAGGCGACGAACGGGCCGAGCACGAGCAGCACGACCGGGATGGACATCGAGCCGTACAGCGGCAGCAGGAGACTCGCCATGACGAGGTAGAAGACGTACACACGCTTCCGTCCGACCGCGTCGGAGATGTACCCGAAGGAGACGTACCCCAGCCACATGCCCACCTGCATGGCAACGACGAACCACGACATGTTCTCGGTGCCGAGTCCGACGCCGCCCTGCGCGACGGGCAGCGACAGGTAGGCCGGCACCCAGCCGTTGAGGCCCCACCAGCCGAACAGCGCGCACGCGTTCATGAACGTCACCGCGCTCGTTAGGCCGAGCATCCCGGGGCGGAAGATGTCGGCGAAGCGGTGCGTGGGCGCGGCGGCCGGCCCGGAGGCGCGCGCGGCCTGCCGGGCCGCCTTCCACACTTCGGGTTCCTCGACGTTGCGTCGGACCCAGAGCGTGAAGAATGCCGGCAGGATGCCGACGAAGAACACCGCCCGCCATCCCCAGCGGGGAAGCACGAACCCGACGACGAGTGCCGCGGCCGCGAATCCGATCGCCCACGAGCTCTGCATGAAGCCTAACGCGCGACCGCGGTGCTTTGTGGACCACGTCTCCGACACGAGCGCCGCGCCACTCGCCCACTCGCCGCCCATGCCGAGACCGAGCAGTGCGCGGAAGAGGGCGAACTGCCACAGATTCTGCGACAACCCGCACGCAGCGGTGAAGACGGAGTAGAGCAGCACGCTCGCGATCATGGCGCGCGTGCGGCCGAACCGATCCGCGATGTGGCCGAAGACGAGCCCACCGGCCGCGCCGCCCAGCAGCGTGATGGACCCGAGCGCACCGGCCTGCGTCTTCGTGAGCCCGAGCTCCGCGATGACGGACGCAAGCGTCAGCGAGAACAGCATGACGTCGAACGCGTCGAGCGCCCAACCGAGCGATGCGGCGACGAGAGCGCGCCGCGACGCTGGATTGGCGACGCGCCACCAGCCGAGCAGGCCGGCATCGGCGGCGGCGACGTCCCTGCTCACGGCAATGCTCACGGTACGCGACTGCCCTGCAGCTGCGGTCCGCTGTCGAGGAACACCGTGAGTCCCGTCGCCTTCCCGGACGCATCGCGCGCGAACGTCACCCGCCAGCCTAACGTGGACGTGACGAAGCTCGTATCCGATTCCGCCAGCAGCTCCTGCGCGGGAATCTGCGGCGCCGTCAGCATGAGTTTGTCACCGTCCCTCCGCACCTCGGCCCGAATCCCGGGGCCGGTGCGCAGCAGATACGTGCCGAGCAGCCCGGCAATCGCCGCCGGCTCGAGGGCCACGGTCGTCACCTGCTTCGCGGCGTAGTCCGGCCACTGGTACTCCGCCGCCAGCGCACGCAGTACCTCCCCAATGAGCTCTGGCCCGCCGTCACCGTTCGTCATGACCGCCGCGCCGACGCCGAGCTCCGGGTACATCACGAGCTGGGAGTGGAAGCCCTCGTTCGCGCCGCCGTGCCCGAAGTGGAAGTTGCGGCCGGTGCCACCGACGAACGGCCCAAGGCCGATGCCGTCCTTCACAGGCGTGAGCATCTGGGCCACCATCGGCTGCGAGAGCAGCGTCGTCGACTTGCCGGCGCGCGCCGCGGTGATGGCGAGTGCCCAATTCGTCAGATCGGTCGGCGTGGTCCAGAGGCCTGCGGGCGCCATCTCCGGATACACGTGCCATCCGCCAGGAACCATCTTGCCCTTGGCATCGTGAGCGCGCGACGCGTCACTGGCGCGCGCGGCGGGAAGCGGCTATTCGAACGTGCTGTTGCTCATGCCCGCGGGCCCCAACACGAGCTCCTGCATGAGCGCCGGGAACGGTCGACCAGTGACGTCCACGAGCAGCTGCTGCATGATCGTCGTTCCGCCGCCCGAGTATCGGGAGATCGCGCCCGGCGTGGTGTCGACGCGAACGGCAGCTGTGTTCGCCGGCTTCTTTCCATCGAGCACCTGCACGACCGTAGGCATCGGATCCTTTGGCGAATAGCCCGGGAAACCGTGTACGGTGAGTCCCGCCGTGTGACTGACGATGCGCCGGAGCGTGACCTTCTCCGTCGCCGTGAATTTGTTGTCGGGGACCTTCCACGACGTGAGGTAGCGATTCACGTCGGCATCGAGATCGAGTGTGCCGCGCTCGACGAGCCGCAGCATTCCGGTCGCCGTCACCGGCTTGCTGATGGACGCCGCCTGAAAGAGCGTCGTCGGGGTGACGGAGTCTGTCGTGCCAGCCTGCTCGAGCCCGACGCCCCGTGCCCACGACAGCCGGCCGCCTTCAACCACCGCGATGCTGATGCCGGGAACGTTGTAGTGAGCCATTCGCTCCGCGAGCGTCCAGCGGACCGGCGGCTTCCCCGCCACCTCGACCGGCGGGCGCAGTGCCGAGAACACGCGATCGATCCGCGCGGTGTCCGGCGCGGCCGCGACGCTGCTCGCCCCGGTCGCCGCGGAATCACTCGAGGACGATGCGTCCCGTTGCGAGGTGCAGGCTGCAAGAACGGTCACCAGGATGGTGAGCGGTCGGATGGTCGTCACGAGTCTCTCTCCGCACTGCGTTGGGCTCGAGGACTGCTCGGGACCGAGCACGCCATCCTCGGCGAGTAAGGGAGATTCTACCGCGATGGTCCGGGCGCGCCAGCCA
>Ga0207643_10001016_pt1 | contig 16708 bp, 18 predicted proteins | sample KBSMisM62_FD_184313 | JGI IMG/M metagenome (GOLD analysis project Ga0207643, IMG submission 184313) | Miscanthus rhizosphere microbial communities from Kellogg Biological Station, Michigan, USA - KBS Miscanthus M6-2 (SPAdes) (version 2) | ecosystem: Host-associated > Plants > Roots >...
CAGACGGTAAACGTGTAGTGTTAACAGCAGACCGTAGCCTTATGACAAATTATAGAGGTAATTTTCTTTATGGGTTTATTGCGTGCGGTCCCTACGAATTAGTACCTGAATTTGTATTTGACAAGTTATTCTGTCCAAGTGTCGAAACCGATAAAAACACTGGACAAGTAAAAGTTGCGCAATGTGGTCTTAGAAGGATAGAAAGTGCACTATTGAAAGAATACAATAAAGATGACATTGCAATTGCACATCCTGAAATGCTGGAAAAAAGTATTGGCCCCAATACAACGGTAGTTGGAATCAATGTTATGGACCCATTGGGTATGGCACCAGTAACGACAACTATGTCGCCTGAAAAATTATCATACGTCGCCATGAAATTTAAGAAAATGTGTGCGTCAGTAATTCAGCTGAAAAAGAAATATGATTTTAAAGTTGTGGTCGGTGGAAATGGTTCATGGGAACTGGCAAAACCTGATAGGATGAAAATTCACGGAATTGATACAGTTGTAATTGGAGAAGCTGATGAGCTAGCTTTAGATCTATTTCATGACCTAGAATCTGGAGATGCTCCAGAGTTGCTTCATACGTTCGTAAGAAATATCGAAAATATTCCTCCTATTCAGGGTCCAACAATAAACTCTCTTGTTGAAGCAATGAGAGGTTGCGGAAGAGGTTGCGATTTTTGTGATGTAAACAAGAGATCAAAAAAAGATATTCCGTTAGATAGACTTCAAGCAGAGGCCAGTATAAATTTGAAATACGGTTTTGATTCTATTTGGCTTCAATCTGATGAAATGTTACTATACGGCTGTGATAACAAAGATTTCGTGCCAAATGCAGATGCTATTACTGATATCTGGAAAGGTCTAAAATCAATTGGCGCTAATTTCGTAGGCACTACTCATATGACCTTGTCCGCTGTAGCTTCTTCTCCAAACCTAATCAGAGATTTGTCGAAAATAAATAACATGGATTCTAACGGAAGATGGCTAGCTACCAACCTTGGTGTCGAAACTGTTGCACCCAGGATGGTCAAAAAACATCTTGGAGTGAAAACAAAACCTTATCAACCCGATGAATGGGGTGCGGTAGTAAGAGAAGGCTGCAGAATTTTGAATGAAAATCATTGGTTCCCTGCTTTGACATTAATAATTGGTTGGCCTGATGAAACACCAGATGAAACCCAATACACTATAGATCTAATAGATGACTTTAGCAGAATGAAAATGAGCGGCCTTGTAGCCCCATTGCTCTATCAAGATTTTTCTGAAAGGAATTCGATGCATTTTGGAAATTTGAACGAATCACAATTTACCTTGTTTTGGAAATGCTGGCAGTTTAATCTGCGGGTTATAAATGATATAATTCCAATAATTATCCGCAACAAAACTTATGGACCTGCAATGAAAGTCTTTATGGCAGTCTTGATAAAGGCAGGAACTTGGGCGATAATGAGATATCTAAAAGGTTTATCAAAAGAATTGTTTAATGGTCAGGTTCCTGAAGACATAGTAGCGAAATACGCTAGAAGTAGATCTGTAACTGCGTCCTTGTCTCCAAAACTTTAAGATAAAGAATTAATTATTTTACTTTTTTAATTCTTACCCAGACTTTCAATTTCCTTGATTGCAGTATCTGCAATAGTCGCAATTTTTGGTTTGAGAATAATGAAATAATTCTTATCGGCCCTTTCTACAGCTGGAACGGTCTTGTATTTCCTTGTTGAAATATCAAATTCAATTAATCCTGGTTCCATATTCCCTTTCGCATAAATCATCATCATGACGTCGCCAGACACAGGGGTGAGCGGCAAGATGGAGAAAACATAACCTTTGTAAGAACTGGCAGGCAGAACTTGTTTCATGTAAGGCGCAACTGATACAAGATACAAGAAAAATTCTTCAACGGTAGTAAATTCTTCATACTCAAATTTCATATCTTATGGTCACATTTATCCTTGATATAAGGTTAAGGTTTATTCGATCCTATGGATAGGCATTTTGAGATTTATCCATAAGATTCGAACTTTACACCATAACTTCCGTCTTTTTTCTTATTTCTTTCAGTAACAAAACCCTTTGGAATAAGGTAGTCTAGTGCTCCATCAACTGTTCCCTGCCATCCACACACATAGAAAATAGTATTTTCAGGTGTAATAGATTCTCCAACGAGCTCCTCAAGGGGAGATTTATCAGTTCCTAATTTTGGGCGTAAGAATGATTCGACTCTTCCTTTCTGACCATTCCAGCTCCTATTGAACCATTCCTGAGGTCTGCTCACACTTGCGCGATATCTGAAATTCCATTTATCCTTACCACTATCCAAACTCTCGTTTTCAAGGTCTGTCAAAAGCTCTCTATAACTAAGCTCGTCGACATAGCTTGCACCGTGTAATATTACTATCTCGCGCTTGCTACCTATTGATTTTAAATGAAGCGCATATGAAATAAACGGTGCTAGTCCAGTTCCTCCGCCGATAAGTACCATCCTTCTATCGTCCGAGGTTCCATCATGTTTCTTTTCGTCTATTGTGAAAGCACCGGTTGGCTTTACCCAAAGAATTTCATCCTGTTCTCTTCTATTGAATAATTCTGTAGTCAATCGACCAGGTACAGGCTTTTTGACCCATCTTACAAGCAATTCAAAGACGCTTTTTTGCTCTGGGGGTGATGCAATCGAGTATGCTCTTCTGACTATCTTGCCTTCAGAAGGTACATGCAGTCCAATTGTCAAGAATTGACCCGCCTTGAAATCCGGTATAGTTCCTTCGGATGGCTTTATTTTGAATATCATCAAATCTTCCTTCAATACGCGAATATACGATATTATCCCCTTATTGTCTACCACCATACAAATCTGAAAATCGAGCCGGCATTTAAATACATTATTAATTTGAAGCTTTACCTACGTAATTTCTAGGAAAATGTGTTGTTATTTTAGCAAAAATCCAATGAAATTAATTTATTTCAGAGTATCAATATGTTAGAACATGTTCAAATTTGACAATTCTCATGATAAGGATCCTAAAAGTGTTGATGATATTGAGAAACTGATTAATGAAAATAGTTCTGAGCATCAACAACTCCTAGATTCATTCAAAAAGTCAATGGATTCATTTGCAACTGAACGCTCTATGGATACGTGTTTGGAGGCTCTCAACATTTCAATCCAATTAGCAAGTGTAAGGTCCACATTGACGGAATTATACAAGAGTTACTGTCGTATTTTAGAAAGGGAAGTAACTAGATTAAGAAAGATTACACAAGAGAATACCCAGTGACTAGAATCAAATTGTTAAAGCTAGACAAAAGTAATCTTATTTCTAATTGTGCCCAGCTTCTCAATCATTATTTCCACGATGTCACCATCCTTTAGATACTTTGGTTCTTTCATTGACATAGCAACTCCTGCAGGAGTTCCAGTAGATATGATATCTCCAGATTCTAAAGTCATTATTTGACTTAGACTTGATATTATTTTATCAATTGATATTACCATTTTACTGCTGGAGGAGTTTTGCCGAGTTTCACCATTTACTTTTGTGATAATCTGCAGATTTTGCGGATCATTGATTTCATCCTTTGTTGTTATCCATGGACCGCAAGGGGCAAAGGTATCAATACCTTTACCTCTTGTAAATTGTTTATCCTTAAACTGTATGTCTCTGGCTGAAACATCATGTAAAATGGTGTATCCAAATATGGATTCTGCAGCTTTTTCGGGCTGTATATTTTTGGTATCCTTGCCAATAACAATTGCTAATTCCGCCTCGTAGTCAAGGCGCTGTACAAATTGCGGACACCTGACATCCATAAAAGGATGGTTTAGAGTTGTTCGGGGTTTAATAAAAATTACAGGTTCGTCTGAGGGTGTAAGTCCTGCATCTCTTGCATGATCGTAATAATTAAACGCCAAACAGACTATTTTTGGTGGATCTGGGATGGGCGCCAATAAATCTTCAAGGATAATATCGTTACTGAATTTGATATCTGAAATATACTTGCTAACTTCATTAATCCATCCTCTTATAATGAATTCTCTTATGGTCTGGGGGATTGGAACCCCAGTCTGTTCCTGAAAATCAATCTTAGTAATTATCTTTTTACCATCAGGAGAGATTATTCCATATGTTTCTCCGACCTCTTTTATTTTGATCCTTCCGATTTTCATTTTGTCTACCTATGGCTAAAAATTGCTGATGTTTTATCTACGGTATTGCAAAAACCAAATCTAATTAATTGTAGCGGAGTGTGTGGTTTTAGCTGCGATACAGAAGTCTCTGCATATCCATCAATACGATCCAAACTATTTGGATTAAATTTGTCATCAACGTACAGTTCCTTGGGAACCAGGACGGTATAATTTACCTTGTCCTTGTCTGATACCCATTGAATTTTCTTCATTTCTCTTACAATCTCATTATTTACATAAGAAGCTGTAATTACTTTGTTATCTCGATCTATGTTGTTGATTTTTATATTGTATAATTCCATGAGCCTGATCTCTTCATCTTCCGTAAGAAGTATGGCATCATCCTGTGAAATATAAATCACATTGGAAACTTCAACCTGTCTTGTACCAAGATCAATATTCGGATGATTTTTCAGGATTACTTTCGTATCTTGGGCATCTAATACTACTCTTATTGGATCTTTGACAAAGAAAAATCGAATTGCAATAGGTTCAAGGATTTTCCTATTCATTGATTCTAGGGTCTTGAACGGCGGTTTTGATTCTGCTAGTGTTAATCCCAGGCTCAAAACAAAGCTTCTGATCGCTTTAGGATCAAAGCCTCGTTTTCGCAACGCTGACAAAGTGAGGAGACGAGGATCATCCCAACCAGCAATCTGCTTATCATCTATTAATTGTTTAATCTTCCTTTTGGAAACTGGCATATTTTCAAATTCAAGTCTTGAGAATTCAACAACTATCGGCTTTCGTAATTCCAATCTATCCAGGATATCGGAATATAGTGCATTGCGTAACTCATATTCCTTGCTTCTCAGTGCATGACTAACACCATCAAGAGAATCTTCCACCGGCGCAGCAAAATCATAAGTGGGCCACACCTTTACTTTTTCACCTAAAAGTGGGTGCGAAGCTTCTATTATTCTAAAGAGTGTAGGATCTCTAAGAACAGTATTGTTGTCTTGCATATTTCCCTTGAATCTTACAATGGCATCGTTTTGGTGATAGGTGCCATCAAATAATTTGTCCAACCTTTCTATGTTTTTTTCTGGATTGTCAATATTGCTTCTGCATGGGCATTCAACTTGTTGCATTCTCATTTTATGAATATTGTTTGTATCACACGTACAAACATACGCATTCCCGCTTAATGTTAATTTTTTACCGTAATCATGAAGAATAAAAATGTCATCGGATGTATTTTTTACGATGTCGGGCTTGATACCTAACCATTCTAATCCACTTCTAATAGCTTCATAATATTCTACTTTTTCATTCAGAGGATTAGTATCATCAAAACGAAGAATCAATTTACCATCATAAATTCTTGCATATTCCTCGTCAATTATGGCTGCTTTTGCGTGACCGATATGAGGATATCCATTTGGCTCAGGTGGAAATCTGGTAACCACTTTGGTCCCTGTCATTTGAAGCTCTGGAAATGGATGCGATCCCACATGTTCCTGTGTCGACTTTGAAGTGAATTTACTTTCAGTTGGTTCTAATTCATTTAGATATTTTTTCTGCTGATCTATACTCAGTTTATTTACCGAATCTACTACGGTTTTGATTTCTTCTATCAAAGTCTTTATTTCATTTTTCAGGTCTGGCTTTAGACTCAGAATTTTGGCCAGCACCGTATTCACATTTGTACGACCCGAATGCTCTGATGCATTTTTTAATGCTATAGAATTGACTAGTTCATGAATTTCATCGTTACCCTTCACAAGACTACAAGCTCCTTTCGACTATAAATTTCGCAGAAGACACAAGTGCATTCTTCGCGTTGGTATCATCATAACTTTTTAATGATTCAAACGCTCTAATCATATTATCATGAGCAGTTTTTCGTACTTGTTCCTCTATATTCAATGATGATATCGCATCAACTGCGTCTTCAACATAGTCGTGGTTTGCTCCTTTGGATCCAAAAACCTTCATGATTTTTTCTCTCTTACTTGCGTCTGCATTTTCTAGTGCTAATAGTATCGGAAATGTCTTTTTACCTTCTCTTATATCATTACCAACTGCTTTTCCAGTTAGTTTGGGATCGCCTGTAACCCCAATCAAGTCGTCTATCAATTGAAATGCAATTCCTGTGTATCGTCCAAACTTTGATAGATTGTCTACATTCTTCGCAGAGGGCTCTTTGGAAGACAGAACACCTAGGGCACAAGAAACTTCAAACAGAGATGCAGTTTTCTTTTGTATCATGTCCAAATATTCCTCAACTGTTGGGATCTTGTCGCTGGAGGCCATTTGTATGTCAAGGCCCTGACCTTCGCACACATAAACACAGGAGGTAGACAGAATGCTATTCATTTCAGCAATTATGGTGTCACCATGTCCGACTTTCTTTCCCTGTAATGACAGTACTTGAAAGGCTTTGGAAAAAAGGATGTCTCCGGCTATCAGTGCGATTGGTAAGCCAAATTTTTTATGAACAGTAGAGATACCATGACGAATATCATCATTATCCATGATGTCATCATGAATTAGAGAAAAGTTATGTATCAGTTCAACTGCAGCTGCAGCTGGTAACGCTTTTTCCTCCAAGCCAGAAAACATTTCACAACTTTTTATGACCATGAATGGCCTGAGTTTTTTTCCTCCGCTGGCAAGATATGTACATGCCGCATCATACAATTTGTTTGGTTCACCCTCAAGCACGGATAATGTAAAGTTTCTTACACGTGATACTACGTTGCTAAGATCGTCTTTTAAATTATCCATTATTTCACCTTAGCTAATTCTCCAGTTACCATAAATCTAGTTTTTCCAAGTTGGTTTATGTTTTTACTACCTACAAGAAACATTGCACTCCTTAATTCAATCAGAGTCCTGCTGGTAAATTCATACAGGCTTTCCAATGATTTTGAAGCATGTCTGAGAAAAGGAAATGCCATCCCGCACATGTTCGCTCCTAATGTTACACACTTGGCAATTTCTAAACCATTACGAATTCCGCCAGAAGCAATAACTGGTATCTTTACTGATTTTCTCACTTCTATCAAACTAACAGCAGTAGGGATGCCCCAGTCCCAAAACAATTCTCCCAAATTTATCTTATTAGAGTCATGTGCCGTCTCTGCCCTTAATTTTTCAACACCAGCCCAACTTGTTCCGCCAGAGCCTGCAACATTGATTGCGGATACCCCAGCAGACTGTAGTCTTTTGGCAACATCCATTGAAATCCCCGCCCCAACCTCCTTTACTATTATTGGAATATCAAAATTTGAACAAATTTCTTTGATTTTTGATAACACGCCTTTATACTTTGGTTCACCCTCTGGTTGAATCAATTCTTGTAATGGATTCAAGTGTACAACAAGCGCGTCAGCTTCAATCATTTGAATCATATTCTTTATATCCTTAATTTTCAAACCCTTTGAAAGCTGCGCCCCTCCTATATTTGCCACAAGAAACGCATTTGGGGCATTGGATCTGGCTATCGAGTATGTTTCAGCAAGTTCACTGCTCAAAAGACCTGCCCTTTGACTACCCAATCCCATACCAAGTCCAAATTTCTCAGCAGCAAGTGAAAGCCTGGAATTTATTTTTGTAGCTTCTGGGGTCCCTCCTGTCATAGAATCGATAATAATCGGCGCTTTGAAATTGTGGCCAAGAAACTTCTGACTCGTATCGACAGCATCAAAATCAATCTCAGGTAGGGCGTTATGAATCAATTTGACATATTCCAAGTATGTAGATGACTCTTTAGCTTGAACGTTCCTAGTTAATGGAATGATAATACCTTCCCTCTTTCGTTGTTTTATTACTTCGATGTCTGAAGGAGAGTCTGATTCATCGGGCATTTCGCATACTGGACCTTTTTCCCTTTATTACTGTACCTTTAGTTTTCTTGTTATCTAGAATTTTTAAGAGTCTATCGGGCTTGAAGCCATTTACAAAATGGACATCAATGCCAGCAAGTGAGATTTTTAATGCTTCACGAACTTTTCTCTTCATTCCTCCTGTAACGTCAAAATTCACGTTTGAAAACTTAATCAATGATTTTTCTTCAACCGTATTTATTAGCTCCTTTGTCCGGAGATCTTGATAAATCCCATCTACGTTTACTGCAAAGACTACTTTTTTAGGTCTTAATACGTAAGAGAGCATTGTCATTAATTCATCACCTGATAGTATCGAGTATTTATGATTCGTTCTATGAACAATATCGCCATATGTCACTGGTATTATTTTATCTTTGGTCATTGCCGCCAATTCGATTATCTTTTTTGCAAGCGGCTTGTTATTTGAAATAAATGAAAAGGGTGAAACAGAATACGGATTCAACTTGAATTTAATCATCGATTTGACTATTTTATGGTTTAGTGAAATCATTGATTCATGAACTACTGCTATGCCCTCTGACGGATACCTGTTAGGTTTTGAATGCATATCATACTTTACTGACCAATAATGTCCAAAAGATCCACCACCATGAACTACAATGATAGGCACTTTGGCAGACAAAAACGATTTGAATATCAGATCGATGGCTTTTTTGTTCATAGTCATGGGACTTTCTTTATGAGTAATAACAGATCCACCCAACTTGATTAAGACGACATCTTGCAGCATTATGGTTACTTTTCCTGTGAAAATTTAAACCTTGATACGTATATCAAGTTCAGACCGGTATTACACCATCATAATCAAATTCGACTAGAATCCATTTACCGGGACCTCTACTTATTTTTGCTAGTATTTCCTTACTTGAATCATTTGGTATGAGCGCGATAACGGCTCCTCCTTTACCAGCACCAGTCAATTTTGCACCTAATGCGCCATTATCGAGACAAATCTTGATCAATTTTTCAATATCTGGGTGAGATACGCCCAGTATAGATAATAAGTTGTGATTTTCAGTGAGCAAACTACCAAGCTCTGACTCATTGCCTTCATTCATTGAACTTATTGCTTTTTTGCAAATAAGGTGAGCCTTTGCGGAAAGATCATCAAAAAAGCTAGAATTTTTTTGCCTGAATTGCCTGACTTGTGAGACTACCTTCCCAGTGGAATGCTTTATCCCACTGGTACCAATTAGCAGCGTGAATTTCTTTTTTGGTCTTATCTTACTGAATCCTTTTTCAGGTTCAAAATTTACTATCCCTCCAAAAGTTGAAACATAACAATCTACGCCAGAGGAGTTTGTATGTATATTTTGTTCCATTAATCTTGCAGTTTCATATATTTGATTTTTGTCTAGATCTGAAAACAGGGAATAAAGTGCAGCTACAGTTGATACACATGACGCTGCTGATGATCCCAAACCCTCTCCATGGGGAATTTGTGACTCTATTTCCAAATTAACTCCTACATTAATTAGATTTTTTTCCTCAAAAACGTGTTTTACGCATTTAAAAATCGGAAATAGTGATATTGAACTGTTATCATGCGACAGTATATCGCTATCGTTACTATTAACAGGTACATATAATGAGTTTTCGCCGGATTTTATATTAACACGTGACATATCATTCAACTGTGCTGATACGCGAATTCTTCTGTTTATTGCCGCTACAATGGCAGGGTTATTGTAGACTACAAAATGTTCTCCAAAAAGGATTACTTTTGCTGGAGCTGATGATACAGCCCTGTTAATATGGGTGTTCATACAAACAAAATTGATGAATAACCGACTACCGACTTGGTATCTCCTGCTATGTCTCCACTCGTGGCATATTTCAACAATTTACCTTTAGTTGCTCCCATCCTTTTTGATATTTCCATAACTGTTGCAATTGCACCATAGCCACATGCTGTTACATTAAACGAAATTAATACTGAATAAAATTTCTCAATATCAAGTGAAAGAATTGCAGATATCAATAGGTTATCTTTTTCATGGGCTAGGTTATTTGCTTCGTAGTGAGTCAGATCCGAAGAGGCTATTGGCACAAAATTTCTATCCTTCATTGATTCATATATATCAGAACCGAGTTTTTTACATGTATTCTTACCTTGATTAATCAGAATAATTGGCACAATTTTGAAGTCTCTATTAATGTATTGAAGAAACGGAAGCTGGACTTCAATACAATGATCTCTGGCATGTGCTGATTCATCAATACTTACTATCTCACTATTTTGATGAATGTTTTTGGCCAGCTCCGAATCAATCTCTACTTTCCCGAGTGGCGTTTCCCAAGAACCGTTTTCCATCAATGATATATCGCTACCTAAACCGTAATGATTGGGGCCAAGAATTAATGCTGATTCAAATTTGGATGAAGACAGTTCATAGTATCCCTGTGCAGCTATTGCTCCAGAATACATATATCCTGCATGAGGACTGACCATGCCGTAAATTCTTTCGTTATTACGCGATGGTGGTAACTTTCCTGGTCCGAAATTTGGATCTTTAAACATTGATTCAATGTTTTCAGTCAGTTCTTTTTGGTTTTTTGGATAAAATATTCCAGAAACAGCAGGTTCTCTTAAATAGGAACTCAAGATATCTCTTCGACCAATTTGGTCTCAAAGTCATCAATTGATATCTTCATTTCGTTATCGGATTTTATCTTACCCTGCTTCTTCAAGACTTCCCTCGTGAGTAACCAGTACACTGTTGCAAGTGCTTTTCTACCTCTGTTATTCGCAGGAATTACTAGGTCAACGTTTGAGGTAACATTATCGCTGTTAGCTATTGCAACCACCGGAACACCTGCTCTTGTTGCTTCTAGAACTGCTTGCTGGTCGGCTTGCGGATCTGTCACGATTACTACTTGTGGTTCCATGTAACTTGCCAGTGATGGATTTGTAAAGGTTCCCGGCATGAAGCGTCCAATAATTCCTGATGCTCCCGTCGATTCACAAAATTTCTGAACAGGCGTTTTACCATATTCTCTTGCAGAGGTGACTATGATTTTAGAAATATCTGCCCTTCCGATAAACTTGGCAGCAACATCAATTCGTGTAAGCGTTTTGCTAATATCTAAAATATAAAGACCCTCTGGATTTGCACGAACGATGAAAGGTGACATAAATTTAGTTTTTACAGGTGTACCCACACGTATACCTGTTGAAAGTATCATTTTTTCAAGATTATCATTTTCAATATCCTCTTCTCCCATTTCGGTGAATGCCTGGCTATCGGAATCTTCAGATGTTTGATTCTCAATTTCCTCTAAAGGTTCTTTAGCGTTTTCTTCTTGGTTTGGACTTGACATTTTAAGTGAAAGACAAATCATTCATGCCTTTTATTAAATCATACTCTGAAAGTCTTAAAAGCTCATTTAGTTTGGATACTCGTTCTCCCCCCACAACGCCAGTTTTTATCATTTTGGAAGCTGTTGCTACTGCTATATGCGAAATATGTGAATCTATTGATTCTCCAGATCTATGGGAAGTTATTATTCTAATGTTATTCTTGGTACAGGTATTTGCAAAATCCAAGGCATCGTATAATGTACCAGCTTGATTAACCTTCAAAATCGCCGCATTACAAGCTCCGTATTTGCGTGCCTCATTTACCCTCTCGCTCTTTGTAACAAGCATATCATCGCCAGTAATGAAACAATTACTGTTTCTCTTTGTAATGGTTGCCATACTCTCAAAATCATCTTCATTAACAGGGTCCTCGGCATAAATTAGATGATAATTCTTTATTAAATTCTCGACAAAATCTATTTGCTCCTGGGTTGTTCTAACAAGTCCCTGTCTCGAATAATCATAAGTCTTTCTCTTAGAATCCCATAATGAAGAACTTGCAAAATCTATACCCAAAGCGATATCTTTGCCCAATTTCAGACCAGAATCCTCCACAGCTTGTGCAACTATTGAAACTGCCTCGTCATTGTTCAGATTGGGAGCCCAAGCACCTTCATCGCCTCTACCACAAGTGAAATTCTTATCTTTTTTTTCTAAGAGCATCCTTACGTCTTTATGTATCTTGAAGTTAGTTTCCAATGCTTCGTTGATGGTCTTAGATCCTATCGGGCAGACAAGAACTTCTTGAATATCTGGTGTGCCAGGACCGGCATGAGCGCCACCTCCAAGGATATTTCCGAGGGGATAAGGGAACCTGTATGGTCCATGCTTATTCAACAATACAAAGAGTGGGACATCCAACGAAAGAGAAGCAGATGCTGCCGAGGCAATACTAACTCCATACGCCACAGACCCCCCAACTTCACTATAGTTATCTGAGGTATCAATATCTCTGAGGATTTGATTTATCGCATGTGAATCTGAGGCATCAACTCCAACAAACTTGATCTTGTATGATTCAAACTCTTGTAGTGTTATCTCTGCGTTATTGTCAACAAAACTTGGCACCTCATGACTTCCAACACTAGCTCCAGAAGGAGCACAAGCCCTACCTAAAAATTTATTGTCTGTAATTACATCTATTTCTATGGACTTGGAGCCTCTGCTGTTATAAACAATTCTTCCATTCAACGACGAAATTAAAGACATATTTACTTCAGACTTAATCTATTTCTGATTCGATTTCTGACATGCGTCTACGTAATGCTTCGTAATAAGGTATCACTTGGTATATTGTTTCAACCGAAGATACAAACATTCTCCTACAACAATATCTTTTGATGTTTAGTGAGTCCATAACTTCTGCAGGATCCTCTCCGGCTTTAATTCTGTTAGAGTATTCACCGTATTTGTTAGCTATTACATTCCCACAGGTAAAGCATCTTACGGGTATAAGCATTGATTTTTTATCTTCATATGGATTATAAAAACCAATATTTACAGGCTTGTATTTATATAGCAAATATTCAAATTAGTGATTTTTAAACCGCTAAATCTATGCGGGAGTCGCCCAGCATGGTCAACGGCGTAAGACTGAGGCTCTTATCCCTTAGGGGTTCGTGGGTTCAAATCCCATCTCCCGCATTCCAATTAATTCATTTAGGAAAATTTCTTTAATATTTTATAATAAGGTGATGTCTTGTGTTTTTCAATACATTTTTCACATAACGATGTATGTCCATATTTGATATGACATTTGCAATCACATAGCTCATTATTTATCAACAGCCAACTGATTTCCAAATTTATGTTATTTAAATAATTTCAAACAAACCACCTGCCATTCATGCGAAAATTTTTTATCGATTACCATGTAGCCTATACTAATGGAAATAGATTCTTCCTTAAAGAGAAAGCAAGAACTTTACACTTTACTGAAATCGCAACACGAAGCAGAGGTTAAGGAAATGAATCATTACATGACAGTGTTGAGTCGATTGAATAATGGAATCATAAAGAATTATGTTCACAAATTACTTGACGATGGCCTTAGACACATTGAATATATTTCTACATTGATGTCATCTATTGAAGGTGCAAGTAGCAGTTTGAATCTGACAAAACAGGGTATTATCCGGTCTATAGATGAAGAAAAGGAATCAAGAGATCTTTTGGTAAAATGCGTTGAGCTAGCCGATGATGTAGAGACAAAATCATTGTTGAAAAGTATCATTGTCGATGAAGAACACCATATCAAGATACTTGAACATATTGAAGAATTAGTATCTTCATCTGGTAAATGACCTTTTTTGAATCAATATTATTATTAAGTCTCGATTCCTCAAATAGTTTATGTCACAGCCCAAACTTATCCGCTTGATTGTAAAAAACTATGTGGAAACTTCTAAATGTTTTCTCATTATTAGTAAAGATGGTATTACTACCGATCTATTTTCAATAGCTCAAACTGATCCACTATTTGTCAACTCTAACCTGAATATTAGACAATTGAGGTCACAGATTCCCGCAATAGCCAGAACCGTTAGTATTGCAAAGAATCTCGATTACTATCAAAACAAGATATGTCATGAAATACCCTCAATTCCTGATGTTGAGCAGATAAAATCAATATTGCAAAAGTTGCGCATTGTAGTAATCGCATTATTTTTGAAACTAAACAAGTTAATGTTAGAATATAGAACAAACATTTCTTTGGAATACGACAAATATTTAGTAGATTGGAATAAACATTCTGAGCAAGCATTGATGGCGGCGTCTACTATTTTCGTTGGTTATCAACAAGGAAAGACTGAGGAAAAATCTCTTGATACTATAAAAAAGACTTTGGAATATCTTGACATTTCAATGTCGCTAATTGATGATGAAATGTCTTACTTGTATTGATTAATTTAACTGGTAGTTTCAAATGCTTCAAGTACTTGATTGCTATGACCCTGTGGCTTGACCTTGTTAAATATTTTTACTATTATCCCTTTTTCACCAACCAGAAATGTAGTTCTGTTAACACCCATGTACTCCTTACCCATGAATTTTTTTAATCCATAAGTTCCATATTTTTTTGATATTGCATTGTTTGTATCTGAAGCCAAATGATATGGTATTTTCATTTTTTCCTTAAATTTCTCATGCGACTCTTCAGTATCAGGACTAACCCCAATTATCTCAATACCTGCCTGTTTAAATTTGTCATAATCAGTTGTAAATTCTGAAGCCTCTGTTGTACAGCCTGTTGTAAAATCGCGCGGATAAAAATACACTACAACTTTTCTATTCCTGAAATCAGATAATTTCATATCTTGTCCCCTACTCTTAAATGAAAAGTCCGGAGCTACTATCCCTGTTGTTAAACCTTCTTTATCAGATTTTTCTTCATTTGTCAAGTCTGTCTATGTCATGATTTTTTCTAACTGGCATAATAAAAGCATTGATGATAAATTGATTCTAGAATGTCTGAAATAAAAATTAATATAACTTTCTACTGAATTTAAAAGTCGAACAGATGAGCGCTAAGTGATTTTATGACTAATTACGATATCGTGGTTGTAGGTGGTGGACCGGCGGGACTATCGGCTGCGTGTTATGCGGCTAGAAACAATGCTAGAACCATAGTCCTAGAAAAGGATGATTCTATTGCACAGAACATTAGAACTAGTGGTGTGTCTTGGATTGACGATATGAAAAGACTTGAAATTCCAGAAAGATGTTACAATCCAATAAAGAATTTCAGGATAATCTCTCCATCAAAGGATATTCTCCTCAGAGGAAAAACACCAAAGTCATGCGTTCTGGATGTTCGATCCACTTACCAGTATTTGGCAACACTTGCAGCGAAAGCAGGAGCTGAAATAGCTGTTAGGAGTGAAGTTCGATCCGTTAAATATGATTCTAGCAAGATAAGCGGCATACTCTACAATACTCCAAAGGGGAAGATGGAAATTGATTCAAAGCTCGTCATAGACGCAAGTGGTTTTAATAGCATAGTTGCCAGAAGAGCTGGACTTGTGCAAAATTGGACAAAGTATGGCATAGGTGCCGAATTCGAATGCTACTGTGATGATATTGATCCAGAAACATGGACCTTGATGGTTGGGCAAAAGTACTCGGATGCAGGATACGCTTGGATTTTTCCAATTTCTAAACAACGAGTGAGAATAGGTACAGGAGTCGGGCGACCGGAGTCTATGGTCGACCCAATTAAGAAATTAAATTCCATAATGGAAGGTAAATTCAAACCATTAGAAGAACTCGGAAATATACAACCAATTGAATTTCACTATGGATTCATACCAAATGAAGGATCACGAAATTCCTCTATATTTGACGGATTAATACTGGTTGGGGATTCTGCCGGTCAGGCAAATCCGCTAGTTCTTGAAGGAATAAGATTTGCAATAGAATTTGGACGTGTAGCCGGTGAAGTTGGAGCTGCCTCTTTATCGAAAGGCAGTACCAGGAAATCGCTAGAAGACTATGAAAAATTCTGGAAAGACCGTGTTAGCTCTAAAATAAAATCATCACTTAAAGTTCAATCTAGATGGCTACAGATGAATGATGCATCGTGGGACAGGGAAGTGGAGATTATTGCACAAATGACCGTAGAAGATTTTCTTGATTTCATCAAGGCTCAGTTCACTACCAGTAGGCTAATGAAACTGGTACTTACACATCCACACGCGACTGCAAAACAGTTGTTTAGGATAATTTTAGATAAATAAATCTGAAGCAAGATTTTTATATGATTCAGAAAACAGCAAGTTTACCCTTGGCTGGAGAAACCGTTACCCAGTTTGCGCCTATAATGTACATGCTTGGCTTTGGGTTACTTGCCTCTGTTCCCGTACTGTTTTTATCAAAACTAGTTTCACCAAGACGAAGGTATAATCCTGTAAAATTCTTGCCAATGGAATGTGGTCAGATGCCATCAGGCGAAGGCCGATCTCACTTTATGATGCAATATTACTCTTATATTCTCATGTTTGTTGTTTTTGATGTGATGTCAATATTCTTGTACGCATGGGGAGCGTCACTATTTTCTATTTCACGCTCAGCAACACTACCAATAATAGGTTTTCTTGCGATCATGTTTTCTGCCATGGCCTACGCTCTTTATCTATCAGGGAGGAAAGGCATTTGGTAGAATTTCAATTTATATTTCTAAAGGTTAAACATGATGGATCCTACTTGGAGGCTCAGATTCAGTTTTGATAAAAGATCTGGTAAATCCGACCAATTTCAATCTCATGGTAGGAAAACTTGGAGATGTTCTAACGAAAGCATT